>ENA-UESD01000337-UESD01000337.1-human-gut-metagenome-genome-assembly--contig:-NODE-337-length-43758-cov-141.575239_pt1 | contig 43758 bp, 28 predicted proteins | sample MGYA00242985_ERZ507986 | MGnify/ENA primary metagenome ERZ507986 (study PRJEB26167, sample SAMN06115408) | human gut metagenome | host: Homo sapiens | place: China:Guangxi | collected 2016-04-06... | reverse complement strand
AGACATAGCAAAGCCCTGGCTTGTGAAAGTCAGGGCTTTGTGATTTTTTTAGAATAAGGGAGTTTTGACACACCTCCCCCTAATGTGCACCAACCAAGCAAAAGTATAAGAGGGCATGGCGAGAAACCATGCCCTCTTTGCGTATATTTCTCATCGTAGGAGCCTATGGCAGGGATACTATACCCTCCTAAATACCAACAAAAACTACAGATAATATTTGCGTTGCAAGCATTTTATTCCTAACTTTGCATTGTCAAAACAATAGAAAAGTATCGATTGTGAGCTTTTTAGTCATACGCAGCAGCGATTTATACAATTCATTTACAAACAAAAAAGATTTATAAGCAAGAATTATGACCGGTTGCAACTTGTTATACTTCTTATATGGAGCGAGCATTATGTTCCATCTGATGATGGCGTTGTTGTTCAGTTACAAGCGTCGCACTTCGCTGAACATCTATGTCAGCACGCTTATGCTCGTCACCGTAGCACTATACGTTAAGAACCTTGCGCTTATAGGAGATGGCTATTATGACAGTGCACTCGAATCGTTGTTCTCTTCAAGCATAGACCTGTTCACTATGCCGCTCTATGCCATCGTTCTTATCGAAGCATGTCGCCCTGGATGGCTCAACTGGTGGCGTGCGTCGTTGTTGTATCTCCCGTTCTTAGTGCTTATGACCGTGTCGTTAGCTTATCCCGAGCCGTTAGTGTTCGACGTGATACACATCTTCTCGTTTGTTTATGGCGTTGTATTCTTGAGTTGGTCGCTATGCGAAGTGCCCCGCTTCGAGCGTACGTTGATGGAGGAGTTCTCCTACGAGAAATACATCAACTTCAACTGGTTGCGCGGCATTATCGTGTCGTTCTTCTGCATTCTTTTACTGTGGATATACGACAGTGTAAACCCCAGTTGCGAGAATGATGCCATCTACCTTATTGGTTCGCTCGTGGTGTGGGCGGTAGCTTGTTTCTTCTTCTATCGTCAGGCTCGCGTGATAAGTATTGTTAAGGCATACGAGTCTGCCGACTCCCAATCGGTAGTAGCACCTTCAGAGGCAGAGGATGAGGCTTTGGCATCCGTTGCTACCTCGCTGGAGACCGACATCGATACAGATACAGACTTGTCGGGTACCCCCACTGACGAGCAGAGCGTGCAGCAGGAAGCTGCCTTCGCTGAGCGTATGCACCTGCTCTTTGAGCGCGACCATGTGTACCTCAATCCGCGTTTGCGACTCACGGAGTTGGCTGCTCTTCTTGGCACCAATCGCACATACCTATCGCAATACATCAACCAGTGCTGCGACACCACGTTCTACGACTTTGTCAACGATTATCGCATACATCATGCTAAGCTGCTTCTTCACTCCACCGATGACACTCTCGACACCATCGCCACGAAGTCGGGCTTCAATTCTTTGTCCACTTTCCGCCGTGCATTCCAGCAGCGTGAGGGCAAGAGTCCGATAGAGTTTCGTGCGTCAAACGGTAAAAATAGCGTGTCAAACAGTTAAAAAGTCGTTGAAATCGACGATTTTTACACAATGACACATACCTTTTACTGATTGCAATCGCAAGTTTCTCAAAAGTTTGTACTTTTGCAGTGTAATGTTGAGATAACATTTCGTTATTAATACAAATTAGTATTAGTAAAGCCAGTAATGTAAATGAATAAATAAGAAGCAGTTTGTAATTGTTTGATAAATCAAGAAAAGAGTTTAAAACCGTCGAGCAGTGATGCTGGGCGGTTTTTTATTTGTTGCTTGCTTAAGTTACATATATTAGCTACCGCTCCTACTTCTGTTTCTCGTAATAATCTATAGCTGCCTTTATGTTTTTTTGTACAGCCTTTGTGCTGAACGTAGCTCCGGTGCATCCGTCTATATCGGTGCGTTGGGTTAGCTTCTTTGCCTTTGAGATTTTGAGGTTATTGTATAGCGGCAGCAGAAACTGCTTTACACGGGCAAAGTAGGGTACAGTTTCTTCGTTTTTCAGTGCTACCACTTTCTGCACCTTGCCGTTCTTGAAGTGTACTTCTACGGGTGTGGACTTACGATATCCGCGTGCGTTGCATATAGTGGTGGTGCGCACGATAGTGGTGCCATCGGTATGGCGTGTTATTACGTTGTCAGAGTGGATGTTTGAGGCTGCGAGGAGCAGCAATAATGTAGCCGCTCCTCGTTTTATACACTTATGTGTTGAAAGCATAATGTTTGTCGTTTTTTATGAATTCAATTATTTCATTGTTACCTGAATGCGATTGCCCGGGGCTGTGAGCTGTCGGCAGAATTGGCGTATGTCATCGGTGGTGAGACTGTCTACCTTTTGCAGATAGTTGCGGTTGAAGTCGATACCTTCTCGCAGCTGGTGGTAGCGCACGTATTCCCACCATCCGTTGGTGAGCACGGCACGTTGATAGTTCTTGCGCTCATACTCCTTCACCTTTTGCAGTTGCTCGATGGTGGGACCTTCGGTGGCCATGCGCTGCAGATTGAGGTCGATGAGTGGCAACAGTTCGTCGTATTTGTCGGGGTCGCAACGAAAACTTACGGTCATGGAACATCCGTCTGTAGGATATTTCCAGAACTGGCCCTCTACGCTCACTCCGTATGTGCCGCCACGTTCCTCGCGCACCTTTTCAGTGTACACACCGCGCATTATCTGCGACAACACATCGAGCTTGAGGTCGGTGTCGGCGGTATAGGCTATTGGGGCTGAGTATACGATGTTGGTCTGTGCCGAGGGTGTTATCATCTGTTGGTGGAACACCTTTGTTACCTGTCCCTCCTGTATGTTGAGTGTGTATTGTCCAGGCTTGCAGTCGTTGTTGCTATTGCGCTTTCCTGGTAGGCTTGCCACGTATTGGCAGAGCAAATCGTCGAAATCGTCCTGACGTATGTCGCCCGTAACGATGAGGTGCATTCCTGCAAGATTACTGAAACGCTCATTGTAAATCTGGTAGATGCGGTCGAAGTTTACCTCGTTCATACGTTCCGCCGTGAGCGGTTGAGTGCGCTTGCGTTTACCGTATACGGCTACGCGCAGCGAGTCGTTATAGGTGACATTAGGGCTTGCGTTGCGATTTCGCAGCATTGACTGCTGTTTGGCTATCATATTCTGAAATATCGCCTTGTCCTTGCGTGGATTGGTGAGATAGAGATACATTATCTGTAACCATGTCTTAAGGTCGGAGGCTACACACACACCCTTTACGCCCTCTTCCTCGGCATCGATGTATGGAACTACACGCAGTGCCTTGCCACGGCGCTTCTTCTCGAGAGTGAGAAAATCGAAGTCAGCTGCTCCGCTCTCTTTAACTACGCTGTTAAGGAATTGTAGTGTAGGGGCATCTGTGTCGGGATATAACGAGCGGCCGCCAAGACGGAACATGTTGATGGTGAGGCGGTTGGGTTCGATGTCTGACTGTCTGGCACTTACCTTTATGCCGTTCGAAAGGACGTATTCGGTGTAACCATTGTCGGTTGCTTGCTTTGAGAGTATCTTACCCTTTTTGGGCAGCTTCTTCATGAATACGGGGTCTACCTGCTGCGCTGTGTTGTCGTTGGTGTATTCACGCTGTTGCGCGCTTTCTATCCACGTCTTGAGCTGGTCGGATGTGGGCATGGTGTATGGCTTGCCGTCGTACTTGGTGGGTCCGAAGACGATGCACACTTGATTTTTGTTGTCCACTATCTCCGCCATCGTTTTGTTGATGTCGTCGAGTGTAACGGTAGCTGAGAATTCTGCCTCCAGTGCAGCCTCGTATTCGATGTTCATGCAAGGCTCGTTGTTGCAGAAGTTGGACACAATATTCTTTGCATATTCGGCATTGCGTGTCTTGTTTTTGTTGTCCAAACGGTGTTCGATGCTTACGGTGTGCTGCACCTTGGCATGCTCAAGCTCGGCGGCGGTAAAGCCGTAGCGTCTTGCCTTCTCCACTATCTCGATGGCAGCATCTATGCCAACCTGCGGATTGTTGGGCATGAGTCCGAGGTTGAGGGCGAAAGCATCCTTTTCTGTGGTGACGTAGAAGTTGCCTACGCGACAGTTTGCCGACATCACTCGGGGTTGTGCCTCGTGTGACAGCTTTGCCAGACGCTGGCGCAGTATGAACATGGCGAGTCGTGACTTGTAGCTGCTGAGGAATGCCTCGCGTGTGGCTCTCGACTGGCGTTGCTCGGCATCGTGCTTCATGTAGAGTGAGAAATTGAGTGTTGGCTGCTCGTTGTCGGCCTGTGTGTAAACAATCATCTCTTTGTTGTCGGGTACTGTATAGTATGTGCGCTGCGGAGCACCAATGGGCATGGGATTGTCACTGAAGAGCTTTCGTATCTTGGCTTCTATCTGGTCTACATCGATGTCGCCCACTACGATGATGCCCTGCAGGTCGGGACGATACCACTTTTGGTAATAGTCGCGCAGTGTGTCGTAGTGGAATGTGTCCACCACTTCGATGTGTCCTATTGGTAGGCAGTCGGCATATTTCGACCCAGCGTATATCACGGGCATAGCATTCTCCATCATACGCTGCGCTGCCATGCGCGAACGTCGTGTGCGCCACTCTTCTCGTATCACGCCACGTTCTTGGTCAATCTCGTTGTCTTTAAGCAGTAGTGAGCCTGCCCAGTCGTGCAGTATGGTGAGACAGGTGTCGGTTACGCCAGCCTTGCTCACAGGAGCATTGGATATGTTGTACACGGTCTGATCGATGGATGTGTAGGCATTAAGGTCTGCCCCGAACTTGATGCCGTTGCGTTCGCACCAGTTGCGTACAGAGTGTTTGCCTCCATTGCCGTCAGGAAAGTTGCGTGTGCCGTTGAACGCCATGTGCTCAAGGAAGTGAGCCAGTCCGCGCTGCTCTGGTTGCTCGAGTATAGAGCCTACACGCTGTGCAATGTAGAAGTCTGCTTGCCCCGGAGTTTGGTCGTTGTGGCGTATGTAGTAGGTAAGCCCGTTGGCGAGCTTACCTTTGCGTATACAACTGTCGAGAGGCAACGTCTGCGCCGATACAGCCATACTGCAGCCCAGGCACATCAGAAGAGAGAAGATTCGTCTTTGTTTCATATAAAGAGATTAAGTGTTAAAGTTGGGAACTGATATTTATGTCTCAACTGTTATTTATTACTCGGCAATCTCAATGCCGCTGATAGTGTACTTCTTGTTGTTCTTGACGATAACAATCTGTCCGTTTCTCAAGAATACGCCGTTGGCAGTTTTGCCGGTGTTGACATTCGTGTTGTCGATGCCTGTTTGTGTGTCAGGGTCGAGTGGCAGAGCCTTAAGACCGGCACCAATAATGTTGCCCTCGCCAAGAGCGATGGTGGTGTTGCCGCGAAGGTTGCCAATAAACTCGGTAGTGCCAGTTGATGTAACCTCGCCATTGTTGGTGCATGATACAACAGACACCACTCCCTCTTTACGTGCAGAGTTGGCTACGATGCCGGCAACGTACATGTCTTGTCCGCTAACCGAGCCATCGTTGCGACAATTCTTTATAACAGTGGCAGCCTCGTCGCCCTTCATCACGTTGCCCAAGATGCCGCCCACGTTCTTAACACCGTTTATTGAGCCGTTGTTGGTGCATCCGTCGATGTCAACAGCAAAGCTGGCGCAGCTTACAATGCCAGCAGTGTATTGCTTGCTCTTGGCTGTGCCTTTGGTGTCGTCGACGTTGCCGTTGTTGTTGCAATTCTTTATGGCACCCGAGTAAGAGCCGGCAATACCAGCCGATCCTACGCCATTGGTTGTAGACAGCTTGCCGCTGTTGAGGCAGTCTTCTATAAGATAGTTGTAAGTGGTGATGCTCTTGCCCGACTGCGAACCACCGCAGATGCCCGACGCATAGGTCATGGCCTTGACGTCACCGTAGTTTTCACAGTCTTTTATTGTGCCACAACCATTGACCATAAATCCGCATATACCGCCAGCGGCAAAGTTGGTAGCAGTGATGTCGGCATTGTTGACACATCCCTGTATAGTGCCCATGTTGATCGAGGCTATAGTGCCAACGTAGTTGTAGCTTGTGATGTGGTTGTTCTCGTCGAAGACGATGTTTCTAACGACACCGTTCTTGTCGATACAACCAAACAAGGCGTTGTACTTTCCTGCTGCATTGTTGTTGCTTTCGGTGTGGTAGATGCCTCTGATGGTATGGTTGTAGCCGTCGAAAGTGCCATCGAAGCCATAGGCTATCTGGGTAATTTTGGCGTTGCCGTCCTTGCCTATTGCGGGCAGCTGAACGGGATTTTCTGCCGAACCGCCGAAGTCGATGTCGTTAGTCATCTTGAAGTACTCGCCAGTTCCTTTGTGATCGGCGTTGCAATTCTTAGCCATTGCTTCGAAATCGGCTGCTGTGCTGATGAGGTAAGGGTCGCCTTGTGTACCCGAACCTTTAAGTCCCCAGCTGTTAGATACTGTAGAGCCATCGCTCTGTGCCATAACTGTCATCGTTGCTATGCAAGCGAAGATGAGTGTAAAGATTTTTTTCATATTATGTTTTTTAAAGTTGTGTTTAAAATGTTGCTGCTGCTGTGATGATAAGCGTATTGCGTGTTTGTCCTTTAGTGTTGCTATTGGTGGCTTGGCGGAGGTTGTACCTCAGGGAAATGGCAGGTCGTATGGACGTGCCTTTTAAGGGCATCTCGTAGGCAATGGCAGCGTGGGCTGCCCATTGTCTGTAGCTGCCCATTGCGGCAGAGCCTCCTGCCTCTGCCGACCATAAATATCCTCCTCGTGTGAGTACACTGCGTCGTGCACTGACAAACGGGGTTATGATGTGGTGTGAGGCGGTGTATATATCGGGATATACGTAGGCAGTCTGTTGGCGAATCCAGTACTTGGCACCTCCCGTTATGTGCCATAGGTATATATTGCCAGATGGTTCCCAGTAGGTGTTGAGGGCTGCTGTACCGTATGTCTGTACCTTGTCTGCCATCTTTGTTGGTTCGAAGTATTCGTAGTATATGGCTGATGTGCCGTTGGTGGCTATGGTGCGGCGATAGTTCTCGCGTTCAGACGTAAGCCGCTCGGTGGCGATGCTCAAGTCAACCCATACAAGACGCTCAGCCCTTTGTGTTATGTCGTAGCGCAGATGCAATGCGAAGTTATCACCATGGTGCTGCTCGTGTGATGCACTGTATTGCGACTTGCGTCCATAGTAGCCATTACGATGACTGTATACGATGTCGGCAAAGAGGCGGTTGTATTTGCTTTGAACCCTCACACCAATGTATTCAGACAGTAGTGGTAAACGGTTTTTGCTATCGGTGAATCCTTCGGTGCCGAATGCTTCGCGTTCGCCATGATGGTTGGCATAGTCGATGAGTGTGTAGTATATTTGGTCAGTTGTACCATAGGTCTTGAACTGCATCGCCTCAGTGCGGCGGCTGTACACCATCCCTATGCCAATGCCACTGTTGTGTGGTAACAAAAAATGTGCGTCAAGACCAGCGTTTATATCCATCAGCGTGTTACTGTGGCGTAGGTCGCGCTGCTTGGCATATGTGCCAGCTGTATAGTTGAGTTGTGCGCCAATGGCAAGACATCGCCATACCTTCCACCCGATGGCTCCGTTGATGCTGAATGTCTCCATGCTCTTGTCGCCAGCATTGTTATCCGCCTCGACAAGGTCGAACGGCATTAACTTCATTGTAGGCATAAGCATACTGCCTGCTGCTTCTGAGATATTGTGTCGGCTGTACGTGGCTCTGCCGTAAGCCACAATGTCAGACGAGAGCCTGTAGTATGACTGCACATCGGCATCATAAGTTTCCTGCCGCTTTCCTTCTGACATGGTGTGCAGCTTACCTCCGTCGTGACGATAAGATAGGGTGGCGTGGGCTATGGTGCTGTCTGCATAGGTGGTCAGTGCGGCGGCATTGTTTGCTGTGAGCCATGGGTTGCGCTGTTGGGTTAGCTTGAAGTCGCGTTGTGCCATGGCTGGTAGGCACAGCAGATTAGCGTAGAGAACAATTGTCAGCTTCATAGAAATCATTCGTTGAATTATTGGTGTCTTGATATATGGCATGTCCGTCTACAGTCTTCTCCACCTTTCTTATTAGAGAGTGGCCGTAACCTCCGGTCAGAGTTGCATAGCCGTTGTCGAGGTCTGGCGTGAGGCGTTTCTTGCATCTGGCAAGAGCCGTGGCGTTGTATACTTCCATGGCATCAATCACCCACCTGCGTGGCATTTTCAGGCAGGCATACACTATGTTGCCTTCATTGCCCGTTGGGTATATTATGTTGTCTGGGTTCTCGCCGAATTGCTTTGGTGTAATATCTTCTGTGCGGAACAGTATCACGGCTGGCGAAGTCTGGCTCATAGGCCAAGCATTGCTTTTGCCGTATTTCACAGCCTTCAGATAGTGGTTTGTGGCGATAACATCGGCAGGCGAGGGATAATACCGAGTGTTGTTGTACTTGCCTCCGTCGCTGCTTGTTGCCTCCATGTCGTACATACAATAGTAGGCAGTGTTGGCATAGTTGATGGAGTTGCTGTATGTTGGAGTGTTGTCAATGGCGCCATGCACGTTTACTACGAGTTCTGAGTAGGGTGCTATTGTATTGCCCTGCTGGAAAAACCAGATGCCGTTGAGTGCTGGAATCCAGTCTTTGTCAGCATAATCGAGTTTACCACCGTTGAGAAACGAGTGGGTGTTGGCTTCTGCATTGTATGGCTCGATAATGCCGAAACCTACGTTGTCGAGCGATACCGTCTCTGATGAGTTGTTGTACAGGATTATACATTTGTCTATGGCGAACTTTCCCGAACCATCGTCCTTCTGACAGCCTCCATTATACAGTTCCTTTATGAGGATAGGGTTGGTAGTCTGCATAGTTGTGATGCTTACGGGCAGCTCTATTGTAGTGTTGTTGCTGCCTATTGCTACGTCAGACAATGCTCCGTTGTATACATGGCGGAAATATTCGTCGTCGCTCACCTTCGATGCGCTGACACTGTATATTCCGGTGGGTAGCGTGAAGCGAGCTATACCGTTGGCATCGGTAGCTGCTTCGAAGGTGCTACCTATGCTGTTTGTCATCTTTACGGCAACACCGTCTACGTTATGATTCAGCCTCACCTCGACATTGTAGGTGTTAATTTGTTCGTCGTAGCTGCACGATGCCACCAGCATGGTCAGCATCGTAAGCAGTATGAAGGATGAGTGTTTTATTATATTATTCATATCTCCTTGTTTTACTTGTTTCTTGTCAACTCGTCTATTGTCTATAGTTTCACTCTGACGGATGCTCCATAGTAGAATTTTGGTATGTATCCGCTATCAAACAGCGATGTTTTCAGTCCCGTTTGCTTATTTCGGACGGATGCCAGATTGTTGAAGAAGTTGTTGGCGTAGAACGATAGGCTCACCCATCTGCCTATCTCCTTCGTCACGGAGAAGTTGGCTGAGTAATATGCCGATATATTCTGCGGATTGAAGTAGTAGGCGGTGTTGCTTCTTACTATTAGATCGCACAATTGCCGGTAGAGTGTGGGGTTGTTGTCTTTGGCAGCCAGAAGAGCCTCAGCGTATGGAATGCGCTCCGAAGGGTTATCCCATGTTGAGTAATATTTAGGATACACAGCCACATAATGGTCAGTCTGCCCCACGTATTTAGTTCCAGTCACGTCGCCAGCCTCATTTAATGCTATCGTTGTGCGATTGCTTGACAGGTTGCGTCGGTAGTTGAGCATGGTTGCTTCAAGTCGCATTGTCATGATGAGTCTCAGTCGTGGTATGCGTGCCGTCAGCGTGGTGTTGAGGCTGCATCCCTTGTTCATCATGCCGTTGCTCACCGTAGGGGTGCTTGTCGTTGAGGCTGATGCGACGTTGCTGCCTACGTAATAGCCTATAAGCGGTTGTGTGCCCGAACCTTCGGCTTGGTCGCCGATGCCATTGGGACATCCGGCTATGAGTGTATTGTCTGTGCCACGATAGTGATAGTACTTGCCGTCGATGCGCAGCGACAGTCCCAGAGTGTGGTGGTTGTTGATGATAGGCATCTCTGCCACCCATTCCAGTCCGTAGCGTGTCACGGGAGAACCATTCACATACTGACGGTTGGCAGTGTATGTGCGGCGGATAGAGTAGGGTAAGTTTACGGTGTTGCCGTTGGTTGCAGATGTTACGCTTATCACACCAGTCGATGGATCGACACTATATATGCGGTCGGCAGCGGCAATGCTACATCCTTCAAGAGCCGACTGCGATGTCTGGTTGTAGGCAAATGGAGAGTATACATTCAGTGTCTGATACGGATTGTACGTGCGGTTCCAATATGCCGACAGGCTCAGTCGTGCCTTACCGACCATTGCTTCCAATCCTGCCTCTATTTGATTGGAGTGCTGCCATTTCAGATTGCTGTTATATATAGCACGCTGCACATTGGTGTAGTAGGCATAGTATGCTTTGCCGTCGGCAGTAGAACCAGGGGTGAACACGAGTCGGTCAGTATAGGTGTCGGCAGGATAAAGCACTTGAAACGATGGCAGTTTGACGCTTTTGCCATAGCCGGCATGTAGTGTGAGCGAGACGTTCTTACCTTTTATTATATTATAGCGAGCATTGAATCTTGGTGAGGGGCTGGCTGCGGTGCCATATTCTGAACCGCTGATTATGGTGATATCGTTGCGCAGTCCGCCTACAAGCATCAGTCTGCCCATGGTTAGCCGTTCCTCTATAAACATTGCCAGGCTATGCATTGTTGGCAGGAGACTATAGTCGTATGGTCGCCATGTGGGAGCCAAACGCATGTCGTCGTAATATGTGCCGTGACCATTGTTGCGTGTAGAGTTTAGTTCGGTGCCTACAGTAAGTTTGTTCACCGCGCTGAGTATGCGTCGTGTCCACTCCCCCTTTAGTTTGAGTTGTAGACTCTGTAGCTTCTGGTCGTTGAACGAACGTACATACCAGTATCCCGTCGGACTAAGTATGATGCTGCCCGTGCCCATGCCATCGGCATAGTCCTGGGCTATAGCATAGCCGTTGGTAGTGGTGTGCAGACTGGCTTGTGTGGATGACGACGATGTGTTGGTGTTGTTGTCCGAGCGTCGATCGGCTGTAGAGAAGGCTGCCTGCAATGTTATGTTGAACACTCCTGAACTCCTGCTGTTGTAGAGCCAGTCAAGCATCACATTAGCACGTAGCTGATTGTCGCGTTGGCGCTGATAGGTGTCGCGAAAGGCATCGGGGTCTGCCTCCGAATTATATCCGCCAATGTTGCCCGTAAGTCCAGCTGTCAGATTGAGGCTTGAACCCTTCATGCGGAATACCTTATTGTAAGTAGTCGATAGTATGTTGCGGCTATAAGCGGTATGTGGCGATGTAATGTCGGTGAACGATTGTGCATGTTCTATAGAGAAATTAAGCGTTCCGGCATTGTGTGCCAATGCTAAGCCCTTGGTTAGTGCTACCTGTCGGGTGTACGGATTCATGGAAGCCTCCACAATCCATGGAGTGTGTCCGCGACGGGTGTTCACCTTCACCATGCCGTTGCTTATGTCGCCATATTCAACGCCCGGTATTCCAGCTATTACCTCAATGCTCTCAATGTTGGAAGTTGAAATGTTGCGTGTTGAAGTCGACTGCGTCTCGCTCATACTTGCATTGTTGTTCAGTCGCATTCCATCTATCTCAATGGCAGTGCCGAATGACGCATTGCCTTTCTCACCTGTTGTGGAGCGTAGTGCCAGGCGAGAATCGTCTGTCAGAGTGGAGTTGACGGTCTGGCCGCCGGGCAGCAGGGCCATAATATCGTTAAGCGACAGAGCCTGAGAGTGGTCGAGTGTGGTACGGTCGATAGAATATGTCGTGGTACCCATGGTCGACCTCTTGCGTGCTGTTACCTCCACGCCCGGAATGCTAAGGTTAGCCTCCTTCAGTCGGATATTCTTTAGGTCGGTGTTGTGGTGGATGTTAAATTGTACGGTGCGAGTGACATACCCCAAAGTGCTCACCTCAATTGAGACAGCTCCTTGTGGCACATTCTCGATTATAAACATGCCGTTGGCATCGGTTGCTGCCCACAATTCAAGATTCGACACTTTGACAATGGCATATTGTATGGGCTGCATAGTGCGATTGTCGAGCACATGTCCCGACACCTTAAAACGTATGTTGTCGGCTATTGCTGCTGCCGATATTATCAAAAATAATAGTAATGTTATTGCCTTCCTCATTTCTTGACAATTTGTCAATTATACAAAATAAGTTGTTGATTGAGAAATGCAAAGTTATTGTGATTTGGTATATTGTGCAATACCAAAATATAGGTAAATTGAAGCATTAAGGTATAATGCTTCAATTTGTCAAAAGTTGAAAATGGAGAGTTATGATATGTATGTCTACAACAGATTAGATAGTTGCTAATAAAATGACAAGATCAATCATAACTCTCAACTCTAAATTCTCAACTCGCAGCTAAAACAAGTCTTTCGAGTGCTTCCTTCAGCACGCTGCGAGGTGTTGCCACATTCATGCGCATGAATCCCCTGCCTTCCTTTCCGAACATCTCGCCGTCGTTGAGGGCGAGTCGTGCGCGGTTGACGAAGAGGTTAATGAGCGCGTCGTGGTCGAGGTGCAGACCGCGACAGTCGAGCCATACGAGGAACGATGCCTGCGGTCGCACCGCCTTAATCTGCGGCAGGTGCTTTCTGAGGAAGTCCTCCACGAACAGAATGTTCTGCTCCACGTATGCCAGCATCTGCTGCCTCCACTCCTCGCCCTCGTTGAATGCAGCCATCGTAGCGATCGGTGCGAAGAGATGCGGCTCGTCCAGTTCGTTCGCCGCCATCCAGTCGAACAGCGGTCGGCGCAGCTTCTCGTTCGGCACAATGCACCACGAGCTGACGATGCCCGCTATGTTGAACGTCTTCGACGGAGCACCGAACGTGATGCTACACTTGGCTGCAGCGTCAGATACCGATGCGAACGGCACGTGCTTGTTGCCGAAAATAGCCATGTCGGAGTGAATCTCATCGCTGATGACGATGATGTTGCGCTCGGAACAGAAGTCAGCCAGACGGCGCAGTGTCTCCGTGTCCCACGTGATGCCTGCCGGGTTATGCGGATTGGAGAGGATTAGCAGGCGACACTTCTCGTCCGCCACCTCAGCTAAGTTGTCGAAGTCCATCGAGTAAGAGCCGTCGGCGTTCTCGCGTAGCGGATTGTACACCACCTGACGGCGATTGCCCTCCGGTGTCAGTCGGAACGGGTGGTAAACTGGCGGTTGTATGATTACCTTCTCGTCCTCCTTCACGAACACGTTGATGACGAAGCCGATGCCCTTCACGATGCCCGGTATGAAGCGCATCCACTGCTCGTCGACGCGCCACTGGTGGTGGTCTTCAATCCACTTCGCAATCGTCTGCCAATAGTTGCGTGGCACTATCGTGTAGCCGTAGAGCGAGTGCTCGAGTCGTTTGCGCAGCGCGTCGGTTATAAACTGTGGTGTCTCGAAGTCCATGTCAGCCACCCATAGTGGCAGCAGGTCGCCCCTGCCATATCGCTCGGCGAGCACCTCGTGCTTGAGGTCGCCCGAGCCGGAGCGGTCGATGATTTTGTCAAAATCGTATTTCATAATAATGCTTGGCGGAAGTCCTCAATAATGTCGTCCATATCCTCCAGACCCACAGAGATGCGTATTGTGGTGTCGAGCACGTCCATTGCAGCACGCTGCTCGTCGCTGAACGGACCGAAGATGGTGCTTGCAGGATGAATGGCAAGTGTGCGGTTGTCGAAGAGGTTAGTGGCGCGGCGCACCAGCTTCAGATTATTGATAAAGCGGAAGCAAGCCTCCTTCGACTCTAAGTCGATGGTGAACATGCAGCCCGCCGTCTTGCCGAACTGACGTTGCGCCAGTTCATAGTACGGGTTGTCGGGCAGTCCCACGTAGTTCACGCTCTTGATGCCCTCCATCTGTCGCAAGGCGTTCACGAGATACACCGTGTTGCGCACCTGCAAGTCGTAGCGTGCACGCAGGTTCTCCAGACCGAGGTTCTGCATGTAGGCAACGTGCGGTGTCATATAAGCACCGAGGTTGAAGAGCATCTCGTCGTGCAGACGGCGTGCGAACTCAGGGAAGCCACCGTAGTCGATGACCATTCCGCCGAGCGACGTTGCGCCCCCCGACAGATACTTCGTAGTAGACACCACTTCGATGTCCACACCTAACTCATGCGCACAGAACTCCGTGAACGGTATCGCCGTCGTGTCAGCCACAAGCGGAATGTTGTGCGCGTGCGCTATCTCAGCCAGAGCCGTGAGATCAGCCACCTCCAGCTGCGGGTTTGTTATTATTTCGAGAAAGATGCAGCAGGTGTCAGCATCCACAGCTCGGCGCACTTCGTCGAGGTTCGTAAGGTCGCACAGATGCGTCGTCACGCCGAAGCGCGGCAGCGTCTTTGTCAGCAGCGAGTAGGTGTTGCCGAACATGTGGCGCGATGCCACCACGTTCTTTCCCTGCTCAGCGAGCGAGATGAGTGTTCCAGAGATGGCAGCCATGCCCGACGACATAGCCGTCACGCGGTCGGCACCGGTCAGTGCCTTCACCTTCAGCTCCAGGTAGTTCACCGTAGGGTTCATCACGCGCGAGTAGTCGGGCTCCTCGATGCGTCCGCAGAAAGCGTCCGACATCACGTCGGCATCAGCAAACTCGTAAGCCAGCGTATGATACACCGGCATACTCAGTGCGCCGTAAGCATCGCTCTTCTGAAAGGGGGTGTCGATTGCAATTGTCTGTTTCTTCATGATCTTGTTTATTAATTCGTGTGCAAAAGTACGCAAATAGCTTTTTTTTCACCTTTATATATATATAATAATTGTGATGAGTGTTTTTGATTTAACATCTTTTGTATGTTACGTAAGTATTTTCTAACTACATTATTTCGCCTACAAATTTTAAAATCAGTATTTTTGCAATTGTAAAATACTAAATTTATGAGAACAAACTATTTATCACGACTCTTGTCAGTTGCAGCCCTTGTAGTGTGCTTTAGTGCTACAGCCGTTGCAGCTACTATGCAGAATCTTACACAATACGTCAATCAGTACGTAGGAACCGGCGGTCATGGACACACGTTCATGGGTGCAAACGTGCCGTTCGGACTCGTGCAGCTCGGTCCGACAGAGCCCACACGCGGTTGGGACTGGTGCTCGGGCTACTACTACGACGACGATGAGCTTATCGGCTTCGGACACATGCACCTCTCGGGCACCGGCATAGGCTGCTTGGGCGACGTGGCATTCCTGCCCGTGAAGGACTTTAAGCAGACTTCCACACGCTTCAAGCACGAGGCAGAGAATGTACACCCCGGCTACTACTCGCTGCAACTCACCGACCCCAACGTGCTCGTGGAGCTTACAGCCACAGAGCGTTGTGGCTTCCATCGCTATACCTTCAAGGACGGCGCAAAGGCTCAGCTCGCCCTCGACCTCTCGCAGTGCATCGGCTGGGACAAGCTCAACGACTGCCTGCTCACCCAGGAGAGCACCACACGCCTCACCGGCTTCCGCCGTTCAAACGGTTGGGCAGCCGACCGCCGCATCTATTTTTCTATCGACTTCTCGCAGCCCGTCACCGTGCACCGTCTCGACTCGATGGAGCGCGTAGTGGTGTCGGTGGCTGACAACACCAAACCGCTGCTCGTGAAGGTGGCACTTTCGCCCGTGAGCATCGACAAGGCGAAGCTGAACATGCAGGCAGAGATGGCAGGCTGGGACTTCGACGCAACGGTGAAGGCAGCCGACGACGCTTGGAACCGCGAGCTCGCACGCATACAGATCCAGACCAACGACCAGACAAAGAAGCGCGTGTTCTACACCGCGATGTACCATCTGATGACCTCTTGCTCTAAGTTCAACGACGTAGACCGCGAGTATCGTGGTGCCGACGGCAAGGTGCATAAGGCAGACTTCACCAACTACACCACGCTCTCGCTCTGGGACACATACCGCGCCGCTCATCCGCTGATGACTGTCGCCTTCCCCGAGATGCAGCGCGACTTCGCCCAGACGTTCCTTAACATCTACAAGCAGCAGGGCCGTCTGCCCGTGTGGCATCTGATGGGCTCCGAGACCGACTGCATGGTGGGCAACCCCGGTGCCATTGTGCTCGCCGACCTCACCATGAAGGGCTTCGTGGAGGACAAGGAGCTGGCTTTGGAGGCACTGAAGGCTACACAGATGAAGGACATCCGTTCGCTTGGCTTGCTCAAGGAGCACGGATACATACCCTGGAACCTCGAACCCGAGAACGAGACCGTGGCAAAGGCACTCGAATACTGCGCTGCTGACGACGGTGTGGCAAAGGTGGCTAAGCTGTTGGGTAAGTCAGACGACTACGAGTACTTCTTCAATCGCTCGCGCTCGTACAAGAAATACTACGACCCGGAGACACGCTTCATGCGTGCCGTAGGCACCGACGGCAAGTTCCGCCTGCCGTTCAATCCGTTCTTCGCCGAGCACCGCACCAACGACTACACCGAGGGCAACGCATGGCAGTACACCTTCCTCGTGCCGCACGATGTGAAGGGTCTCATCAATCTCTTCGGCTCCGACAAGGCGTTCATGTCGAAGCTCGACTCGCTCTTCTTCGTTGAGGGATGGGCAGGCGACAACGCTTCGCCCGATATGTCGGGCATGACCGGACAGTACGCGCACGGCAACGAACCAAGCCACCACGTCATATACATGTACAACTACGCCGGCCGTCCCGACAAGGCGGCACCGCTGCTCCGTAAGATGCTCAACGAGATGTATCTCGACCAGCCCGACGGACTCTCTGGCAATGAGGACGTGGGTCAGATGTCGGCTTGGTACATCCTCTCGTCGGTGGGCCTCTATCAGGTAGACCCCGTCGGCGGACGCTTCGTAATCGGCTCGCCGCTCTTCGACAAGGCTACCGTGAACGTGGGCGCAGGCAAGACATTCACCGTCGTAGCGAAGAACAACTCCGACCGAAACATCTACGTGCAGAGCGCACGTCTCAATGGCAAAGCTCTGAAGAACTCGTACATCGAATTCAACGACATTCGCCACGGCGGAACACTCGAACTCGTAATGGGACCGAAGCCGTCGAAGTGGGGCGCGGCTCCTGCGTGCCGTCCATAAGAATGTTGTTGTGTTGAGATGTTGATGTGGTGACATTACATATATCAACATTACAACACCTCAACACCTCAACATCACAACACCTCAACACCTCATCTCACCACCTCACCACCTCACCAATAATTAAACTTTTTCAACTAAAAAAATAATCATTATGAAACTTAATTTAAGTTCGCAGATTGTATTAAATAAGGTACCGGAGCAGTACTATCGCCCTCGCACGGCAGTTGAGCGCTCCGAAATGACACGTTGTGAGAAACTCTTCACCGATATCTACCCGAAGGTAGAGGAGGGTGCAAAGGTAATCGCAGACGTTGTAGAGTCAGAAATCAAACGTGCAAAGGCTGCCGGCAAGAAGTGCGTGCTCGCCCTTGGCACCGGTCTGTCGTTGAACCCCATCTACGAGGAACTCATACATCGCCACGAGGCAGGCTTGAGTTTCGACAACGTGGTCGTGTTCAACGCATACGAGTACTTCCCACTCGATAAGAACTGCGCACAGAGTGCCATCAACCAGTTGCGCCATCGCTTCCTCGATCATGTAGACGTGAAGGCAGAGAACATCCACACCCCCGACGGCTCAATCGCACAGGACGACGTGTTCGAACACTGTCGCGCCTACGAGCAGCTCATCGCTGCAGAGGGCGGCATCGACATCGCTCTGCTCGGCATCGGACGCATGGGTAACATCGCTGCTAACGAGCCTGGCTCAAGTCTCGCCTCGCAGAGCCGCATCATCCTCATCGATCAGACCGCACGCGAGGAGATGAGCAACAGCTTCGGCACACTCGACCAGGTGCCGCCGTGCTCTATCACAATGGGTATCCACACCCTGCTCTCCGCTCACAAGATGTTCCTCACAGCATGGGGCGAGGAGAAGTCGGAGGTGGTGCAGAAGATAGTAGAGGGTGGCATCACCGACACCGTGCCAGCATCGTTCGTGCAGACACACAACGACGCTAAGTTCGTTATCGACCTCGCAGCAGCCAGCAAGCTCACACGCATCGTTCACCCGTGGCTCGTGACCAACTGCGAGTGGACCGACAAGACGATACGCGCCGCTGTGGTTTGGCTCTGCCAGCTCGTGCAGAAGCCAATCCTCAAGCTCACCAACAAGGACTATAACGAGAACGGACTCTCTGACCTGCTCGCCCTCTTTGGCTCGGCTTACAACTGCAACATAAAGATATTCAACGACCTGCAGCACACCATCACCGGCTGGCCTGGCGGCAAACCGAACGCCGACGACACCAACCGCCCGGAGCGTGCACTGCCGGCACAGAAGCGCGTGATAGTATTCTCGCCGCACCCCGACGACGACGTAATCTCGATGGGTGGCACAATCCGTCGACTCGTTCAGCAGAACCACGACGTGCATGTGGCTTATCAGACATCGGGCAACATCGCTGTCGGCGACGAGGAGGTGACACGCTTCATGCACTTTGTCAACGGCTACAACCAGCTCTTCTGCGACAACAAGGACGAGGTGATAAAGAAGATGTACGGCGACATCAAGGAGTTCTTCGCTCAGAAGAAGCCGAGCGATATGGACACCCCGGAGGTGCGCACCATCAAGGGACTAATACGCCGTGGTGAGGCACGCACCGCCTGCACATACAACGGTATACCGCTCGACCACGTCCACTTCCTCGACCTGCCGTTCTATGAGTCGGGCAAGATTGAGAAGCTGCCGATGGGCGAGGCGGATGTGAACATCGTTCGCGAACTGCTTCAGCAGGTTAAACCTCACCAGATATACGTAGCCGGCGACCTCGCCGACCCACACGGCACTCACCGCAAGTGTACCGATGCCGTCATGGCTGCCATCGACCTCGAGAAGGAGGCTGGTGCGAAGTGGCTCGACGACTGCCGCATCTGGATGTACCGCGGTGCATGGGCAGAGTGGGAAATAGAGAATATCGAGATGTGCGTGCCTATGTCGCCGGAGGAGCTCCGCGGCAAGCGCAACTGCATCCTCAAACACTCATCGCAGATGGAGAGTGCACCATTCCTCGGCAACGACGAGCGACTCTTCTGGCAGCGCGCCGAAGACCGCAACCACGCCACAGCCGAGCTCTATCATAGTCTCGGCTTGGCTTGCTACGAGGCAATGGAAGCATTCGTGCGCTATAACCCGTAACCCAAAGGGGGTGCACTTGTCTCAAGTGCACCAACAAAGTAGTAAGTGTATTAGTATTAGTATCCTTTCAATAGGTTCATTTATGCTTTGTTGGTGCACTTGAGACAAGTGCACCCCCTTTCGTTTCCCTCTGTTTTTGTTAAAAACCAACAAATTTGCAAATAATCAACGCCGTTGTTCGTTGGTTTGCAACAATTTAGTTAATTTTGTGGCGTATAGTGTTTTCTTACTAATTGTACTGTATTTACAGATAGACATATCATTAGTAATGAACAAGCAATTAGTAAGCAAGCAATTAGTAAATTAATAAACAATCAAAATAGCAAAGATGAAGAAACTTTACTTGATGTTGTCAATGCTCTTCGCATTCGGTATAGCAGCCAATGCCGTACCGGCAAAGAAGTTGCAGAAGGTTATCACGCTCACCAACGGCACACAGGTGTCGGTGGAGTTGCGTGGTGACGAGTATCTGAGTTGGTGGGAAGGCACCGACGGAACAGCTTATCGTACTACTGCTGCTGACGAGAATGTGTTCGAGGCGTTCGACCTCGAAGCGCAGAAGCCTGCCGCTGCCGCACGCCGTGCAAGAGCAGAGCAGGGACGTGTGGCACGTCTCGCACGTGTGAAGAACTCGCTGAAGGGTGCCGACGACAAGATGCGCGGACTCGGTGGCGACCATATCACATACAAGGGCGTGAAGAAAGGTCTTGTGGTGCTCGTCGACTTCAAGAACAAGAAGTTCGCCGACGGACACGACCTCGAGTACTATAAGAATGTGATCAACGGTAAAGACTTCTCCGACGAAGAAGAAGGCTACGTAGGCAGCGTGCGCGACTACTTCCTCGCACAGTCGAACGGACAGTTCGAGCTCGACTTCGACGTGGTAGGTCCTGTCACTATGTCAAAGAACTATGGCTACTATGGTAATGACGGAGCATATCAGAAAGACGAGAAGGTCTACGAGATGATTAAGGAGGCTTGCGATGGCATCCAGGATAAGGTGAACCTGAAGGACTATGACTGGGACGGCGACGGCGAAGCCGACCAGGTGTTCTTCCTCTATGCAGGCTTAGGCCAGGCATCGGGCGGCTCTGCCGGCACTGTCTGGCCGCACGAGTCGGAGTTGCGCTACTGGCCCTGCGGTGTGCTCTCTTATTCTACCGGTAAGATAAACACATACGCCTGCGCCAACGAGCTGCAGCCAGAAACGCAGGGCTCAAGCAGATATATCTCCGCAGGCATCGGTACCATCTGCCACGAGTTCTCCCACTGTCTCGGCTTTGCCGATATGTACGACACAACCGGCGGTGGCGGTTATGGTATGTCAGTCTTCGACGTGATGGATCAGGGCTCATACAACGGCAACGGCTTCGTGCCCTGCAACTACACCGCCTTCGAGCGTATCTACGCCGGTTGGGTGGAGGCGATAGAGCTTATTGATCCGGCAACGGTGAAGGACATGAAGTCGGTATCCGACTACGGACGCCCGTTCATCATGTACAACTACAAGAACACCAACGAGTACTTCCTCTTGGAGAACCGTCAGAACACCGGTTGGGATAAGGGACTCTACGGCAGCAACGGTCTGCTCATCGTGCACGTCAACTATGTTCCGTCGCGTTGGGCTAACAACAGCGTCAACTCGAGCGCCGAGAAGATACAGTGCTGCACGGTTGTAAACGCCGACGGCTCGCGCGAGAACACTCAATACTCGCTACAGGGCGACCTCTATCCGTATGAGGTGAAGGGCGTGACGATGAACGACGAGTTCACCGACGAGTCGGAACCGGCTGCAAAGCTCTACACCAAGAATTCTGACAACTCCTACGCGCTCGGTATTCCTATCACTCAGATAAAGCGTTCGAAGGGTTCTATCTCGTTCTTAGTTTGCGGTGGCGATGACAAGAATGTCATCGACAACACATTCAACGGTGTCGTTGACGGCATCAACGGCGTCACCGTAGCCAATAAGGCGACAGACAACCGCATCTACAGCATCGACGGTCGCTACCTCGGCACCGATGCCTCAGCACTTGGCAAGGGCATCTACGTCGTTGGAGGCAAGAAGATCGTAAAGTAAATTCAGGGGGTACTATATATAATAAGGTGTAGCCGCTGGACATAACCGTATGTCCAGCGGCTATATTATTTCTATTCCTCTGCGTTTTCTTTAGGGGGTGCACTTGTCTCAAGTGCACCATCCAAGCAAGAATGTTAACTACAGAAAGGAAATTGGTGCACTTGACAGTTTTGTTGGGTACTTGCTTGCTTTGTTGGTGCACTTGAGACAAGTGCACCCCCTTGAAGGCACCCGCCACCCAATCGGTTTCCGTCCGCCACCCGGTCAGATTCCGTTCGCCACCCGATCGGATTCCGTCCGCCACCCGATCAGATTGCGTCCGCCATCCAATCAGATTGCGTCCGCTGTCCGATGACATACCCATTACAATCAAACGACGTGGGCAGCATATTAGAGTTTGCAAACCCCATATTTCGGTTTACAAAATATCAGAAAACTCAAATATCGTCTTGACACTTGTTATGTCCGCGTTGTCAATTTGTTTTATGTGTGCGCGAACCAAACATCATAATAATATTGTTTGGGCAAACGGAATAATTGCGTCATTTTGATTTTTTAAGTTCGCAAAAACTTATAAATATTAAGAAAAATATCACGTTTTTATGTGAAATGGAGCGTTTTTGTATTAAAACATAGCTTTTTGAGTTAAAATATTTGGTTGGGAAACAATTATTAATTAAATTTGCAAATGAGTTTTAAAATTTCATTAAGCGCATAGTGTTTTGTATGTGTTTTGTATTTGTAGAATAATGTTATCTTAACGAATACGAGGACGTACCAGATAAGAATAAAATCAAATAATAAATAATTAATTAATTTAAAGAGAGAGAATTAATATGAAAAAAAGACTGACAATGATGCTTGCCTGCCTCTTCCTCAGTATAGGAATGGCATTGGCACAGACCACAGTCAAGGGTTTCGTAGTCTCAAGTGAGGACGGCGAACCTGTGATTGGTGCCACCGTTAAGGTCAAGGGTGACAAGACAGACAAGGGAGCTGTCACCAACCTCGATGGTGAGTTCAAAATCGATGTAAAGCCGGGCACACAGCTCGTCATTACATATATTGGTATGCAGACAGCCACAATGCCTGCAAAAGACGGCATGAAGGTGACTCTCTATACGGATAGTGAGGCACTTGGTGAGGTGGTTGTAATGGGTTATGGTTCTGCTCGTAAGCTTGGTACCATTGCAGGTTCAGTGTCTACTGTTAATTCGGAAAAGCTTTCAAATCGCCCGGTTGCTAACGTTGCCGACGCTCTTCAGGGTCAGGTGGCAGGTTTGCAGGTTATGACCTCTTCGGGTGATCCTTCAGCTACCGCTTCAATGCGTATTCGTGGTATCACTTCTATCAATGCAGCCACAGAACCTCTCTACATTCTTGATGGCTCAATGGTATCTCAGAATACATATCTCTCACTTAACCCTAACGATATTGAGAATGTGACAGTTCTCAAGGATGCTTCTTCTACAGCTGTTTACGGTTCACTCGCTGCCAATGGCGTTATCGTAATCACAACAAAGAAGGGTAAGTATGGTCAGGCTCCTGAGGTGTCAATCTCTGCTTCTTACTCTATGTCACAGCTTGCAGGTGATAAGACAGAGGTGATGGACGCTAATCAGTGGTTGGATTTCCAGCAGGTTGTCAACCCGAGTCTCGCAACCAACGCTGGTTATCTTGCAAAGAAGAACTTCTATAAGAAGACAGGTGTTTCTACCAACTGGCGCGACTACTTCTTCGGTAGCTCAGCTCCTACTGTGAACATCAACGCTTCGGTACGTGGCGGTACATCTAACGCCAACTATCTTATCTCATACGGTCACTACAAAGCAGATGGTATCATGGACGACTCAAGCTTGCGCCGTGAGACTGTTCGTGCAAACGTAGAGATTAAGGTTAACGACTGGTTGAAGCTCGGTTCTAACACCAACCTTGCTTATACAAAGAACAATACAACAGCATTTGGCAGCCAGGGCACCAGCTTGTACAACAAGATTTTTGCTGCACGTATGTATCTGCCAACACAGAGCCCATACGAAATGCTTGATGTGGATATGGAGAAAGGTACATTCTCTGGCTATGGCAAGAAACTCCACAAGTATGATGATATGAGTGGTGTCTACTCTCCGGAGTGGCTCTCGGAGTTGCAGCCTTCATACAACGACCGTATCCGTATCAACGAGAACGTGTTCGTTAACCTCAGCCCGATTAAGGGATTGAATATCCGTTCGTCTTTGGGTCTCGACTGCAACGACTACCGCACATTCTATAAGCAGCTCAGCACTCAGGGCGAGGACTATAACATCTTCCCGACTGGTCAGGTGAACAAGTCGATGTCACGTTTCTACCGTTGGACAGTTACCAACACTGCTGAGTACAAGTTTAATGTTGCTCGTGTACACGACTTTACAGTGCTCCTGGGTCAGGAGTCAATGAACGATAAGACTACCGCATTCAGCGCAGGTATGGCAGGTCTTACAGACAACCGCCTCCTCCTTATGTCGCGCGGTGTGCAGGCTTATGCCAGTGTTCCTGGCGACTCTGAGACAAAAGAGGCTCGCAACTCTTGGTTCGCAATGGCTAACTACGCTTACGGCAACCGCTACTTCCTCGACCTCTCTGGTCGTCGCGACGGCTCTTCGATCTTCGCAGAAGGTCATCAGTGGGCTACATTCGGTGCTGCTGCCATTATGTGGAACGTAACGGGTGAGAAGTTTATGCAGTCGTCAAAGAAGTGGCTTGACGAGTTGCAGGTTAAGGCTTCTTACGGTGTTACCGGTAATGCCAATATCTCTTCAAACCTCGCATTAGCTCTTGCAGGTGTTAGTGGCAACTATAATGGTGTCGCAGGTCTTGGCGTTGTTAATCCGCGCAACTCAGAGCTCTCTTGGGAGAAGGTTAAGACCCTCAACCTCGCACTCTCTGGACGCATGTTCAAGAGATTTACATACAACTTCGAGTTCTTCGACAAGAAGACTGTTGATATGATTCTTGCTGTGCCAGTATCTTATACAACAGGTTTCGGCTCTCGTTATGCTAACGTAGGTTCGCTCTTCAACCGTGGTTTCGAGGCTACAGTAGGATGCGACATCTTCAGCACAAAGGATTTGTACTGGAACGTAAGTGCAAACGTAAGCTACACAAAGAACGAGATTACGAAGCTCTTCAACGGTCAGGACGAGTACGCTATGAGCGACTATACCAAGCTGAAGGTAGGTCACCCGTACGGTGAGTTCTATATGGTACGTTGGAGCCACGTAGACCCAGCTGACGGTCAGAACGTATGGCTCGACAAGTACGGCAACGAGACAAAGGTTTACGACGAGAACAACCGCGTGTTTACGGGCAAGAACGCTTCCGCACCTTGGCAGTTCGGTCTTAACTCTACTACATCTTGGAAGGGCTTGACACTCGAGTTGCAGTTTGCTGGCGTGTTCGGTCGCTCAATGATCAACCAGGAGCGTTACTTTATCGAGAACCCAAGTTTCGCAACACAGTGGAACCAGAGCACAAAGATGGTCGATATGTGGCAGAAACCGGGCGATGTTACAACAATCGCTGCAGCTAACGCACAGCGCCATATGGATACCCACTTGCTCGAGAACGCAAACTTCCTTCGTCTGAAGTTCTTGCAGCTCTCTTACAAGTTGCCACAGCAGTGGATGAACGCTACACACATCCTCAAGGGTGTTACTGTTTACTTCGCTTCACGTAACCTGTTCACCATCACTAACTATAGTGGCTACGATCCTGAGGTTGACGGATTCTTGTCTGTAGGTAACTATCCTAACACACGTCAGTTCTCATTCGGTGCACAGTTAACATTCTAATATATCACATATAATAAGGAGATAAAGTATATGAAAAAAATATATTTGACATTGGCACTTGCAGTTGGTCTTATGACTACTTCTTGCGAGCTCGACATCGAACCAGTAGGCTACCTGCCTACCGATTCGGCACTTGAGACTCCTTCCAGCTTCAACGCTGCGCGTGCCACACTTTATGCAGCACTCAAGGGCTGCGTAAGCGGTAATAGCTTCATTAACTCTACCGACGTGCAGTCTGACCAGTTCAATGCTATGGCTGGTTTCTCAAACACGCTCGGTGACATGTATCGTTGGGACTTTACAACACAGACAGGATCTTTCTCAAGTGTGTATGGAGGCTATCAGGGTCTCATTTCGCAGGCTAACTTCATCATCGATGGCTATGCAAAGGCTAAGCCAGAGGAAAAGCCCGACCTTTTCCCTGACGGTGACAACGTGAAAGGCACTGAAGGTCTTAAGATTGCACATGCAGCGTTAGGCGATGCTTACTTCATGCGTGCTTATGCTATCTTCGGTCTTTTGGAGTACTATAGTCCCGCATATAGCGAAACAAATGCAACACAGCCAGACCTTGGTGCATCATACAATTTGCATTTTAGCGAGAACTTTAACCCTGCATCATATCCTGGACGTAACACACTTGAAGAGTCGTACAAGCAGGTTAACGATGACCTCGACAAGGCTATGCAGTATGTTACAACAACTGGTATATACCGCTCTGAGTATGTAACTCTCGACTGTATCCACGCTCTTCGTGCACGTGTAGCTCTGAATAAGAAGGATTACGTGACGGCATATAAGGAGGCAGAACTTGTTATCAAGAACACTACTGCAAAGTATGCACTTTGTTCTTCTGCATCTCAGCTTGTCAACGAGTGGTACTATGATGGTATGCAGTTCCAGTATGACAAGAAGTATAATGGTACTTCGGAGTCGCTCTTTACCCTTGTCTCATCTTCAACATCTGACCTGCCGAGCGCTACCGGTGGTGTTTATCTCCCGAAGCAGATTGGCTCGACACCGGACTATATCCCGACAAAGGATTTGTTGAACCTCTACGATGCAAAGGACTACCGCCGTTCTGTATTCTTTACAGAGGTTAGTGTGGTTACATCTACTGGTGCAGCTGGTCGTGTACAGTGTCTCAATAAGTTTAACAAGGAGGGTATCCTTTGGCTCATGACAAGTAAGGACGAGTCGGCAGAATTCTCTCACATGCCGAAGGTGTTCCGCTTGCCGGAGATGTATCTCATCGCAGCTGAAGCTTATGCACTCGCTCCTACACCTGATCTGACAAAGGCTGCCAAGTATCTGAACGACTTCCGCAAGAAGCGTATCTCAGGCTTCAAGGCTGTTACATATACAGATGCTGCAACTCTTCTGTCAGATGTAAAGGATGAACGCGCACGCGAGTTCGTAGGTGAGGGCTTCCGCTTCAAGGATCTCAAGCGTTACTGTATGGGCGTAAAGCGTGGCGTACCACAGCAGCGCGACCTCTGTAGCAACCCTGGTTCTAACACAACCGATCTCAACATTGCTGCAACAGACTATCGTATGCTTTGGCCAATCCCGAAGGACGAAGTTGAGGTAAATAAGAAGTTGAAGCAGAACCCTGGCTACTAATTCATAAAACGAATACGTAACATTTTAAAACAGAACAAATATGAAATATATAAAATTGTTCATGCTGATGGTTGCAGCCATACTCTTCACTGCTTGTAGTGATGAAGAAACCTACAACACAGATGCAACTACTGCCGTGGAGTTTGAAAAAACTACAATGACAGTAAAGGAGAACGAGGGACTGATTAAGCTCCCCGTTAAGATTACCGGAAAGCGTAATGGTATGATTCGTCTCACCATCAAGGCAGAGGGCGTTGATGGTGGCAGCGAGGCAGCAGCTAAGGAAAGTGTTAATGGCTCTGAGGGCGACTATTCAATCACAACCAAGACTCTTGTTGTGAAGACCGACACTATTACAAGTGAGGTTATGAACTTCGAGATGAAGGTGCTTGACGATAAGATTATTAATAGCGACCGCAAGGTGCGCTTCACACTCAGCGTTGAAGGCGCAAAGTTGGGCGCTAAGAGTACTCTTGACGTGAAAATCGAGAACGATGAGCGTACAATTTATGACCTCATTGCTGGTGATTGGTTGATGAGTTACTCTGAGGTGCAGTTTGATAAAGAAGGCAAACCGTTGATGAATGAAGACGGAACTCCGGTTGTGAAGGATTACACGGCTGACGTTACATTGTCTGTTATTTCTGATGATGACTCACCACTTCGTGGTAAGCAGGTACTTGCTTATACTTCTAAGTTCTATTTCGCTTTGACAAAAAGTGAAGTGCCGTTGTCATGGAGCTTCAACTACTCGTATGATGAGGCTGCAAAGAATGGTCAGCTTAATTTCAACTGTACATCTAAGGAAACTGTTTACTCAGTTCAGGGCTATGAATTCTCTTGGCAGGTAGTAAAGAATGACAAGTTGGCTGATGGTGAGATTAAGGGTAAGTTCACTGTTGATGAGAACAATGTTGTTTCAAAGGAGATAACATTCAATCCTAATGATGCACTCTATATCTCTGCTTCGAACATGTTCGTTCCCTATGTTAACCTCAAGCTTCAGAGAAAATAAGACTTAAACTCGTTATTGTGATTTACACATAACATAAACTCATAGGGCGGATTGTCGGGGTTTTAATGACTCCGTCAATCCGCTTCGTGTTTTTTTTAAATCAATTCAAAGATATGACAAAGAAATTTATCGCAATTGCTCTCCTTGCTTCAGCCGCACTGCAAGTTTCGGCTGCAGAGCGCTCGGAGGCTCAGATACGTCAGGCAGCCGCTGCTGCGCTTGCGAAGATGCCTTCTGCAATGCACAAGGTGCGCTCGGCTCAGCCTTTGCGCATACTTGCAAAGAACACACAGCTCACAGTTGTTGGCTACGAAAACGGTGGCTTCGCCATTGTTGCTAATGACGATCAGTTCAAACCCGTGTTTGGCTACTCTGAGACACAGTTTACAACAAATAATAACCCTGGCTTCGATTGGTATATGACAACGCTGAACGCTTCGCTCGAACGTGCAAAGCAGCAGGGACGTAAACTGGAAGAAGCCAAACCGTCGCCTGAATACGCAGCAAGCGTAGGCGAATTGCTTACCACACGTTGGGGACAGGATACTCCATACAACAATATGACTCCGCTCTACACCGACAAGAAGACGGGCAAAAAGAAGCATTATGTTACGGGATGTGTGTCTACCGCGATGTCTATGATTTTGCACTATTTCAAGTATCCGGTGCATGGTGAGGGCGATGTTCGTTACGACTTTGCACCTGGTTCAGGTGAACCGTCACAGACTCTTGAGGCTGACTTTAGCAACACTACTTATCAGTGGGATAAGATGCTCAACGAATACAAGGATGGCTCTTATACCGAAGAGCAGGCTAATGCTGTAGCTACTATCATGAAGCACTGTGGTTATGCCGTGAGTATGCAGTACACAATCAGCGGTTCGGGTGCTTTCATCTATGAGTCGTGCCGTGCGCTACGCAAGTACTTCGGCTTTAATAAGCACATAAAGTGCTATAATCGTTCGTTCTTCAATGTAGAAGAGTGGATGAATATTGTTTATCGCGAGCTCAACGACAAGTGCCCGGTGCTCTATGGTGGTCAGAGTAATACTACAGGTGGTCACTGTTTCATTCTTGATGGTTACAATGAGGATGGCGATGTGCATGTCAACTGGGGATGGAACGGTGACCAGAATGGATATTTTGATATCGCAGGTCTCAATGGTTTCAGCGACGGACAGCAGATGGTAGAGATGCGTACTGCAACTGATAAACGTTATCAGGGCTCTGTACGCTCGCTCATTTGCATGAGTGGAAAACTGGATATGACCTATGATGAGAAGACTATCACCGCAAGCTTGGATGGTTACTTGATTAATACCGATATCGATCCATTCTCGGGCTATATTCAGCTTAGAGCTATCAATATCAAAACGGGTAAAGCTTATCTCATAAAGAAAGGACAGCGACTGGATGGCCAGGATACAAGTAAGGGATTCTGGATAGATGACATTACTGGTTCTGTAGCAGCACTCCCTGCTGGCGAATATCGCGTGTTCCTTGCTGCTAAGGACGACGAAGAAGAGACATGGCAGCCAATTCGTAGCCATGAGGTAGACCATAATAGCTATATCTTGGTTATCAATGAAAACCGTGAGATAGAGTCGCTTGAGTTGGATAGCGACAGTAGCTGGACCGGTATTGAGAGTGTAGTGACAAGTGGTAACACCACACCTGCTGTACGCGGTGTCTACTCGCTTGACGGACGCTATCTTGGCAACGATGTGTCGAAGCTCGGTAAGGGACTCTACATCGTTAATGGCGAGAAGGTTGTGAAGTAAACAGTTTAGTTCACATTATATATAAAGCAAATGCTTAACCGGCAAAACGCTGGTTAAGCATTTGCTTTTTTGCTAATCTGTCTTGTTGCTTGCTCGTTCTTCTATTCTTCCACTACATTCTTCTGTATTTCCATATTGTTAAGTCTCCTTTTGAAAAAATATATTATCGTTTTTTTTGTTCTTTCCTATTTTTAGCGTATTTTTGCATAATCATATAGGCTGCACGCAGCAGTCTTGCTAAATACAATGCTTATGCAAACAAGATGTCACCTTTCGGTAATCGCCCACAAGTTGGCGGAAAAATACGGCGAACGTCCCGCGTTCACCTATAAAAGCTTTGGCTCTTCTGTTTGGAAGAAGGCCAGTTACAACCGCTTCTCACAGTTGGTGAAGCAAGCGAGCAACGCTCTGCTCAACCTTGGTGCGAAGCCGCACGACAAGATTGCTGTGTTCTCACAGAACTGTCTGCAGTACCTTATTACCGACTTCGGTGCCTATGGCGTGAAGCTTGTATCTATCCCGTTCTATGCCACAGCCTCTGAGCAGCAGATACAATATATGATTAACGATGCGCAGGTTCGCTTCATCTTTGTCGGCGAGCAGGAGCAGTACGACAAGGCACACCGCATATTCGCACTCTGCCATACGCTGGAGCGCATCATCATCTTCGACCGCTCTGTGCGCATCTCTACACACGACCCCGCAGCACTCTACTTCGACGACTTCCTGAAGCACGGCGAAGGCTTGCCGCGCCAGTCGGAAGTGGAGCAGCTGTATAACGAGGCATCAACGGACGACCTCTGCAACATCCTCTACACATCCGGCACGACCGGCGACTCAAAGGGTGTTATGCTCACATACGGTCAGTACGATGCAGCACTCACAGCTAATGCCGCTGTGGTAGACATCAGCGATAAAGACCGCACAATGCAGTTTCTGCCAGTCACGCACATCTTCGAGCGTGGCTTCACATACCTCAGCTTCTCGGTCGGAGCACACATTATCATTAATACCGACCCACACGAGGTACAGCAGTCGATGCGCGAGACACATCCGACGTGTATGTCGGCAGTGCCGCGCTTCTGGGAGAAGGTGTATCAGGCAGTGCTGGAGAAGATAGAAAGTGCAGGTTCGCTGCAGCAGAAACTCTTCCGTCATGCGCTTGAGGTGGGACGCCGCTACAACGTCGACTGCAAGAGCCGCCGCAAGTGTCCGTCGCCGTGGCTCGCTATGGAGTACAAACTCGTTGATAAGACAATTCTGCGACTCGTTCGCAAGCAGCTCGGCTTGGAGAACGGTAATATATTCCCAACAGCAGGTGCACGTGTGGCACCGGAAGTAGAACGCTTCGTTCACTCCGTAGGCATCAACATGGTTGTGGGCTACGGCCTCACAGAGAGTCTTGCCACCGTGTCGTGCGACCGCAGCGACAAGCCATACACAATCGGCGGCGTAGGCTATCCGATTCCGGGCATCGACGTGAAGATTGGCGACAATGATGAGATACTCCTCAAGGGTCCGACCATCACTAAGGGTTACTATCACCGCGACGCAGCCAATAAGGAGGCATTCACCGAAGATGGTTACTTCCGCACAGGCGACGCTGGATACATAAAGGACGGAGAACTCTTCCTCACCGACCGCATCAAGGACCTCTTCAAGACATCCAACGGCAAGTATATCGCGCCGCAGCTCGTGGAGTCGCTCATCCTCGTAGACAAGTATATCGACCAGGTGGCAGTGGTTGCCAACGAGCGCAAGTTCGTATCGGCACTCATCGTGCCCGAGTTCCGACTCGTAGAGGAGTGGGCAAAGGAGCGCGGTATCGAGTTTAGCTCACGCGAAGACCTCTGTGCCAACGAGCGTGTCAACAAGATGATACTCGCACGCATACAGACCTTGCAGCAGCAGCTCGCACACTACGAGCAGGTGAAGCGCATCACACTCATCCCGCACCACTTCTCGTTGGAGTCGGGCGAGCTCACCAATACGCTAAAGATACGCCGCCCTGTGGTGTACAAGAACTACAAGCAGGAAATAGAAAAAATGTACGAAGAATAATGATCACTTCCGACCAACTGAAAGATGTGCTTGAGCGCATCGATGCCCTCAAGCACTATCTTAATATAGACCAGAAGAAAGTAGAATACGAAGAAGAACAGCTCCGCACGCAGGCTCCCGACTTCTGGGAGGACCCGAAGCGTGCTGAGGAACAGATGAAGAAGGTGAAGACGCTGGAGCGTTGGATAAAAGGCTACGCTGGTGTGCGTCAGCTTGCCGATGAACTGCAGCTCGCCGTCGACTTCTATAAGGATGAACTCGTCACCGAAAAGGAGGTGGACGACGATTATGCCAAAGCCATCGCTGCCATCGAAGACCTCGAACTGATGAACATGCTGCGCCAGAAGGAAGACCCTATGGACTGCGTGATGAAGATTAACTCAGGCGCAGGTGGCACGGAAAGTCAGGATTGGGCGCAGATGCTCATGCGTATGTATATGCGCTGGGCTGAGGCTCACGGACATAAGGTGACAATCAGCAACCTCCAGGAGGGCGATGAGGCAGGCATCAAGAGCGTTACGATGGAGATAGAGGGCGGCGAGTACGCCTACGGTTTCCTCAAGAGTGAGAACGGAGTGCACCGCCTCGTGCGTGTGTCGCCGTTCAACGCGCAGGGCAAGCGCATGACATCGTTCGCTTCGGTGTTCGTGTCACCACTTGTCGACGACACCATAGAAGTATATGTCGACCCGTCGAAGGTTAGTTGGGACCTCTTCCGCTCAGGCGGTGCAGGCGGTCAGAACGTGAACAAGGTAGAGACGGGTGTACGCCTGCGCTACCAGTACACCGACCCCGATACCGGTGAGGAAGAAGAAATCCTCATCGAGAACACCGAAAGCCGCAAACAGCTCGAGAACCGCAACAACGCTATGCGCCTCCTCAAGTCGCAGCTCTACGACCGCGCCATGAAGAAACGTCTTGAGGCGCAAGCTAAAATAGAGGCAGGCAAGAAGAAGATAGAGTGGGGCAGTCAGATACGCAGCTACGTCTTCGACGACCGCCGCGTGAAGGACCACCGCACCAACTTCCAAACCACTGATGTTGATGGTGTGATGGATGGTAAGATAGACGGCTTCATCAAGGCGTATCTTATGGAGTTCCCAGTGAGCGAGGAGGAATAAGAGGGAATGCTATAGAGATTCTGTAGGTTCTATGTGTCATAAAAGCTCTAGATCTTCTAGATCTTCTAGAAACTCTAGATTTTCTAGAAATTCTAGAAGATAAAAAACAAAACAATCAATTAAAAATCAAAATAACTATGAGCCAGAAAAGTAATATTCGTCGCGCAAAGTATGCGGCAGAGCAAGAGAAGAAAGCAAAGAAGGTTATCAAGGGCATCATTTGGACGCTTGTTGTGCTTACCGCAGCGTTCATCGTTTGGTCGTTAACCCAGGTATAATAGAACACAAAATATGAGTGGATTAGAAATTGAACGTAAGTTCCTCATACGTAAAGGCAGCGACTTTAAGTCGACTGCCTTTTCTCATAGCCATATCAAACAGGGATACATGCCTTGCCAGACGGCTACAGTGCGCGTTCGCACCCGCGACGACCGCTCATGGCTGACGATAAAAAGCCATAGCGACATGGCTGGACTATCGCGCTACGAGTTTGAGAAGGAGATAACGAACGATGAGGCGGAGCATCTCTTCGAGCTTTGTCGCGGCGGAGTGATAGACAAGTGTCGCTGGCTTGTGAAGTCGCCCGACGGACACCACACGTTCGAGGTCGATGAGTTCTTTGGCGACAACGCCGGACTCGTAGTTGCCGAGGTGGAACTCGCCTCCGAGGACGAGCCGTTCGCAAAGCCCAGCTTCATCGGCGAGGAAGTGACGGGCGACCGCCGCTATTACAACTCACAACTGCTCGTACACCCGTATAAAGAGTGGTAGTATATGTGGCTGCGTGGGTATGGCAGGGATGCCATACCCTCCTAAGTTGGCTTAGAAGTTCTTTTCAAGAAACTTCACCAGTCCCCAACGCACAGAGCGCAGTCCAAACTGCTCGGTGTGAATGTCCTCCGGCTTAATCCACATACACTCTGCAGCATCGTCGTTGGCGGCGAGCACCGTCTCATCCTCGATGTCGCACTCGTAGAACATGTCGAGCGTAGGCAGTTCGATGCCACTATAACGATAGACGTTTGGCAGCGAGAAGAGGTAGTGCACGGCAGTGACATTTAGTCCGGTCTCCTCCATCACCTCACGCTTCACGCCCTCCTCCGATGTCTCACCAATTTCGGTAAATCCGCCAGGAAGATCGAGTGTACCCTTTGCAGGCTCCTGCTTGCGCAGAGTGACGAGTATTTCGCCCTCGCTGTTCTTGATGATTGCTACGTTGGCTGCACTGGGATTCATAAAATACTCGAATCCGCAATTCTCACATTTCTTACTTCTCACACCATTCTCTACAAAATGATGGCTGCCACAACGTGGACAGTACTCGAACTTCTCTAATGGATGCATTTCTGTTACTATTAATTAATGATTACAAAAGCACTTTTATGTACTGCAATATTACAAAAAAAGTGCTACCTTTGCAAATAAATATTCTAAAAACCAACTTTTGTAACAGAAATGAAATACTTCGCATACCCGATGCGCGGTTCTATGCTTGCGCTCAAGACCATACTTCTCTCAGTGTTTTGCCTTATTCTCGCTGCGCCTGCTCTCGCACAGCGCGCGTTCGACGTGCAACTTTGGCAGAAGAAAGTCCCAAACAGCAACGCCTTGGGCGATACCGCATACGTGAAAGTGTTCCTTCCGGAGGAGAAGCGTGCTACGGGGCGCGCTGTTGTCATCTGCCCTGGTGGAGGCTACGAGAGTCTGTCGATGGGGCATGAAGGCACCGAATGGGCTCCGTTCTTCAACGACCAAGGCATAGCAGCCATCGTGCTTCACTATCGTATGCCTGCTGGCAATCCGAAGGTGCCCGTTAGTGATGCTGAGGAGGCACTGCGCTTGGTGCGTGCCAATGCCGAGGCATGGCATATTGATAAGGACAACGTGGGCGTGATGGGATTTTCGGCAGGCGGACACCTCGCCTCTACGGTAGCCACACTCTCTAAGGACGAAGCTAAGCCCAACTTCCAGATACTCTTCTATCCGGTGATTACGATGCTCGATGGCTATTGTCATCAAGGCTCGCGTAAGAACCTGCTCGGCGAGCGTCCACGCAAGAAGGATGAACAGAAATACTGCACCGACCTTCAGGTGACACGCCTCACACCGCGCGCTTTCATCGCCCTCTCCGACGATGATCATGTGGTGCAACCGATGAATGGCGTCAACTACTACGCTGAGCTTTATCGTCACGACGTTCCGGCGTCGCTACATGTGTATCCTGGTGGCGGACATGGCTACGGCTTGCGCACCAGCTTTCGCTATCACATCGAGATGCTGCTCGATCTGAAAGCGTGGCTGCAGAGCTTCTAAATATTGTCAATAAACGAAGTCATTCTGCTTATTTTCCGAAAATAATGCGTAAGTTTGCATATTAAAACAAGCAAACAAGCAATACAACGATGAATATTATGACAAAAAAGGTTGCTGCATTTGCTTTTGCAGCACTTACTGCGCTCGGCTTCACATCATGCAACGAGCGCAAATTCCACGTGGAAGGCAACATCGAGAATGCTGCCGACTCCGTTCTCTACTTCGAGAATATGGGTCTGAATGGTGTACAGACCGTCGACTCGGTGAAACTCTCTGCCGACGGCACGTTCTCGTTCGATGGCAAGGCTGCCACAGCCCCCGAGTTCTACCGCCTGCGTATCGCCGGACAAATCATAAACGTGTCGATCGATTCTACCGAGACCATCACCGTAAAGGCGAAGTATCCCGCAATGGCTTCCGACTATGAGGTGAGCGGATCGGATGACTGCTCGTGCATCAAAGAACTCGCACTAATGCAGATGCAGCTTCAGCAGCGCATCAACAACATCGCTCGCAACCCACAACTCGGTGTTGATGCCGTTGCGGATAGTGTACAGAAGGTGCTGGAGGCATACAAGACCGACGTGAAGACACGCTATATCTTCAAGCAGCCGATGAAGGCATCTTCCTACTTTGCCCTCTTTCAGACGCTGTATGCAGGCGGTCAGCCCGTGCTCATCTTCAACCCGCGCACCTCGGAGCAGGATGTGCGTGTGTTCGCTGCTGTGGCTACCAGCTGGGATGCGTTCTACCCCAACGCCGAGCGTGGTAAGAACCTCCACAATATAGCTATTGAAGGTATGAAAGAGGTGCGTATGTTGCGCAGCAAGGCTGAGGCATCTATCGACCCAGCGAAGGTGAACACTACTGGTATGCTCGACTTCACGCTCACCGACAATCGTGGTGCACAGCGCAGTCTCTCTTCGCTCAAAGGTAAGGTAGTGATGCTCGACTTCCATGTCTTTGCTACTGGCGAGTCGATGAAGCGCATCATGATGTTGCGCGAACTATATAACAAGTATCATGCTCAGGGATTTGAAATCTATCAGGTGAGCCTCGACGAAGACGAGCACTTCTGGAAGACACAGACCTCCGCACTGCCATGGGTGAGCACACGTATGGACGACGATTCGCAGCAAGTTCTCCGTCTCTACAACGTGCAGCAGGTGCCTACGTTCTTCCTGCTCGACCGCAACTGCAACGTCGTGAAGCGCGATGCGCAGATAAAGGATATAGAGGCAGAAATCAAAGCACTATTGTAATAGATTGTAAGTGGAAAAGCCCGTACGGTGCTTTTTTCTCTCAAATTGAAAGCATTTTTGACAGAAGTGCTTTCAATTTGAAACTTTGTGCTAATTATTACGAAAATGCCTTGCTAATTTATTCGTATTTGCGTAAATAGTTGTAATTTTGCAGTCGTAATAATCATGGGGCTATCAAGGCTCCGCTTTAAGGTAAAAGGATAAGCAAAATGACAAAGTCGGTAAGATTTACAAAGATGCATGGAGCAGGCAACGACTACATCTACGTTGACACGCAGAAGTACGACGTGCCCGACCCGTCTGCGGCTGCCATCGCATGGAGCGACCGCCACACAGGCATCGGTAGCGACGGACTTGTGCTTATAGGCAAACCTTATGGTGGTGTTGATGCCGACTTCTCCATGCGCATCTTTAACGCTGATGGTTCGGAAGCGAAGATGTGCGGCAATGCTTCGCGTTGCATCGGAAAGTATCTCTACGAGCGTCGGCTCACCGACAAGACAACGATACGTCTGCAGACACTCTCGGGCGTGAAGATTCTGAAGCTGCATCTTGTTGGCAACGAAACCCCTGAAACCAAGGTGGAGAGCGTAACGGTGGATATGCTTGCACCTTCGTTTCGTGTTCCCGAGCAGTATGACGAGGCGGTTGGCGGAGTGCTCACCATCGGTTCGCGCACGTTCCACGGCACGTTCGTGTCGATGGGCAACCCCCATTTTGTATGCTTTGTTGACGATATCGATACGCTCGATGTGGCTCGCTACGGCTCTGCCATGGAGTATGCTACGGCGTTCCCAGAGCGTTGCAACATTGAGTTTGCAGAACTGAAGGCAGACGGCACCATCCGCACACGAGTGTGGGAGCGTGGTAGTGGTATCACCATGGCATGCGGCACAGGTGCTTGTGCAACAGCTGTGGCAGCGGCGGTTACGGGTAGAGCCTTGCGTCGTAGCATCATCGCCATGGATGGTGGCACCTTACATATCGAATGGAATGAAGCCGACGGACATGTCTATATGACAGGACCGGCGGCTTTCGTTTTTGATGGAGAAATAGATATTTAAATCATAATTCAGGATTGCATGGTTCTGTGTTCAGCGTACAATGTTCTGCATTCAGCAATCATGATATAAAAACTTAGAGAGTATGGCTTTGGTTAACGAACATTTCTTGAAACTCTCGGACAGCTATCTGTTCGCAGACATTGCCCGGAAGGTGAACGCCTTCAAAGTGTCGCATCCGCAGATGCGTGTCATCAGTCTTGGCATCGGCGACGTAACGCAGCCGTTGTGCCCCGCCGTAGTGGATGCAATGCATAAGGCAGTAGACGAGATGGCATCGGCTGACACGTTCCACGGCTACGGGCCGGAGCATGGTTACGACTTCCTGCGCGAGGCGATAATCAAGAACGACTTCGCACCGCGTGGCATACATCTCGACCCGAGCGAAGTGTTCGTCAACGACGGAGCGAAGAGTGACACGGGCAACATCGGCGAGATTGTGCGCTGGGACAACTCTATCGGTGTCACCGACCCTATATATCCAGTGTATATCGACTCGAACGTGATGTGCGGACGCGCCGGAGTGCTTGAAAACGGTCGTTGGAGCAATGTCAACTACCTGCCATGCACGGCTGAGAATGGCTTCGTGCCGCAGATACCAGACCATCGTGTTGATATGATTTACCTCTGCTATCCGAATAACCCCACGGGAACGGTGCTCTCGAAAGCCGAACTTAAGAAATGGGTGAAGTATGCGCTGGCTAACGACACGCTCATTCTCTACGATGCAGCCTACGAGGCATACATCCAAGATGCCGACATACCGCACTCTATATACGAGATACGCGGCGCAAAGCAATGCGCCATTGAGTTTCGCAGCTATTCGAAGACAGCCGGCTTCACCGGTGTGCGCTGCGGTTATACCGTCATACCGAAGGAACTCACCGCCGTTACGCTCGATGGCAAGCAGCGCGTGCCGCTCAACCATCTGTGGGAGCGTCGCCAATCGACCAAGTTTAACGGCACAAGCTACATATCGCAACGCGCCGCTGCCGCAATATATACGCCCGAGGGCAAGCGTCAGGTGCGTGACACGATAGCCTATTATATGCAAAACGCCGAGCTGCTGCGCGAGTCGCTCACGCAGATGGGCTTCGAGGTGTTCGGCGGAAGAAACGCTCCATATCTATGGGTGAAGACACCGCACGGCATCGACTCGTGGCGATTCTTCGAGCAGATGCTCTATGCTGTGGGTGTGGTCTGCACGCCAGGCGTGGGCTTCGGACCAAGTGGTGAGGGCTATGTGCGTCTCACAGCCTTCGGAAAGCGTGAAGATTGTGAGGAGGCGATGCGCAGGATAGGGGAGTGGATACGTTCCACTCACTAAATTTATATAACAAGATAAGAATAAAACAATATAACGACTAAATACCCAACAGACAATGGCAAATTTACGATTTGAGGTTGTAGCCGATGCTTTCAATAAGAAAGCAGTTGAAGTGATCACACCCGTAGAACGTCCGTCGGAGCTCTTCGGCAAGAACGTGTTCAACCGTGCGAAGATGTACAAGTATCTGCCACGCGAAGTGTACGAAAAACTCATCGACGTTATCGACAACGGAGCACGTCTCGACCGTTCCATGGCTGATGCTGTGGCTAAAGGCATGAAACAATGGGCTGACGAGAATGGTGTCACACACTACACACACTGGTTTCAGCCGCTCACCGAGGGCACAGCCGAGAAGCACGATGCCTTCATCGAGCACGACGGCAAGGGCGGAATGATCGAGGAGTTCTCGGGCAAACTGCTCGTGCAGCAAGAGCCTGATGCCAGCTCGTTCCCTAACGGAGGTATCCGCAACACCTTCGAGGCACGCGGCTACTCGGCTTGGGACCCGACATCGCCGGTGTTCATCATCGACGACACGCTCTGTATTCCTACCATCTTCATCTCATACACGGGCGAAGCACTCGACTATAAAGCACCGCTCCTGCGCTCGCTTCACGCTGTGAACGAGGTGGCAACGGCTGTCTGTCACTACTTCTATCCGGAGGTTAAGAAGGTCATCTCCAACCTCGGTTGGGAGCAGGAGTACTTCCTCGTCGACGAGGGACTCTACTCGGCACGTCCCGACCTTATGCTCACCGGCCGCACACTCATGGGCCACGACTCTGCAAAGAACCAGCAGATGGACGACCACTACTTCGGTGCTATCCCCGAGCGCGTACAGGCGTTCATGAAGGATCTTGAGATTCAGGCACTGGAGCTTGGCATCCCTTGCAAGACCCGTCACAACGAGGTGGCACCCAACCAGTTCGAGTTGGCACCAATCTTCGAGGAGGCCAATATCGCCATCGACCATAATATGCTCCTCATGTCGCTCATGAAAAAGGTGGCACGCCGTCATGGCTTCCGCGTGTTACTCCACGAGAAGCCGTTCGCAGGCATCAACGGTTCGGGCAAGCACGAGAACTGGAGTCTTGCTACCGACACCGGCGTACTGCTCCACGGACCAGGTAAGACACCGGAGGACAACCTCCGTTTCATCGTCTTCATCGTCGAGACACTTATGGCTGTCTACAGGCACAACGGACTGCTCAAGGCTTCCATTATGAGTGCCACGAACGCCCACCGACTCGGTGGAAACGAGGCTCCTCCTGCTATCGTGTCATCGTTCCTCGGACGACAGCTTACAGAAATTCTCGACCATATAGCAACTTCCGATAAGGACGAACTCTTCGATGTAGCCGGCAAGTTGGGCTTAAAACTCGACATTCCCGAGATTCCAGAACTGCTCATCGATAACACCGACCGCAACCGCACATCACCATTCGCCTTCACCGGAAACCGCTTCGAGTTCCGCGCCGTGGGCTCAGAGGCAAACTGCGCTTCGGCAATGATTGTTATCAACACCGCCGTGGCTGAGGCTCTTCAGTCGTTCAAGCAGCGTGTCGATGTCCTCATCGCTAAGGGCGAGGACAAGATAAGTGCTATCCTTGAGGTGGTTCGCGAGGACATACGCACCTGCGAACCAATCCGCTTCGAGGGCAACGGCTACTCAGAGGAGTGGGTAGAGGAGGCTAAGCGCCGCGGCTTGGATTGTGAGACATCATGTCCGAAGGTCTTCGAACGCTATCTCGACGAGTCTACAATACGCATGTTCGAGAGTCAGAACGTAATGACACGCAAAGAACTCGAGGCTCGCAACGAGGTGAAATGGGAGACCTACACCAAGAAGATACAGATCGAAGCACGCGTGTTCGGCGACCTTTCTATGAACCACATCATCCCCGTCTGCACCCACTATCAGAGCCGTCTGGCTAAGAACGTGCAGAGCATGTTCGACATCTTCCCACACGAGAAAGCCGAGAAACTCACCTCGCGCAACAAGAAAATCATCGAGGAGATAGCCGAGCGCACACAAATTATTGAGAACGGAGTAGAAGAGCTCGTTGAGGCTCGCCGTGTTGCCAACCGCATTGAAGACGAGCATCTTAAGGCAATCGCCTACCACGACACCGTGGCCCCGAAGATGGAGGAGATACGCTATCACATCGATAAGCTCGAACTCATCGTTGCTGATGAACTTTGGACACTCCCGAAATATCGCGAGCTCCTCTTCGTTCGCTAACCGTTTTAAAGAATGGAGCACTTTTTTGAACAAGAATATTGTTTCAAATAGCCTTTGCGCTTCTTCATAAAATAAAAATCCTGGTTTCGTTTCGAAATCAGGATTTTTTCATTGCTCCCCAGTAAACAATTCAACTCCCTTATATTGCTTCATGCCTTTCACATATTGCCGCAGCAGAACAACAATGTTGCCACAGCAGAACAACAATGTTGCCGCAGCAGGACAACAATGTTGCCACAGCAGGGTAATGATGTTGTGGTAGCAGACTAATGAGAACGGCGTGGCAGATTAGACAACGGATAGAATGGTAGATGCCTGGTAGATAGGCTGGCAGATATAGCTCTCAGAAGAACATCTGCCAGTCTTTAACATGCTCGTAATGTGTAAGTTACGGCAATACTGGGAGATATGAAAGAAATCGGAATTGAAATACACGAATCGCCAGTACCTGTAAGACAAAGTGGTATCGATCGGAATAAATTGATAGCGATAATCGGGCTTGTGGCGGATCGTGCAGATGGAATGAGGAGATTTGAAATCCGGATTGTCGGCGGCTTCGAAATGTGAATCGATAAAAGCGGAGTACCAATAGTCGCTTTCTCCTCTGTTAGGATATTTCCTGACGAGCTTCATATACTGTAAAGAGTCTTTGTTGGCAATAATCGGATGCACAGTTCCGTCGGAGTATAATATGAGAGGAGGAGCAAAAGGGACCATTTCTTTTTTGTCGGTATAATGAACCGGCAGGTAGACAATATCTTTTCCCATTTTGGGAAAGACAATCTCCTGTCCGGCGGGTTTGCTGCAGGCAATGGGCTGCCAGCTTAAATCGTTGAAAATAGCGAGATAACCGTGTCGAATATTCCTGATCCCCGGGGCTGACAATCTGATTTCGGAAGTGGGGATATAAAGGTCTGTGACGTCTTTATTGAAGGGATCGAGAAAAAAATAGGGAACATATTCTCTTTTCCCCGGTTTAGCTGTCGGATTATGTGAATAGGTCCGTCGGTAAATTTTGGGTGCTTTATAGATTCCCACCTGATATACCTGGGTGGAGTTGATTCGGGGATCGATAGCGGTAGCCCAATAGTGACGACCGTTTCGATTTGCGAAATGGGGAATAAAATCGATTGCAGACGGTACGCCCAGTATCCGTAATACAAACAAATTGGCTTTACTGGTCGGGATGCAGTCTGATTTAAAATTCTTTAAATCGGGTTCCGGGATTTTTTTGTCTAACATGAATAGAAAAGTGCGAAATCTGTTTTCGATTTGAGAGATCGAATGACGAAAATTATCGTAATAAGTCGAGTAGGTTTCCAGGTTCTTTTGCAGAGGAGAGATTGAATCGCGCCAATAATCGAGCGGTTCGTTTTCAACCCGGTAAGGCAGGAGATATTCCTTGAAATTTTCGAAATCGACACCTTCATTCCAGGGCCGGGTTTGCCATTGGTTAAAAGCGAGTTCGATTTGATGGATCAGAAAATCGGCTTTTATGTATTTGACATCTTCTTGTATATCCAGTTGTTGCCTATAGCCGATATGATCGAAGGGGACCATTTGGATGATTTTTTTTTCATAATAGGGACAATTTTTGAGTAAACCGAGTTGCTCGTTATAGGATTTCATGTATGGACCGCCGAAGGTATAATGACCGGGCATATTCTCGATCAGAAAGATACTTGCTTTCAGTTTCAGGCTGTCGGCAGGATCTTGAGAATAATGGTCGAGTACTTTTTCCAGTTCTGCCCTGTTCGTACCGCTGTAATCCAGTACAGCTTTCAGACGGGAAGAATAGTTGCTGCAGCTATAGGCGGTCACTAACCAGAGAAGTATAATTGTCTTTTTTTTCATATCGTTCGGTTTTACCAAAATCTGATTTTTCCATTTTCATAAGTAAACAGGCTACCGTTTCTGTTTCGGGTTCTGTCTTTTACCTGAAAAAGGGCTGATGAGGGGACTCGATTGAATTCGATGACATGGTCGGTAGCGGTTGTTACTCCTGCTGTTTGCCATTGGCCTTCGTCAAAATAACATAGCTCGTATTCGTGACCGACACAAATGTTCTCGCCGTCGTTGAAGTTCAGATAAACGATCTCCGAAACGGATACCGGATGGCCGAAATCATAGCCGAACCATTTCCGGATGGCCTTATTGCTAGCGGGGTCGTGGTCGGTCAGATTACGATAGAAGGTCGTGTCCGGACCGATAGGAACGCCATGAAGTGCTTCGCCTGAAGAGTCATAGAAATGGAGTTCGGCGAGATTCGAAATTCCGAACTGTGGACTGATCCGCCAATAGCGTTTTTTATAATGCTTGTCGGGGCGTATGGTATCCTGGTAATAATAAGGTGATTCCTGGATGGTAAATACGGTGTCAGCGTGGAGAAAAACACTGTCGTCTGCGCATTCGATACGGGCATTCTTCAGGTAATATCCCATATAATCGGTTTCGGCGGAATAGGGTTGTAACCTCCTGATATGCAGAGCTTGCAAATGAGTTTTATCAGTTCGGAACGGTGTAATTTGGCCGTTATTGTTCAGTATAAACGGTGGGGCGAAAGCTTGTATCCGGTTATCGGGATAATATACCGGTAAATAGATACAATTTCGTCCCAGTTTGTTGAAATATCCCTTTCCCTTTTGGATAGGGCTATAGGCTACAGGCTGCCAGGTTACATCATCGTAAACTGCCAGATAAGCATACTCAGTATGGACGGTTGCCGGAATCGGTAAATGCATCTGTTGTATAATAAGGTGCTTCCGGCTCCGGAAGTTTTGTATTGTCAAGG
>ENA-UESD01000322-UESD01000322.1-human-gut-metagenome-genome-assembly--contig:-NODE-322-length-44554-cov-21.361603_pt1 | contig 44554 bp, 32 predicted proteins | sample MGYA00242985_ERZ507986 | MGnify/ENA primary metagenome ERZ507986 (study PRJEB26167, sample SAMN06115408) | human gut metagenome | host: Homo sapiens | place: China:Guangxi | collected 2016-04-06... | reverse complement strand
GGCCGCTTTTGTAGAAGCCGGAGGAAACCCCGACGAATTTGTTCCGGAAGTGGATGCCGACGAGCAGACTTTCAAGGAGTGGATGCGCATCATCAAGGAAAAGCGTGCCGAGATCATGGCCGAGCAGGAACGCATCAAATCAGAAAATCTGCAGAAGAAATTCGATATCCTGGACAAGATCAAAGCCATGATTTCTTCGCCGGAAGAGGCCAACCAGCACTATAACGAGTTCAAGGAACTGCAAAACGAATGGAAAACCATCACCAATGTGCCGGCCGACAAGGTGAACGAACTTTGGAAAAACTATCAGTTATATACCGAGCAGTTCTACGACCTGCTCAAACTGAATCACGAATTCAGAGAATATGATTTCAAGAAGAATCTCGAAATCAAGACACGCCTGTGCGAGACTGCCGAGAAACTGGCCGAGGAAGACGATGTGATTTCTGCCTTCCAACAGTTGCAGGCCCTGCATCAGGAATATAAGGAAACCGGTCCGGTTGCCAAGGAACTGCGCGAGGAAATCTGGAACCGCTTCAAGAACGCTTCAACCATTATCAACAAAAGACATCAGCAGCATTTTGAGGACCTGAAGCAGAAAGAAGAGGAGAACCTGGCCAAGAAGACCGAACTGTGTGTCAAGATTGAAGAAATCGACCTGTCGAACCTGAAGACCTTTGCCGACTGGGAACAGGCTACTCAGGACATCATCAAGATACAGGCTGAATGGAAGGAAATCGGATTCGCTCCGCAGAAGATGAATGTAAAAATCTTCGAGCGCTTCAGAGCTGCCTGCGACCGTTTCTTCGAACAGAAAGCCGCATTCTTCAAATATCTGAAAGAAAGCCAGAACAAGAATCTGGAACTGAAGAAGCAGTTGTGCGAAAAGGCTGAATCCTTAAAGGACAGCACCGACTGGAAAGCTACCGGCGATATTCTGACCAAGCTGCAGAAGGAGTGGAAAACCATCGGACCGGTACCTAAGAAGTACTCTGAGTCTTTGTGGAAACGCTTCATCGGTGCCTGCGACTATTTCTTCGAGCAGAAGGGCAAGGCTACTTCGTCTGTACAGAGCCAGGAAAACGAAAATCTGGAAAAGAAGAAGAGCATTATCGAACAGCTCAAGAACATTGCGGTAGAGGAAATCGACTCTTGCGCCGACACAGTACGCAAACTGGCCAAAGAGTGGAACGAAACCGGTCATGTGCCTTTCAAGGAAAAGGACAAGATTTATGCCGAATACCGCGAGCTGGCCGACAAACTGTTTGAAGCCATCAACAAGAGCAACGCCAAGCGCAGAATCAATAACTTCAGAAGCAACCTGAAGTCTTCTGCCGAGAAGGGCGGCAACACGCTGAACCGTGAACGCGACCGACTGATGCGTGCCTATGAGAATATGAAGAACGAAATCAAGACCTATGAGAACAATCTGGGCTTCCTTTCCTTCAATTCTAAAAAGGGCAACAGTCTGGTGAACGAGCTGAACAAGAAAGTGGAGAAACTGAAAGAAGAACTCGCTATTCTGAAAGAGAAGATCAAAGCCATCGACGAGGAAAAGAGCAAATAAGAATATAGCTTGATATTTCAGGAATAGGCTGCGCCGTCAGGGTGCAGCCTATTTTTGTATCTGCCGCGCCGAAATGACGCGCAAAAACCATCCTGATGATTTTTTCAAATCATCAAAATGAAATGATGCATTCATCGAAATGAATTATTAAAGAGCCGGAAAGCAAAAAGAATATGGGGCAGGCTCCCACCCGACCGCGGAAGCGCAGAAAGGAACAGAAACAAAAAAAGATCGCCGGAGCGATCTTCTTCTGTTGGGCTACCTGGATTCGAACCAAGAAAAACAGGACCAGAATCTGTTGTGTTACCATTACACCATAGCCCAAGAAAATAATAAATAATAGTAGAAAAAAGTTGGGCTACCTGGATTCGAACCAAGAAAAACAGGACCAGAATCTGTTGTGTTACCATTACACCATAGCCCATTATCTGTTTCTGGATGCAAAGGTACTACTATTTTTTGTAACTGCAAATTTTTGGGCAACTTTTTTCCAACTTTTTTTTCAGAGAAGCGATATTCATGATTTTTTTTTGCAAAAAAATCCAAAAGTGGAGATATTTTGGCGTGAATATATAGCCTAATGTGAGTTTATCTAGTATCTTTGTCACGTTCTATTTTATAAATAGGTAAATAACATGTATAGATCACAAAACATTTTAGTAGACAAAATCATTGAAGGAATACAAGAGAAGAAAGGATATGACATCGCTGTAGTCAATCTGGAGAACATAGAAGAAACAATCTGCAATTATTTTATCATCTGTCAGGGTAACTCTCCGTCGCATGTAACCGCCATCACCGAATCTGTGGCAAAATTTGCCCGCGAGCAGGCCGGTGCCAAACCGTCGGCCGTGGACGGACTGCGCAATGCCCAGTGGGTGGCGATGGACTATACCGACGTTATCGTGCATATCTTTACTCCCGACGCACACGAGTTCTATGATCTTGAAAATCTGTGGACCGATGCCGACATCACAAAAATAGAAGACATTCAATAAAAAAACACATTCACGTTTATGAAAGAAGACAACAAGAAAAGAAACATGCCCCGGTTCAACATCGGTTGGATCTACGGCATTATCATACTCATTCTGGCTTACCTGTTCATTATGGGTAATGACAGCAGCGCCTCGAAAAATGCCACGTACACCGAATTCAAGGAATACGTTACCCGCGGCTATGCCTCAAAAATTATCGCTAACAAGGACGAAGGAGTGCTGCGCATGTATGTGAAACCGGAATTCATCCGCGATATTTTCAAGACCGGTGTCAAGCAGACCGGCAAGAATCCTTATCTGGACATCACCTACCCTTCGGATGACAAACTGGAGGAATTTATCGACCAGCAGCAGCAAAGCGGACACTTCACCGGAAAGCTGGCCTACGAACACTCCAGCGGCTGGGTAGGAAGCCTGCTCTTCAATCTGCTGCCGTTTGTTCTGATCTTCGGCGTGTGGTTCCTGCTGATGCGCCGTTTGGGCGGAGGAGCAGGCAGTGGCGCCGGCAACGTGTTCAACGTAGGAAAGAGCAAAGCCAAACTGGTAGAGAAAGGCGAAGGCACACGCGTCACCTTCAAGGATGTGGCCGGACAGGCCAGCGCCAAGCAGGAGGTGCAGGAAATCGTGGAATTCCTGAAGAATCCGGGCAAGTTTACCGAGTTGGGTGGTAAGATTCCTAAGGGTGCCCTGCTCGTAGGCCCTCCGGGAACGGGTAAGACTCTTTTGGCCAAGGCTGTGGCCGGCGAGGCAGACGTACCGTTCTTCTCCATGTCGGGTTCCGACTTTGTGGAAATGTTCGTGGGTGTAGGTGCCAGCCGTGTGCGCGACCTGTTCCGACAGGCCAAGGAAAAATCGCCGTGTATCATCTTCATCGACGAGATCGACGCCGTGGGTAGAGCCCGCGGAAAGAATCCGGCCATGGGCGGTAACGACGAACGCGAAAACACCCTGAACCAGTTGCTCACCGAAATGGACGGTTTCGGAACCAACAGCGGTGTGATCATCCTGGCGGCCACCAACCGTGTGGATATTCTGGACAAGGCCCTGCTGCGTGCCGGACGATTCGACCGTCAGATTCACGTGGACCTGCCGGATCTGAACGAACGTAAGGAAGTATTCCAGGTACACCTCAAACCGGTCAAGATTGACGACACCGTGGATATCGACCTGCTGGCTCGCCAGACTCCGGGATTCTCGGGTGCCGACATCGCCAACGTATGTAACGAAGCAGCGCTGATCGCTGCACGCCATAACAAGAAATCTGTCAGCAAGGACGACTTCCTGAGCGCCGTGGACCGTATCATCGGCGGTCTGGAGAAGAAGACCAAGGTGATGACCAACGACGAGAAGCGCACCATCGCCCTGCACGAGGCAGGACACGCCACCATCTCCTGGTTCCTGCAATATGCCAATCCGCTGATCAAGGTGACCATCGTGCCGCGCGGACGCGCACTGGGCGCTGCCTGGTATCTGCCGGAAGAAAGACAGATTACCACCAAGGAACAGATGCTGGACGAGATGTGTGCCACTCTGGGCGGACGTGCCGCCGAGGAAGTTTTCGTGGGCCACATTTCTTCTGGAGCCCTGAACGACCTGGAGCGTGTCACCAAACAGGCCTACGGCATGATTGCTTATATGGGTATGAGCGACCGCCTGCCGAACTTGTGCTACTACAGCAATGACGAGTACAGCTTCAGTAAACCGTATTCCGACAAGACGGCCCAGCTGATCGACGAAGAGGTGAAGAATATGATTGCCGAGCAATATGAGCGCGCCAAGAACCTGTTGCTGGAACACAAGGAAGGACATGCACAGCTGGCTCAGCTGCTGGTAGAGAAAGAGGTGATCTTTGCCGAGGATGTGGAAAAGATCTTCGGAAAACGCCCGTGGACCAGCCGCACCGAAGAGCTGCTCACCCTGAATGCCGAACAGGAGCAGCAGGAGGCAGCAAAGGCTTCGGAAAGCGACAGCCCTGCAACGGAAACGGCAGAGGAACCTAAAGCCCTGCCCGCCGACACTGCGGAGCCTGCTGTTTCCGAAACGCCGAAAACAGATAACGGTACAGAGGCAGAATCAACAGAAAACAAAGACAACCAATAAAAGGTTACAGCTCCACGCCGCCTGCGGGTGACGTGGAGCATAAAATTTAAACCATCATGACGGATAAAATAAAAAATCTAATATTGCGCACACTGACGGGCATCATCTTCGTGGCCGTTATTATCGGCGGCTTCCTCTACGGACCGCTCACATTCTGCCTGCTCTTTTGCATCATCACGGCTCTTTCCGTATGGGAATATACGCATATTGTGAATAAGCAGGAAAACGTAACCGTAAATGCTTTCATCAGTACTGCCGCCGCAGCTTATCTGTTTCTGGCCTTCTTCGGCTATTGCAGCAACATCACTCCGCCGGCTGTATTCATCCCCTATCTGCTTTCCATCATTTATCTGCTCATCAGCGAGCTTTATCTCAAACGGAAATCGCCGATCAACAACTGGGCGTTCACCATGCTGGGACAGATGTATGTGGCACTGCCTTTTGCCTTGTTGAGCGTGCTGGCCTTCACCACTCGCCCGGACATGCTGGCCACAGAAAGCATCACTTACAACGGATTCATTCCGCTGTCGGTATTCATCTTCTTGTGGATGAGCGACACCGGTGCCTACTGCTTCGGCTCTCTGCTGGGCAAAAACAAACTGTTCCCCAGCATCTCTCCCAAAAAGTCCTGGGAAGGTTTCTTCGGAGGACTGGTCGTGGCTGTTGGCTGTTCGCAGCTGTTGGCAATGGACACCACACTGAACCGCTGGGAATGGTTGGGCCTGTCACTCGTGGTGGTATTCTTCGGCACTTGGGGTGATCTGGTGGAGAGTCTGCTGAAAAGACAGTTGGGCATCAAGGACAGCGGCAATATCCTGCCGGGACATGGAGGTATGCTGGACCGCTTTGACAGTTCTCTGCTGGCCATTCCGGCTGCAGTGATCTACCTCTACACCATCACCTTATTCTAAGAAAAGTATTAAAGTAAGGAGCTTTGCTCCCGAACCAAAGATTCCCGCTACATGGGGGAATCGCAATAAAAAAGGAAAGGAAGCCTCGCATACTCCTTCATGGGGTTCTGCAAGGCTTCCTTTCCTTTTTTTCGTTCTGTAAACTCATTTCTTTTGCAGGAGCTGCACCATCTGCTCTGCGGCACGGTCGGGAGCTCCGGGCTCACCCAAACGGGAAAGCATGCACTGGTACCCCTGAAGTTGGGCCTCGCGTCCGATACCTCCTGGCAGAATGGCCTGCAACTCACGGCGGAGACGCTCGGGATTCATCTGGTCGGCAACCAGTTCGGACACCACTTCCTCGGCGGTAATCAGATTCACCAGCGACACGAACGGCACCTTCAGGAATAGCTTGCGCAACACGGAAACGGCCTTTCCACAAGCGGTATAATAGCATACGACCTGAGGCACACGGAACAAGGCGGTCTCCAGAGTGGCCGTTCCGGAAGTGACCAATGCGGCCGCCGAATGCTGCAAAATGCGGTAAGTGCAACCGGAAAGGATATGCACCTGCTCCTTGTCGATAAACTGATGATAGTAAGACAGTTCTATATTGGGAGCACCGGCCAGCACAATCTGGTAATCGGCAGCATGCTCCCGGGCTATCTGTGCCATCATGGGCAGGTTATCCTTGATTTCCTGCTTGCGGCTGCCCGCCAGAAGAGCAATAATCGGGCGGTTGTCCAATCCATGTTCCCGACGGAATCCTTCGGGATCGGACGGATGCTGCTCCAGAAACTCGTGCACCTCGTCGAGTGAGGGATTTCCCACATAATGAATGGGATAATGATGCTTCTGCTCAAAGAATTCAATCTCAAAAGGCAGAATGGAAAAGAGCTCGTCCACATCGCGACGGATATTCTTGATGCGGTGTTCCTTCCAGGCCCATATCTTGGGAGCGATATAATAATAAACGGGGATTTGGGTGTTTTTGCGCAAGAACTCCGCTATGGACAGATTAAAACCGGGATAATCAACCAGAATCACCACATCGGGCTGCCACTGCACAATATCCTGCTTGCACAAATCCATATTGCGGAATATCTGACGCAAATGAAGCAACACAGGGATAAAGCCCATATAGGCCGTGTCTTTGTAGTGACGCACCAGCGTTCCACCCTGACGCTGCATCTCGTCGCCTCCGAAATAACGGAACGCTGCCGCAGCATCGTGCTGTTTCAACGCCTCCATCAGCTTCCCGGCATGCAGATCTCCACTGGCCTCGCCGGCAATCAGATAGTATTTCATGAAATCTCCTCCAATTTTGTTTTCATATTCTCCAGATAGTCATAGGCCGTGACATCCAGGCGTATAGGAACCACCGATGCATATCCCTGCGACAAAGCCCAGACATCGGTGTCCGTAGCATCGGGCTCCAGATTCTCATATTGGCCTGTCAGCCAATAAGCCGGTTTACCGGCAGGATGCGCGGCCGACTTCCACTCACAGTTCCAGCAGCCCCACCCCATGCGGCAGACGCGCAAACCGCGCAAATTCTTTCCGGCTGGGAAATTGACATTCAGACAGACGCCCTGAGGCAGTCCTTCGGCCAAAATCTGGCTCACCAATGTTCTTATACAAGGTTGTAAAGCCGTGAAATCAGCATCCGCACAAGCGTCTGCCAAAGAAAAGCCGATGGAAGGAATTCCCTTCAGGCAGCCTTCAAACACCACTCCCATCGTACCGGAATAATGCACATTGACCGATGCATTGTCGCCGTGATTGATGCCGCTCAGCACCAGATCGGGGCGGCGCGGGAGCACGGTTTCAAATGCCAGTTTCACACAATCCACCGGAGTTCCGGAACAGGAATAGATGCTTACACCCGGCTCTTCGGACACCTTTTTGTAGGTTACCGGGACGATGGAAGTAATCGCCGCTGCCGAACCCGAGCGCGGACCGTCGGGAGCCATAACCACCACGTCGGCCATATCCTTGACCCAAGCCACCAGTTCGTTCAATCCTTTGGCATGCACGCCGTCATCGTTCGAGATAAAAATTAAAGGTCTCATTATTATTGTAATAAAATTATATGCTACAAAAATACGAAAAAAGGTTTAAAAAGGCTCTTTATCAAAGAAATAATGCATATATTTGCATTTATTCATGTAGCTTAAGTTATCAACAATAAGCGTGAGTTATCAACAATTTTCAGAAACTCACTCACGATTATTAGGAGAAGAATAAGATTATCCGTTACTTTGTAGCATCAAAGATACATAGAAATGGGAAAGATTATCGCTTTAGCAAATCAGAAAGGTGGTGTGGGCAAAACCACTACCTCTATGAATTTAGCAGCTTCTTTGGCTACTTTGGAAAAGAAGGTTCTTTTGGTTGATGCCGATCCGCAAGCAAATGCCTCATCTGGTCTGGGTGTAGACGTTTCGGAGATTGACTGTTCCATCTATGAATGCATCATAGAACAAGCGGATGTTCGCGAGGCTATCTACACCACCGACATCGACGGACTGGATATTATTCCGTCACACATCGACCTGGTGGGAGCCGAAATCGAAATGCTCAACCTGAACAACAGGGAGAAAGTGCTGATGCACTTGTTGCAGCCCCTGAAATCGGAATACGACTATATATTGATAGACTGTTCACCGTCACTGGGACTCATCACGGTAAATGCGCTCACGGCTGCCGACTCCGTCATTATTCCCGTGCAGTGTGAATACTTTGCCCTGGAGGGTATCAGCAAGCTGCTGAATACCATCAAAATCATCAAGTCGAAACTGAATCCGGCATTGGAAATCGAAGGATTCCTGCTCACCATGTACGATAGCCGTCTGCGACTGGCAAACCAAATCTACGATGAAGTGAAGCGCCATTTTCAGGAACTGGTGTTCAAAACCGTAATCCAGCGCAATGTGAAACTTAGCGAGGCACCAAGCCACGGAGTGCCGGCCATTCTGTATGACGCAGAATCTACCGGAGCCAAAAACCACTTGTCGCTCGCCAAAGAAATCATCGAAAAAAACTAAAACTGAAAAAGACACATGGCAGTACATAAAAAATATCCGGCACTGGGACGCGGACTCGATGCCCTGATCTCAACTCGTGAGGTACAGACCGACGGTTCGTCGTCCATCAACGAAATAGAGCTGGATAAGATAAAAGCCAATCCCAACCAACCCAGAAAGGAGTTCAATGAGGACAGCCTGAAAGAACTGGCCGAATCCATTGCCGAAATTGGGGTTATACAGCCGATCACCGTGCGACAAACCGGTGAAGACACCTACGAAATCATCGCCGGAGAACGCCGCTGCAAAGCATCGGCTCTGGCAGGAAGAAGAACCATTCCGGCTTACATCCGTACAGCCGACGACGAAAATATGATGGAAATGGCGCTGATCGAAAACATACAGCGCGAAGACCTGAACGCCGTGGAAGTGGCCCTGGCTTACCAGCATCTGCTGGACACTTACGGACTGACACAGGAGCGTCTGAGTGAACGCATCGGAAAAAACCGAAGCACTATCACCAACTATCTGCGTCTCCTCAAGCTGCCCGCTCCTATCCAGATGGCTCTTCAAAACAAAACGATCGACATGGGACATGCCAGAGCACTGCTTGCCCTGGAAAATACCGCCGATCAGATAAAAATCTTCAAACAGATTGAAACAGAACATCTGTCGGTGAGAAAAGTGGAGGAAATGGTGCGCAACCTGCAATATGGCATGGAAACAGCACCCAAAGCACAGCCTGCCGCCAAAACCGCACTGCCAGAGGAATTCCATTTGCTGAAGGACAGCCTGAGCCAATTCTTCCAGACAAAAGTGCAACTCACTTGCTCGGACAAGGGAAAAGGCAAAATCAGCATCCCATTCTCCAGCGAAGAGGAACTTGAACGCATTATTGAATTGTTTGATCGCTTGAAAAGTTGAAAACTAAAAACATAGCATATAAACTGGTCATTATCCTGTTGTGCCTTTTCTATGGGCCCAATGGGATTTCTTCGCTTGCAGCGCAGGAGGCTGATTCGACCCGCATCAATCCGATTGCCCCACTGGATTCCATCAGAACGGATTCCGTGAAGGGTGAAACCATTGTGGCGGACTCTTTAGTAGCCGACTCGATAGAACAGGCCAATCTGAAGAACCTGGAAAAACTGGAAGCAGTGACCGATACGAGTCTTCTCGTCAAGAAAAACGACTCGATAGCCGTACAGAAACCCATGGTCAAGTTCGTGCCCAACCCGACACGGGCCCTGTGGCTTTCGCTGATTATCCCCGGCGCCGGACAGGTATATAACCGCAAATACTGGAAAATACCGATTGTGTACGGTGGATTTCTGGGATGTGTCTATGCTCTGACCTGGAACGGTCAGATGTATAAGGACTACTCACAGGCTTATCTGGACATTATGGACAATGATCCGAATACGGACAGCTATCTGGACATGTTGCCGATCAACTACGATATCACCGGTAAGGAAGAACGTTTTAAGGAAATCTTCAAGAACAAGAAGAACTTTTACCGGAAATATCGCGACCTGAGTATTTTCTGCATGGTGGGCGTGTACCTGCTCTCTGTGGTCGATGCTTATGTGGATGCGGAACTGTCTTCGTTTGATATCTCTAAAGACTTAGGACTCAAGATTGAGCCTACGATCATGAACAACGGACATCTGTTGAAGAACCAGACAAGTGTGGGCCTACAATGCCGTTTAAATTTTTAAATAAGAATATGAAGAAAAGAATAGGAACTTTATGCCTCTCATTATGCCTTGCAGCAGTCTCTATGTATGCACAGGACAATATTACCGTGCATGATGACGAGACCGATCAGGACGAGGTAATTGATCTGCCGGAAGGTATGACCTCCGACATTGACAGCCTGCTTCACGAATGGAATGTCAAGAATTACCTTTCACCCGACGAAAACTGCGAGTCAAGCAACGAGAATCCGGAGTATAGCAAAGAGACCTATATCAACAGACTATCACGTTTGCCGAATGTCATTGAAATGCCTTACAATGAGGTTGTAAGAAAATTCATTGACCACTACTGTACCAAATTGCGGCGCTCAGTATCCTATATGCTGGGGGCTTCAAACTTTTATACCCCCATCTTCGAAGAGGCATTGGAAAGCTATCAGCTGCCTCTGGAGCTGAAATATCTGCCGGTTATCGAATCGGCCCTGAATCCGCAGGCTGTATCCAAAGCCGGAGCGGTGGGTTTGTGGCAGTTCATGATTACCACCGGAAAGAAATACGGACTGGAAGTGAACAGTCTTATTGACGAACGGCGCGACCCGATCAAGTCGTCATACGCCGCAGCCCGTTATCTGCGCGATTTGTATAACATATATAATGACTGGCCGCTCGCCATCGCAGCCTACAACTGTGGTCCCGGCAATGTAAACAAAGCCATCAAACGTGCCGGTGACTCCAAGGACTATTGGGAGATATATCCTTATCTGCCTCAGGAAACCCGCGGATATGTCCCCGCATTCATTGCAGCCAACTATGTAATGAACTACTATTGTGAACACAACATCTGCCCGGTAAAGACCAAATTACCGGCAAGCTCTGATACCTTGCAAATCGGCAAACCGCTGCATTTCGAGCAGATTGTAGCGATGTGCAACGTATCTATGGACGAAGTTAAGGCACTTAACCCTCAATACCGTACGGGGCTTATTCCCGGCAATGACCATGAAGAACAGATTCTGCGCCTCCCTACGCACAGCGTCAGCGCCTTTATCAGCGCCGGTGACTCAATCTACCGTTACAATTCTGACGAGCTGTTTACCAACCGCAAGGAAACGGAAGTCAAGAAGGTTGCTTCTACCAAACCGAAAACATCTTATTCAAGAAGCAGCAAAAAGTCTTCCAGAAGCCGTGCCAAGTATGCAACCATCCGCAAGGGAGATACTCTGTCAGAAATTGCCGCGCGTAACCATACAACTGTCAGCAAGTTGCGCAAGCTGAATGGAATTAAGGGCAACAACATACGTGCCGGAAAGAAAATTCGAGTAAAATAACTTGAGAACAAAGGAGGTCAAGATGGAGGAAAGCAAATACAAAGAAATAGAAGACGAGAAACTCGTCCAAGATGCATTCCAGCATTTGGTGGATACCTATCTGGCATCTCGTCACAGAAAGAAAGTAGAGATCATCACCAAAGCCTTTAATTTTGCCAAGCAGGCCCACAAGGGAGTGAGACGACTGTCGGGAGAACCGTATATCATGCACCCGATTGCCGTGGCCCAGATTGCCTGCGAGGAAATCGGACTGGGGTCTACTTCCATCTGCGCCGCTCTGCTGCACGATGTTGTAGAGGACACAGACTACACGGTTGAAGATATCTCAAACATCTTCGGTCCCAAGATCGCACTTATTGTCGACGGACTGACCAAAATCTCAGGAGGAATCTTCGGAAACCAGGCTTCGGCACAAGCCGAATCCTTCAAAAAGCTCCTGCTTACGATGAGCGATGATATCCGTGTGATTCTGATCAAGATTTCAGACCGCCTGCATAACATGCGCACCTTAGGCTCGCAGTTGCCCAACAAGCAATATAAAATTGCAGGAGAGACTCTGTATATCTATGCTCCATTGGCCAATCGCCTCGGACTGAACAAGATCAAAGAGGAGTTGGAAGACCTCAGCTTCAAATACGAACACCCGGAAGAGTATGCTGCCATCAAGGAAAAACTGGCACAGACACAAGCACACCGGGACAGTGTGTTCGAGGAATTTACCCTTCCGATCCGTAAGGAACTGGACCGCATGGGCATCAAATATGAAATCAAGGCCCGCATCAAGACCCCATATTCCATTTGGTGCAAGATGCAGAACAAGCATATCTCTTTTGAGGAGATATACGACATTCTGGCCGTACGCATTATCTTTGAACCCAAATCCCTGGAGGATGAGGTCAACGAGTGCTTCCAGATTTATGTTTATGCCAGCAAAATCTACCGCCCGCATCCGGAACGTCTGAGAGACTGGCTGAACCATCCGAAAGCCAATGGCTATCAGGCTCTTCACGTCACCCTGATGAGCAATGCCGGACAGTGGATTGAAGTGCAGATCCGCTCTACCCGTATGGACGAAATGGCCGAGCAGGGATTTGCCGCACACTGGAAATACAAGGAAGGAACCAAGACAACCGCCGACAGCGAAAACGAGCTGGAAAAATGGCTGAAGACCATTAAGGAAATTCTGGACGACCCGCAGCCTAATGCCCTTGATTTCCTGGATGCCATCAAGCTGAACCTGTACGCATCGGAAATCTTCGTCGTCACTCCGAAGGGAGAATTCAAAACCATGCCGGCCGACTGTACGGCTTTGGACTTTGCCTTCAGCATCCACACTTTCCTGGGCAGCCATTGTATCGGCGCCAAGGTGAATCATAAACTGGTGCCCCTCAGCTACAAGCTGAAGAGCGGTGACCAGGTGGAGATTCTGACTTCAAAATCGCAGCATGTGCAGAAAGAGTGGATTAATTTTGCCACTACTGCCAAGGCCAAAGGAAAGATTCAGGCAATTCTGCGCCGCGAGGACCGCGAAAACCAGAAACAGGGCGAGGATATCCTTGTCAAATTCCTGGGAGAGCATGATCTGGAGGCCAACAGCATGAACGTGGACAAGCTATGCGATTTGCATAATATCAAATTACGCGAAGAATTGTACATTGCCATCGGCACCGGAAAAGTGATTCTGGGAGAAGATGACCTCAATGTGCTGCGTACCAAAATCAGCGGAACCCGAAGTTGGACCAAGTACATTCCGTTCCTGAACTTCACCAGCAGTCACGAAAGCAACACATCGCACAAAGATGACAAGAAGGAGAACGGACAGATTGAGCAGAAGATCGACAAGAAGAAACCGGTGATTCTCAACGAGGAGAACATCAAGCGCTTCATCATTGCCGAGTGCTGCCACCCGATTCCCGGCGACGACGTTCTGGGCTATCTGGACGAGAACAACAACATTGTCATCCACAAAAGACAGTGCCCGGTTGCCGCCAAGCTGAAGACCAGCGACGGAAATCATATTCTGGCCACGCGATGGGACACCCACAAGACCATGTTCTTCCCGGTTACCATCCACATCCGGGGCATAGACCGTGTGGGTATTCTGACCAAAGTAACCCAGTTGCTTTCGGAACAGCTGCACCTGAACATCACGCACATCGACATGACCTGCAAAGACGGTATCTTCGACGGCGAGCTGGAATTCGGCGTGCACGACGTGGAAGACCTGAATATGATCTGCAAGACCCTCAAGGAATTTGAACCGATTGAGGAAGTGAGCCGAATCAGCTGATTTGCAAAGATATCCCCTTCTGGTGTTCCGGCAAAAACGGAACACCGGAAGGAAAGTAAAACCATAAAAAAGAGTCATTTCAAAACCACGGTAAATCATGTTTTGAAATGACTCTTTTCTTTTTATCCGGCGGGAGCATCCTTGCGCCCGATCCGCTTTTTCTTCAATGCCAACGGAACGCACCCTTCTAAACCAGCGTGTCCAGCCCCTTGCGGAGCGCCACCAGTTCCTCGCGCAACTGTTGCAGGCGGTCTATCACTTCCGTCACATTCTGGGCACCTTCCTTATTCTTTTTGATAATCTCGCGCGCAGCGGCAATCTTCAGTCCGCGCACCTTGACCAGATTATGCACCAGGCGCACCGCTTCGATATCCTCCTGCGTGTACTGCCGCACATTTCTGCCGGCTTTTTTGGGGGCGATTGTCGGAAATTCCTTCTCCCAATAACGCAGCAAAGTTTCCGTAACGTCAAACATTTCCGCCACCTCGCTAATCGAATAATAAAGCTTAAGTTTTTTATTGGGATTCAATGCCATATTTATCCTCGTTCCTATAAATCGTTTTCAATTCTTTTCCTTGCAAAAGTAAGCAAAACAAGCTATCTTTGCAACAGAATGTATAAGAATATTAAACACTTTAAGACAAAAATAAGATGACTGCAAATGAAATTCGCGACTCGTTCAAGAAATTCTTCGAGTCAAAAGGACACCTCATTGTCCCATCAGCACCAATGGTCATTAAGGATGACCCGACACTGATGTTTACCAATGCTGGTATGAACCAGTTTAAAGATATCATTTTGGGTAACCGCCCGGCAGTAAGCAAGCGATGCACCGACTCTCAGAAGTGTCTTCGCGTGAGCGGAAAGCACAACGACCTGGAGGAAGTGGGTCACGACACTTATCACCACACCATGTTCGAGATGCTGGGTAACTGGAGCTTCGGCGACTACTTCAAGAAAGAAGCGATTGAGTGGGCCTGGGAGTATCTGGTTGATGTGCTGAAAATCGACAAGACCAATCTTTATGCCACCGTATTTGAGGGAGCGCAGGAAGAAGGCCTGGAAAGAGACAATGAAGCGGCAGCCATCTGGGCACAGTTCCTGCCGGAAGATCATATCCTGAACGGAAACAAGCACGACAATTTCTGGGAAATGGGAGCTACTGGTCCTTGTGGTCCTTGCTCTGAGATCCACATCGACTTGCGTCCGGAAGAGGAAAAAGCCAAAGTTCCGGGAAGAGAACTCGTAAACAAAGACAATCCTCTGGTGATTGAAATCTGGAATCTGGTGTTCATGCAGTACAACCGCAAGGCCGACCAGTCACTCGAGCCGCTGCCTGCCAAGGTTATCGACACCGGTATGGGCTTTGAGCGTCTGTGTGCCGTGATGCAGGGCAAGCGTTCCAACTACGACACCGACGTATTCCAGCCTATCATCAAAGTAATCGGCGAGTTGTCAGGATGCCAGTATGGCGAGGACCCGAAAAAGGATGTTGCCATGCGCGTTGTGGCCGATCACTTGCGTACCATTGCCTTCTCTATCGCCGACGGTCAGTTACCAAGCAATGCCAAGGCCGGTTATGTAATCCGTCGTATCCTGCGCCGCGCCGTACGCTACGGCTACACTTTCCTCGGACAGAAGGAAGCCTTCATGTATAAACTGCTTCCGGTGCTGATTCAGGAAATGGGCGGCACTTATCCGGAACTGGAAGCTCAGAAGGTTCTGATCTCCAAGGTGATGAAAGAGGAAGAGGATTCTTTCCTCCGCACTCTGGAAACCGGTATCCGTTTGCTGGACCGCGTGATGGAAGAGACCAAGGCTGCCGGCAGCAATACCATCAACGGTGTGCAGGCATTTACTCTGTTCGACACTTACGGATTCCCGCTCGACCTGACCGAACTGATCTGCCGCGAGAATGGCATGACAGTAGACGAAGAGGCCTTCAACGCAGAAATGCAGAAGCAGAAAGAGCGTGCCCGCAACGCGGCTTCCGTAGAAACCGGCGACTGGGTAGTGCTGAAGGAAGGCGAAACAGAATTTGTAGGTTGGGACTACACCGAATATGAATGTCAGATTCTGAAATACCGTCAGGTAACCCAGAAGAAGCAGACTCTGTTCCAGATTGTGCTTGACAAGACTCCGTTCTATGCCGAAATGGGTGGACAGGTTGGTGACCGCGGTGTGCTCTGTTCAGAATTCGAGACTATTGAAATCATCGATACCAAGCGTGAGAACAACTTGCCGATCCACTTGTGCAAGCAGTTGCCTCAGCATCCGGAAGCTCCGTTCATGGCTTGCGTGGATACTGACCTGCGCAATGCGAGCGCTGCCAACCACACAGCTACTCACCTGCTCGACCAGGCACTGCGCGAGGTGCTGGGCACTCATGTAGAGCAGAAGGGTTCTCTGGTTACTCCGGAATACCTGCGTTTTGACTTCTCTCACTTCCAGAAAGTGACCGACGAGGAGTTGCGCAAGGTAGAAAGAAAGGTTAATGCCAAGATCCGTGCCAACATTCCGTTGCAGGATCACCGCGATATGCCGATTGAAGAGGCTAAGGAACTGGGTGCTATCGCCCTGTTCGGTGAGAAATACGGCGACAAGGTGCGCGTGGTTCAGTTTGCCGACAGCGTAGAGTTCTGCGGCGGTTGCCACGTAAGCGCTACCGGAAAGATCGGTATGGTGAAAATCATGAGCGAAAGCTCTGTTGCCGCCGGTATCAGACGTATCGAGGCCATCACCGGAGAAAAGGTTGAGAATATGCTTTACACCATCGAGGATACTCTGGCCGAGCTGAAGGGCATGTTCAACAACGCACCGGATGTGAAGGCTGCTGTCATCAAGGCTATCGAAGAGAACAGCGCCCTGAAGAAGCAGATGGACGACATGGTACGCGAAAAGGCTGCTCAGGCAAAACAGCAGCTGATTCAGAACGCTACTCTGGCCAACGGCATGCACATCTTCAAGGGAATCCTTCCTCTGCCGGCTGATGCCATCAAGGATATCGCCTTCCAGTTGCGCGCCGAGCAGGAGAATGCCTTGGTTGTTATCGGTAGTGTATTCGACAACAAGCCAATGCTTACAGCTGCTGCATCCGACTCTTTGGTTAAGGAGCAGGGTGTTCATGTAGGCAAGGCCATCCGCGAGGCTGCCAAACTGATTCAGGGTGGCGGTGGCGGTCAGCCTCACTTTGCAACTGCCGGCGGTAAGAATGCCGACGGATTGAGCGCAGCCGTAGACAAACTGATCGAACTGGTTTGCTAAAAATCAAGATATAATCCTCAGGGAGAAAAAGAGAGGGGCCCTGCCGCATGCGGCAGGGCCCCTCTTGTTATTTCAGCACTTCGTACAGACTTTGAAAAATCATCAGGATGACTTTTCAAAAACATCGAAATGAATACAACCATTCATCGGGATGAAATTCAGCACCGGTCACTCTTCTTCAATCATGCGGAACAGACGCGGCGACATGCCGGTTACATTCTTGAAGAAACGCCCGAACTTGCTCTGGTCCACAAAACCCAGTTCCTGACTCACTTCCTTGATACTCTTATTGGTGAAATAAAGCATCTTTTTGGCTTCGGTAATCAAAGGTTCGTCAATCCAATAGGTAAAGTGGCAACCGCTCACCTCTTTGATTACGGCCGAAAGATATTTCGGTGTCAGGTCCAGTTCCTCGGCATAGAACACCAACTTGCGCTCGTCCAGAAAATGCTTCTCCACCAGTTTCATAAAATCGTAGAACACCTGTTCCTTACGCGTCGGCACCAGCAGGGCCTTGGGATTGTTCACCCAATAGAGCTCCATATCTCGGAGCAGCATCATCTCCAGGATGCGCTGCACCATGCTTTGGTCAAAAGCGTTGGCCGACAAGGCGCGCTGTTTCAAGGAACGATAGAACCCCTGCTGCGCGATATGATGCTCCTCAGAACACAGGGTCTTGTAATATTTGTTGATGCGGTCATGCGGACCCAGATTAAAACCGACCTCATCAAACAGGCGTTGCACCATATTTCCACCTACCACAATGCAATAATATCTTAAATCCTCGGAATGGTCAATCGTCCGGATAAAGCATCCCTGCATCAGTACCAGAAAGTCCTTCGGACCGAGCTCCACCTCATGTCCGTTGATGTCCAAATGACAAGAACCGGACAGGATATGCACGCAATACATTTCTGTGGCTGAGGTCATTCTGCGGAGTTTGTTCCAATTGTCCGTAATATTTCGTTCTGAATTGTCCGCAATGGAGAAATCGTCGTTTATCGTGTAGCGAAAGTAAGCCATCAAACACCTATTGTTTTGAAAATCATTATCATGAGCCCCGAAATAGAATCCGGAAACGGAAATGCAAAGATAATGATTTTATAGAAAAAAACGGGTGAGTGATGCCATATTGTAGACACATTTTTTCCCCTACTGAAGCTGGTTCTTGGGCCAGTTGACCAGATACACGCGTTCGCGGGCTCGCGTCAGGGCCGTATAGAGCCAGCGGGTATATTCCTCGACCGACTGGTCCTCACCCACATAGCCCTGGTCGATAAACACACGCTCCCACTGTCCGCCCTGTGCCTTGTGGCAGGTCATGGCATAGGCAAACTTCACCTGAAGGGCATTGAAAAGCTGGTCGGACTTGATTTTCTTCAGTCGTTCCTTTTTGTTTGTCACCTCGGGATAGTCTTCCCAGACGGAATGGAAAAGATGGTCGGATTCGGTGCGTGTCAGAGCCGCAGCCTCACTGGTCAGTGTGTTCAGGATAACGGTGGCTTCAAGTTCAATCTGTCCGTAATCCGGAAACTCCAGAAGCACATCGGCAAAATCAAATCCATAAATATTCCGCTGATGCCGCACCTTGCGCACCGTGGCCACATCGCCATTGGCAATAAAGTCCAGTCCGGAAGTTTTCCGGGTGTCCTCATCCACCCAGAAATAGTTGTTCTTGGCCACCAGCAGACGGTCGCCACTTGTCAATAATTCCTCACGGCCCAGAATACGCCCGCGAATGCCCTGATTGTAAATATTTGCGCGCTTGTTGGAACGGGTCACCACAATGGTTTCCTCGATGCCGCACTGATAGTAGGCCTGCTCCAGTTCTTCAATCAGCGTTTCGCCGGAGATGGACACGATGTCCGGAAATCCGCTCACCCGCAACTGGGGCAAGGCCGACTCTCCCTCCGAAAAAAGAAAGCGGCGCAAGGCACTGGCATTCCACAAAATGCCGGACTCGGACATCTGGCGGTGCACTCCAGTCAGCCGGGCGGGAACAACCGTCAGTCCATATCCTTCCAGACGCGGCACAGACAGGGCCGGACTGTCCAGCACACCCACCGGCGGCAGCTGGGCATCATCTCCAATCAGCACCAGCCGGCATCCCTTGCCCGAATAGACAAAACGCATCAGGTCGTCGAGCAGATGCCCCGTTCCGAACGAGGCTCCTTCCCCGCTCTCGGCATTGGAAATCATGGAAGCCTCATCCACAAAAAACACGGCATTCTGATAAAGATTGACGTTCAGCGAAAAGCCGTCCATCGTGCCGTCGAACGCCTTCTGCCGGTAGATGCGGCGGTGAATGGTATAGGCCGCACAGCCCGATGCCTTGGAAAAGACCTTTGCCGCCCTGCCGGTAGGTGCCAGAAGCACCACCTTCTGCTTAAAATCCTGCAATGCCCGGATGACGGTTCCAATCAGTGTGGTCTTTCCGGTACCGGCATATCCCTTGAGCAGAAACAGGCTGTTTGACTCCGTACCCAGAAGAAAATCCACTAGCAAATGCAACACTTCGCTCTGCTCAGATGTCAACGAGAATGATATTTTATCTTTAATGTAGCATTCCAAATCCCTATTTATCATATTTCAACATAAAAAAATGAGAGAAAAGTCGAATATTAAATTTATTTATTCTATTTTTGCGATGCGAATGTAATAAATAAAAGTATAAATAATCATGAAAAAAGTAATTAATCTTGTTTTAGGTCTCTGTGCCCTTGCACTGCTTTACCTCTGCTACAGCAGTATTATGGAGCCTATAAACTTCAACAAAGAAAAAGAAATGCGTGAAGCTGCTGTAAAAGAACGTCTTATCCAGATCAGAGATGTTGAAGAGCAGTACCGTTTGCAAAAAGGCGAATTCTGTGACAGTTTCCCTGAACTGATTGCCTTTATCAAGGACGGTAGAGTGCCTTTCATCAACAAGGTGGGCGAACTTACCGACGAGCAGATGGAAAAGGGTCTGACTGAAGCAAAAGCTGCCGCTATCGTAAACAGCGGAGACGCTGCTGCCATCGCAGCCAACGGTTTGCAGAACTTCCGTCGTGACACAGTCTGGACCGCACTGGCCGACACACTCTTCGGAAAAGGCTTCGTAGCAGATTCTATCCAATACATTCCTTACAGCAACGGTAAGAAATTCGAATTGGAGAAGAGCGTTGTTACCAACAAGTCAGGTACAGTACAGAACGTAATGGAATGCCGCGCTACTTATGATGATTATCTGCAGGGCCTGAGCGCTCGTGAAGTAGCCAACCTGAAAGACTTTGCCGACAAGACAGAGCGCTATCCGGGTTTGAAGATTGGTGACCTCTACACAGCAAACAACAATGCAGGAAACTGGGAATAAATCAAACAATCCATATAGCCTATCCATCCGTTTTCACACGGATGGATTTTCTTTTTTTATCTGTAACCCTCAATCGGACAAGAACTTTCTGAGAAAAGATTTTGCGGTCACAGAAAAGGATTCCCTGCCATCTGCCCTATCGCAGGCACTCGAGGAATATGCCCCGCTGCAGGAACGGAAATACACCATCGTATCGGCTCTGTTCCACGGTCCGGTGAGCCGGGTGCCTTTGGAACTGTTCCATAAAGAACGGCGACAGGCTCTCTTCGAACTCGTATGCCCGCTGCCGCCGGAACACAATATCCATTACAATATCCTGCCTCATCTGGAAGTGGCCGACCTGTTTGCCATCCCGCAAGCCTTGGAACAGATTCTACTGAGGCATTTCCCCACCATACATTTCTACGCGCGTAACTCCATGATTCTGGAGCGTTCGGTAGCACGCACGGCGTTGGAAAAGCCGGCTGCACTGCATGTTTATCTCAACGGCAAAAGTCTGTTCCTGTTCCGCTATCGGGACAAGAAGCTTGAATTTGCCAACGAATATGCCGTATCGGCCGCACAGGATGCCCTGTACTACATTCTGAATGTGTGGAAAATGCTGGGTATGAACGCCCAGACTGATACCTGCGTGGTGATACAGCCGGAAAACGGACCGCAACAAACGGTGGAGGAACTGGCACACTATCTGCGGAACATTCAGGTAGCAGACATGAAGGCCTGGTTCGGACAAGCTCCCCTGGCCTCAATCAAGAACATACCATTTGACATCTTATCATTACTACTAAACGGTTTCTAGCAATGAGAATCATAACAGGAATATACAAAGGACGCCATTTTGACGTGCCGAGAAACTTTAAGGCACGCCCCACGACTGATTTTGCCAAAGAGAATCTGTTTAATGTGCTGAACGGATACTTGGATTTTGAGGAAACAAACCGGGCACTGGACCTGTTTTCCGGCACCGGAAGCATCACTTATGAACTGCTGTCAAGAGGATGCCAGCACGTGACTTCAATCGAAAAGGACCCGATGCACTATAAATTTATCCTGAAGGTTCTGAAAGACCTGAAAGCGGAAAACTGCCAGCCTTGCTGCCTGGATGTGTTCCGATATCTGAATCTCTGCAAGGAATCGTTCGACTTCATCTTTGCCGATCCTCCCTATGCCCTGAAGGAACTGGACAAGCTGCCGGATCTTGTCTTTGAGAAGAAGCTGCTTGCACCCGACGGACTGTTTGTGCTGGAACACGGAAAAGACAAGAATTTCAGCGACCATCCTTGCTTTGTGGAACACCGCACTTATGGCAGTGTAAACTTCTCTTTCTTTAAAGCAAAGGAGACAACAAACGAATAAACGACTCACCCAGATGCCGCCACTTGGACCGCTCTTCCCAGGAATGCAGGTTCAACAGGCGGCATTTGTTTTGGTCCTCCAAAAAGATCCGCTTCATCACCAACGCCATCTTGCGGTCGAAAATAAAGGCGTTTACCTCAAAATTATGCTCCAGACTGCGGAAGTCCATATTCGTAGAACCGCACGAACTCAACGAGTCATCACTCACCCAGGTTTTAGCATGCAGGAAGGTATCCTGATACAGATACACACGCACTCCGGCCTTCATCACATCCATCAGATATGAACGTGAAGCCCAGGTGAGCAACTTCGTATCTGCCCGTTCGGGAATCATCAGACGCACATCCACGCCCGACAGGGCTGCGGTCTGCATGGCATAAAGCAAACGGTCGGTGGGCATAAAGTAAGGACTCTGGATGAAACAGTATTTCTTGGCCCGGAGCAGAGCCAGCACCATTCCCTGCATGATGTCCTGCCAGGTATTCATGGGCATGGAAGTAACAATCTGCACCAAAGCAGACTTGCCCGATCTCATCATCGCATCACCCACATAACCTGTAAACTGAAATTCAGAGGGATAATAGCAGGCATCGGTGATCAGTTCTTCCTGAGCAACATACCAGTCGGCCAGAAACGCACGTTGCAGTCCGCACACGGCACTGCCTTCTATCCGCAAATGACTGTCCCGCCAGGCCAGTCTGTTTCCCTGATTATAAAAGTAGCGGTCTGCCAGATTCATGCCGCCCACATAACCTATCCCGCCGTCGATTACAACGATTTTGCGATGATTCCGGAAGTTCACCTTACTGGTAAATTTCGGGAAACGCACCGGCATGAAGACCGCCACCTCAATGCCCTTGGACTTCATGCGCTCAAAAAACGCATTACGCACCTTCCAACAGCCCACATCATCATAGACCACACGTACCTTGACTCCCTCGGCCACCTTTCGGGCCAGTTCATCCAAAACAAGGTTTCCCACACGGTCGTCTTCCCAGATATAGAACTCCAGATGAATGTGATGTCGTGCCCTGCGGATATCTTCAATCAGAGCCGACAACAGGTCCTGCCCGCGCACATACAGATTCAGCTGATTCTCGGGATAAGGGAAAGCCATGCTCTGCCGGCGGAACAGATTGATGAGCTGACGGTGCTCCTCGGGAATATCGGGCACCTGCATCCGGAAATAACGATAGGCTGAGCGGCGGGCCAGCTGTATGGCACAGGTCCTGCTGATCAGTACATTCTTCTTATGGTTGCGCCCGAAAAAGAAATAAATGATCAGGCCCAGAACAGGCAAAGAAGACACAACCAGAATCCATGCAATCGTTTTGACCGGTTGCCGATTGTCCAGTACAATCACCAAAACGGTGCTGCATACAATCAGTAAATAGATGACCATAAAAGTTACATATAGAAATGTTGCCAGCTCCATAAACTTGTGTTTTACCTAGGAAAAGGCAAACTTACAAAAAAAGCCCCACTAAAGAAAAATAATCCCCAAAAAATCCGGCCCGATTCTGAACAGGATTTTTTGGGGATTATCATCGGTTATCAAAACTATCTAGGACCACCGAAACCTAATGGTGCCGGACCTCTGTGTCCGCCAGGACCTCCACCGGGGCCCATAGGCATTCCGGCACGTCCTTCCTTACCTCCCATCAGGTTCAGACGGTAAATGAAGTGAACCATCACATAGCTGTTGATGGCGTTGGTCCAAGAATCCCGGCGCTCCAAAGCCGACAGCGTACGGCTGATGTTGCTTCTCTGGCGCAGGATATCATACCACTGCACACTCACGGTTGCGGCATTTCCTTTCAGGAAGCTCTGTGACAGCTGAGCGTTCCAGATCAGTTCGTTGGTATTCATGGAAGCATCGTTGTAACCACGACGGCTCTCTTCGGTCAAGTCTGTAGACAGACTCATGTTCCAAGGCATGTTAATAATGGCGCTTGCTCCATAAGAGAAGGTGTAGGTATCCAGATTGGCGTTCTCCTGAATATCATTGCGGGCATGCTGGTAGTTGATGTTTCCGTTTACTCCCAGATCCAACAGGTCATTTCTGAAATTCAGATTCAGGCGTTCACCCAGATTCCATGAGCGGGTAATGCTCTTTTGCGTCTGCTTCAGGATTTCATCGGCAGTGATTGTGGCATACACGTCCTTAAAGTCGGCATTTGAACTGACGTAACCCACCTCATTGTTATAACGTACATTGGTAAAGGTGCTGATGTTGAAGTATTTCTTCTCACCCAAAGCGGTGTTGAACATCACCATACCGCTGGTATTCCAGTTACCGTTGATATTCATCGGCATGGACAGCGTCTTACCGGTAGCCTCATCATACAACATCGCTGTGCTGATGCTGTTGTTTACCATCTGTGCATTCATGTGGAACACCCATCCGCGCTGCAAATCCGGAATGTAGTTGTTGTAGAACATAAAGAAGGTATTTGTCCACGATGGCTTCAAGCCCGGATTACCGCGTGAGATAGACAGCGGATTGGAATCGTCCACCACATCCAGCAAATTGGTCATGGAAGGCTGTCCGGCGCGACCAGAATAACGGAAGCGCACCATACTGGTCTTGGAAATCTTATATCTCAAGTCCACACGGGGTGCCCAGTTGAAAACCTGTCGTACGACACTGGTATCCATATCACCCTTCTGGTAATCCATATAAGTCTTCTGAGGCTGGAAGGAAACTCCGGCATTCAACTTAAATTCACCCAGACGATAGCGGAACATCGCATTAGCCTCCTGATTGTACTCTGTGTAAGTAGCATACTGACTGTTGCGATAGTTCTTGCACAGTTCCAGAAAATCTTCGCCGGGAACAAATGTCAACGGGAATCCGTCGGCCTGATACTTCAGGAACTGCTCAAACTGCTCATCGCCATCGGCAGCCTTTGCCAGCAGAGAATCCAGAGAATACATGGTGCGGTCTGAATCCGAATAACGGTACTGGAACTTATAGCTGAACTGCAAGTTGGCTCCTGTAAAGATCGGTTCGCTGTAACTCAGGTCAGCACTGTAGTTATAGGACTTGGAAGGATTCAGATTATATTGGTGATTATAATCTTCGCGGGCATCCTGCAAATAGTAATTGGTTCTGGACTTGCTGAAAGATGTGCTCTCAGAATCGGAATAACCACCGTTCAATCTCAAGGTGATATTTCTGCCGGTGCTGTTCAAACGACGGTTGATCATCAACATTCCGTCGAACGATCTGCTGTCCGAATTGGAACTTCCTTCATTCTTGTTCTGGTTCACCACCGCAGAATCTGCAAAAAGCTTGCTCAAATCATCCTTCAGCGGGTTGGTAACATACGCATAAGGATCCTGATTGAAGGTCAAAGACAGGCTGTTGCTGTTGCTGTAATTCTTGGAATAAGAGAAGTTCGGACGGAACATGATTCGGGTCATGGTATCCGGACTCCACTGCAAACGGAGATTGGCGTTGATATTGGTTGCTCCGCTTAAAGAGCGGTCCTCGCTGTTTCCAAAAGAACTGGAACTGCCAGAAGACAGGAATCTTTCAGAGTTTACCGTTGACCAGTTGTCCGTATTTCTAAAAGAATAGCGCACATTACCGTTGATCTCAAAGGCACCGGCTTCGCGGTCTTTCTTTCCATTTTCCCAGGCAAAGTTCAAACCCACCATCTTACTGGTGACCTGACCACTGTTACCTCCACCAAAACCGCGGAATCCGCCACCCGGGAATCCCTGATCATTGGTGTTGTTGATAGAACCGATCAAAGACATCTGCAGGCGGTCCGTAAAACGGTTGACCATCACCTTACCGGTATAACGGTTCTCAGTACCATATCCCAAATCCGTATTGGTCATCCATCCCTGATTCATTCCCTTCTTGATGGAAAGGTCGAGCACCGTTTCCTCCTCACCGTCGTCAATACCGGTCATCTTGGAGTAATCGCTCTGCTTGTCGTAAGCCTTGATCTTATCAATAATGTTGGTAGGCAGGTTCTTCATGGCCATCTTGGTATCATTGTCGAAGAACTCTTTTCCGTCCACCATGATCTTCTTCACTTCTTTTCCGTTAATCTTGATGGTACCATCCTCCTCGACTTCCGCACCGGGCAGTTTCTTCACCAGCTCTTCCAGGGCAGAACCCTCGGGCACTCGGTATGCCGAGCTGTTATAGACAAAGGTGTCTTCCTTCATTTCCACCTTCGACAGGCGGGCGGTTACCTCTGCTCCTTTCAGCAAAACCGAATTCACTCTCAAAGTGATCTGGCCCAAAGCAACCTTAGGTGTTTGTGTTGTCAGTGTCAAATTCTTGTAGACAGTCCGGTATCCCATAAAGGATACACGCAAGATGTACGAACCACTTTTGGCCGACAGTCTAAATTTACCATTCATGTCTGTATTCACACCCGTAGCCAACGTGCTGTCGGCTTTCAATAATGCCACCGAAGCCGAAGCCATCGGTTCGTTCAGTTCTCCATCCATAATGGTTCCGCTCACAGCAATCTTTTGTGCGGATACCTGAAAAGCAATCCATGCCAGAAGGAGAAACATACCCAGTTTCTTCATAATTTTGTCGCTATTTTTAATTCTATTCTTTGCCCGTTATGACATGGCAAAACGCACAAAGTTTAAAACAGAATGTGTCATTTAACAAAAAAAAACGAACGAACTAAAATAAAATGTTCCGCTTCCCTAGCAATATTGTTTATCTTTGCTATCCGAAACAAGTTTGAATCATTCGTTATGAAAAAGCAAGATGTTATCATTTCCAGGAACCTGGAGCAAAGCCTCGAGGAGGCCATTGCCCGGTGTCCACACGACCGTCTGTTCATCCTGACAGACGAAACCACACAAACACAATGCTGGCCCGTCATCAGCAACTTTACCTGCCTTCAGGAGGCTCAACATATTACCATCCGTCCAACAGACGATCATAAGGATCTGGAAAGTCTGGCTCATGTATGGAGCGAGCTGGGCCGGTTGGGCGGAACGCGCCATTCTCTGCTGATCAACCTCGGTGGCGGTATGGTTACCGACCTGGGCGGTTTTGCCGCTTCGACATTCAAGCGGGGCATTGCCTACATCAATATCCCGACAACACTGCTCGCTATGGTTGATGCTTCGGTGGGGGGAAAGACCGGCATCAACTTCAACGGTCTGAAAAATGAAATAGGTGTGTTCAATCCGGCATCAACAGTCATTCTAGACACCGAGTTTCTGAAAACCCTCGACCGCGCGAATCTCTGCTCCGGCTATGCCGAAATGCTCAAACATGGCCTGATCAGCAACGAAGAGAACTGGAACGAACTGCTTCGGTTTGACTTGGACAACGTGGATTACAAGAAACTGCAAGACATGGTGGCCACCAGCGTAGCCATCAAGGAGCGTGTTGTGGAAGAGGATCCGTTTGAACAGGGCATCCGCAAGGCCCTGAATCTGGGACACACCGCCGGCCATGCTCTGGAGAGTCTGGCCATGAAAGAAGAACGCACCGTCCTGCACGGTTATGCCGTGGCCTGGGGACTGGTTTGCGAACTGTATCTGAGCACACTCAAGGCCGGTTTCCCGAAAGAGAAGATGCGTCAGGCCATTTATTATATCAAGGAGTACTACGGTACATTCCCTTTTACCTGCAAGGAATATGATCAGATATATGAGCTGATGACCCACGACAAAAAGAATACTTCGGGCCATATCAATTTCACCCTGCTGGGAGAAGTCGGAGATATCCGGATCAACCAGACGGCCGAAAAGGAAGACATCTTCCAGATGCTCGATTTCTATCGTGAGGTGATGGGATGCTAACCCGTAGGAACCAAAATACAGAACAAGAAACACGCGCCATCAGCCAGAAAGAATCATTTTTTCTGAGGGAGAAGATTTTTCTCAGAAAAAATGATTGCTTCACGAAAGAAATCGCTACATTTGCAAGGCAATGCGGTAGTAACTCAGTGGTAGAGCGTTGGCTTCCCAAGCCAAAAGTCGCGGGTTCGAATCCCGTCTACCGCTCATTGGAAAATGCAACCTGTTGTCGCTCTTCAGGTTGCATTTTTGCATTTCTGAAAACTTTAATTTACTGACCATGAAACTGCTGAAAAACATTATGGCTCTGGCCCTTTGCCTGCTCGGCACCTGTCCGCTCCACGCACAGCAACCCGAATACAAACTCGTGTGGAAAGAGAATTTCCGCGGACGGAGCATTAACGAAAAATATTGGAGCAAGATTCCGAGAGGAGGCTCCGACTGGAACCGTCACATGTCGGCACACCCCAGTCTGTATGAAGTGCGCCGGGGCACCGCCCGCCTTTACGGCAGAGTAAACGAGGGCATTGCCCCCGAAGACACGGCACGCTACATCACCGGAGGCATCTTTACCAAAGGCAAAAAGACACTCACTTACGGCAAGGTGGAAATCAAAGCCCGCCTGCAAGGGGCACGAGGAGCATGGCCGGCCATCTGGATGCTGCCGGAAAACGGCAAGTGGCCCGACGGCGGAGAAATTGACATCATGGAACGGCTGAATCACGACAGTATCGCCTATCAGACCGTGCATTCCTATTATACCTTCGTACTGAACGAGAAAAAGAATCCTCGTCCGGGAGGCATTGGCCGGATTGATCCGAATGGCTATAACATATATGCTGTGGAGATTCTGCCGGACAGCATCGTGTTCTCCATCAACGGTAACCATACACTCACCTATCCGCGTATTGAAACGGACAAGAAGGGCCAATACCCTTTCGGCACTCCTTACTATCTGCTCATCGACATGCAGATTGAAGGCAGCTGGGTGGGCAAGGCCAATCCGGCAGAATACCCCGTACGCATGGAGGTGGACTGGGTGAAATTCTATGAGCTGAAGGAGTAAGAAAAAACAGCCTGTCCAAAGCATTCCCCAAAAACAACGGAACCACATAAAAAAATCATCCCGACCAAATTTTCAAAACATTTCGATGTTTTTGGAAAATGATCGGGATGATTTTTCCAATAAAAATACTCCAAGTATATTTAGTCATTCCATTTTCTCTAAAAATTCAAAGATGACTAACAAATGACTACATTGATATACTTTTAACTAATTATATACAGCCTCTGATATATAAGTTTTGCCATTATACTCATATTTATAGCGACAAGTAACTGGAGCATGAATTCCTGATAGACCAACTGTTACTGTATAACCGACACGCTCCCCAGGCTCAACAGTTCGATCTACACTTAACTCATTTCCTGCGCTACCAGTCTGACCATCCACCAACTGTAAAGATAAAAGTTTAACGCTACTATTGCTACCATTTATAAAATGCCAATTAAAGGTACTACCATAACGAATTACCCCATTTATAGACACAATACTTCCTCCACCACAATATACAGTAATATAATCTGTAATATCTTTTACTACAATTTGACATTTTCTTTTATGTTTACCATCTACTGTAGAAACCTCAATATTTGCCATTCCTCTGGCTATAGCTTTAAGATTTCCGTTTTCATCAACCGTTACAATAGAGTTATCAGAACTCTGCCATGTTACATTTTGTTCGGTATTATTAGTAAGAAGGATTTGCCGACTCTCATCTACATTCATTTCCATATATGAATTATCAAGAAAGAAAGTATTCATCTGTTTTACAATAACCTTATCTGTTATACCTGTTTTTTTATCAGTAAAGGTAATTTTAGTTTCTCTCTCTATACCTTCAAACATTTCAGAAACTGTAAATGTACGATTTGAAACCACTAAAGCCCGTGTTGAGGAAGGTTCTGTTTCCGTTATCCAATTATCGTCAATACTTACTTCATAATCCAAATTAGAGCTAATGCTTACTGCAAAAGAGCCTCCATTTTCATCAAACGTATATTCTTTTTTATCTAATTGGAGCATGTTCTTTTGACTCTGGTTTATAATAATTTCTTCAGAAAGATCACTATTTTTATCATAAACTCTCAAAGATGCGCTTCTATTGTCATAGGATAAATTTTCTTCAATGTGTAATTTAATGGTATGAGTAGATACAGACCTTGAATTGGCCATGTTCTCAGAAATCCAATCAACCTGAGGCATATCTACAAAATATTCAAAATTACTACTAACCTCGATTGAAATATCTTGTTCGGCACTACTAACATTAAAGTCTTTTTTTGTCAAAGTAAGAATGCCTTCACCTATCTGATATACCAGAATAGTTTCTTTCTTATCGCCACTAATAATTTCAATACATCCTTCGCGTTTATCATACTCAGTACTGGCATCAATTTTAAAAGTCAGATTTGAAGAACTGAGTGCCTTTGTAGGAATAAACACTTGATGTATCCAACTCTTAAATTCATCTGGAATATTCACTTGAAAATCAATATTTGATTTTACCTCCACTCCTATTTCTCCTCCAGAAGCAGGAAGCTCAAAACGATCAGATGTAATGGTCAGTGCATCAAGTTGCTTTTGATTTACAAAAATGTTTTTTATAGAATCTCCGTAGGCCAATCTTATAACTGCATTACGATCATCATAAGTTGAATTTTCTTTTACTGTAATCTTCATTGTGGCACTTCCGGCAGGTCCATTAGACGGTGATATCGTACACCAACTACTACCATCCCTTGTATTATCTACACTTGCTGTCCATGGAACATTTGAAGTAAATGTAATAGTCTGTTCATTTGCACGATTGTCAAAATCAATACTTGTTTTAAAATAATCTGGAGTTCCTGTCGGAAATGATATTTCTGGTATTAATTCATCTTTTGAACAAGAACTTACACTACAAATTATTACTACGAATAGTAAATAAATAAAATTTCTTTTCATGTTGCAATCACTTCTATAGAGACCCAATAAGAATTAAAAGTTAGTATTAAGATGCCGTACACAAAATAAAAGCGTAGGCCCCCATTTCAACCCGTCCGCTGATATGGCCCTAGGAAAGCCTGAGAAGTTGACGAGTAAAATGTCTGCCTACGCCGATATGTATATATCCACAATATAGTGTGTATGAGGGTATAATATACCCTCACTACACACATCCGGATACAATTATAGCATACCCGTAGCATTCATTTCAACGTTGTCATTGACTTCTCTGATCGAATTTCCTAGGTTCTATCAGCCAAAAAACAAAGTATCGATGACACTTTTACATTATGTAGCGTCTTACTCAAGACTTCTTAGATATGAAATACAAAAAATCTCAATTCAAGAAATAACAAGGCTAAGACTGGTCAAAAATACATATAATATTCAAAAGAACCAATAAAATGCGACTCAATCTAAATTCTTCTTTAAAAAATTATTAGAAAAGCCTCTATAGTTTTCTAATTTAGAAATATATCAAAGGCAAAAACAACTCATTTTCTATCAAAGAAAGATTTAAGTATAAAAACAAAAAAGCATCAATAATCATCAGATTATCAATGCTTTTCCTACTGTCGGGATGACTGGATTCGAACCAGCGACCACTCGCCCCCCAGACGAGTACTCTAACCGGACTGAGCTACATCCCGTTTTGCGAGTGCAAAAATATATATTCTGTTTGAATTATGCAAATAAATTCCTACTTTTGTATGCGTAAACAGATCGTTATATTCGAAGTATCAATCATGCAATATCAGATAACAGCACCACAAACACTTACCGGCACCATAACCCTGCCGGCCAGCAAAAGCATTAGTAACCGGGCGCTCATCATCAGCGCTTTAGGACACAATAACCAGACACCGCAGAATATCTCAGTATGCGACGATACGGACGTCATGGTACGGGCTCTGAAAGAGATGCCGCAAACCATTGATATCGGCGCCGCAGGCACAGCCATGCGCTTCCTCACGGCCTACCTGGCCGTCACTCCGGGACAGCATATCATTACGGGTACCGAGCGCATGAAGCACCGCCCTATCGGCATTCTGGTAGATGCCTTGCGCACTTTGGGTGCAAAAATCAGCTATGTGGAGCAGGAAGGTTTTCCGCCGCTCGACATTCAGGGATCACCGTTCGAGGGGGGAAGCATCGCACTGCCGGGTAACGTGAGTTCACAATATATCTCGGCCTTGCTGATGATCGGTCCCACCATGCAGCGTGGCTTACAGCTTCACTTGCAGGGCGACATCATCTCCCGCCCGTATATTGATCTGACATTGAAAATGATGCGCGACTTCGGTGCCGACGCCCGCTGGACGGGAGCACAGGAAATCACCGTAGCCCCGCAACCGTACCGCTCTACGGACTATCTCATCGAGAACGACTGGAGCGCCGCTTCCTACTGGTATCAGATGGTGGCGCTGAGCCGCGACCCGCAGGCAGAAATCCTGCTGCCGGGCCTGTTTGCCGACAGCGCGCAGGGCGACTCCCATGTGGCTGAACTGTTCCGCACATTGGGCGTGGGCACAGAATTCCGCACATTGGCCGACGGCAGCACTGCCGTGCGCCTCTTCAAACAGGGAGAGCCGGCAGCGCGCATGGAGCACGACTTCATCAACCAGCCGGATCTGGCACAGACGTTCGTAGTGACTTGTTCCCTGCTGGGCATTCCGTTCCACTTCAAGGGCCTGCAGAGTCTGAAGATCAAGGAAACGGACCGTATTACGGCACTGATCCGCGAGATGGGCAAGTTGGGCTTTGTCATCGGGCAGGCACACGACTCGGAAATGTTCTGGAACGGCGAACGTTGCCCGAAGGACGAGCAGAGCGGCATTGACACCTACGAGGACCACCGCATGGCGATGGCCTTTGCCCCGGCAGCTCTGGTCCTGCCGGAAGTGCGGATCAACAATCCACACGTAGTGAGCAAATCTTATCCCCAGTATTGGAACACCCTGCAACAGGCAGGTTTTAAAATAACAGAAGCATGTTTATAGTTTATTGTTTGATTGCCCTGGCGGCCCTGACCGTTATCGCTTTGATAGCCGGTTTCTTCCACAACCTTTATCTGCGCCGCAAAGTGGAGCGCGGAGAACTGGACAAGATGCCCGAAGTGAAGCAGGTGGATCAGGAGTGCTGCGGACAGCATGAGGTGTGTGAGAAGGAAAGTCTGCTGGCAGCTGTCAGCAAACAGATTGAATATTACAACGATGAGGAGCTGGACCGATTCCGCGGACGCGAAGGCGACCAGTATGAAGAAACGGAGGTGGAGGAATTCCGCGAAGTGCTCTACACGATGAAGGACGACGAAGTGGCCGGATGGGTGCGCAGCCTTCAGTTGCGCGGTGTGGAGCTGCCGGACGTACTCAAGGACGAAGTGTTCCTCATCGTGGGCGAAAGACGCATGTCATAATGGAAATACTGCAATATACATTTTTTCAGAATGCCCTGCTGGGCAGTCTGCTGGCCAGTATTCTGTGTGGCATGATCGGCACGTACATCGTTACCCGCCGCCTGGTGTTTATCAGCGGCGGCATCACGCACGCTTCGTTTGGCGGTGTGGGCCTGGGGGTTTATTTCGGTTTTCCGCCCCTACTGGCTGCGGCAGTCTTTGCCGTGCTGTCGGCATTCGGCGTGCAGTGGTTCCGCAAGCAGCGCGACATGCGTGAGGACTCGGCCATCGCCATATTCTGGACCTTGGGTATGAGCGTCGGTATCATTTGCAGTTTCCTGTCGCCGGGATTCATGCCCGACCTCTCGTCGTTTCTCTTCGGCAATATCCTGACCATCACCACGGCCGACCTGTGGGCGCTGGGAGTGCTCACCGTCATCGTGGCCGTTTTCTTCGCCCTGTTTCTGCGAAGCATCGTAGCCATCTCTTTCGACAGCGAGTTCGCCCGTTCGCGTCATCTGCCGGTCACGCTCTTTGAATACGCCCTCATGGCACTCATCGCCCTGACCATCGTGGCCACACTGCGCATGGTGGGCATCGTGCTGGTGATGTCGCTGCTGACCATTCCGCCTACCACGGCCAATATTTTCACGCACAGCTACCGCAACATCATTTTATTGTCTATGTTCATCGGCAGCCTGAGCTGTCTGGGAGGACTGTTCCTCTCCTATCAGTATAACATACCGTCGGGAGCGTCGATCATCTTCGTATCTATCCTGATTTATATGGTCTGCAAGGCCGCATCTGCATTAATTCTCCGGAAAAAGGCAATAAATCCCTGATTTTTGGGTTTTCATTAAAAAGCAATATCAATTCTCTTGAAAAAAACAGCATTACATATCGTCTTTGTCGCTGCGGTTCTGGCACTGGCAGCCTGCTCCACGAAGAAAAACACTTCGGGAACTCGCTTCTACCATGCCATGACGGCGCGGTTCAACACGTTCTACAACGGCAACGAGGCCTACAAGTCGGGCGTTCTGGAGCAGGAGAAAGCGCATGTGGACAACTATAATGAGCTGCTCCCCATGTTCATTTCGCGCAACAAGAAAACGAGCACCACCGGCGAGGGTAGCTTCAAAACGGCCATCGAGAAATGCGAGAAAGCCATCAAGCAGCACTCCATCAAGACGCGGCCGGCCACCAATGTAAACAAAAAGAAGACAGCGGCCGACAAGGCTTACCTGGCGCGCAAGGAGTTCAACCCTTTCCTGAAACATGCGTGGATGCTTATGGGTAAGGCGCAATTCCGTCAGGGACAGTTCATCGAGGCGGCTTCTACCTTTCAGTATATCACCCAGATCTATGCCACACAGCCCGAGGTGCTGGCTGATGCCTATGCGTGGCTGGCGCGCTGCTACGTGCAACTGGACTGGCCTTATGATGCCGAAAATCTGTTTACACGCATCCAACGGGATTCACTGGCCAAATACGGCACCCGGGAGCGCGATGCGTCGTATGCCGATTATCTGATCCAGACGCACCAGTATAAGGAAACGGTGCCTTATCTGATTTCGGCCATCAAAAATGAAAAGAGCAAGAAACAGAAGGCCCGTCTGAACTACCTGCTGGCTCAGGTTTATGAACTGAACGGCGAACCGGCACTGGCTTATAATGCCTTGCGCAAGGTGATCCGCAGCAACCCGCCTTATGAGCTGGAACTGAGCGCACGGGTGAAGCAGAGCGAAGTGTCGCCGAAAGGACAGTACCAGCAAATGGTGAAAAAACTGCGCCGCATGGCGAAAAGCCAGAAAAACAAGGATTATCTGGACCAGATTTATTACGCGCTGGGTAATGTGTATCTCTCGGTACAGGATACCGTGCACTGCATCAGCGCCTATGAGCAGGGCGCACAGAAGAGCACCCGCAACGGGGTGGCCAAGGCCAATGTATTGCTGCATCTGGCACAGCTGTACTGGGAGATGGAAGATTATGTCGAGGCGCAACGCTGCTATGCCGACCTGATCGGTATTCTGGACAAGGAACATCAGGATTTTGCCGAAAGCGAGCGACGGGCCAAGATATTGGAGGCTCTGGCTCCGCACGTGGCAGCCGTAGAGCTTCAGGACAGTCTGCAGGAGTTGGCACGCATGCCGGAAAAGGAGCGCAACGCGGCCATCGACCGGGTAATTGAAGCGCTGATTAAGAAAGAAAAGGAAGAGGCCAAGGAGCAGGCGCAACAGAATGCGGCCAATAACCAGCCGGCAACAGGAGCCACCGGCAACACGCAGCAGACCACCGGTCCGACCGGCAATCAGACGGGTATCGGCGGCATGGGTGCCGACCGGGGCAGCTGGTATTTCTACAACCCGATGCTGGTGCAGCAGGGTAAGAGCCAGTTCCAGAGAACCTGGGGACGCCGCAAACTGGAAGACAACTGGCGACGAAGCGACAAATCTACTTCCAGCAATAATGAATTTGAAGAGTATAACTACGACGAGGATACGGCACAGAATGATTCGGTAACTACGGACAGTATTGCTACGGAAACGGCTCCGGAGGAACTGAACGACTCGGCAGCCAACGATCCGCACAAGCGCGAATTCTATCTGAAACAGATTCCGTTCACTCCGGAACAGATAGCGGCTTCGGATGCCATCATCGGCGACGGTCTGTATCAGGCGGGTGTCATCGAAATGGTGGACCTGAACAATTATCCGCTGGCACAGCGCACCTTGCTTCGGGCACTGAATGATTATCCGGATTACGTGGAAATGGATATGCTGTATTATCAGCTCTTCCTGCTCTACCGCCGCATGAACCGCCCCGAAGAAGCGGAAGTGTATCGCCAGAAGCTCATCGCCGAATACCCGCAAAACCGCTTTGCGCAGACGCTGGCCAACCCGAACTACGAGCTTTTCGCACGCGAAGGACGGGCATTGGAAGACTCGCTTTATGCTGCGACCTACGGTCTGTATGAGGCTAACAACTATGCCGCCGTACTGGAAAACTACCGCAAGGAACAGACCGACTTCCCCGAAGGGGCGCACTATCCGAAGTTCCTTTACCTGAAGGCGATGAGTGAACTCTACACCGGCGAGCGCGACTCGTTCCTGGTTTCCCTGCGCACGCTGATCCAGAAATACCCGAAAGAGGAGCTTACCGAAATGGCTTCGGTCATCGTCAAGGGTGTGGAAGAAGGACGCGCACTGAATAACAGCAAGTTCGATGCCGGAAGCATCTGGAGCCGCCGCGGTATGGCGCTGGCCGCAGATTCCACAGGCGGACAGGACACGCTCTCTACCGAACGCTACTGCAACTTTGTGTTCCTTATGGCTTATCCGAAGAACAGCCTCAACGAGGACCGCCTGCTCTATGAGCTGGCACGCTATAACTTCAGCAGCTTCCTGGTGCGTAACTTCGACATCGAGGTGACCGAAGACAACGAGATCGGCGAAATGATCGTGCGCGGATTCCTCAGCTTCGACGAGGCACATGCCTATACGCAAAAGCTCTATACCAATCCGACCATGTCGGAGATTCTCAAGAAGGTGCGCGTCATCCTCATTTCCGAAGAGAATCTGAAACTGCTGGGCAAGGCCTTCAGCTTCGACGATTATGCCGCCTTCTACGAAAAGCATTTCGCTCCGCTCCAGATCAAGGAGGACTTGCGCCTGGACGAACCGTCGGAAATCCGTATCCGCACCGAGGAGGACTTCCCGGGAACGAAAAACGGCGAGACCGAGGACAAGTACAACGAGGACGAATATGGCTATGATTATTAACCGAGAAAAAGTGAATGGATATGAATAACGGTTCCCTGCTGTGGGTGGACGATGAGATAGAACTTCTGAAAGCCCACATCATTTATCTGGAAAAGAAAGGTTATCAGGTCACCACGGTGTCCAACGGCCAGGATGCTCTGGACTGCTGCAAGGACACGACCTTCGACCTCATCCTGCTCGACGAGAACATGCCGGGCCTCAGCGGTCTGGAAACCTTGTCGCGCATCAAACTGATTTCTCCTTCCACGCCCGTAGTCATGGTGACGAAAAGTGAGGAGGAGAACATCATGGACCAGGCCATCGGAGCCAAGATTGCCGACTATCTGATCAAGCCGGTAAATCCTACCCAGATTCTGCTGACCCTGAAAAAGAATATCCATAAAAAGGAAATCGTATCGGAGGTGACGCAGACTTCCTATCAGCAGGAATTCGGGCGCATCGGCATGCGCATCAACGATTCGCTCACCCTGGAGGACTGGAAGGAGGTCTACAAGGATCTGGTGTATTGGGAACTGGCGCTCTCCGAAGCAGACAGCAGCATGTATGAGATGCTGTGCATGCAGAAACAGGAAGCCAACCAGATGTTTGCCCGCTTCATCAAAAAGCATTATGAAGACTGGCTCACGGGCGATGACCGTCCGGTGCTGAGCACGGATCTGTTCAAGACAGCTGTGTTCCCCGCCCTGAAGCGGGATGAAAAGGTGTTTCTGCTCGTTTTCGACAACCTGCGCTTCGACCAGTGGAAAACCATCTGCTCGGAGATTTCGGACAGTTTCCTCATCGACGAACAGCTTTATTGCAGCATTCTGCCCACGGCGACACAATATGCCCGCAATGCCCTGTTCTCAGGACTGATGCCTCTGCAAATTGCCCGTATGTATCCCGATCTGTGGGTGGATGAGGACGAAGAGGAAGGAAAGAATCTGAACGAAGAGGCACTCATCGCCGCGCATCTGGAGCGTTACCGCATCCGGAAATCATTCAGCTATCATAAAATCAATGAGTCGGCCGGACTGGAGAAGTTGAATGCCCAGTTCCGTCAGCTGGAGCATCAGGACCTGAATGTGGTGGTGCTGAACTTTATCGACATGCTCTCGCATGCCCGTACGGAATCGCGCATGGTGCGCGAACTGGCCTCGAACGAGGCGGCCTACCGCAGCATCACTTCCAGCTGGTTCAAGCATTCTCCGGTGCGCGAACTGTTCCGTCTGCTGGCTGCCAGCGACTATACGGTGGTCATCACCACTGACCACGGAAGCATCCGCGTGGGAAACCCGACCAAGGTGGTGGGCGACCGCAATACGAACACGAACCTGCGTTATAAACTGGGCAAGAACCTGAGTTATCAGGCACGCGATGTGTACGAAGTCAAGGACCCGCAGAAGCTACAGCTCCCCTCGCCCAACCTGAGCACAACGTACATTTTTGCCACGGGCAATTATTTCTTTGCCTATCCCAACAACTATAATTATTATGTGTCTTACTATCGCGACACCTTCCAGCACGGAGGAATCTCCATGGAGGAAATGCTGGTGCCGCTGATTACATTAAAAGGAAAAAAACGATAAACCAATCAAATAAACAAGCATTATGGAAATCAAGATTCAATCATTGGAAGAGATACACGAAGCGGCACGCACCTTTATCCGCGAAATGGGCGACAACACCGTTTTTGCCTTCTACGGCAAGATGGGAGCCGGAAAAACCACTTTCATCAAGGCGGTGTGCGAGTGTCTGGGTGTGGAGGATGTGATCAACTCACCGACTTTCGCCATTGTCAACGAGTACCGCTCTGAAACCGGCGAACTGATTTATCATTTCGACTTCTACCGTATCAAGAAACTCGAAGAGGTGTACGACATGGGCTATGAAGACTATTTCTACAGCGGCGCGCTGTGCTTCATCGAATGGCCGGAACTGATCGAAGAGGTACTTCCGGGCAATGCCGTGAAGGTAGAAATCGAAGAAGCCGAAGACGGTTCGCGCGTGATCCGCTTCTAAACCGAAAACAGTTTCTCTAAATCCACAAAAATACGACGGGCAGGATGTGATTTGGATGGGATACCATTCCGACGCACCTTGTCCGTTGTATTTTATTCGGAATCAAAACGATAAGCATGAGAATAAGACAAGTCCAGTCATCAAACTGTTTTATATAATGTTCTCCACCATATTTGCGGTTCATCCAAAAGATTTTTGACCTATCCATTCATCAGTGTCTCGATTTTAATGGAACACTAATGAATGGATATATTTATTTTAGGGATTACTACAATCCCCCCCAATATAACACTAATCTGATACCGGTCGAATAGGACGTCCATACTCACGGGCATTATTAAACCACGGTTCATCAATAATTTCAGGAAAACCCAAGCCATTTGCACGGCCATAGTCACTCACATAAAGTGAGCTTGACCAGTAACAACCATACATACCTAGACCATAAATATCGGTACCTATCTTAATACCAGCTGCAGGAATAAATATGGAATTTCCGTTAGGTCCTGTTATTTTTTGCCCTCTTATACCATTATAGGTCATCCATTCCCATTTACATAACCTATATAATTCACCAATTTCTGCTATAGTTGGTATACGCCAATTTTCGCCCCATTTTACACGAGCTACATCATATTTAGTACCACTAATATCGTAGCCTATAAACATATACGTAAATTTGTCAAAATATTGATAAGTATCCCTCGTATAATCATTTCTTTCCTTTAATTCTCCCCAAGCATAATAACTACCATACTCCTCTGGCTTAGTTGCACCAATATTCCAAGCAGCCCATTTCACACTTAACCCTAAATCTACTAAATGTCCTGATGTAATTTCTTCATTTTTCGCTGTTGTGAAACTCAACGTATCACCATAAATATATTTTCCATCAACTAACAAATAAGCACAATAATAATAAGTAGTATTATCCTTTAACCCAGTTAATAAATAACTATAATTTATTTCATGATTTGAACCAACATAAATATCCTCACCAAACCTTATAAGATCAGGAACAGTACCATAAAGAAAACCATAACGACAATCAAAAGTCGATGTAAGCACCCCTTCAACATACCCCTGAAGAAGCGCTGAATTTTTGGCTACACTACTCACTTCTTTTGTAAATATTGCAGGATTTAACTTTATCTCATCTAAAACAGGACGAACAGATTGCCCGTGGTAACGTTCACCATAGTTCCAACATACATCATCTCCTATTGAGCAACCTAAATAATAGGCATAGACGCTAAGATTATCATAAATAGTACTGGACGAATAGAGACCGCTCCCCTTCCAACCGTATAATTCCGAATGAGCACAAAAGCCCACAGCAGGAAGAAATATACAATTTCCATTAGGTCCTGTTACTAAATAACCAACCATACCGTTATAACTAACCCACTCCCATTTACACCTTTCAACTAGTTCCTTACATTCTAACAAAGTCGGCATACGCCAATTTCCGCCCCATTTTACACGAGCCACATCATATTCGGTACCACTAATATTATTACCGATAAAGGTGAATTGATTTTTGTCTTTATCATAATGTTGGTATGTTGAAAGAGTATATAAATCCTTTTCCTTTACTTCTCCCCAAGCATAATATCCTCCATTTTCTTCTGGAAAAAAGGCACCAACATTCCAACCAGCCCATTTCACACTTAATCCAAGATCAACAACTTGATTATCAGGAGTGATTGAATCATAAACCACACTATCAATTTTTGAAATTAATGTACTAAAGACTTGGCCAGCAGCATAAACTGTTTGCACATCCATAGTACAAACAATACTGTCAACACGAGTATACACTGCAATTTGTTTATCCGTCTGATAAACCCGAATAACTTGTTGTGCTAATAAGGCTGAGTTTGCAATAATAAATAGCCCATACAATACTATTAATAATTTTAAATATTTCATTTTCTCATCATTTTAAATGTAAATACCCCATATTTGATAATATATAATCCCATTGGTAATGCTTGTAACGATAATTCTGCATTTCCATTCAAGTCAATAAATGAGCTTGAAACTAATTGGCCATCAATAGTATAAACCATAATTCGTTGTCCTACTGGAAAATTTGCAAAAAATACCTTATTTCCCATAACATGTATCTTCTCTGAATTAGAAACCACCTTCGAAATAGTCGTTAAAGGAATTTCTTCGAATGTATGTTTTTTTATATCTTTCAACAAATAATCCATTGTTACATTCCCAGAATGCACATGTAACTTATGATTATCAAAAAATAATACAGGAAATGTTTCCAAAAAATAAGAAACTTGAGAACCATTTCGGAAATTCAACATTAACACTGGTTTCAGACTCTCTCCATAAACACATATTATTTCTAATAAAAAACAAGAAACAATAATACAACGCAATAAATTCTTTCGCATAATAAACTTTTTAAATGAAAATTCAAAATTAAGTCAAACAACCACAAATAATTTCAAAAACAAATACAAACACCCTATTTATACTGTAGTAAAGCAAGTCTCTAGTGTTTTTATCAACAATATCCATTTACTTTTTCAATGATGCCATAAAGTTCCTACAAAATTAAATCTAGAGAGCATGAATGAAGATAGAAAATTTAGCCTAAAAATCTGTTACAGAAACATTCTTAAAGATTCTTCTCGTTTCCATTTTTGCTCAAAACAGTCAAAATATCCTACAAAGTATTCTGTATCAATTGGTCCTTCTGCCGTTAAACCTTTATATTAATTTCTTCAGATTCTCATATCAAAAGTATTAAGCCCTATAACATTTCAAATGAAATTTAGATATTCCGATCTTTGAACTACGAAGACAAAGGAGCAAGCCATCGCACATATACAACCCTCAACTACATAATAGAGAAACTATATTTCTCTTGGAGGCAAAACTTTCGTATTCCCATTCTTATATGTGCAAATAATTTCCTAAACATTTTCCTATTCGCTTATATCTTGCACCAATATTTCTAAAAAACAATCAAAAGTAGTTTTATCAACTTTTTACAAGAAGACTTCTCCCGAACTTCACGTATTTTTAATATACTCTATTGGTTTTCTCCTATGGCTTTACGAGTTTCTTTATCGAAGTAATCCATTATATACCTAAGGTATATCTTCTGGCCTTTGATAATTTTTCTTTAGTTTTTTTTATTCAAATATACAGAAAGAAAATTATCAAATCAAAAATTTCTGCTATTTTAAAAGCTAGCTTAGCTAAGAATTTTAACTATATAAATTTGTATCTGATACATTAATTGCAAAATATGTCAAATCAATATAATGAGACAAATGTAGTAGTTTGCAAATGAAAAAAGAAAAATATTAACAAATTTTACGTATAAAGTTTAATGGGCACAAAAATTAAAAAGCTCCTAATGTTCTTTGAAGTATCTGAATATATAGTATGTCATTAGTGTCCACTAAAAAATCATAGAAGTTCTTTGAAATAATTGAAATTCAATTTGTTATAGGAGATTTTTGGGGAAACGGATTTGAATTTACTTTTGTGGTAATTTTCAGACCGTTATGCATAAAGACCCATATATTTTTGCCCAATTAGTTAAGTTCCTTGACCGAAGTAAATTCAATCGTATCGTTACAAAGTATGAAGGCGATAAGTATATCAAGAGCTATACCTGTTGGAATCAGCTGCTTACGATGATGTTCGGTCAGCTATCCAATCGAGATAGTCTTAGAGATTTGATTGTGGCTATGGAAGCTCATGCTGGAAAACTTTACCATCTCGGAATCGGGAAGTCTGTAACTCGGAGCAATCTTAGTAAGGCTAATGAGCAACGTAACTACCGCATCTTCGAAGAGTACGCAACATTCATGATTGCCGAGGCCCGCAAGCGTAGAATCAATAAAATATTCGAACTTGACGGTCATGTTTATGCATTTGACTCTACAACGATTGATCTGTGCCTGTCAGTGTTTGAATGGGCTAAATTTCGCAAACATAAAGGCGGAATAAAGTTGCATACGCTCTACGATATTGAAGCGGAAGTACCTGCATTTGTGCATATTACAACTTCCAATATTCACGATTCAAAGGCTATATCTGAGATTCCATACGAATCAGGAGCGCATTACATATTTGACCGAGGGTATAACGATTTCAGCAACCTTAATACAATAAATCGTATAGGCGCTTTCTTCGTTGTACGAGCCAAAACAAATGTACAGATCAAGCCTAAAACCTGAAAACGAAGATTGCCGGAAGGTGTAGTTTCGGATGTAATCGGATGCTTTACGGTTTATAAAAGTTCTAAGGATTACCCCGAAGAACTTAGAAAACTCATCGTTGGGAATCCTGAAGACGGTACACGATACATCTTTCTGACGAATAATCTTAATGCATCTGCGGAGTTAATATCATCGCTTTATCGAAACAGATGGAGTGTTGAACTATTCTTCAAATGGATAAAACAACACCTCAGAATTAAGAAGTTTTGGGGAACATCGGAAAACGCTGTACGCATACAAATCTATTGTGCGATAATCACTTACTGCCTAGTAGCAATAGTCCAACACGATATGAAATTAGAACGCAGCATCTATGAAGTTCTCCAAATCCTCGGAATTTCTCTAACCGACAAAACACATCTCTCTGACTTGTTTGACAAATCGAATTTCAAAAATATCAAAGACCGATATGATTCAAGTGAACCGAATTTATTTAATTTTTAACCTTGGCCATTTTTAGTGGACAGTAGTGATAGTATGTTAGTAAAAAATCAAATATTAATTTAATACATTAGCACACTACTGTCCAATAAAAGTTGGCTAATTTGTCTTTGAAATTATTGAAATACAGTCTTTTAAGCAGTTTTTTAGAATGAAACGGATCTGAATTCGTAGCTTAGAGGTCAAATTAAAGGCTGCTTATGAAGCAAAATAAATACGTATTTGTTCAACTTTCCGCTTTTCTGAACAGAACCCAGTTCAACAACTTCGTTCGCAAATATGATGGTAATCGCTACGTGAAGCAATTCACATGCTGAAACCAGTTACTTGCTATGATGTTCAGACAACTGAGCAATCATGAGAGTCTTCGAAACTTAATTGTAGCTTTTGAAGCGCATCGAGCCAAGCAATATCATCTTGGTCTGGGACACAATCCAATAGCCAAAGCTAATCTCTGACTACAGAATATTTGATAGAAAACAAGAACTTGTGTCTTAATGTCATATAAGGCATGGCTTTGAGGCCTCTTTTCTTTCTTCAGAACTTCGCTCATATAAATGTAACTAGACACAACGGAATGGTTATTGAATTAAAAGCGTACTTATTTCCTAGGATTTCCTAGATATTGGTCGCTTGCTTTTCGCAAGCTTCCTTCATTATATAGAATGAGAAGTCTTCAAATATTCGATACTGTCTCAAAAAGTGTGTCTGATAAGCAGTAAAAAAGGGCCGACCCTTGCGTGTCAGCCCCGAAGTTTGTAATTTAGGAGTGACCAAACCACTAAATATACAAACTATGCACTTCACGAAAGTGCAAATTTCTGAGCTCATGCGCAAGCATACAGAGAAAGAAAATGGTCTACATGACCTGATGGAAATCATGCTTGAAAGCATGATGGTAGCAGAACGGAGTGAGTTTCTGCATGAAAATCCTCAAAATAAGGGCAATGGCTATCGTTTTGG
>ENA-UESD01000314-UESD01000314.1-human-gut-metagenome-genome-assembly--contig:-NODE-314-length-44840-cov-12.950003_pt1 | contig 44840 bp, 30 predicted proteins | sample MGYA00242985_ERZ507986 | MGnify/ENA primary metagenome ERZ507986 (study PRJEB26167, sample SAMN06115408) | human gut metagenome | host: Homo sapiens | place: China:Guangxi | collected 2016-04-06... | reverse complement strand
TATGGTGGATGAAGAGTTGGGTGAAGAAAAGGATACGGTTGATCTTATTCCCATGACAGCGGTAGCCGCCAATTGTGATGAGCATAACTACTGCTGCCTGGAATGTGAAAAGTTTATATTAAATAAAAGAAAGATTAAGTTTGACGAGCAGGAAATGCTCCGAAGAGCCACGGAAAACAGGTGGCAGAAAGAGTCAGGAACAGCCCTTTATAATATAGGAAGACAACTGGAGGCAACTGGACTTATTGTGACCCGTCAGTACCATGGTACGATAAAGGATATAGTGGAGGCCCTGAAGCAGGGGGATGATATCATCGTGGCGGTAGATGGCGGTGAGTTGACAGGGGATAGGCTGAAGGAAATCTATGAAGATCTATATGTGGGGCAGATTCCGGATCATGCGGTGGTTGTATTGTCCTGCGATGAGGCTAAAGGGGTCATTACTATTTTTGATCCGAACTCAGAACATAAAGAAGATATTTACCCGATATCCCAATTCGTTGATGCATGGAATGATTCAAAGAACTATTTAGTAACAATAACTTCGAATAAAATGAAAAAGTATGTACCGAAACCGATAGATCTGTCCGATGTGGTCTTAACTGAAGATTTGAACGATCTGCGTGAGGCAATAGCTGAAAATGCGCATGAAATCTGGGCAGAAAAGCGTCAGGCTGAAGGTTGGACTTATGGACCGGAGCGGAATGACCTGTTGAAACAGACGCCGGATATGGTTCCATACAGTCAGTTGCCGGACTCAGAAAAGGAGTATGACCGGAAGATGGCGATGAAAACAATCAAATTGTTGAAAAAACTCGGATATGATCTGATTAAACGTGAAGACACGGAGTTGTATCATGTATTAAGACGACGGATATTGCATGCAGAAGAAGAATACCATTGCCGCAGATGTGGTAATGTGATCTATAAACATCAGGTTTTCTGTGATCAATGTGGTCTTGAACTGAAAATTGACTGGAATTTAAAATAATATAAAAATTTAGTACCATGATTAAGCCGGTAGAATTTATCCATCCTGAAGATGCTGCTGCTCTTCGTCAATTGGAAAGCATTCCAGGGTTTCCTGCCTTGGTAAAAAAAGTAATGGCTTTAGGTTTAGAGCAATTGCAATATGGACTGAATATGGCAACCGCAATCCGGCTGTCGCCTACTCAATTGCCCAAACTGTATCATCATCTTCCACCCATATGTGAGAAGTTGGGGATCAATGAGCCGGAATTTTATTTGCAAATGGACCCAAATCCTAATGCCTGGACTTTTGGTGACACCAAAATTTATATAACGATTACATCAGGTCTGGTAGAATTATTGGATGATGAGGAACTGGATGCGGTAATAGCGCATGAATGCGGACATATCCTTTGTCGTCATGTTCTGTATCATAGTATTGCCCGCTATATCCTGAGTGGAGCGGATTTCTTGGGTATATTGGGTTCTTTGACTATACCTGTTCAGTTCGCCATTTATTATTGGCAGAGAAAGAGTGAATTGTCTTGTGACCGATGTGCCAGTATCATTACCTCCCCCGAAGTCGTTGCACGGTCCATGGCTCGTCTGGCCGGAGGTTCCAAGGACATTACGCATAATCTGGATATGGGAGAATGGGCGAAGCAGGCAGATCAGTATGACCAGATCAAAAATGATGGCTTGTGGAATAAAACCCTGCAGCTTGCAGTAGTTGCCGGTCAGTCACATCCCTTCAGTGCCGTACGTGTTCGTGAGATTCTTAAGTGGGGAGATAGTCTACAATATAAGAGTCTGATGCAAAATCTGAAAGCTGAGGCTTCTGGCAAGAAATGTCCTAATTGTAAGAGGCCGGTCTCTGAGGATTGGCAATACTGCAAATACTGTGGAACAAAACTGTAAATTATTAACCATTTAATTTTAAGGATATGTTTTTCGACGAAAAAGGAATTTTAAATATTGATGAGATGGTCGTCAATAATGCGTCTTTCAAAAGTATTATGGAGGATGGAGTTGTAACGGATGAGGAAATAAAAGGGCAGTCTGAAAAAGTTCTCTCTATTCTTCATGACATGGAGAATAAGTTTAGCAAGGAACAACTGGAGGAAATTAAAAGCCTGCTGGCAGAGTCCAGTGTTTTATACGCTATATATAATTTTAAATTAATTCAGGACTTAAATAAATAATCAATATGGCAACATTCAGTACAAAAAAGGTTCTATACGGTTCTCCTTCCTTGATTCCTGATATAGCTAATCGTATTCAGGAAGAGTTTAAACATGATGGTTATGAGGTGTATATGGATGCCTTAAGCAGTGGAGGCTATGACATATCCATAACAAAAGGGGGCGTATTCAAGGCTGTATTAGGCATGAAAACTGCATTGAAGGTTTCGATCGTGCCTCAGGGAAACAATATCTATTTTGACGCGGGAGTAGGAATCTGGGGGCAGCAAGCCATTCCAACGATTATTTCCATGTTATTTTTCTGGCCCGTTCTGATAACCCAGATCTGGGGGATGGTTGAACAGGCGAAACTGGATGACAAGGCATTGGACATCGCGAATGAGGTGATCCATGCATGCAATCATACATCCTCTTCTTCTGGCGGCGGTAAGTTCTGTACTTTCTGTGGAAAGGAAAACTCAGAATCTGCCAATTTCTGTAGCGGATGCGGCAAACCCTTGTAAGTAATGGAGAGAAAGGATTATTTGATAAACAGATTCAAGAAAGACTTCCTGCAATATTGTTTGTTGCAGGAAGATTCTCTTCAATGAACGGTTTGTTTGTCGCATGCTCTTTAGTAGTATTCTTTTGAGAATGATTTGTTTTTAATAGTTTAACTTTGAGATAAAGGAATGGCGGAAAGTAAAACGAATTATGTACCGGAGCCAATCGATCTGACGAATGTGCATTTACCGGATTATTTGCAGTCATTGGTAGAAGACATGGCCCGGAATGTGCATGAGGTATGGGCACAGACGCGTATTCGGCAAGGTTGGGTATACGGAGATGAACGTAATGATGTCTTAAAGCATCATCCTTGTCTGGTTCCTTATGAGGATTTGCCCGAAGAAGAAAAAGAATATGACCGGAACACAGCTATGACAACGCTGAAGCTTATTTATAAGCTGGGCTTTAAAGTTGACAGGTAGAATAGTAACGGAGAGACTCTGTAGGTTCTGTATCCTTTTATAGCTGTATTTCTCTTTAGACATAGACGGTGACTATGTCATATAAGGATATAAATGGCAATATGTGTTCGGTCTTAACGAAAAAGATATCGATATGAAATATTTTGCATTTATTTCTTATTCTAGAGCTGATATAAAGGTTGCATATTGGCTACATAAAAAATTGGAGAAATATCCTTATCCCAAGAAGTTGGTGGATGAGTCTAATGTACCCAATCATGATAAGTTCCTACGGAAGATTTTTATTGACGTAAAAGACTTGTCCGTCACGGCTCATGAATTTACAGATGAAATAAAGGAGGCTTTATCCGAAGTCCGTTATTTAATTGTAATTTGTTCAAAAAATGCCGCAAAATCCGTTTTCGTAGAACATGAAATAGAATATTTTTTGTCTACTCATCATAATGATACTGATTTGATTTTGCCGGTTTTTATTGATCAGATAGATGGAAGTTTGCCTCCGTCTCTTTTGAACGTGGATGTCTTGAAGCGGAATTGTCCTATTTATAATTCAAGGCTGAATGAAAGGAGTGAGGCCAATTTGTATTGCTTCTATCATGTGGCTGCATTTCTTTTGAAAGTTGATTTTACGCAACTTTATGATAGATATGAATCCTATTCAAAAAGGAAACGAAAGTTTGAGATAAGATTATCTGCTTTGTTTATTCTGTTGTTACTGTTTTCTACAGCTTTTCTGTATCTATCCTGGAACCGTCAAAGGATATTGACCAAGAAACAAGAGGAGTTGACTAATTTTGAGAAAAGCATATTTCCACTGTCTGTGGTATTTGGGTATGAAAAGAATTTTTTAAATCCTGCCATTGATTACTTGAAAAATCGCGGTGACACTTTCGGTATCTATATCCTGATGCCCTATTGTGTGGATGATTTGAGACACCAGGACCGAATTACTGCGGTAGGTAAGAAATTAAAGGAAGAACTTCATGTAGATTCTATTTATGGTGAAAAATTACCGACAAAAATGAAGCGAGGTACAATCATAGGGCGAATTGCGGATAAGCAGTCTGTTTATCATTCTGTCTATTTGGATTTTGCCTCAACTACCAGTACCTTTCTGCAAATCCTAAATTATAAGAAAGAACAATATCCAGAGTTGGATGAGAATGAAGTAATCAGAGACTATACGAATACATTTATTCGACAGACTAAGGAGTTGCTGGATTCAGATTCGACGTATGTTCATTTTTATGTGTCTCAGGAGAAGTTTATTCAGGCAATAGCTGAAAAGGGCAGATAATATAAAAAGAATAGGCGATAAATGCGAATCTCAGTATATAACGATAGCGATTGTCGCTGTGAAAAATTCTTGTAGCAGTTTTGTTTGATATATATCAAGATGTCTTTGGTCTAGGATAAAAAGAACTTACAGGCTTGGTGTTCTGTAGAATAGGAATATAATAGAACCTAAAGAGAAAGTAGACCTGGGAATTTCAAAACGAGCAAATTTACGAGCCAATAGTCGGACATACGGTCACGGATGTAAACAGATATTCCGTATGTCTCAGGATGTATTTCATCAGGTACTCTATTATGGCTTTTATAGTATGGATAGTTTAAAATAGAAGGACTTATGAATTTTGACGATATTATTATTGACATTGACGTGAACCAGGAAGAGGCAGAAAGCCGATGGAATTTTCTGTTGGATGAGATCATGGATGGTAATGTGATTCCTGTTATTGGTCCGGATTTCCAGGTTTCAGATCAGATGAATATGCACGAGCAGCTCATTCATTTTTTCGTGAAGAGATATGGCGTAAAGTCAGATCCTCAATCATTTGCACAGCTGATTTATGATAAGGATTTTACTTTGGCGGTAGACAATAAACGTGATAAGATATATCCTTTGATTTATAAGGTGTTGAGCCAGATTTCGACAAAACCATCTGATTTACTTCTGAAATTATTGCAGACAAAGAAATTTCCGTTTGTAATTACAACCTCTTTTACTGATGTCGTCGAAAAGGCGATGGAAAATGTATGGGGCGAAGGAAATGTTAAGGTCTTACAGTTTAATAATAATCCGTCACACGACACTCGGGTAGGTTTGGGAGATGTGATGAGTGAACGTGATTTGAATCATCCTACTGTCTTTTACATGTTTGGAAAATATAGTATTGAACCACATCGCTTTGTCGTGACGGATATCGATATGATGCAGTTTTGCAAATCCTGGATGGCGGGAATCGGTGTTCCCAGGGTGTTAACAGAAGTAATCCGGCAAAAATATTTGTTATTTCTGGGTAACAATTATAGTGATTGGCTTTTCCGGTTCATTTGGTACTTTATGCGTTCTGTAGACCGGAATCAGCCTTCGGTTTTCGTCAGTAGCCACATAGAAAATTCTTTGGAGCAGTTCTTAAGTCGTCTGGAGACGTTTATACAAACCGATCCGGAGAAGGCTGTTGATGAGATCGTGACTCGCATTTATCGCCGGGCACATCAGGATGTTCCTAAGAAGTTGGTATTTGAATATGATGTGTTTATCTCTTATTCACGCAGTGATCTTATGGTTGCAAACCGCCTTTTCGAACTCCTTCAGGGGAAAGGCCTGAATGTATGGTTTGATTTGGGAGGCGGTATCGGTGAATGGGATGGATGGAAGCAGAAGATCAGGGCGGGAATCAAGCAGAGTCGTTTGTTCGTGCCGGTTTTATCGAAGAATATAGAACTTGAGATTCTGCAGGAGCATGAGTATCGTACAGAATGGCTGGAAGCTGATGATATATCAGCCAAGCGCGGTGGATTGGCGTTTATCTGTCCGATAGCCGAGAAAGGTTTTGATTTTTATAATGAGAATACGGCAATTCCGAAAACATTTTGCAGTCAGAATGCGGCATGGTACAGCAGCATGGATGATCTGGAGAATTTAGCAGACAAGTTATGTGCCAAAGTAGAGGATATTAAAAGAATGGAAAGGAATCTGAGCAATGACAACTAAGGCAGGAAATCCGTGGAAAGGACTGAATTTTTATGTAGAAGGAGAGATCCTTTATGGTCGCAATCATGAAATAGAAAGTCTTTCACAATATATCATCAACAATACCCAGACTGTATTATACGGAAAATCGGGTATCGGTAAGTCATCCATTTTGAATGCTGGTATTTTCCCTGTGGCAAGAGCCAATGGGTTGTTGCCGGTCGGCATCCGATTGGATCATCAATGTGAGACAAGTTATATGGAACAAATACGTACAGCTGTTGCCGATTCGGGAGCAGTAGTACGTGAGGTGGTCCCCGTTATAGATAAAGATCACGAGACGATCTGGGAATACTTGCATCGGAATCTGTTCTATGATCAAGATGGAAAAGAAGTGCAGTTGCTACTGGTATTTGATCAGTTTGAGGAAATTTTTACTTTGCAGCAAAACGAGAAAGTAAAAATTCAGTTCTTTGCAGAATTGGCTGATCTGCTCAATGATGTTACACCTCAGTATATTATTGGCAATGTAGTTCATGAGGAACCATTGGTGGCAGAAACGAAGAATACAGTGATGTCAAATATGGATGATATTGATCTTAATCTGGATGATATCGCTGACACTGGGATGCCTGAATATCTTCGTTTACCCCAATATCATATTGTGTTTACTTTGCGTGAGGATTTTCTTTCTTATTTGGAGCGTTATACCGCTTACATACCAGTAATGAAAATCAATCGCTTTGCTTTGCAGCCCATCAACGAAGAGCAGGCTGCCGAGATCATTATGAGTCCGAAACCGGGATTGATTCAGAGGGAAGTGGCAGCACTGATTATCCAGAAGGTGACAGGCAGATACGATTTTACTCTTGATGGAGTTCCGGAAATAGAAGTCGATTCGGCAATCCTTTCGCTTTACCTGAGCCGGCTTTATGATAAAAAGCCCGAGCAAGGAGGCATAACGGTTGATTTGGTCAACCAATTTAGTGATGATATCATTAAGGATTTCTATGAGGATTCTATTCGGGACATACCGCAGAAAACCGTAGATTATCTTGAAGATGTTTTGATTACCAATGAGGGGCGCCGTAATAATGTTTCATTTTCTGATTTGCTTGCTCATGGTGTGGCAGCCTGCGAAATAAAAAAACTTTCAGATGGTTATGGAGACTGTGAGGGAAGGAAACTGTTACGTTTGTTTTCATATGGAGGTGATTTGCGCGTTGAGTATATTCATGATATCCTGTGTGGAGTTATCAGGAACCGGCGCGAAATTCGTCAACAACTTCGTTTGCAGGAAGAAGAGAAACAACGTTTGTTGGCGGAGGAAGAAGAAAAACGGAGAAAGTTAATTGAAAAGGCCAACAGAGTAAAACGTCAGAATCGGAAACGTACGGTTTTCTTTGGTTCTGTGATTGTCTTACTGATATTTGCCGGTGTGATTATTCAGTTTTGGAAATTCAGAGTCTATACGGATAATTATGCTCGTTATGATATTAAAAACGGGCATATTGAGGGTACGGAGTCTTTCAGACTTTCGAGTGCCGAATGTGAGGTGACTCCTCTGTATTATTGTTTGAAACATATAGGTTGGAATACCAATGTTTCAGAGATTGAGATAAAATCATCGAATAATAAGTTGCCGCACAGCCCTCGTCTAAAAGTACTTGAAATAGGAGAGTCCGCCGATACGGACGAAAGGGGAAAACAATTCTCTTCCCTTTTGTCATCTGTGGCCCGAATAAGAATCAATGAAGATAAGAATGGACGTATTATCAAGGAAGAATATGTTGATAGGAATGAAACCGTATTGTTCGAATTGAATTATTCGTACCTGAACGATCACGAGGCATGGGTGCATTTTGTATCGGGAGATGGCCAGAGCTTGAAGATACGTGACAGTGGTGTGGAGCAGGCTAAACTTTCTTGGGACACTCAGGGACATCTCGTGGGTATTTCCTATTATGATTATAATGGAGTGTGTAGGGAAATTGAATCCGGAATCGGCGGCTATCTTTGGGAATATACTGCCGATGGTATGGTTTGTAAGTATATTCTGAATGAATTCTCTCAGCCTACGCGTAATTCGGAACAGGCATTCAATACCGTATATTATCAGGAAAAGAATGACAGTATTGTGATTCGGTATGCCAATAGTATTGAGATTGGTGATTCTGCTGTTGTATCCGATTCGGAGCCGGCGAAAGGTCCGTTGGGTTATGTGATGACAGTGAAAACCAATGGGCGGGAGTTCCTCTTTGATCATTATGATGCAAAGCCAGTGGCGGAACTCGTCAAAACTTGCGATGAGCGGGGAAATATATTGGAGGAACGTATTAAGGGAAAGGTCGTAGGAGATATGCCTGCCCTATATAAATATGTGTATGATGCTGACGGAATCATGATTTCAAAAGAATTGCTTACTGCCAACGGGATGCCTTTTGGGAAAAATAAGGATGACATTTATATGTGGAAGTGGAACTATGATGAAGAGGGACGTTTGGCTTTGGAAGAGCGGATTACGGTGCGGAATGTTGTGGCTTATCAGAAAACGGTAACCCGGAAAAAGAATATCGTTGTAGAGGAAATAAATGATATAACAAAACCCATTCCTTTTGTGAAAAAAGTTGATTCAATAAGAGGAAATACTACGATTACATCTTTTTATGCTGCCAATGACCGGAAAATTAATGGAAAGTGGTTCCGGAATAACCAAAATCAAGATTCCATGCTGATATTCCATAAAGTGAAGAAGGTTGTAAAAGGTAATGTCACCAATTCTTCATATTATGCTTGTGTGGAAGGAAAGGATAGTATTTATCCGCTTGAAACAAAAATGAACAATAATAATGTTTTGATTTCCTATTTCAGGAAGGAAACTACTACAGACGAAAACGGAGTTGTTTCGAAGTACAGAATTTATGATGTGCATGGTAATATTGTCAAGTCTATGATGTATTTTATTCAGAATGGACAGCAGATAGGACGTGCGGTCTGCGGTATAGATGGAACTCCGGTGCGCTGTAGTAATTGGGAAGAAGAGGGATTGGAATATTATAAGATTTATGTAACAAAAAGAAATGATAATACTTATGCGACCATTCGTGCTGTCAATGAGTGGGATGATAACAGTGTGTTGTATGATGTTGTTGATTACTGGGAAACAGAATACCTGGATTGCAAAGGGCTTCCATTCCTGTATAAAGATAAAACATATATAATCAGTGGCTCTTATAAGCAGATGAATTTTGTACCTCCGACCAATCTCAGTGGCAAGTATGTTCCTTATCTGCATATACTTGATCGGAAAAGTTCACTTTATCAATCCGGATTAAGGGATGGTGACCGGATTATTGCTTGTGGGCAATGGCGGTTTGGCATGAATACCAGTATTCTGTCGAATGAATGGAAAAAGATGGCGACACAGTCTTGCACGATAGAAATATTACGGCCTGACAGGAAAAGGGGGTATTCGAAGCACTCTGTAAAGATCGGGGCTTCACCGGTCGGATTGTATGGCGAATATCATGTATTGGCTCTTACCAGGGCTGAATATCAGTTGATTCAACAGAAAATAAATAATTGATATGAAAAAAATAAGTTTTATATTGATCTTATTCTTGTTTTTTGGAGTACAGCCTTTTCAGGCACAGGTACGTTCGTTTGCTCCAAATAAAAGAACAAAGTTGGAATTGGAGCCTCCTCGCTACGTAAAGGTTTCCAAAGTAACAAATAGAACCGTAAAAAAAGAGCCGGATTATGTCTTGTATCGCAACATCGTGCGTCAATATTCTTGGATTGTAGGTCAGGGCGATCCGATTACTCAGGAAGTGGCGGACCATTTGCCTTATTATTTCAAATTATCTTTGAAAAATGAGAAGGGGCATTGGCAGCATATACAGGCCATGCGCGGAGATTCGCTCACGGAAAAGCATGAGCAGGATACTTATATTCTTAATCCGAATACAGATATGTCGGAAGAGAACCGGGTATGGAGAGAAAAGCTGGCTCGGGTATGCCAGTGGTATATTACGTCCGATCTCTCGGGAGAACTAGTCGTGGAAGAAAGAGCATACGATAAGGGCGGAAATATGATATATGGTTTCCAGCCTGTAAAGAACGGCAGGAATCGGGTCGTAGGAAGCTATATTAATGATTATGGCTATCCGGTGGATATTGCCGAGTCTTCGCTTTATACTTATGGCAATGTGGTGATGATTACTTATGATAGTCACGGATACGATTCGATTATTGACTATCTGGATGGAGCCGGACTTCGTCGTCAGAATAATGATGGAGTGGATCAGCGGCGTTATTTATATGACCGGAAGGGACGTATTCTGAGGGTTACTTCCAACAATGCGGTTGGAGACTGTATGATAGACAACTGGGGAAATTGTGGTAATATTTATAAATATGATGATGCCGGTAACAGTTATGTCAAAACCCGAGTTGATGATGAATTGAAACCCATGCGGATGCCGGTCGGTCGGTCTGGAATATTGGATACTTATATAAGTTGTAAGGTTATTCTTGATAAGTGGGGGAGGAAAAAGGAAATGATTTTCTTGGATGCAGAAGGAAATCCTGATGTTACTCTGGCCGGAATACATCGGGTTGTTTACGAGTATTCGGATACAGGCATTCTCCAGAAAGAGATGTATTTTGATTTGAATGATAATCTTATTACTTTCTAATTGAAGAGGATTATGAAAATGAGTGTGATATTTAAAGCGGGTATACTGGGGCTTTTGTTTCTGACATTATCATCCCCGCTCAGTTCACAAAGCATTCGAAACTCTGTTGGACTGGTTCAAAATGATGAGAAAGTCAAGACAAAATTCAAAAAGCCTAATAGTCGGAAGACTGTAGAAACTCATGTGCAGCAGAAACGGAAAGACTTTAAGAATGATACGATATATTGTACTCAAACTAAAAAACAATATGGTTGGTTGCTGCCCATGGATACCATCAGTAAAGAGGTGGCATCGCACAGACGTGTATCATTCCGTTTTACGCATCGTTACCCGTCTGGACATTGGGGAAAAATAGAGACGGTTGATGCCTGGGGAAACTATGCTCCAGGTTATACATCTCCATATATTGTGAAACTTAGTTCAGTTGCTTCAGATTCGGCTGTAAATGATGGATGGGTGGAAAAATTAGCTACCAGCTGTGTGTACGAATTTATTGCCGACCCTACAGGAAAGAGGGTGGTGCAGGAACGTGCTTATGATAAAGATGGAAATATTGTATATATTTTCTCCCGGGTTCCTGTTGATGAAAAACAATATATTGGATCGTATAAGGACAGTTATGGGCTGCCTGCAGAGATGAGAAAAGATTCCTTGTTCACATACGGTACGTTAGTACGGTTGACTGAAGACCGATGGGGAAACGACTCTATTATAGAATATATTGATGCCAAAGGAAAACGTAAACTTAATTCTGATGGTGTTGCTATGGAAGTTTATATATGCGATCAGTATGGTCATCTTCTGAAGCAGCAATCCAGAGATATGAATGGGAATCTTATTATAGATAATTGGGGAAACTGTGGAATAGAGTATGAATGGGATTCAAAGCATCATATAGCTTCGGCCATTTATATGGATGACCGGTGGCAGCCCATGAGAATGCCCAATAAGAGAAGTGATGTGGGAGATGGATATAATGTGATGAAAACAGTCAGTAAGTATGACAGTTACGGCAGGCAGACTGAACAAGCATTTTTTACGGATAAAGATGAGCCAGACTGTAATGCTTATGGAGTCCATCGTACTACTTATGAGTTTGATGATAAAGGATATCAGATAAGTGTGACAAACTATGATCTTAAGGGAGCACCCGTGAATGATTTTACGGGCAAGGCATTTACGGAATGTGAATACGATTCTTTAGGTCGCCTTGTAAAGGCTTCTTTTCTGGACAAAGACAGAAAGCCCTGTTCCAATAAAGGGTATTTGTCCAAGATTGTAAATAAATATGATGGTAAAGGCAATATTGTATGGGAGGAGAAATATGCCGGAATCAATGGACAGCACATGCTTTTGAGCAGAAAAAATAAGAAAATGCGATATCAGCGGTGGAATGATGATACTTACAGTATAGATTCGTTGGATTCAAGGGGCCGATTGATATCAAGTACTTATTATGATCAAACGGGGAATTTGGATCGGAATATGAATTATGCCATTTATAAATGTAAGTACATGGATTATCCTCATGGTTTCGTGGAGGCAGACTCTTATTATGATGCCGATAATCAATTGCATAATCTGAATGCGGGTTATGCCGTAAGAATCGAAAGAAAAGATACGTTATCTGATCATATCAGAAGTCTGGTTCGTCATTATGACGAGCAGTTACAAATGATCGAAATGTTTATTCAGATATCAGATAGCGATGGAATACTTCGGGAACAGACGGACGTGAATGATTTTGGAAAGGTTTGTAGGGCTGGAAGTTCTTTTTCTACCAGGTATTACAGGGCTCAAACTGGTTATTCTTGCAATGGCGGTTCCTTTTCTACATTGATTGGGCGCGATGAGTTTGGTGAACCGGATTATATTGTTTCGCCGGGAGGAATTTTTTACTATAGAAAACTTTCCGTTAAGGGTAATGACCTGGACTTGGATGAGAATAGTCGGGTAATTACCGATCAGGAAGATTTTAAGAATCGATGTCCCAAGGTCATGACGATAGAGGTGATAGACTCCTTGGCTTATCAGTTGGGGCTTTGTGATAATGATGTGATTCTGACAGACGGAAGTTATGCCGTTGATGTATTCGGACTGGATAGTGTCTTTATTTCCACGGATAAGTTTCTTCATGATTGGACGATTCATTCTGTGATAGATGGAGATACTGCACGAAACATGGTCGTATTCCGTGTCGATCCGGAAACCTTGAAATTCCGGCTGGTCAAGATTGAAAACCTGAAAGGTTCACCTTCGGAATTGGGATATATAACCCATGTCCGTTATCTTACCCAAAAACAGTTGAGACGGATTCAGAATTGTGTAATGGAAAATTTAGAGTCACAAGAACCTCTATTGCAAAGAGCGGACCTGACGGGGGAGGACTATACGGGAGATCATTCAGTCATTCTTGCCTGTAATGAAATGTATAGGAATGAAAGACGTTATCCTTATGGCGAGCAGGTAATGGATCCTTCCATTGCGCTTGCAGTTTGTATGAAGGACGGGAATATGATGTGGCGGATGGAAGATCTTTCGGTTGATGTTTTTGAGAAAATTCTGCAAACTCGTAATATGAAGTTCGCAAAGTTACCGGTACAACATTTCTATCTGACCCGAAATGGCCGTGATATTGTGGATCTGATAAATACGGAAAGATATGTAAATACCCATTGGTCACAAGTATCTGTTTCAGACAAGGTTTATCAGAAAATATATTTGTTGTCTCAAAGAGCTGTTTCCAAGATGATGCGTGAAATGAAGGGTGCTCCTCAGCTGAAAAGGAAGGATCTGATTGGAAATTGGGAGTTCCGGAGTGCTGGAAGCAAGAATATTTCCAGCGTTCATGTTTCCTTATCGAAGGATGGAAAAGTGGATGGAAGTATAGAACAGTACGATACATTACAGGTCTCCGGTATTAGCGCGATTTTCAGATTCCGGCAGAATCTGCATTCTGAATGGATGGATTATGGTAAATTATTGCATTTTTCAGATTTGGATGAGAATGAAGAATCTTTGGAATGTGTTGATATCTTGGATTTTAGTCCAACTTACAAAGTTCAGGTATTAGAGTATCTGAATGAAATGGCCCAAGAGGATCCGGGCTTTTTCTTGAACAAAATGAATTTTTCGAGATTGGAAGAGTTCGTTTATATAGATGAACTTTCTAAGGAACGTCTTGTTATTGATAACGGAACTTCAAATGGTCTGCTATTGTCCCGCTTGTCTAAGAGAAAGATGAAAAAAGCGATGGGCAGACAGGATGAACCGAAAGTGGCACAGCCCTCTGCTTTCACTCCTGATGCACCGATGGAACTAAATGAGGATTCCCGAAAATTATTAGGTACATGGGTTTGTATCATTGATAAGGATTCTATTTCTAATCTGAAATTAAAGATCAGGGATAATGGAGTCATGGATATTGAAGTGGATGCCTATTTGCGTCAACGTGTTGAGAGTAATGTGATGGCTCTGCATAATGTGCATATCATTATCAGTAGCTTTTGGAGTTTTTCTGAAGGTATAGTCCATTATAAGCCTGATTTCTCAACTTTTGATTTTAAATATGATATAGACTTAGAAGGTTTGGAAGGAGAGGAAAAGGAGGCCGTCCTGACGATGATGCGTAATGAATTGAGTGACGTTAAACAGGAGACGGCGGTAAGCATGTTGGGAGCTTTTGCTTCTGATTCTGGGTTTGTTCTGTCCAATGTAACAGATACTGAGATCGTGTTGAACGACATGAAGTTTACCCGGCTGGTAGAATCCGAAGAATAAGTACAGGATAATGATCAAAGGTTTGAGTATCATATAGAATACAGAGTCTTTTTAAATGGGGACTATGCGTGAACAGTTTGTTTTCTGCATAGTCCCCATTTTTTTGTTCTTTTTCATAGAGGGAAAATTAAAATCGTGGCGGATTGATAGATTTCTGTAAATTCAGGCTCTTTTCTATAAAGTTACTGAGAGTTTAAGAAATAATAAGTCGGACAATAAATTTTATCATTATGAAAACAGAAAATCAGCAGGAAAAGTCAAGAACCCAGGTATTTAATGTCATCATATTGGATCGCAGCGGTTCCATGTTTTGCATACGCCGTGCAGCCGTGGACGGTTTTAATGAAACGCTTGCGGGGATCAGAAAAGCCCAAAAAGAATATGCGGCGACGCAGGATCATTTTGTTTCGTTGGTCACATTTTGCAGCTGTAAGATGGAGCAGGTGTTTGACAAGGTTCCGATAGCAGAGGCACAGCCCTTGAAACTTGAAGATTATCAGCCCTGTTGCTGCACTCCTCTTTACGATGCCATGGGATTTACGATTTCCGGCTTGCGTGACTATGTACGGCAAATAGAGGATGCGGTTGTGGTGGTTACCATCATTACAGACGGTTTGGAGAATGCCTCGAAAGAGTATACGGGCCGAAGTATCAAGAAACTGGTGGAGTCCCTGCGTGAGGAGGGGTGGACATTTACCTATATGGGAGCCAATCAGGACGCAGAGAAGGTGGCTATGGACCTGTCTATCCGTAATTCCCGCAATTTTGAATATAGTGAGGAGGGAATCGAACACGGTATGGAGCGGAACACCAATACCCGTATGAGATTCTATTCCCGGCTGAATACCAGTAAGGAAAATACGGGGGAACGGTTGTCTAAATTAATGATGTCGAAGATGGTTGATGAGGCTTTTGATGAGGAGGAAAAATAGCCTGAGGATAGTTTGTGTCTCTGCCAAAGGGAAATCTTCTTTTGTCCGCAGATATGAGAACGGGGGTGCCGAGGTCAGCTGGATGCTTCAGCCTGACGGGCGTTACGATCAGGATGAAGATGGTTTCGTCGTAGATGATGAGGGGCCTTGTTCCTGAAAGATTTCTATTGAGTAGAGGTAAGTTCCATAAGATTCGTATTGGGAAAAGTTTTGTAAAATGCATAAAGGAGTTGATCCTACGGGGTGCATATGGGGATAAATTCCGTAAAATTAATTTAGAGATTGGGAAAAGATGAAAAGAAAACTGTTATGGCTTGATTTGATTGTCTGCTCTGTCTGGATACTTGCCGTATTAGGAGACAGAGGCGGTTGGGGTTCCTTGTTGCAGTTGATCGTCCTTTTAATGGCGTTCCTGCGTTTGTCCTTTGCTTTTTCAATCGCGAAACAGGAAAAGCGCTCATGGTTGCCTTTGGTCGGCATGGTCCTACTGACCGCATTGATGCTGCAGGTTACCGGTTTTGTGGGTATTGATAAGATCGGAGCATATTCGTTCCATATCTCAGGTCTGGAGTGGAATGAATGTGTATATCGGGGAATTCTGCTTTTCTGTGTGGCATGGATCTGGCTGTTGCCGTTGATTGCATATTTTGTGCTTTTGTTCCGGCGGCGTCTGGTCACTACGGAAATGCGGTGGACGGATTTGCTTGGTGGCATTCTCTGGAAAGATCGTCGGGCCCAGATTTATTCTGCCCTGATGCTTGTCTGCATCATCTCTTTTTATGGGGGACTTTCCATGAACGCCCGCGTTTGTCAGATCCTCTGTTTTACCGCCCCGGCGTTCTGCTACTGGTTGCTCTGCCGCCATTATCATGTCGTTCCGAAGAAGATGGGGCTGCTGGTCGTAAGCATGGTCATCTTCTTTTATGCCCAGCCCTTTGCCGGAGTCTGGAGGGGAGTGTTGTTGGCCGTCAGTTTGGGTATCGTGATCTATATGGGCCTTCTGTTTTACAGATCTGCCGGAGTACGCTCTACAGCGGTGTTGAGTGTTCTTTATCTGGGCATATTCCTGCCTTCTTTGGCAATAGGTTATAATCAATATGCGTGCCTGAATTACGGGCGGTGGAAATATTATTCTCACCGACCTTATGCGGGCATATTCTATATTCAGGATGCTTACGGACAGAAACTGGGATTGCGGGACCGCTATGGGATGCTGGTCAAACCGGAATATGAAAGTATTGTCTCTCCCAATGGCGAATTGTGGCCCGAAGAGGTGGAATTGCGTAAGGAGGGTTATTCCGTATACTATGACTTGTTTACCGGGGATCTGAAAAAAAGAAATGAAATTGATGAAGCGTTGCAGGTGGAGGTCAGCCGGAAAGTGACAGATTTTCTCAATAAGTATAAAAAGGCGAATGGAGACCGTGTGGAGGTCAAAATAACAGCACTCCCAGCCTCCAAAACAGTGGCGCATGTCAGGATGATTACTTTTGGAGTTCCGAGATATTATTATGGGAATGATTTCTTATTTCCGGAGGATACAACAGATTTATCGTCTGACGGATTTTCCTGTGACACTTTGGAGATCTCGGAATATGCCAGGAAGAGCCTGTTGCGATATGTAAAAGAACTGAAGCGTGATTCTGTTCCGGTATATCGCATTGATGTGAAGCTTGCTGCGGATGCGATGCTTCAGAAATCTATGGCGGTAGAGTTGGTAAACAATATTGCGGAAAGCAAACAGCTGAATGCCGGAATTTAAGGTCGGAGTAAGAATGGACAGACAGAAGCAGAGGGATCTGTCAGGTGTTTTTATTTGTGATTCCGTGTCTCTGTTTGTGATCCGGATAAAATTCCTATTTTTGCAACCAGTTTCGTGAATCCTGTAATTGATGTAATCAACCTGAAAACACGGTTTCCAAAGATGAATAGACAAAAGTATTTCTGCTCCATGATTTTGTTGGGCGGCTGTGCGGCCTTGTCGGCTCAGAACGCGGCGCGCCCGAATGTGCTCCTGATTTATGCGGACGATCTGGGATATGGCGATCTGGAATGTTATGATGCCCGGCACGTGCAGACACCTCATGTGAATGCCCTGGCACAGGACGGACTCCTGTTTACCAATGCGCATGCCGTGGCGGCCACCAGCACGCCTTCGCGTTACTCTCTGCTTACGGGCGAGTATGCCTGGCGTAAGAAAGGTACGGATGTGGCAGCCGGAAATGCCGGTATGATTATCAGCCCCGGACAATATACGCTGGCAGATGTGTTCAAAAATTCCGGTTATGCGACAGCAGCCATCGGCAAGTGGCACTTAGGTCTGGGAGCGGAGAGCGGAAAACAGGACTGGAACGCTCCGCTACCGACTCATCCCGGCGATTTGGGTTTTGACTATTCCTATATTATGGCGGCTACGGGCGACCGTGTGCCTTGTGTCTTTATCGAGAACGGTATGGTAGCCAACTATGATCCGAGTGCTCCGATAGAGGTGAGCTATGCGAAACCTTTCCCCGGTGAACCGTTGGGAAAAGACCATCCGGAACTGTTGTATAATCTGAAACCCTCGCACGGACATGATCAGGCCATTGTGAACGGCATCAGCCGCATCGGTTATATGAAAGGGGGAGGAAAAGCTCTGTGGAAGGATGAGAATATTGCGGATTCCATAGCAGCTCATGCCTTGGAATTTATTGACAAAAATAAGGACAAACCTTTCTTTATGTATTTGGCTACCAATGATGTGCACGTACCCCGCTTCCCGCATGAACGTTTCCGCGGAAAGAATCCGATGGGACTGCGTGGCGATGCCATAGCACAGTTTGACTGGACGGTGGGGCAGGTAATTGACTACCTGAAAAAGAACGGACTCTATGAGAATACCCTGATCATCCTGTCGAGCGATAACGGTCCGGTACTGGACGACGGATATGCGGATCAGGCTGCCGAGCTGTTGGACGGACATTCTCCAACCCGTGGATTGCGTGGTAATAAATACAGTGCCTTTGAGGGAGGAACGCGGATTCCGTTTATTGTTTCCTGGCCACAGCATATCCGTAAAGGTAAGACATCGGACGCTCTGTTCTCACAGATTGACTTGTTCCGTTCTTTTGGAGAATTGCTTCAGGCCCGTTTGCCAAAAGGATCGGCACCGGACAGCGAGAACCATCTGGCAACTCTGTTGGGCGATGATGTGCAGGGACGCGATTATGTGATTGAGCAGTCATATAATCATACCTTGTCTATACGCGATAAGGAGTGGAAATATATCGAGCCGAGCGACGGTCCGGCCGGTGTTCCTTGGGTTCCGGTTATCGAATCGGGAAACAGCAAGGAACCTCAGTTGTATCATTTGTCAAAAGATCGTGAGGAAAAGAAAAATGTTATAGACGAGAACGGGCAGAAAGCTCAGGAACTGAAGGCAAAGCTTCAGGCTGTGAGAGAGGGACGGATGTGATAGGTTGTATTTCTGGGGGAAATGACTTCTCCGAATATTTTTCTTTATAAACAGGGGATAAGTCTATTTTCCTATTATCTTTGCGTAAAGATTTAAAAGAGAAGACCATGATGAAATATCCGATAGGCATTCAGAGCTTTGACCAGCTCATTGAAGACGGTTATATGTATGTAGACAAAACCGACTTGATTTACAAGCTGACTCATGAGGGAAAAATCTATTTCCTGAGTCGTCCGCGTCGTTTTGGCAAGAGTCTGCTGGTTTCCACCCTAGAGAATTATTATCTGGGGCGGAAAGAATTGTTCCGTGGCCTGGCTATGGAGAGTCTGGAAAAGGAGTGGGCGGTATATCCGGTATTTCATGTGGATTTCAATGGAGGAAATTTTACGAAGTCAGGAGAACTGGAACAGAAAATAAATTTTTATCTGACACAATGGGAACAGCAGTATAATCTGCCGGTTCGGACTCATGAATTGGGCTATGGTGATCGATTTATCAATATTCTGGAAACAGCCCACCAACAGACCGGTCGCCGTGCCGTGGTGCTTATCGATGAGTACGATAAGCCGATTCTGGATGTGCTGGATGTGGATACCGATCTGGAGAATCAGCATCGAAACATTCTGAAAGCATTCTATTCGGTCTTCAAGGGTGCGGATAGCCATTTGCAGTTTGTACTGCTGACGGGAGTGACCAAGTTTTCTCAGGTCAGTGTGTTCAGCGGTTTCAACCAGCCTAAGGACATCAGTATGGATGCCCGTTATGAGGCTTTGTGTGGCATTACGCAGGAAGAGATTGACCGCAATTTTGCAGAACCGATAGCCGCTATGGCGGCCGAATACCAGTGTACGCCGGAAGAGATGCGCCGGAAATTGAAAGCACACTATGACGGCTATCACTTCAGCGACCGTTTGACGGATATTTACAATCCGTTCAGTCTGCTTAATGCGTTGGACAGTCTTCGCGTTCGTGACTTCTGGTTCAGCACGGGCACACCGACCTATCTGATTCGTCTGCTTGCTCACTTCAAGGAGAATATGAACGAACTGACGGGCAAGTATTATGCCCCGGAGGAATTCATTGACTACAAGGCCGATGTGGAGCGCCCTCTGCCGATGATCTATCAGAGCGGTTACCTGACGATCAAGGCTTACGACATGCGGCGTAACCGTTTTTTGCTGGACTTTCCGAACAACGAAGTGAAGAGCGGTTTTCTGACGGCTCTGGCTACTTCCTACCTTCGGCCCGGGAAACGGGTGGAAGGATGGATCTACGATTTATTGGATGCTTTGGAGGCCGGCGATGTGGAGCAGGTGCATACCCTGTTTACTTCTTTCCTTTCGAGTATTCCCTATACGATGCGGCGCAAGGAAGATGAGGCGGAGCGGGAGCGTTATTTCCAGTATACGTTTTATCTGATTCTTCGTCTGGTGAGCGTGTATACGGTTTATGTGGAAAAGGTGCAGAGTCAAGGCCGTGTGGACTGTGTGCTGGAAACGGCTGACTATGTCTATATCTTCGAGTTCAAGCTGGACAGTACGGCTGAAGAAGCCTTGCAGCAGATTGAGGAGAAAGGCTATGCCCGCGAATATGCCGCCGACAGCCGGAAACTGTATTGCATCGGTGCCAGTTTCTCTTCGGAGACAGGCACGATTGGTGACTGGGAAGTAAAAAACAACTAATTCGTAACTGTCTCGGACTGAAAAAGTTGACCCGATAGGACTGTTATGATAGAGTATATGATTGCAGCAATCCCCTCCCTTTAAAAACTCTTTAAAACAGTTTTTAGAAGGAGGGGATTACTGTTTATATTCTTCTGGTTCAAGTATCGATAGGCCGCCTTTGGACTCTTTTCGATTCAGTATTTTTCAAACTCTTCTTTGTAACTTATTATAAACCATGATTTTTATTTTTTTTTCAAAGTGAATCCACATTCACATCCCATACCACCAGTTCTTTCTTCGCGTTGAAGGTGGGCATATAGAAATGGTTGTTTCTGAAGACACGGACTTCTGCGGACGGCCCCCAGTTCTCAATCGTATCACTTCTGGAATTCAGTACATACCAGCAATCCAGCTCTTCATAGGTGCGACCGGTCTGACGGACGATTTCACCGCTATCATCCACCAAAACAATTGTGGCATAATCCTTCATACATACGTTGTATCCCTTATAACGTCCGTAATACTCCAAATTATCCGGGATATGCTGATAGACGGAATCATACAGTAGTTCATCCCCGGTACGACAGGAATATTCCCGAAGAAGATTCTGGTGAAAGTCATAAATTCGGCTATTGGTTATGCTGTTCTCTACATTAGACAACTTAAAGGACGGCTCGGCATCAATGGGACCGATAAAGCATCTTTCAAAGGGAGGCGTTTTCAATGGGATACAATCAACCGCTCCCTTATTGTCACGGTGCATCCGATACAGGGCATGGTCCTCGCGATGGATCAGATAAAGCGAATCGCCGATCAGACGGAAACTCACCATGCCCGAAAAGCGGATACCTAACGGACGACGATAGGCCAGCTTGCCCTGTTCGTAACAGGTAACCGTCAGCGGGCTGCCACCCAAGAAATAGAATGTGCCCTTGCCATCCGTGTCGAAACCCGACAGGATCAGTTCGTTCGTCTTCGCTTTATAGACGCAGGTTACGGAGTCTGGGGAATTTTGGAAAGAGAAGACATGTTTCTTCCATAATTGGGCGGATAAATTAAGGGAACAGGTAAATGCCAGCACGAACAAGACCGGCAACCAATTTAAAGTTTTCATATTTGTTCTCATGACTCTATTTTTTAAAATTACTTTAACGATAGTTTCTTTCAATAGCAATACAATACCACAATCCCTCATTTTTCGTGGTATTCCTGACACACTTCACATCAACGCAGATATCGCCCGAACGTTCCTGAGCATTCAAGGCTATAGAAACAAGCATGCTGAGACTTATTTCCAGCAGTTTTTAATACATTTCTCATAATGTTTTTTTAAAAGGTAAATAGATCCAATATTTCGATATATTCAGCCAATAGTACTTCATTAATCGGCTTTTCTAACAGAAATATGCCGAACTTAGGAGAAAAAATAAGGAATGGCAAATATAAATGATGTTTTTTTGTTAAAAGTATACTTAAGTATACCTATTAAATAGCTTTCTCTTAAAAAGCAAAGGTTGAAAAGCAGTTTCAAATTTTTCCCAATCTATTTTGTCGGCTAATAGAAAAAGTAGCTACGATAGCTTCGGTATGTCTGACAGGTAGCTGAATAAAAAGGGCTATTATTCGTCTTTTTGATTAATAAATCTGCAAGTTTCTTAACCTATAAGATAAGAAAACTTGCAGATTTATATAAACTAAATTATTGAATATCAGTGAATAAAATATTTTAAGGGACAACAGTTTATAGAGACAAAAGTCTTTCTGCCACAAGGAAAAGTTTATGCCTGCACTTATATTAACTTGTGGGGCGAGTAGGAATTTGTGTTCTTAGTGCTTCGGTTCCCGATTGAAATGATAGACGGCATGCAGCATGATATAGCTGGGGAGAATACGATGCCACGACTCCGTGCGTCCCTGTGCATTCACTTCATAGGATGTTGCCGACTGCTGATTGAAGATATCACGTCCTTCCAGTTTAAGTATAAGTTTACCGTGTAGCAAAGCCTGACTGATGTTTGCATTGACGACAAATTCATTTCGATTCATGACGCTGCTGCTATAGCCGAGGCGGCTATACATTAAGGCATCTACGTTGAATGTCGTGTGCCAAGACTCTATCGTATGCTGTGCATTCACGCCATAACTGAAGTCGAATGTGCTAATGGTCTCTTGTGAGGGACGATGACCCCAAGTACGCCGCCAAGCTACATTGCCCAGCAATGTGGCTTTGGTTGATTTGCCTGTATAGCGAATCTTCAGGGTTTCGTTGGGTTTGACCGTTTCTACCTTGTTGAGCTGTGCCTCATTGAGCCCTTCGACCGACGCAAAGTCAACGGAATGCCACACATCGGCGCTCAATTCATTGTCAAACCACCAAAGCTGCTTGCTACCCAGAGCAAACGACATTTGATGAGAAGAATGCCACATCCAATTGCCTTTTACATTCTCAGGACGATAGGTATAGGCCGTTGTTTGCGGATTGTAAGTCATACCTTGAGCTACAGAACGCGCATAGTAAGTAAAATCCGATCCCACACGCATATTCCTCTTCATGACATTCTTTTCGCGTACGGTATGATTCCAGTCAAATCTGGCATTGAACTTCTGGTTATTCTTCAAGTACGGATTTCCGGTGACGATATTCAGCGGGTTGCGGGCATCACGGTAGGGCATCATGTTCTGCAATCCGGGTGAAGAGGTCTGGAAGTTCATTCGGAGAGAGAGCTCTTTATACTTAACCCGGAGAGAGGGGTTTAGCGCAAGCAGGTTGCGAGTGGCAAGCGTATCCAGTACGTCCCGGCGATAAACCAGTCGTTCTTTTTGGAAGTTCAACGGCAGCTGAAGGGTCACTTCCACGGGCAGTCTTTTTCCTGGAAGCAATTTAAGCGTTAGGTTGAAATTGCCTTCTTGTGTACGCATATCGCTGAAAGTACTATTCACAGGGTCGTAGGCATGCCAAAGCATTTCTTTGCTTGAAGGAATCAGGTCAAGTTTTACGCTGTCTTCCAATCCCCATCCATCCAGATTATTCAGTACAAACAAATCATCGGTCGATTTCTTACGACTTTGTTGATATCCTATGCTTATATTGCTTTCCAATCGTTTCCAATAAGGTAGGCGATAGGAAATATTGGACGCAAAAGAATAATCGGTAAAAACGGCGTCCTGGTACTCATGACGATAGTCTTGGGTAGTACTTTCTTCTTGTGTTTGCCTCTTGTTATAACTCCTCAATACTGTGTGTATTGCTCTCAAGTTGTTCAAGGAAACAGTGATTTGCTTATGCCAGGGAAGGGACATGTTGAAATTTCCAAATGAAATGCCATACTCTTTTTTCCTTTCCAAATTGTTGAATTTCTGTTCCATAGCCTCATACTCGCTGCTTCTGTGTGACAACATGGTGTTATGGTTTGTTTCATCGTCTTCATAAAAGACACGCCATTCACCTCGAATACTAAGAGGTAAATATACAACTGTTTGATGAAGCATAACTTCATCAAGTATCTGACGCATTTGTTGACTTGTGTTCTGGTAGGTAGATCCTGTCGGTAGAAAGAATTCCTGAAATGATTTAGATTCATTCAGATTGTCCTTACGGTCTACGCTGATCGTATTATAAAGAGCCAGCGATGGAAAGCCATACTGCTTCTTGGTGGACTCATAATCCAATGATAGCCCCGCTCCTTTACGCTTGGAGGGATGATTCGCTCCTCCCCAAATACGTCTATAGTTTTGTCCCCATACTCCAGACAGTCCACTCGTTTCGTCATTAATGTTGTTTAGATTGGCAAATGCACCAATACTAAGGGTCTTCGTTAGAAGAAATCCAAAGGCTTTTGCCAAATATCGGTCGTGTGTGCCTCCGGCTATATCGCAATTTGCGATACCTCCGAGTGCATACTCATCCTTAAGTTTTACATCCATGACGTATTCCTTTTCGGCGTTTAAGTCGCCCGTTAAAACGGATTGTAAGGAGCGGCGTTCAAAGACTTTTAGCTCCTTGACCGTAAAATAGGGTAGATTTTCCATGAGTACAGCCTGGTTGCCTCCAAAGACCCTTCTGGTGTTTAGAGTCAGTTCGTCAATTTTGCGGCCATTGATAAAGATCTCTCCATTCTCATTTATCTTTGCACCGGGAAGCTGTTCTATCAAGTGAGAAAGCATGGAACCTTCGGGCATATTAAATGCTGTCGCATCGTAAACCAAGGTATCGCCCCTCATCTTTACCTTGATGCGAGTTGCGCGTACCACAACTTCACCCATGTTACGCACGGAAGCCGACTTGCGGGTATATATGGTAGGTATCAAAAGCCTTTTTTCCTTGCAATTTGCAGGTACGGTCACCTTTCCCCAACCGTCTTCATAGCCTTCCTTGGTCACACGAATCAGGTAATCGCCGGGCTGGTTGGCTATAAAGAAGTCAAAGATGGTTGTAAAATGCGCATTATCATTACCGATATGATATACTTTAGGCTCACTGTTTACTATTGTGCTGTCTGCACGCATCAAGGTTACTTGACAATCCGTGATTCCATTTTTCAGAAAAGAATCAAGGATTTGGCCTTGCAAATTGATTTGAGGATATTGGGCAAATGCCGGACCTGCCAGGAATATGGCTAATATATAGAATATGATTTTTTTCATGGACAATGATATTAAAGGTTATGAAATAAGGAACATGGAAAACGGCAACGAGCCATAATACATCTGTCCTCCAATAAACAAAAAGTATGCCAATTTGTTATTTCTTTAAATATCAATGCTTTAGTGAAAAGCTTTTGTGTCCGAAAATGGACACTGTGTCCATTTTCGGACACAAAAGCGGACATTAATCTTGATCTTTCTGTATTTATATGTATTGTCTTGGACTGAAAAAAGCTGACCTGATAGGAAGGTTATGATAGAGTCATTAATATATGACAATCCCCTCCTTTTAAAACCGCTTAAAACCAGTTCTAAAAGGAGGGGATTGCTGTATGTGTCTTTAAATCAAGACGAGATTATACCACAAATACCGAAATCAATTGGATGAACAGGATCAGGAAGACCATGGCAATCGGGTAAACAGTAGCATAGGCTACTCCCGGGATATTGCTGTCTACCATAGAGTCGGCCGCTGCCAGACCCGGAGTACTGGTCATACCACCGGTGAGGGTACCCAAAAGGTCGAGCATGGAAATCTTGAATACCAGACGGGCCACAAGGGTGGCAATGATCATCGGTACCAGGGTGATGAACATACCCACCACGAACATGCTCCAACCGCTTTCCTGGAATGTGGCTACCAGTTTCTGACCGGCGGAAGTTCCGACTTCGGAGAGGAAAAGCAGCAGACCCAACTGACGCAGCAGCTGATTGGCTGGGCCGGACATGGTCCAAAGAATCGGACCGGTCTTGCCGATGGCACTTAAAATCAGGGTGGTGAGCAACACGCCACCGGTCAATCCCGGTGAGAAAGATACGCCGCCCGGGAAGGTGACATTCAGTTTGCCTACCAGTACACCGAGTACGATGCCCACTGCAATCGGGAAGAAATCTGTATCGGACAGTAATTTTACGTTGTTTCCCAATAATTCGGAAGCTCCCTTCACGCCTTCAATCTCTCCTACAATCATCAGTTTGTCGCCAAACTTCAGCACCAGATCCGGAGTAGGAGTCAGGTCGATACCGCTACGGCGTATACGAGTGATGACGCAACCGTAGTTTTCATGAAGGTTCAGGCTGCCTATATTCTTGTTGACCATATCTTTTTTGGTAACCAGAATGGTTTCCACAATCTGACGTTTGGTGAGCGGGAGCTCTCCTTCCTGACGTTCTCCCATCATATCGGCCAGCATGGCCAGAGATTCTTCACTGCCCACAGCCTGAATATAATCATTCTGCTGCAAGGAATATGAAGCCGACGGCATGAGAATCTGTGTGCCGCTTTTGATTCGTGATACCACGGCACCTGTTACGGCACGGATATTCAGTTGGGCCAGGGATTTGCCAAAGGCTGCGGAGTTGGTAACATGGAACACGCAGGTTTTCAATTGCGGGAACTGACCGATGCGTTCGGCCTCCAGTTGTCGTGCTTCTTCCTCCAGATTGACTTTAAGCAGGCGGGGAAGCAATTTGACAAAAAGAATCACACCGATGACACCGAAGGGATAAGCGATACCGTAGGCAATGGATGCCAGCGGTGAGTTGGTGCTGTCAATGGCTACGGCCAGACCCGGGGTACTGGTCAGCGCACCGGCGATGAGGCCCACAGTGCTGGGAGTATCCAGTCCGAACAGATATTTCAGTCCCACGGCGGTGAGGGATGCCGAAAGAATGATCAGCACGGTAATCAGAATCAGCGTTTTGCCTTTGCTCCGGAAGGAATCGAAGAATCCGGGACCGGCCTGGATTCCGATGGTAAAGATAAAGAGTACCAGACCCAGATCACCCAGTTCCTTGGGGATCAGTACGCCATAGTGTCCGAATAAAAGAGCGACAAAAATCACAGCAGAGATGTCCAGCGACAAACCTTTGATACGGATTCTGCCCAGCATGAATCCCAAAGCCACTATGACAAACAGAGCGAAATAAGAGGATTTAAGTAGTTCTGCAAACATTTTGGTTTTTTCAATTAATAAATGAGGTTAGTAATAAAGTTTTCCGCACAAAAATAGATAAAAACATTGGTCTGCAAAAAGTTTGCTACTTATTCTGCCTGAAAATGATGCCTTATTAAGATATTTATTTGAAAATGTCTACTTTTCTATTATTCATAGCCTTACATTCACTTTTTTTCGCTATTTTTGCAGGTTAGAAAATAAATTCATATTAAATGTACTGATTATGCTTACATTAAAACTGATTACAGAGCAGACCGAGAGAGTGATCAAAGGTTTGGAGAAAAAGCACTTCAACGGTGCTAAGGAAGCGATTGAAAAAGTCATTGCAACAGATAAAATACGCCGTGAGGCCCAGACCAAGCTGGACCAGAATCTGTCGGAAAGCAAGAAGATGGCCGCACAGATCGGTGCTTTGATGAAAGCCGGCAACAAGGAAGAAGCCGAGGCTGTAAAGGCACAGGTGGCTCAGCTGAAAGAGGTGAACAAGGCTCTGGAGGCCGAGATGGATGCCGCACAGAAGAGCGTGATCGAGCAGCTTTGCGCCATTCCTAATATTCCTTATGACCTGGTACCGGAAGGTGTGGGTGCCGAGGATAACGTGGTGGTAAAGACCGGTGGTATGGAAACTGAGTTGCCGAAGGATGCACTGCCTCACTGGGAGCTGGCCAAGAAGTATGATCTGATTGACTTCGATCTGGGTGTGAAGATCACCGGTGCCGGATTCCCTGTTTATAAAGGTAAGGGTGCCCGTTTGCAGCGTGCATTGATCAACTTCTTCCTGGATGAGGCCCGCAAATCCGGTTATACCGAGATTATGCCTCCTACTGTAGTAAATCAGGCTTCCGGTTACGGTACCGGTCAGTTGCCGGATAAGGAAGGACAGATGTACCACTGCAATCTGGACGACCTGTATCTGATCCCTACAGCCGAGGTTCCGGTAACCAATATCTATCGTGATGTGATTATCGACGAGAAGGATCTGCCGATCAAGAACTGTGCTTACACTCAGTGTTTCCGTCGTGAGGCCGGATCATACGGTAAGGATGTGCGCGGACTGAACCGTCTGCATGAGTTCTCAAAGGTGGAGATCGTACGTATTGACACTCCGGAGCATTCAGAGCAGTCACATCAGGAGATGCTGGCTCACGTAGAGGGACTGTTGCAGAAACTGGAGTTGCCTTACCGCATTCTGCGTCTGTGTGGTGGCGACATGAGCTTTACTTCATCTATCTGTTATGACTTTGAGGTTTACTCAGAGGCTCAGAAGCGTTGGTTGGAGGTAAGTTCAGTTTCTAACTTCGATACTTATCAGGCCAACCGTCTGAAATGCCGTTACCGTAAGGCTGAGGACAAGAAGACAGAGTTGTGCCACACCCTGAACGGCTCGGCTTTGGCTTTGCCACGTATCGTTGCTGCCATCATGGAGAACTTCCAGACTCCGGAAGGAATCCGCATTCCAAAATGCCTGGTTCCTTACTGCGGTTTCGAGATGCTGGATGAAAAACCTTTCTAAACAGTAAGCATTAATCATCAAATAAAACATATATTAAATCAGAAAAGAATGAATAAGATTGTTTCCAAAGAGCAGTTTTCGGAGAAGGTCTTTAAATTTGAGATTGAAGCTCCTTTGATTGCCAAGGCTCGTAAGGCAGGCCATTTCGTAATCGTGCGTGTCGGTGAGAAGGGTGAGCGTATGCCGCTGACCATTGCCGGTGCTGATACACGTAAGGGTACCATCACCCTGGTGGTACAGAAAGTGGGACTGTCTTCAACCCGTCTGTGTCAGTTGGAGGTAGGCGATGAGATTACCGACGTGGTAGGCCCTCTGGGAAAGGCAACACACATTGAGAATTTCGGAACCGTAGTTTGTGCCGGCGGTGGTGTCGGTGTGGCTCCGATGTTGCCGATCATTCAGGCTTTGAAAGAGGCCGGTAACCGTGTGATCTCTGTGTTGGCCGGTCGCAGCAAGGATTTGATTATTCTGGAAGACGAGGTACGCAAGAGCTCAGACGAGGTGATCATTATGACCGATGACGGAAGCTACGGACAGAAAGGTCTGGTAACAGAAGGAATCGAGCAGGTGATTCAGCGCGAGAAGGTGGACAAGTGTTTTGCCATCGGTCCGGCAATCATGATGAAGTTCTGCTGCCTGCTGACTCAGAAATACAATATCCCGACTGATGTCTCTTTGAATACAATCATGGTGGACGGAACCGGTATGTGCGGTGCCTGTCGTATCACTGTAGGCGGAAAGACCCGCTTCGTATGCGTGGATGGTCCGGAATTTGACGGACACCAGGTTGACTTCAACGAAATGTTGAAGCGTATGGGTGCCTTCAAGAAGGAAGAGGCTCAGGAGATGTGTCATCTGGAGCAGGATTTCCAGGCGCACATGGATCAGGTGGATCAGCACCTGAATCCGGAGTGGGCTGCATTGGCTGCCGAGATGGATACGACTACTCCGCTGAGCGAGCTGACCGACCGCAATGCGGCATGGCGTCAGGAAATCCGTAAGGCGATGAAACCGAAAGAGCGTACTGCCATTCCACGTGTCGTAATGAACGAGCTGGATCCGGTTTATCGTGCTACAACCCGTACCGAGGAGGTGAATACCGGTCTGACCCGCGAACAGGCAATCACTGAGGCCAAGCGTTGTCTGGACTGTGCCAACCCAACCTGTATGCAGGGTTGTCCGGTGAGCATCAACATTCCGTCATTCATCAAGAATATTGAGCGCGGCGAGTTCCTCAATGCAGCCCGTGTATTGAAGAGCACTTCTGCGCTGCCGGCTGTATGCGGTCGTGTTTGTCCGCAGGAGAAGCAGTGCGAGAGCCAGTGTATCCACCTGAAGATGAACGAGCCGGCTGTGGCTATTGGTTATCTGGAGCGTTTTGCTGCCGACTTTGAGCGCGAGAGCGGAAAGATGTCTGTTCCGGAGTGTGCTCCTGCCAACGGTATCAAGGTGGCTGTGATCGGTTCAGGTCCTGCCGGTCTGTCTTTTGCCGGTGATATGGCCAAGAACGGTTATGACGTTACTGTATTCGAGGCATTGCACGAGATCGGTGGTGTATTGAAATATGGTATTCCGGAGTTCCGTTTGCCGAACAAGATCGTAGATGTGGAAATCCGCAATCTGGAGAAAATCGGTGTACACTTCGTGAAGGACTGTCTGGTGGGTAAGACTATCAGTGTGAAGGAACTGGAGAACGAAGGCTTCAAGGGAATCTTTGTAGGTTCCGGTGCCGGTTTGCCGAACTTCATGGGTATTCCGGGAGAGAACAGCATCAACATCATGTCCAGCAACGAGTATCTGACCCGTGTGAACCTGATGGACGCTTCCAATCCGGAAACAGACACCCCGATCAACAAGGCCAAGAACGTGATGGTTGTCGGCGGTGGTAACACAGCTATGGACTCTTGCCGTACGGCCAAGCGTCTGGGTGCCGAGCGCGTCTTCATCGTTTACCGTCGTTCTGAGGCAGAGATGCCGGCCCGTATCGAGGAGGTAAAACATGCCAAGGAAGAGGGCATCGAATTCCTGACCCTGCATAACCCGATTGAGTATCTGGCTGATGAGAACGGAGCCGTGAAGGCTGTGGTACTGCAGAAGATGCAGTTGGGTGAGCCGGATGCCAGCGGTCGCCGCAGTCCGGAACCGATTCCGGGAGCAACCGAGACTATCGATATTGATATGTCTATCGTGGCTGTCGGTGTATCTCCAAACCCAATCGTTCCGACTTCTATCGAAGGACTGGAACTGGGTCGTAAGAATACCATCGTGGTGAACGAGGGCATGCAGACCAATCTGCCTACTATCTTTGCCGGTGGTGACATTGTGCGCGGTGGTGCTACTGTAATTTTGGCTATGGGCGACGGTCGCAAGGCTGCTGCCAGCATGCACGAATATCTGCAGCAGCAGTAATTTACTGAATTCTTTTTAATAGATCAATATGATGAATCTTGTCTGCCGGAGTCTTCCGGCGGGCAAGATTTTAATTTCTTATTTCGTTTTGTCTTTTTTATGAGTGGCTTATATAGTATTCTGCTGCTGATTTGCAGCAATATATTCATGACTCTGGCCTGGTATGGACATTTGAAGTTGCAGGAAAACGGAACCAGCAGCAACTGGCCGCTGATCGGAGTGATTCTCTTTTCCTGGATTATCGCTTTCGCGGAGTATTGTTGTCAGGTGCCGGCCAACCGGATCGGTTTCGTGGGAAATGGCGGACCGTTCAGTCTGATGCAGCTGAAGGTGATTCAGGAGGTGATTTCTCTGATCGTATTCACTGTTATGGCCAATGTGATGTTTCAGGGACAGAGTCTGCACTGGAACCATCTGGCAGCTTTCTGTTGTCTGATTCTGGCCGTGTATTTTATCTTTATGAAATAACCCGTTGATGAAACCGACCGAGAAAGATTTATTGGAACGCCGTATCTGGCGTCATTTCAACAAAGGGATCATGGAATATGGATTGCTGGAAGAAGGCGACCATATTCTGTTGGGGATTTCCGGAGGAAAGGATTCTCTGGCACTGTTGGAATTCATGGCCCGGAGGGCGCGGATCTATCGTCCGCAAATCCAGTTGGAAGCTCTGCATGTGCGCATGACCAATATCGCCTATGAGAGCGACAATCACTATCTGGAACAGTTTGCCGCTGAGCACGGGGTGAGACTTCATATTCGGGAGACCTTTTTCGATGCTTCGACCGACACACGGAAGAGCCCCTGCTTTCTGTGCTCCTGGAATCGCCGGAAAATGCTTTTCGAGACGGCCAAAGAGTTGGGATGCAACAAGATTGCTTTGGGACATCACCAGGATGACATTCTGCATACCACCTTGCTGAACTTCAGTTTTCAGGGACAGTTCTCCACCATGCCGGCCCGATTGCGCATGCGTAAGTTTCCGATGACCATCATCCGTCCGTTCTGCATGGTGCAGGAGCGTGATCTGGCGGCCTGGGCTGCGATGCAGGAATATCAGAAACAAAAGAAACTTTGTCCGTACGAGCGCGATTCCCACCGTTCGGACATGAGAAACATCTTCGACCAAATTGAACAGATGAATCCCGAAGCCCGGCATTCCATGTGGAACGCTTTGGACCGAGAGGGTAAATTGGTGGAAGAATAGAACACTGAATCGTTTTTTAACAGATAAATAATTCTTCTATTAGAAAGATTTGTCTATCTTTGAAACAGTATAAAACGAATAGACATGATGAAACTGAAAATCATATCGCTAGCTGCCTGTTTGGCTTTCTGCACGGACGGAATGGCTCAGAAGAGCAAGTCCAATCCGGCTGTATCTTCTTCATCTGTTGATTTTTATCTGGAACAATATGACTTTGACAATGCAGAAGCACAGTTGGAACGCAACATCAAGATGCTGCAAAGAAAGAAACAGTCTACGGAAGAAGCCGAAAAGCAGTTGGACAAGATTGATATGGCGAGAGCCATGCTGCATGCCACAGAGCGTGTGGTCTTTATCGACAGCATCGTGACCGACAAGGCGACTTTTCTGGATGCGATAAAAATTACTCCGGAGAGCGGTACCTTGACCTCGTATGCCAAATTCTTCGGTACCGGTGATTCGGTGGGCAGTGTTTATCTGTCGGAACTGGGGAATAAGATCTATTATTCCGTTCCTACACAAAAGGCTGACGGGCAAGGTTCCCGTAAGACACGTATCTTTACCAGCGATCTGCTGGGAGGTCAGTGGAGCAAGGCTACTCAGGTAAAGGGGCTGAATGAAGATGAGGATCAGGATTATCCCTTTATGCTTTCTGATGGAGTGACTCTTTATTATGGAGCACGCGGAGAAGAGAGTCTGGGAGGCTATGATATCTTTGTCACCCGTTATGATGCGGATAACAAGACTTTCCTCAAGCCCGAAAATATCGGTATGCCTTTTAACTCTCCGGCCAATGACTATTTGTATGCCATTGATGAAATCAATAATCTGGGCTGGTTGGTGACAGACCGCTGCCAGCCTGCGGGAAAAGTCTGCATCTATATCTTTGTGCCGAATGCATTGCGCAAGACCTATGATTCTGAGGCTTACAGCGAAGAGGAACTGAAAGGACTGGCCAGAATCAGCAGCATTGCGGCCACCTGGGGAGATGCGGATCTGATGGCAGAAGCTCGTGAGCGTCTGGAACAGGTGATGAACGAGAAGCAGGATGTTGTCAAGCCAAAAGACTTTGATTTTGTCATTAATGATGATTTGACCTATACACTGGTGGCTGAATTCAGATCTCCTGAAGCACAGAAAATGGCTTCGTGGTGGAAGGAAGGACAGGCCCAGCTGACGAAGAGTAAGGAAACGCTGCTGCAGTTGCGCAATGCATACGCACAGGGCAATGAAAGCAGAAAACAGCAGCTCAAACAGCAGATTCTGACCATGGAACAGGCTTATGAAAAGCTTTACTATGGTTTGGAAGAGCAGGAAGTCAAAATCAGAAATACAGAGATAAATTATCTGAAAAGCTCCAAGTAACCCTGTTGGGATTGCGGAGCGGAATTTTAAAATTGAAGGCCTATGAAAAAGTATTTTGCAGAATCTGAATTGATTATCAATCCGGATGGAAGTATCTTCCACTTGCACCTGAAACCGGAGCAGTTGGCCGGTAAGGTCATTCTGGTGGGTGACCCCGGACGTGTTCCAACAGTGGCTGCACATTTCGACAGTCAGGAATGTGATATTCAGAGTCGTGAGTTCCGAACCATAACCGGTTCCTATAAAGGAAAAAGAATCACGGTGCTTTCTACAGGTATCGGTTGTGACAATATCGATATTGTGATGAACGAGCTGGATGCTTTGGTGAACATAGACTTTCAGACCCGTGAAGAAAAAGACGAACTCCGGTCGCTGGAGTTGGTTCGTATCGGAACGTGCGGCGGATTGCAACTGAATACTCCCGAAGGTACCTTTGTCTCCAGTGTGAAGAGTATCGGTTTTGACGGACTGTTGAATTACTATGCCGGAAGAAACGAGGTGTGCGATCTGGAACTGGAAAAAGCCTTTATGGAATATATGGACTGGTGTCCGCAAAAGGGAGCTCCTTATGTGATAGATGCTGATCCCGAACTGACCGACCGTATTGCGGGTACCGACATGGTGCGTGGCATCACCATCGCCTGCGGAGGCTTCTTCGGACCACAAGGCCGTGAATTGCGCATTCCGTTGCAGGATCCGTACCAGAATGAAAAGGTGGAGAACTTTGAGTTTAAAGGGCTACGTGTGAACAATTTTGAAATGGAAAGCTCGGCGCTGGCGGGTCTGGCCCGTTTGCTGGGCCATAAGGCAACGACCTGTTGCATGGTTATTGCCAACCGACGTACGGGCAAAGCCAATGCGGCTTATAAGCAGACGATTGATTCGCTGATACAGACCGTATTGGATCGGATTTAAAAATGAAACAAAAGTATGCCCGGCTGTTGATAGTCGGGCATATCTATTTTATACAAACAAGTAAAATCAATATGAATTTCTCAGAAACTATTTGTGCTATTGCCACAGCTCCGGGAGGAGCAATTGGTATGATACGAGTATCCGGACCGGATGCTATCAGGATAACAGATTCTATTTATAAAGGAGTAGGGGGAAAGAGTTTATCTGCTGCAAAACCCTATACCTTGTCTTTCGGACAGATTATCGGAGAGAAAGAAGAGGTGGTAGACGAGGTGCTGGTCAGTGTGTTTCATGCACCGCATTCTTATACCGGTGAAAACAGTGTGGAGATTTCCTGTCACGGTTCTGCCTATATTCTTCAGACGGTAATGCAGCTGTTGTTGCAGCATGGATGTCGCACTGCCGAGCCCGGTGAGTTTACACAACGTGCCTTCCTGAATGGCAAGATGGATTTGAGCCAGGCTGAGGCTGTGGCCGATCTGATTGCTTCCAGTTCGGCGGCAACTCATCGTTTGGCGATGAGCCAGATGCGTGGCGGATTCAGTCGTGAACTTTCCCAACTTCGTGACCAGCTGTTGCACCTCACTTCGTTGATGGAGCTGGAGCTGGATTTCAGTGACCATGAAGAACTGGAGTTTGCCGACCGTTCGGAATTGCGTACTCTGGCAGAGAAAATCGAGCAGGTGATCCGTCATCTGGCTCAATCCTTCCGTTTGGGCAATGCCATCAAGAACGGCTTCCCGGTGGCTATTGTGGGAGAGACCAACGCCGGCAAATCCACCTTGCTTAATGCCTTGTTGCATGAAGACCGGGCCATTGTAAGTGATATTCACGGTACCACACGTGATGTGATTGAGGATACAGTCAATTTGGGTGGCATTACTTTCCGCTTTATTGATACGGCCGGTATCCGTGAGACTACGGACACAATCGAGAGTTTGGGTATTGAACGCAGTTTCCAGAAAATGGAACAGGCACAAATCGTGCTTTGGCTGGTGGACAGTCAGTGCGCTGCGGAACAGATTCGTACTTTATCTCCTCAGATTCTGCCTTTGTGTGCCGATAAGAAACTGGTGGTGGTCCTGAATAAGGCTGATCTCTTGGCAGGGGCTTCACCTGCACATTTGCCGGAATTACCGGAAGGAGTGGACGTCATTTCCATTTCCGCCCGCGAGAAGCTGGGATTGGAGCAGCTTCAGAATCTGTTGATCGCTACAGCTCAGTTGCCCGAAGTGGGAGAGGGGGATGTGGTGGTGACCAATCTTCGTCATTACGAGGCTCTGACTCAGGCTTTGAACTCTATTGAACGCGTGTTGCAGGGTATGGATCAGGGCTTGTCCGGCGATTTCATTTCTCAGGATTTGCGCGAATGTCTGTTTCACCTGGCGGAAATCGTTGGTGGAGAGATTACTACGGATGAGGTGCTTGGAAATATTTTCAAGAATTTCTGCATCGGCAAGTAAATACTTGATTATCAAATAGTTAAATTGATTATAATCGATTAATATGGCGCTCTTTACGGGCGCCTTTTTTGTTGCTCAAGTATCGTTGATAATCGTTGCTAAGCCTTTTTACGCCATTTTTTGTACCTCCTGTGTACCTCACAAGCCAAAAACAGGGTTTACTGTCTGCCAGATGGTGAACAACCTGGAACGCCTTGGAACGCTGTGGTACGCAATGAAACAGATTTGGCGAACTAAAGAGATAATTAAAATGGCTAGTAACATTGAAATTCAAAAGAAATGCGAGTGGTGTGGCACCATTTTTACCGCCCACAAGATCACTACCGCATACTGTTCACACAGGTGCGCAAACCTCGCATACAAAGATCGAGTTAGAAAAAAACGAATTCAAGAATTCCACTTGAAACACGATGCAGAATTAAAACCTAATTCTGAAAAAGAGTTCTTAACCCCTACTGAAGTTGCCGCATTTTTAGGTGTAGGCCGTACCTCAATTTATCGGTATATCAAAAACGCGAAAATTAAAGCGGTCAGATTTGATGGGAAAACTCTTGTACGGCGTTCGGATATTGATAAGATGTTCGACTACATTATTGCTTCCAATAATGAGAATAAGCCCAAAGAGAAAACTCCAATATCAGATTTCTACACCACAGCTGAAGTTAAGGAAAAGTATGGCGTAAAGGATTCCTGGATATTCCATATCGCTAAGGAACATAATATCCCACGAACCTTTCACCGTGGTAAAACCTATTGGAGCAAAAAGCATATTGATGACTACTTTGCAAAGAAAGCTCCCGATCCTGAGATCAAGGAATGGTACAGCACGCAAGACATGCAGGAGAAGTTCGGCATGACGCTGACGGCCATATATTCTTTCGTATCAAAGAATGCCATTCCCAAAAAGAAAGTCGGCATCATGGTGTACTACTCCAAAAAGCATGTGGACATTGCCAAAGGTCTCATAGCTCCTGAAGAGCCCAAATACTACACCATTGCCGAAGCGATGGAACGATTTAATCTGACACGAGACCAACTCTACCATTATGTGAAATACCATAATATTTCCCGTATCAAAGTCGGTAAATATACCAAGATCCTGCGGGCAGAGCTGGACAAGTTCTTTGAGCCTCCAAAGATAGAATGAGGCAAAAGTTATTTTCCGGTGATAAATACCACCATCATAACCCCTATTTTATTTGCAACAAAAACAAGTATTAATCAAAAAACAATATAGCTATGACACTTACATGTACCAACGTAACTTTGAGACAAAAGCCATTGCGTAACGACCGCATATCTCTTTATCTGGATTATTATCCGGCCATCCGCAATCCTTATACGATGAAGATGAGTCGCCGGGAATTCCTTGGTATCTACATCTATGCCAAGCCCAAGAACGAGCAGCAAAGAATGTTCAATCAGGACATGCTGAACAAAGCAGAGGCAATCCGCTGTATCCGTGTCCAGTCGCTTATCAATGAAGAATTCGGGTTCCTGGACAAGAACAAGCAAAAGGTAGATTTCCTCGCCTACTTCCGAACAAAGGCACGGGAAAAATATGAGAAATGGGATTGCGTTTACAACCACTTCGAGAAATTTGTCGGTGGCAAATGCACCTTTGGCGATGTCACCGTGGAACTGTGTGAGAAGTTCAGGGATTACCTGCTCAAATGCAAACAGATCAATCATCCCAATGCTTACATCTCACGAAATTCGGCAGCCGGCTATTATTCTACATTCCGAGCACTATTGAAAATAGCCTATAAAGAAAAGATGCTGCGTGAGAACTTGAACGACTTCCTGGAAAAGATAGAATGGAAAGAGGTCAAGAAAGAGTATCTGACACTTGATGAAGTCAAGAAACTAGCAGCTACGCCCTGCAAGATTCCTGTCTTAAAACAAGCCTCCTTGTTCGCTTGTATGACCGGTCTCCGTATCAGTGATATTCTGAAGCTGGACTGGCGTGACTTTGAGGTTGGGCCGGACCAAGGCTACTATATTCGTATCTGTACCGAAAAGACAGAAACCGAGGCCACCCTTCCCATCAGTCAGGAAGCACTGGAGTTGTGTGGCGAATGGGGCACCGGAAAAGTCTTCAAAGGCTTAACTTGCTCCATGACTCATCATCCCCTAAAACAGTGGATTGCCGAAGCCGGAATCAGAAAGCACATAACCTTCCACTCCTATAGGCATAACAGTTTCTATTTCTCTCTGAAAACAAGCAATTTATGAAATTGAGAATCTTGACAGGTAACGATCTGGAAACGAGTAAAGTTCCCTTACCTGTCTTATTCTGCATTATTGAACAAGAACGCTTTATCTTAAATACAAAGATAATATTTTTTCTAATTATATACTATCTTGAGTGGAACTTTTGTCTTTCTTGTAATTACATACAGCCATGTCGGCTAAAATAATCGTTAAAATGAGTTTCTAATAACTCATAAAAATAGGTTAAACAATTATATTTTCCGAATAATATTGTCATATCATTGAGCCCTCCTCCTCTGAAACAAGAAAACTTTTGACCATTGAATATTACAGGTTCTTTCCTAAACAGATCCCGTGCAGAAGATAAATTATTTTCTTTCAACATTTTCGAATCACTTATATCTTCAATTATAACAACCTTTTCATTAGATGGTATTATACTTCTAAAATAATGAATGTGAAATATAAATTTATGTCCTGGATCAGAATAGTCTACCAAGACAGAAATAAGATTTCCACCATAAAAAGCATCAAGGTCATTTGCTAATGAAGGGAACTCTGACTGTATAAAATTCTGATATGCCCGTATTGTATTTATAATTACTATTCGAGATTTCTCCAACGCTGTTGTTGGAGAATAAAAATCATATACTATCCCAGTATTTCCATAAGAACCTTTAGCAGGATATGGATATGGTATGGTCGTGTACTCCATCTTGGATAAAAGCTTAATAGCATCATATACAGTGTTTACATATAAAGATTTCCCTCCAGACACTATGTGTACTGGCATTTTGTCAATGTATGGGTATTTTGATTGAAAGTGTTGAATCAACGAACACACATTTAATTCAGAATACTTTTTTAAATGTAGATGTTTCCAATTTGCTTCAATAAACTCATGAATATATTCTACCAAAAAACTCTCATCTAGTGGAATAATTTTCCGCTTTTTGATAAAGTCCTCTACATGCTTCTTAATGATAGAAATAGAATATAAATTAGGATTTTCTTTAAGCTTATTTTCGGTACAGGAGAATGAGGCATAGTCATGCTCGTGTTTAATCTTAAAAATTGAACACTTAGGCATTTGAACTATTGGCGCGACAAGTTCTCCTACATTTACATTGTATAGAGAATATTCTAATGAACTATCTGAATATGTATATACTGCAATTCCACGTTTCCATACATTAGGGAAAAGAACGCTTTTAATGTATCTGAAATCAGATTCCAATAATTTGTTATAAGTATCTATAAAGTTTTGAATCTCCTGAATATCATGAGGTCTTAAATCTGTTGCCATTTTAGGCATATTTAGGAGATATGATTTTAGTTCACCATTCTCCTCTAAAATGGCTTCACCATGAGTTAAACAATATACACGACTACTACATACACTTAACCAATCTTTTAATACAGTCTCAATATTATCTTTACGCAGTTCCTCGTTTGGGCTGAAATGCAACGTAATAGTCTCTTGTTGTTCTTTGTCACGATTTTCTTTCAAAAGTTTTGGCGAAATATGCTTATATAAGACTTTATCCTGAGAATGGTCTACTGCTAAAAGGAATACATTATCAGTTGTTGTTTCAGCATATGCAAATAAAGAAGTAGGACAAGGGTACTTATTAAGTCCTTCATCTCTTTTAGATACAGTTTTTACTTGAACGGTCATTTTGCCACTGATTCTATTTGATGAATCAAGCAACTCAATATATCCGTCAATATTAGATTGAGTGGTCCCTATATCAATATTATTTTTAGTTCGGCCAAGTAGAAGAGTCAGTATAAATAGTACGGAACGTTCTTCTTTCACACCATTTGCATCTATAGAAACTTTAGCCTTGAATGACATAATCTTATAAATTAAATATTGTGAGCTTTATATTGCTATTTTAAGTTTCGCATGTAATAATTTATTGTAGATTAAGGATTTATAGAAGTTATCACTCCGCTTTGCTTTGTTAGAAGTTAAAGTCGATAGTCTTGCAAAAGGGAAATTGGCAGTAACAGGGCTATTGACCTTTAACTTCTAAGCCCACCTTAGTGGGCAATAACTTCTTCTAACTCCTTTAACTCCTACAAGTTTCTCAAGTGCGAAACTTGAGTTACTATCACAAAGTTAATTATAATTTATCTGATCTTTTATTATCTGTAGGTAAATCCTTATCTTTGTGAAAAGAACGACTGAAAACTGATTGCCGCATGGAAAATTATATTCGTTTTGACTGGCCATGAAGCGCTTGCTGCGCAACAAGGCCAATTACTCGGTGCTGGAAGGACTGCGCTACCTGTACATGGTGGCCAACGACCCGGATGCGGCGCTGCGTATCTGACACAAGGGTTATCGAATATGCTTAAAATTTTGGGGAAACAATCAATCTTTCCTAAAATAATTAATATATTTGTTTTTATAATTGTACAAGAAAAAAGAATATGTTGCTAAAGGAAGTTCACATTATAGGCTTTTGGAATAAATACAGTTTAGACTGGTATCTGAATGAATCGGTCAATATCTTATCGGGCATCAATGGTGCCGGAAAAACAACATTGCTTGATGTTATTTACGCTTTAATGAAAAATTGGACTGAAGCAAACAGCCTGAAGAAAATAAGCCGAGCTAAATTGTTATTTTCGGAAGGATATTCCATTGAATATGAGAAAGAACTTACGAATAGCAAACAACAATTTATATACAAAAAGGATAATGCCGTAATTGAATTTGACGATTTCCACAGAAATATCAGAATAGGAGCTATTTCCACCTTTGATGCAAACATGCCAAGCCTTGAAGAGTACCAGAAATTTATCGTGACAAGAAGTGACAAAATACGCTCTGAACTTGACTGGATGGTAGAACGGGTAATGGATATTTACTATAAATATGTAAACAGCATTTCGCAGGAGGTGGAAAACGCCATCAAACAAAATAAACTAGATACACTTGCCCAGTATTACAGAAAAAAAACGGAATTCCTGCAGCTGATGAATGAATTATTCACGTCTACCCATAAGTCAATCTTTGAATCGGAGAATGGATTGCAGTTCAAGCTCAATGATGAAACAGTCATTCCTCCAAATGAATTGTCATCTGGTGAGAAACAACTGCTTATTCTTATGATTTTTTCTTTGTCACAAAGAGAACTGGAGTTCATTACTTTTTGGGATGAACCGGAAATTTCTCTACACATAGACTGGCAACGAATGCTTATCAGAACGATACGTAAGCTAAATCCCAACGGACAGTTAATTATCTCAACCCATTCTCCTTCTATCATCTATGAGGGATGGGAGAAAATGGTTGTTAATATGGAGGATTTGCTAAAATGACCAGATTAAGTGAAGCTAATTCTTCGAATGAAATCGGGCTCAGCCGATATTTCCGCAAACGAACAGATAAAAAAGATTTGCTTGTACTGGTGGAAGGAGATGATGATGTGTTCTTCTGGAAAAAAGTAATGGAATATGCCAATAAAAGATATGCACATATTGATGTACATACATTAAAATTACCGGATGCAGAACAAAATGGAAATGAGACAGACCGAAAAGGAAAAACGTGCCTGATGGAAGATGTACATGATTTGGGACCTTCCAAAGTAGTAGCTGTAGATAGGGATTATGATAATCTTATTTACGGCTATCATTCATATTCCTCACGCATAGGAAATGATCCTTGTGTGTTACATACAATATATTACGCAATGGAGAATCATAAACTATATCCCGATATTGTCAAAAATTACCTTACTCGTGGGCTGCAAGAAGAAACGAATTTCGATTTTGAAAACAGAATGAATGATTTCTCCAGAACAATAGCTCCATATCTGTTATTATTAATCGTTATAGAACGCAAAAGAGCATTGAATGCTTTAAGTGAATCAGAACAAAACAGGATGACTATAAAAGAATTCAGAAGCGACATTGCAACATTTAAAGTCAATAAAAATAATTTTACTGATGAAGCCACAAACTGGAAAAATAGAATGAACGACAAATATGGAGATCTGATTATTCTTTTAGGAACTGAAATACAGAATTTAAAAGAAGAATTGGCCACCAGGGGATATACTGAAAATGAGTATTGGAAATTGCTACAAGGACATTCACTTGCTGGATATATGTTAAGAACAATGACTTGTATCGCAGATGAAACGATGAAGAAAAAAGAAAAGGAACTTATAAACAATCTTACTGATAGAAATCAGGCTTATGAAAAAATTAACGAATATAGGCACAGATTGGGTATGAGAACACCTCACATGCATGATTTCATTAATTTCCTATTCACAGAAGAACCTCTTTTATCGGACAATGATCCGGGAATTGGTCTTATCCATCAGCAGATAGATAATATTCCTGAATAGTCAAGATCAAGACATCTCTTTTGAAGACAACTCAAATCAATATCACGATTCATTCCGACAATGTGCAGTTCTATCCAATTGGAGGCAAGTTATTGATGCTTGTCCTGACTTTATAAATAAGTGTCCACATGTGGAATGAAACATCACTGGTGATTGTACGTGGAATAAAACAGCAAACTCTTCCTGTCAACTTTTATACTGGTTGATAAGAAGAGTTTGCTGTTTTATGAATCTTTTCAATGGGAACTTTATCGGAGGCGCACATAGGGACGGTACTCCATAAGAAAGATTTCGGAGCATTTTTTATATGGATTTTGCGATACGGTTCATATTCCATATCTTTGTGAATGAAATAATAAACATTGATTAATGTGTAGAGAGTTTAAAAGTAATTTTCTACCGCTGGTTAGTAGCCAATAAGAGGCAGAATAGATTATGTAGATTCTTTGGATCATGAAGCAAAAGCTATATCGGAAATAGTCAATGACTGGGACATTTATAGTGCTTCCATATAGTATTATCGCGGATGAGATAACGATTGAATGTATATTTGTTAGCTAAAGTTAAATATGACACAAGACGAATTTGAGCATAAACAGCATATTAAGCTTCTATCTAATCATTTTTTAGATAATGATTGGGTGTGGTTATATAAGAAACAGCATTTTAAGGACGGAGCAGTTGATATTTACTATAAGTATTGGTGCTATTTGGTAAATCCTTCTAAGGTAACTGATGCATTATCATCATATATGGTTGATATTCCTGACAATATGCGAGGTGGCCTAATCAATGGTTGTGTATATAAGCCTTTTCTATACGATGGATTTGAACCATTGACAATAATTCGTGACTTCAAAAATGGAGCTGAACAATTTATTCAGATTAGACTGGCCGAAGAAATTATTTTTTACCATAATTTATATGAGATACATAAGGAGAACCTAACTCAGTTTTTTGATAAAAAGGACATTCTCGTTTGTGAAATCACAGATACTTATGTAAAAATACTTAATAGATACCTTACTGAATTCATGGCTGCAAAGAAGATGGATTTGGTCTGCCATTGTCAATCAGAAATTGAATATAATTTCAATGATTACTCTCCTGAATTTGAATTTGAGTGTACTTCGGAACAAGGGACAGATGTAACTTATTGTAAATCAAAATACTATATACATTATAACATTATGGTAAATCCGTGTTTTAATATAATACGTAATTGGTTCAATGGAAAGTCTGTCTTTAAACATACTTCTCTTAAAGAATATATGAAATCTATAAACACACAATATATTATAGCTACAGATGACAACGGATTAAAGATATTTTCTGATGAAAATACTCCCCCATATACACCAGTATTCTTTGAAAAGGGTTTACTTTCTCTTTATACAGGACGTGAAAAATATTATGTTGATTCACTTAAAATTACTACTCCGAATTTCTCTATCCGTTGCGACAACGATAACGAAAATTATATTGTTGCTTTTCTAAAAGATGTTTTAGAACTCCCATATAGAGAACAAAATATTTGGAAAGCCTATAACATTGCTCCTGATGGTCATGAGTTCAGTAAGCATTTTCAAGAAGCAATGATTCAAGACAATTGGAATTCTTATGCCGAATCAATAGACTTCGTTTTCAGAGATACGTACAAAACATTATTAAGCAAGTGGAAAGAAAAACATAAGATTCCACTCATCAAGCCGTTAAATCATGCTCAACGCGAGATCCCTGATAAAATTAATCTTTTGCAAGATGATGACTATTTTGCACTCAGTCCGTTACTTCAGCAAATAGGGTTAATGTTTTATGGATAGTGTTTCACTAAGTGTGTCTGAGGCTAGTTTGCCTTAGGAGTGATGATGCAAAGTTAATAGACAATTTTGTATTTCATATCAAAAAAAATAATTTTATGTTGTAGTCGGACGAGGAAATGGACTCTGTAGAGGAGCAACCCGTCAGCAACATGGTTACGCCTATACTGATAGCAAGAACTATCCGGGAGTCGTCATTGTGGCGACTCCTTTTTTGCTTTCAGACAGGCTTTTCTGCTAAAAAAACTATTCCATTAGTCAGGAAACAGAGTCTTGTCGCAGGTTATGTTGGGTAGCAGCCGGTCAAAAGCCTTGT
>ENA-UESD01000313-UESD01000313.1-human-gut-metagenome-genome-assembly--contig:-NODE-313-length-44921-cov-21.814200_pt1 | contig 44921 bp, 37 predicted proteins | sample MGYA00242985_ERZ507986 | MGnify/ENA primary metagenome ERZ507986 (study PRJEB26167, sample SAMN06115408) | human gut metagenome | host: Homo sapiens | place: China:Guangxi | collected 2016-04-06... | reverse complement strand
CAAGACCATCAGTTTCTACAATAATTCCAAGACTACCATTCTGAGTTATGAGGCTGAAGGAATCACAAAAGACGGAACATTGTTGGTAAACAAATAAAAATAAACCATGAGAAAATTTAATTTAAAGAAAACAAAAGTTATCATAGGAGGAAGCATAGTACTCCTGGTATTTATTGCCAACTTGGCATATTCACACTTCGGCTATGGAGTAAAAAGAAACGGGATCCTAAATGTAGCATTAGCTACTGAAAAAGATACAGGATGCGGAAAAAGACCTGATGGTACTCCTCATTCTCTGAATGAATGTGGAAAAAGAGAGAAAATTTCTGAACAGGATTTTACATGCAATGGATATTTAAGAACTTTCTTAGAAATTAAAGATAAATATAAATATGGCAGTGATTTTTTTGATATTTTACATTTAATACCCACTGGATCTATTGACTACTATATGTACAAATACAAATATAAGGACTATTACAATATTCTTCCCAATGTAATGGGAACCGCCCAATTTCTAAATTCCTATTTTCCGCCATTTCATTGGGATGCCTATTATGATATTCCAATTTCTGCCACAATTAGCATAGAAAAACAAACATGCGAGAGTACAGAAGATAAAAAATCAGGATGTATTGACGGAACATTACCGGACTGCTCCGATGTTTTCCAGACTATGGTCAGTTGGTAAAAACAAAACATAAAAGCCATCTATTATGAAAGTATTGATTTATATTATTATATTCCTGCATTTACCCTTGGATATGATGGCACAACAAAACTTCAGTGAGCTAACACACTGGACACAGACCGTGCAGAATACCGGAAAGGCCTTCCCTCAAGAGAAAGTCTACCTGCATCTGGACAACAACTGCTATTTCCTGGGAGACACCATCTGGTACAAGGCCTATGTGGTCAGATCGGATCGGAAAGTACCTACGGAACTAAGCCGCATTCTGTATGTGGAACTCATGACACCCGACGGATATCTTGTGGAAAGACAGCAGATTCCTCTCGAAAACGATACAACTGGATTCGGAAACTTTGCCCTTCAGGACTCGCTCTACGGAGGATATTACGAAATCCGGGCATACACCAGATGGATGCTGAACTGGGGAAGATACCAGACGGAATTAGATTGGGGGCTCAAAAACATGTATGCCAACGCCTTCTATAACAAGGGGATGATGAAGGACTTCTTCACGGAGTATGAGAAAATCTACAGCAGGGTCGTGCCCGTTTATGACAAACCTCAGAAAGCGGGAGTATATGAAAAGAACATGACCATGCGCCACATGAGAAGATATTACAAGAAGAGCGGGGAAAAGAATGAGCCCGTACTTTCCTTCTTCCCCGAAGGAGGAAACCTCATACAGGGCGTACCCTGCACGCTGGCCTTTGACCTGGCCGACAATCAGGGAAAACACCTGAACCTGGAAATCATCTTCAGGGAGAAAAAGATCAAAAAGGAAATACTACGAACCAGTCCCCAATACGCCGGAAGAGGAAGCATCCTGTTGCCACCCTTACAGAAAGGAACAGAATATGAAGCTGTTGTCCGGAGTGGAGAGGAAGAATACACCTTTCCATTACCGAAGATTCAGGAAAGGGGATGCGCTCTTTCTCTGGAGAGCGCACCGGACAGTATCCGTATCTGTACAAACACGGCAGGACTGCCCGAAAACTATCCTCTAGGAATGCACATCCTTCACGACGGAATCATGGAATACAGCAAGGAAATGACCGTCAGAAAAGGCATATCAGAATATATCAGTCTTCCCACAGAATCACTGCCAACAGGCGTAAACCAGATTATTCTGTTTGATGCCAAAGGGGAGGTCTTTGCCGACAGACTCTTCTTTGTTTGGCCAAAAGGAAAGGATCTGAATCCGGACAGACAGAACCTTGTGCTGGAAGGTATCAAGGAAGAATACAAGCCCTTTGAGCCTGTAACCCTGAGTCTGAAGGCACCGGATATCCGGACTACGGCACACCTTTCACTTTCCGTAAAGGATGATGCCGCCGATGAAAGCATCTACGATGACGGAACCATGCTCACGGAAATGCTGCTGGCAAGCGAAATCAGGGGATTCGTGGAAAGACCCGGATACTACTTCGAGAAGGATGACTCTACACACCGCAAGGCTCTGGACAACCTGCTGCTGGTACAGGGATGGAGAAGATGGAAATGGAACGATCTCGCCGCAAAAACGGATTTCTCCATACGCTATCTGCCGGAGAAATATCAGACCATTGCCGGAGCTGTATACCCATTCAATAAACTAGATGGTAAGTCAAATTATGACAAGGATGAGATTCTGGCTAAATATGCAAGGATCAAAAAGGAGAACAAGGAAGAAGCGGAAGAATATTACCGGAAGAATTACCCCACTCTCGGCCATGAAGTATGGCTCAGTGCCGACTATGTGCAGGACACGACCTTGGTGGAAACCCGGCAAAAAACGGAGTTCGGATACTTCTATCTGCCCACTCCACGCTTCTTCGGAAAGGCAGTACTCTTTATGAATGCGTCAGATAAAACCGAGGAAGAGGAAAAGAAAGAGAAGGAAAAACAGGGAGCCATCAAACGTTTCTTCAACAAACTGGAAAACAAATACAATAATTTCGGGGATGAACTGGCTTATCCCGACTATTATGTCAAACTGGACCACTTCTTCCCTCTATGGCCTCTGCCCTACAGTTATTACCAGACCAGTAGCCCGAATGATCCTTTCGATAAAGCATCCTTTGACGGAAATATCAAAGATGGAGTATTACCTACACTTACCGTACGCACCAAAAGAGGAGGACTCAGAAAACTGGACAGCAGTAAACCCGCCTTTGTGGTCCATGCATACGATGCATTCAACCGACAGATTGATCTCGGAATGAATACTGGAAGGTTCGGATTCAATGGACTCTATCGGGATGCTACCACAAATCCAATTGAATTAAAAGAACTGTCGAGATTCGCCAGACCTAATAATACCAGAGCTGATCTAACCGGATACATCATAGACCGTAAATATCCGCCGAGTGAAAGTCCAGAAAGTAATATAGCCCGGAGAGGATTTATTCCCAATATAACCTCTTTTTGCTATATAGGGGATATGGGAGTAGAGAAACCGGATTATTTCATTCAAGTGCGTTATGACGGAAAAGCCATTAACGGAAAACCGGATTATGTATATATTGAAAAGAAGATCCATCCAGATGAAACAAAAACAGAGATGTTAGATCCGGCCTATGGTGGAAAAGAAGGAATTGAAAGCTACCGCACCTTGGCCTATTTAGACAAACTCTATTTCTATACAGATTACTGCCCCAGAGAAAGAAGCAGCTGGAAATACGAACAGTCCAACATTCCTGACGTGGTGATTGACCTGCACAAATATCCGAATGGTGCAAAGAGGCAGACCTACCGCGACCGCTGGATTCTGCTGGACGGATTTGCCGTATGCGACACATTCTATTCGCCGGATTATTCCAAGCAACCACTGCCCGAAGTAAAAGATTATAGGCGCACTCTATATTGGAATCCAAACATAACGCTGGAACCCGGAGAAACCAAAACCATTAGTTTCTACAATAACTCTAAGACAACCATACTGAGTTATGAGGCTGAAGGAATCACAAAAGACGGAAAACTGCTGGTAGAGAAAAAATAGGAGCTGAAATTTCTTCCTGGTCTTTTCGGAAAAACATCAGGATAATCGGAAAAAAACATTTCGATGTTTTTGGAAAATCATCCCAATCATTTGAAAAGGCAACTAACAGCAACCTAGAATACGAATAAGAATAATCCTGAAAATAAAAAACTGGTGATGAAGAAAATTCTTTAACAGAACATTACTTCATCACCAGTTTCTAAAATTACTGACTCTGATTATTACCGCGTCAGTGAGAAGCGCAGGCTGAAACCAAAGTCCTGCGTAATGGTCGGATATGAATTCGACGACAGCAACGGCATATTTCTCTGGCGGTCATAATACAGACTGAAGGTCATGTATTTGCTCAACGTATAATCTGCGCTGAACGAAGCCTTCACCGCCCGGTTACCGCTCGTTGCTTCCGACAGCGAATTCTGTATATCGCGTGTAATCGAACTCTGTGAACGGTAAGAGAAGTCAAATTGCAGATTCAGTTCCCGATTAAAGGTGTTCTTCGCCGGAGTTGTCTTCTCTTCCTCATCATTACCGGCTGTGCGCTTGGTCTTCACACGCCGGCGCTTGTTGAACAGGTTTCCAACCCGGAAATCATTCACCTTATATCCCCATCCGAAAACAATATCATTGCTTCCCGACTCATTCAGCTGTACTGAAGTCATACTCAGCGTCAGCACACGGGTCTTCTTGTATTCCGCTTTCAAGGTCATATTGTTTTTCAGAGTTACATTCACACCGATCAGTGGTGAGAACGACTCGTTAATGGAAACGGAACTGATATCATACATGCTGCTGGGCAGATAGCCTCCGGTTGTGGTGTTGGCCACGAATCCCAGATCACCCATATACTGCAACCAGGTGCTGTATGTATTGTAAGAACCCACTGAATAAATGCTCTTATAAGCGTGGTTCAGCGTCACACTCTTCAGATGATCCTCAATCCAAGGTAAACGGCTCAATCCCTTGTAAGACACGGTCCAGTTTGGCAACATACGCAGCAGCGACGGGAATACCTCCAGACTGTTTCCTCCGGTATAAGCCGACAGGAAAGCCGGAATCATCACATCCGATGAGTACTTGTCCACCGTTCCGTTTTCAGGATTGAACGTACCGCTCATACCGGTTCCAGACGGATAGGTAGCCCCGGCATATTGCTGTTCTACCCGTTGCTGGAAGGTATTCAGCAGATTCTGGAATTTGGTGAAGCTCTTGCTGGCATAACCGTTCTCTGCATTGCCTCCTCCTTCAAACGCCGATTTAATCGAAATGGTTGTCATATTGAAGCTACCGCTTCGGGTGGTCGGCATTCCGGCATACATATACTGGATGCTGTTGCTTTCATTCGTTGTCCTGCTGGCACTGAGATCAATCTTCAGGTCAGGAATCGGTTCCAAGGTTACCTTCAGTTGCAAGTCTTCCGTGGTGCTGCTCACTGCCGGCGAGCTTACACTGTCACTGTTCAACAGCCAGCCGTGCTCATTTGCCTTACGGATATAGCTGTCATCCACAAAACCGAAAGCAAAATCCAGTCCCGGTTGCAAACCGCCCGATGAACGCTGTCCGAAGAAGTCTCCGATATTCGGTAGGAATCCCGGCAGGGCAATCGAATAATTGTTGCGGTAACTGATGCTGGCATTACGCACCATCATCAGGAAACGGGCTGCACCCTGTGCATATACATACCACGGTTTTTCCTCAGCCTTCGGCAACGGTATCACGTTCAGACGTACCTTGACACTGTCACGTCCCTTGATGCGAATGGTGTTTTCATCCAGACGCTTATATTTCACCTCATACCGTTTTCCGTCTTCAGTTACAGCGGTCACTCTGAGCTTCTTGCTCTTTTGGTTATGTTTCACCACCAGCTGTGAATCCGGGAAGAGACGGATCTCTTTGGCAAATCCCTTGAAAGCCGTTTTCTTTTTGGCATTGGCCACCCCTTTGGCGTTGGTCTGTGTCAGCAGACTGTCGGCAGCCTCTGTCTTTCCTTCGGCCAACAGTTTGGCACGTTCCTGCTCCGCTTTCTTCTGCTCTTCTTTCTCCTTTTTCTTTTCCTGGGCCTTCTTGTCCCGCTCATTGGCTGCCTTGCGTCGTCCGGCAAGCGAGAAACGCTGGTTGGCTTTCTTGAGGAAATCACTGTGATTATACAGTTTCTCAAAATTCAGTTTACCGTTAATATTGACATCACGCTCTGAATTAATGGTATTTCCCAACGTGCTGCCGTCTTCCATTTCGGCACCGCGCACCCAGGAATAGTTCGACGTATAACTTCCGTCTCCGTCAATCCAGTCAAAGCAAGGAATCTGACTCAGCGGCAACTTATACGAACCATTGAACGTCTGCTGATAGTCCAACGGAGTACCGAAACCTTTAATGCTGTGCCATACGGAATCCTTCCAGGCTGCATAAGAATCCGGATACAGGTCTTTGTTTACCGGAGTATAAGGTTCCTCAATCTCAGCTCGTGTTCCGGAAGTAAACGACAAATGCAATGCCTTGGTCAAGTCCCAACGGATATTGAAATCACGGTTCCACAGGAAATCCTGTGCAAAAGACAGCGGCAGAGAAGTCGGACTCTCCAGATTGCTGATGTCCCGCTCCTGGAACTCATAATAGTTTCGGGTTATGTCCGTATTGAAACTCAGGCTTTGTGGCAGATAGTTCAGATTGATATTCTTCACGATATCCAGCCATTTACTCTTGCTCTTGAATTTCTTTTTGAACGGCTCCAGAGGCTTGTAGTTCGGAGAATAAGCATAGCTCATACCTCCGCTCCAACGGTTCTCCGTTTCCCAGGCTGTTGTCTCTCCGGCCTTATACGAACTGCTGTGCGCATAGTTGAACGAGAAGTTCGCCGGATCATAAGGCATGGCGTGCTTCGGAGTGACAATATTCACACGCACATTACTCAGACTGAAATTCTTGTTCACCGTACGAGTCGTGGTCAGATTCGACAGCGAATCGCGCTCCTGCTTGGTGGTCAAGGCATCCATGGCATCCTTCAGCAGCATATCCGTATCGAGCGGATTATACTTCGGTTTCACAATCTCCTTGCTGTAAGAATAATACAATGGCAGCGATACCTGTGCCTTCTCCGGGAAGAGTTTTCCCAGTTCCAGACTGGTAGTGATGCTGTAATTATAGGTATCTTCATTCTTACGCTCGCTAACCGACTGCTCCAGTCCACCGAATCCGGCAGTCACCACCTGACCTTGAACCGTTACGTTACCCAAGTCAGACAACTGCACATTCAGATTACCCTGTGCAGCCCAACCACCATCGTTGTTGAATTCCTGCATGCGCAACTCGTTAATCCAAACCTCAACCGATTTGATTTCTCCCGAATTGTTACGCACACCCACCATAATGGTCTTTACCTCACCCAGAGTCGGGTTACCCATAATGCTTACCTTGTTGTTCGGCTTGTCAGGATCATATTCCGAATACAAGTCGTTCATGGAAATCATTCCCAGACTCTTGGAGTGGTTCCGGTTCTTCTTCACATTCGTCAGCAGCTCCAGATTGATGTCCAGCATATTGTCTTCAGGCCATACCAGCTTCCGGTGCTCGGTATTGCGCTGTCCGTAAACACCCTCCTTGGTCAACTTCAACGGAATCTCATACTCATAGAAATTATTCCGGTAGTCTGAACCCAGACGGATGAACACACTGGTCTGATTATCCTCCAGACTGGTATAGTCGTCGCTCAGAGCATTGGCATGCACATACATCTGCAAATGCTTGTACTGGCGCATGTCCAGATTCATATTCTTGTATACCGCCCGTGCATCCCCCGAGCCCAAATCCTTAATCACCAGCGACAAGGCCTGCTCGTTCTGCTCAGCCAGCTGAGTCTGGTTCGGGTCTACCACACGGCTGATGCCTGGAGGTACCACATAGTTCACCGGTGTCTTGTCGCCGTTTTCTTCGATATTCACGGCAGACACGTCCATTGTTCCGGCGGTTGCCGGAGCTTCTCCGGTGTAAAGTGCCTGTTCATACGATCTCCACTGTCCCTGTACCAGATCCAAAGTAGCCAGACGCATGATTACCGGTTGCTCAAAGTCTGTCAGGAACATACGGATAAAGCGGATACTGGTAAAGTCGTTGATATTACCCACCTTTTTCTGGTATTCCTCCACCGGAATGCGGAAAAGATACCAGTCCACCTCTTCGGTCTTTCCATTACGCAACGGAGCGCTCGCATGGCGTTTGTCCACCACATAATTTTTACCCACTACCAGATCTTCCGGACGGATACTGATTTTATACTGGTAGTAACGCTCATACTCATTCAGGGTATAGTCCTGATTGATATCCTCACCGTCGGGAGTTGTCTTGTATGAAGTATCATACGACTCGGGCGAACTTTCAGCCGACCGGGAGTTTCCTTCCGGGTTATTAATGCGCTTGTAACGTTCCAGAATGCTCAACTGCTTGTTGTCATAATCCGTACCGCGGAAGTAATGATAGTCATCTCCCGCCGGGTCGTTCAGCAAGGAATCAAACACAGCGGCCGAAACCTTGCCCTGCACCGCAGCCAGAAACTCCTTATAGGCTCCGAAGTTTTTCTCGTCGGCACTGCTCAGCCCGTTCAGACCGATATCCTGCTTGTCGCGTGCCCCGCTCTCGTTGTTAAAGGCATAAGTCACACTATTGGTGGTAGGAACACGACCCCACACCGTTTCCGAGAAGTAACTCAAATTACCGTCGGTAGGCATACTGCTTTCCACAAATTTCTTTCCGTCCTTGAGGATATCCTCACTCACCTCACCCAGATTGATGTAGAAGTCACCGCCATAGTTGCCTCCCTTGTCCCGGGTATAGATGAACGGATCGAGCATCCAGAACTCAATATACTCGATATTCGAAGTCTCAAAATCGCTCACATCCAGTTTGCGCATCATACCTCCCCAGTGTTGGGCCGGATTCGGCAGTTTACCCTGATAATCCAGATTCGGATTCAGGTTATACGGACCTCTTTCCGAAGGATAGTAGGCAATGTTCATCAGAGTCAGCGAAGTGGACGAGTTATAGGTATTCTGCGATTTGGCCGGATACAGCTCGCGCTCATAGACCTCACGCACATAATGGTTCGACAGCTGATCCAGGTCATTCTTGATATGCGAAGGAGTCAAGGTAGAGCTGCGGCGCGTAAAGATCGGATCCACGCAATACCAGCTCATCAAAGCACGGTTATAACCTGTGCGCACATCATTGCTCAGTTTGCTTTCCTCAAAGTCACTGGGCACACTGGATATGGTCCATGAAGTAGGCTGCATGATGCTGATGGAAGTTTCCGCATTCTCAAAATCATCAATATACGAAGCCGAGCCCTGTACCTGATGATTCTGTCCGGCAATCAGCTGGGCAAATTCTCCGGTAAAGTTGATTTGCGAAGGAGCCGTACACTGCACAAACGGTATCTTGTCCAGCATATTCGTGAGCCACTGGCTCTCATGCTTCCACGACAGGTTCAAGCCCCACAAGGTATTCTTGAGCGGTTCCTCTCCCATGTTCACCTTACTGGTAAGCGGCTGTTCGTTCAGATACATCAACGTACCGCCAAACACCAGATCCTTCGAGAAGTCATACTGAAGGTTCATACCCAGCATGGTCTTGCGCTGCATGCCGTAATTTTCGTTACTCTCAAAACTGGCACTCACACTGGTTCCGGCATCAATAATGCTCTGATTGATGATGGTCACACGTCCCATGGAATAGTCCACGGTGTAATCCACATTCTCCGTCAGGGTCACACCGCCGGCAGTCACCACCACCGAGCCTTGCGGGATATTCATCGAACCGAGATCTATCTCCGCTCCGTTGTTTCCCTTGTATTCTCCGCTCAGCAGATACTTGTTTTTCTCGGCAATCTGCTTGGCCACTGTCTTGGTTGAATCATACAGTTCCTGGAAACAATATTTTTCTGCCAGCGATGCATCATTCAGATAACTGCGCAAGTGACTTCCAAAAGGTTCCACTACCGGGAAGAAGATACGTCCCTTGCTGATGGTATAGCCCTCCAGATAGTCAAACTGTCCGTTTGGATACGGATTGTTCTTGGCATCCAGACGGTCCAGATTCATGATGCGCAGCAAGGGGGTACTCTTGTACTTCTCTTCAGGCAGATAATTCAGATAGACACCTGCCGAATCACTCTGATACTTGATGTCCAACTTGAACTGTTCCGACTGGGTGGTCGTAGCATTCAGGCTATACACGTTCTTCATCATCAGGTCCCAGTTTCCGATAGAAGGAGATACAGCGGTGTTTTTCAGCGCCTTGACATACAAAGCCTGTGCATTGTCAGTCAGGTCGGTCGAGAACTCACCCACCTGATAAGTCTGTCCGTTGTAGGTGTATTCAAAGGCTGCCGCCAACACTTCATCACTCTGCAGGGTAAAGTTAAGCGACACATAACCCAAAGCCTCGTTTACCGTATATTCGCTGCTGCTCAGCTTGCGCGCACTCTGCAGCTTCTCGTAGTCCGTACCTCCCTGAAAATTGGGAATTCCATCCAGCACCTGCGTGGTAGAACTGATATTACGCGCCTCGGCATACTGGTTCACCATCGCTTCATAGAGCGAGTTCGAACGGTTCACCGGATTGGTGGTTCCCGTCTTCACCCAGATAGGATTGCTGATATGGTCTGCTTCACCCAAGTCCGTAAAAGCTACGATGTTACGGTTGCTCTCACTGTTACCCGTCTTGTTGGTAACCCACAGTTCAATACGTTTGATGGTGATTCCCGAAGTGATATTCGGAGCGGTTTTCATGTTCTTGTCATAATTGTCGCGGAAAAAGTGCGCCAGGAAATAGTGACGGTTTTCCTCGTATTCGGTAGCGGTGAACTCAAATGAATGCAGCTGCACACCACCCTTCGAAGAAACGGTTTTCGAAGCCGATTTCTTCTGCGACACTACCGTCTGCAGTTTCAGTTTTCCGAACTGCAAATCCGTGCGGATACCGAACAGTGCCGAGGATCCCTGTATGAGCGATGAATTTGAAGGGAGCGTCACGTTACCCGCCTCAATCAGCTTGATAATTTCATCCTCCTTGCCTTCATACTTCAGTTTCAGGCTTTGGGCATCCATATCAAAGGTCGCATCGGTGTTATAATTCAGGTTCATGTTGATTTTGTCACCCACACTACCTTTCAGGCTCATGTTGATATTCTCGTCAAAATCAAAGCCCAGGGTTTTCCGCTTGCTGGCAGATATGGCCGGGTTCTGCACATTACGCATATTGGCTCCGATTTTCAGTTCTGCCGATCCCTGTGTCTTGATCTGCACGCCGCCGGGACCGAAGATTTTCTCAGCCGGTCCCAAATCAAACTGCATGTTCGTAAAGTCAAACTTGTTTTTTCCCTCTGCATCAAATTCTTCCTGATTCTTCTTCTGGAAATAATTGCGCAGCGACTGCTGGAGTGTCCACTGCTGATACTCCTCCGCCGTCATGATGATCGGTGCACTCAGATAGCCGTCCCCCACCTTCTTACCGATGATATACGTATTGGTCTGGGCATCATACACCGTGTCCGGCTTGATGTTCTCGGGGCTTCGCAAGTCCACGTTCTTTTTGCGCAGATCCGCCTCGTCGCGGGCCACGGTTCTGGCCACCGGGAAACGGCTTTTCACCGTATCCGGGTCTGCCGACCGAATCGCATCCGCAGGCACGCGGTGCGGCTGGCGGGTCCTTGCCCCTGCAATCATGGGATTACTCCAGGAAGCCCAGGCATTAATCCCCACCAGCAGAAGCAGCGACAGGTAAAGAATATATTTCAGTTTATTTTTCATTGTTACGGTTCTTCTGACGTTTATCCGAATCCTAGAGGCGTTTGAGTGCCAGTTTGATTACCTGTTCCACAGGCAGTTCCGGTTCTTCTTTGAGAATGGCACTGACCACCTTGTGTGTCGGTGCCGGCGGAAATCCCAGCATACCCAGAGCAGCCAGAGCCTCATCGAACACCTCTTTGTTGGCAGGCTCTTCCTTTTTCTTTCCGGGCAGGGCCGTCGGAACAGCTCCTTCCACTGCCACAATCTTGTCCTTCAGGTCCACAATAATGCGCTGTGCCGTTTTCAGTCCGATACCCTTCACGGTTTTCAGCACCTTTTCATTGCCGGTGCTGATCACCTCATACAGCTCGGCCGGAGACAGCGCCGACAGAATCATGCGCGCCGTATTGCCTCCAATGCCCGAAACACTGATGAGCTGCACAAACAGCTCGCGTTCCAGTTTTGAAGCAAAACCGAACAACTGATGCGCATCCTCGCGAATCGCTTCATAGATCCACAGTTTCACCTCCTTTTTCCCCTGAATTTCAGAAAAAGTGTTGAGTGAGATGCTGATGCCATAGCCCACTCCGTGACAGTCCACCACAGCCTGGGCAGGAGTCACCTCGGCCAGCTCACCCTTTATATATTCAATCATAATTTATCAACTTTACTGGTATGTTATTTTCTTATAAACGTATTTTCCCGTGCAATATTGTGTTGCTTTACAAAATTAATGAAAAGCAAGCCCCGTTTTTTCAGGAACTTGCTTTCCGTTTATCATTTATATCCATAGGTTACTTTTTGGGTTCCAGTCCCATTTCGCGTGCCCGCTCCAGCATAAAAGCATAAGCCGGATCATGCTCATTGGGCACCACTCCGTCCAGAATGGCATCCTTGATGGCACTTTTCAGCAGACCGATTTCACGGCACGGCTGCAGGTCGAACACCTCCATAATCTCCTCACCCGTCACCGGAGGCTGGAAATTACGGATACGGTCGCGCTCTTCCAGATCCACCAGCTTGCGGCGCACCAGTTTGAAATTGTCCAGAAAACGCTGCTTGCGCTGCACATTGCGCGAAGTGATATCCGCCTCACACAACATCATCAGGTCTTCGATGTCATCCCCTGCCTCAAAGAGCAGACGGCGCACAGCCGAATCAGTCACCTCATCATCGGCAATGACGATAGGGCGCATGTGCAGCCCCACCAGTTTCTGTACATATTTCATCTTCTCATTCATCGGCAGCTTCATTTTGCGGAAAATCTCCGGCACCATCTTGGCTCCGATAAAGTTATGGTTCTTGAAGGTCCAGCCCACTCCCGGCTCATAGCGTTTGGTGCGCGGCTTGCCGATATCGTGCAGCAGGGCTGCCCAGCGGAGCCACAGATTGTCGCTCACCGCCGCCAGATTGTCCACGACCTGCAGGGTGTGATAGAAATTATCCTTGTGCGACTTGCCCTGAATGGTGTCTACTCCCTCCATAGCGGCCAGTTCCGGAAAAATCAGCGGCAGCAGTCCGCAGCGCTGCAGTTCCACAAAACCCTTTGAAGGAGTGCGCGTCATCATAATCTTGTTCAGCTCGTCGGCAATCCGTTCACGCGAAATGATTTTGATGCGTTCCTTATTCCGTTCCAGAGCCTCAAAAGTCTCGTCGTCGATATAGAAATTCAGCTGAGTGGCAAAACGCACGCAGCGCATCATGCGCAGCGGGTCATCACTGAAAGTAATGTCCGGATCGAGCGGTGTCCGGATCAGGCGGTCTTCCATATCCCACACGCCGTCAAACGGATCCACCAGTTCGCCAAAGCGGTCCCTATTCAGACATACCGCCAAAGCATTGATGGTAAAGTCACGGCGGTTCTGGTCATCTTCCAGTGTACCGTCTTCCACAACCGGTTTGCGCGAGTCGTGCGAGTAGCTTTCCTTACGTGCCCCCACAAACTCCACCTCCATGCCGTGATATTTCAGCTGAGCCGTTCCGAAGTTCCGGAACACCGACACATGTGCGCCCCGGCCCAACTTGGCACCCAGAGCCTCGGCCAGCGCGATGCCGCTCCCCACAACCACCACGTCGATGTCTTTCGACGGGCGTTCCAGGAACAGGTCACGCACGTAACCGCCCACCACATAGCATTCCAGTCCCAGCTCATCAGCCGTCTGACCGATCAGATGGAACACCTTTTTATCCAATAATTTTATCAGGTCTTCCTTAGAAAGATTTCTCATGTTTGTTTATTCTACATAAAAGCATGCAAATTTAGTATTTTTTACCCGTAGAACACGCCCCATCAAACAAAAAATGGTATTTTTGTGGCAAAAGGAAAACTTAAACATTATGAAAAAAATCATCCCCCTAGCTCTGGCATGCCTTCTTGCAGGCGCCTGCAGTTCAGAAAAGAAAGATCCGAACCTCGAAGCCGCCCCGATGCTGGATGCGGCCCGCACCCTGATGCAGAACAAGAATTATGACGCTGCCCGCGACACCGTGCAGGCCATGCGCGAAAAATATCCTACCGCCTTCGACGCACGCCGTCAGGGTATTCTGGTGATGGACAGCATTGAACTGCTTCAGGCACAAGACTCTCTGGCAGTGCTCGACGCAATCTTCCAGAAAGAGAACCGCAAGCTCGATTCCATATCCCGTCAGAACAACCGAGGCAAGAACTCCCCTTTCTATGATCAGAAAAACAAAGTATTCTATCTGCGCCAGAATCTGGACGAGATGAGTGCCAAGGTGAAGTTCTTCCTGAGAAAAATAGAAGAGGACCAGAAATCCTAGTCCTCTTCCCTAACTGATTACCAAAATTTGTTGGCTGCCGGATTATATTCAAATCCCACTTCGGCCAACCGTTTTTCCAATTCGCTTCGATCCACCTGCATGTCCTCGCAAAGGGCATCCAGGTCCGGATAGAAGTCACGCAATTTCATGTTAATGAATCCCATCAATACCATGGGGTCCTGAGGCATCTGATCCATAATCTTATCTTTTTATACTATATCAAACACTACATTTTACAGAATAAAGATACGAAGAAAGGCACACTGATATTGATTAATATTCCGTGCATCACCGCAATCGGAATAGCCTCCTTTCCCGAATATTTACTGATAGAAGCCAGCAGAATGTCTGCCGAACCGATTCCGGCGGCAGAGATCGGTGCCAGCCGACCGAAGAAGCGGTAAATCAACGGTGCTCCGATAAGTGCGGCCATTTCCCGGAAGATATTGGCCAGCAAGGCAATGGTACCAAGCTCAGTTGCCAACTGCATGCCCAGACTGGGCGCCTTCAGCTGTGTGATGAGCACCGACGACACCGAGTAATAGGCAAAACCGCTGCCCACAGCCATACAGTCGAAGATGCTCCACCGGCTGAGGATGAAACCGGCCACCGCCGAAAACAGGAAGGTACCCGAAACCGTGGCTATCGGCACCAGCAGCACTTTCAGATTAATGCTCTTGGCAAAGCCTTTCAGATCCTGATTGCATCCCAGATTGATTCCCAACAGAATCATTAGTACATAGAGCACATACACCGAAAGTTCATGAATATCAAAATCCACATTATAATACACGCCACACGTACATCCCAACAGGAAAAACAGTAAAATAGCAAGACTACCCTTCATAATCCCCTCCTTTCTTGAAAAAGAACTGATACACCAGCAGGGCAGCCACAGAACTTCCCAGCATACTGAGTCCGGCAATCAAAGCAGCCTGTTCGCAGAAATATTTCAGATTACCCATAATCAGTCTGTTTGTCCCGATAGAGAAGCCCAGAATAAAGAGCAGGAAACAAATGACTATCTGAATGAGGGAAGTTATCTTATGAATTTTAGACACACAGCGAAAACGGTAGCCGACAACAGCTCCCGAAGCCATCAAAAAAAGAAAAATGAACATGAAAAATTAATATATAGTTTAATATTCGATTTACCACTAATATTTTATACCCGCATTAAGTCTACAGATATAAAATCATGGCACATTCGTAAAATTAAAAGATCGTATAGACCAGATTATTTTCATATTCAACCGATTATTTTCTTCTCCTATTTTTTAGCGGCTGCAAAGATACGATTTTTCCTCGGATTTACATGCACTCCCCAAATAAAAAAGTTCCGATACTGCATGAAACAGCTATCGGAACCTTTATAAATCCTTGAATAAAATCTATATCCTACAAGAGAAACTTGACAATGTCATTATAGCAGGCCAGAAGCATCAGTCCCATCAACAGGGCCAGACCCACCATCTGGGCACGCTCCATAAACTTCTGGCTGGGCGGACGGCGCATGATCATCTCGGCAATGAGGAAGAGTACATGACCGCCGTCGAGCGCCGGAATAGGCAGGATATTCATCACGGCGAGCATCAGGCTCAGGAACGCGGTAATCTCCCAGAAACTCTGCCAGTCCCAAGTGGCCGGGAAAATGCTGCCGATGGTACCGAAGCTACCCACATTCTTCACACCCTCGGAGGTGAACATATACTTCAAATCGCTCACATAGCCCGAAAGCACGGTCATACCGTGGGATATTCCGGCCGGAAAGCTCTCCCAGAAACCGTATTCATTATGGGCCAGCGTGCAGTAGTCGAACAGGCTTTTCTTCACGATACCCAGCATATAGTCTTTGGAGAGTTGCAAGGTAACCGTATCGGCCACAGCCGATCCTTCGGCCTGGAACACCACCTGCATCTGACGCAGACGGGCACTGTCGGCCGGGGTGCATCCGGCAGCCAGCACATCGGATTTCTTGGCCATCAGATAATCAAAATCGCTCCAGGTAGTTACAGCGGTACCGTCTACCGCCAGAATACGATCGCCCTTCTTGATGCCGGCCTCTGCAGCAGGCAGACCGGGCAGCACGGAATCAATGACGGAAGGTACCACAGGGGCCATGAACGGGGGCTGTTCCTTGAGCATCTTCAACAGATCGAGTTCTTCGGTGAGCTGAATATCGAGGGCACGGCCGTCGCGCTCCACCGTTATGGTCTGTGCCTCGGACAGTGTGCGGTACACATTGGCATCCCAGCGTTCGAAAGGAACCCCATCGGCAGCCAGCAGATGGTCGCCGTCGCGGAAGCCCAGCTTCTCGGCCTGCTCGTTAAACTGAAAGCCCATAGTCAGCTGCTTCATAGGCAGGTATTCCTCGCCCCAGGCAAACAGTACCATGGAATAGATGAACAGGGCCAGCAGGAAATTGACCAGCACACCGCCAATCATAATGAACAGGCGCTGCCAGGCGGGCTTAGCACGAAATTCCCAGGGCTGCACCGGCTGTTTCATCTGCTCGGTGTCCATGCTCTCGTCGATCATGCCGGCAATCTTGACATAACCGCCAAAAGGCAACCAGCCCACACCATATTCCGTCTCGTTTTTCTTCAGTTTCGGAAATATGCGCGTAATCCACTTGTCCTTGGTGCTGAACAGGTGGAAGTAAGGATCAAAGAACAGATAGAACTTCTCCACTTTCACCTTGAAGAGCTTGGAGAAGAAGAAATGCCCTCCCTCATGCAGAATCACCAGTATCGACAGGGACAGGATCAACTGGAGGGCCTTGATTAACGCAGTATCCATAAATCTTTTATATAATAAGGTATAAATGTTTTGATTCAACAATCGGAGGATTTACAGCCATCCGCTTACTAAAGCACGGGTTTCGGCATCGGTCTGCAAATAGTCTTCAAGCGTTGGCTCGGCAATGTAGGACATGCGGCTCATGGCCTGCTCCATCAGATCGCTCATCTGCAGGAAGCCCACACGGTCTTCCAGGAAAGCACGGTTCACCACCTCATTGGCAGCGTTCAGGATACAAGGCATGTTACCGCCGCGGCGCATGGCTTCGTAGGCCAGAGCCAGATTGCGGAAACGCTCGGTGTCGGGACGCTCGAAAGTGAGCGGCGAAGCCTGACAGAAGTCCAGACGGTCGAACGAGCTGTGCAAGCGCTCGGGATAGGAGAATGCCAGCTGAATGGGCACCCGCATATCGGGCACACCCAACTGGGCCTTTACGGCTCCGTCGGCAAACTGCACGGCACTGTGCACCACAGACTGCGGATGTACCACCACCTCGATTTGCTCCGGCGTGAGGTCGAACAGCCATTTGGCCTCGATTACCTCAAAACCTTTGTTCATCATCGAAGCGGAGTCGATGGTGATTTTGGCACCCATCTCCCAGTTGGGATGTTTCAGAGCCTGTTCTTTGGTGACATGCTGCAACTGCTCCCGAGTGAAGGTGCGGAACGGACCGCCCGAAGCGGTCAGGATGATTTTCTCAATCGGACTGTGCTCGCCCATCAGACACTGGAAAATGGCTGAATGCTCCGAATCTACCGGAATGATGGCAGCGCGATGACGCAAAGCCAGCTCGGTAATCAAAGCTCCGGCCACGACCAGAGTTTCCTTGTTGGCCAGAGCAATGGTCTTGTGCGCTTCTATGGCACTGATCGTAGGACGCAGACCGGCAAAGCCCACCATGGCAGTGAGCACAATGTCGATGGCCTGCTCACGCACCACCTGACAGATGGCATCGGCACCGGCATAAACCTTGATCGGCAGGTCGGACAGAGCCTCCTGCACCTGGGCATACTTGGCCTCATTGGCCACGACTACCGTTTCGGGACGGAACTCGCGGGCCTGCCGGATGAGCAGGTCGGCATTATTGTTGGCTGTAAGCACATAGGCTTCATAAAGATCGGCATGCTCGCGAATCACCTCGAGTGCCTGGGTGCCGATAGAACCGGTTGACCCCAACAGAGCAATCTTCTTTTTCTTATTCTCCATCAAAATCTGTTTCATAAAGATTAGACAATCCGTCGGGCAGACACACATAAATCATATTTCCGTCGTGGTCTATGTCCCGAATGAATTCCTCATGGGCGGGAACCAGAAAATCTCGCCCGTCGGGGCGCTTGATTTCAAAAAGCACATTCACCGTCGATTCGTCAACCGATTCGACAGTACCCAGATAACCGGTCTGTTCGTCGGTCACCCCGAATCCTACAAAATAGCTCCAGGAATAGATCTGGTCTTCGGATTCTCCGGCCAGTGCCTTGGGGAAGAACACTTCCACACCGGTCATCCGGCGGGCTTCTTCCTCGGTATCAATATCCTCGAACTTGACCAAAGCCGTGGAACGGCTCTTGAAGCGGTACTCTTCCAGAAAGAAAGGTACCAGAATGCCGTCCATGCGGCAAATCAGATAGTCGGTATCCACCCGGTCGAAGATATCATCGGTAAAGCTCAGGCACAACTCACCGGCCACACCGTGTGTCTTCGTCAGGACACCTATTTTATATACTTCGTTGTCGCGTATCATCAGTCCATACGTTTTATGTTTGCACCCAAAGCATTCAGACGGGCCTCGATGTCTTCGTAACCGCGGTCAATCTGCTCGATATTGTGAATGCGACTGGTACCTTCGGCACTCATCGCGGCAATAAGCAGAGCAATACCGGCACGGATATCGGGTGAGGTCATCTTACCGGCGCGCAGCTTCATCTGCTTGTCGTGGCCTACCACCACCGCACGGTGCGGGTCGCAGAGGATGATCTGGGCGCCCATGTCGATCAGCTTGTCCACAAAGAACAGACGGCTCTCGAACATCTTCTGATGGATGAGCACGGAGCCTTTGGCCTGTGTGGCGACCACCAGCAGCACACTCAGCAGGTCGGGCGTCAGTCCCGGCCAAGGGGCATCGCTGATAGTCATGAACGAACCGTCAATGAACGACTCGATTTCATAATGTTCCTGTTCGGGAATGAACAGGTCATCACCTTCGCGGATAATTTCAATACCCAGACGACGATAGGTGTCGGGAATGATTCCCAGATGCTCGAAGGCCACATTCTTGATGCGGATGCCGGCACCGACCATAGCGGCCATACCGATAAAACTGCCCACCTCAATCATATCGGGCAGAATGGTATGCTCCGCACCGCTCAGTGTGGTCACGCCGTCGATGGTCAGCAGGTTGGAGCCTACCCCACCGATACGGGCACCCATAGCGTTCAGCAGTTTGCAGAGCTGCTGGATATAGGGTTCGCAGGCTGCATTGTAGATGGTGGTGCGGCCCTCGGCCAGCACCGCGGCCATAATGATATTGGCCGTACCGGTTACAGAAGCCTCATCGAGCAGCATATAAGCGCCCCGCAGCTTTTCGGCACGGATCTGGAACACGCCCTTCACGGCATCGTAGATAAACTCGGCACCCAGTTTCTGCATACCCAGGAAGTGAGTATCCAGACGGCGGCGTCCGATCTGGTCGCCTCCGGGCTTGGCTACCATCGCCTTGCCGAAACGGGCCAGCAGCGGACCGATCAGCATCACACTGCCGCGCAGCTTGGAGCAGCGCGCCAGAAACTCGTCGGTCTGCAGATAGTCAATATTTACCTGATCCGCCTGAAAGGAATAAGTGCCGGGGGCTTGCTTCTCCACCTTCACGCCAATATCGCGCAACAGCTGAATCTGGTTGTTTACGTCGGTAATGTCCGGAAGATTCCGGATGATGACTTTCTCCGAAGTGAGCAGCACGGCGCAAAGCACCTGCAATGCTTCGTTCTTGGCGCCCTGAGGCACAATCTCGCCCGAGAGCTTTCTTCCGCCTTCAATTACGAATGAAGCCATATCTTAAAAGTATCTTGTTTTAGTTTCTTTTTCGGTTGTTCTTTCTCTGCACACGCATGCCCATCGCCGCTCCACCGCTCAGAGAACGGGTCTGCACAGAAGCGAAGTGGAATTTCTCCAGATCGAGCTGCACCTTGCCGTCGGTATAGTAGGCAATGTCGTCTGCCACCTTCTCCTCGTCCATTCCGTCCTTGTTCCAGTTATAGAGGCTCTGCTTCATCTGGTTGGCCACCAATCGGATCAGGGCATCACGTTCGGGACCGTCTTCCATATCCTTGAGTTTCTTGAGCAGGCTCTCCAGAAGATAACCGTAATGACGGTAGCGGATGCGCTTCATGGGATAGGCCATCGGTTTGGGCTTGGCATGAAGCGTGGCCTCCGGCGTAATCTCATAAGGATAGTCTATATCCAACTGATAATTGGACATGGCTGCCAGATGATCCCACAGCTTATGGTTGAAATCGGACACATCGCGCAGATGCGGAAACATGTTTCCCATAATGGAAACAATGGTGTTGGCACAGCGCTGGCGCTCCTCGCGGTCCTCCAGAGTCAGGGCATAGTCTACCATGTTCTGAATGCCACGGCCATACTCCGGCAACGGGAGTTTTTTGCGTCGGGTATTATATTCCATCATGTTATAACAGTTTTTTAGGGGTTGAAGCAACAAATTCTTTCAGATAGAAAGGCTCGAAATAGGCCACATCCTCATAGCTCTCGAGGGCCATCTTCTTCTCGGCCAGGGGGAACATGTTCCGGGCCAGCGGCTGGATATCAGGCAGGAAATGAGCATTAGGATGCACAATGGTGTCCTGACACTTGGCCGCTCCGTCGCCGAAGAAATACACCGGATGATCGGCCAGGAACTCTGCGTAGGACTGGCTGTCGATAATATCGGCACCCACCGGACGCACGGCACGCAGGGCACGGTCGTAAACCGCCGAGTAGACTTCCATACGGCGGGCATCAATCATCGGCACCAGCAGGGCATCTTCGGGCAAATCGTCGTGATAGAGCAGCACCGGCACACACAGCAGTTCAAGGGTGGGGATAGACAGCAACTTCACATTGCGGCCATAGCAAATGCCCTTGGCCATGGACACCCCGATGCGCAGACCGGTATAGGAACCGGGACCGCAACTCACGGCCACCGCATCCAGAGGCATGGCATGACTGTCGGCAAACGACAGGGCCTCATCCACAAAACTTCCTAACAATACGGCATGTGAAGGGCCTTCGTAATCGGCCTTCTCAAAGACATTCGCGCCGTCTTCACTCACGGCCACGGAACAAACCCGTGTGCTGGTTTCAATATGCAGAATACAAGACATATTTTATTTTTACTTTTTATTAATTCGCAAAAATACAATTTTCTGCTTGCATTTTTGTAATTTTGCACAAAATCATTTGTTAAATTATGATACAGTCAATGACAGGTTACGGCAAAGCTACAGCCGTATATAACGGAAAGAAAATAAACATAGAAATCAAATCGCTCAACAGTAAGGCACTCGATCTGTCTACCCGAATCGCATCGCTCTACCGCGAAAAGGAAATCGAAATCCGGGCACTCATCGCCGCTACTCTGGAGCGCGGAAAAGTGGACTTCAGCCTGTGGGTGGAGAAGGACGAGAACCTGAGTGCCACCCCCATCAACGCTGCAATACTGGAAAACTACTACAAGCAGATCCAGACCATCAGCACCGAGCGCAACATCCCGCTGCCCAATGACTGGTTCGCTACCCTGCTGCGCATGCCGGATGTGCTGACACGCGCCGAGGTGGAGGAACTCAGCGACGAGGAATGGGCCGCCGTGAAGAAGGGCATCGAAGAAGCGCTTCAGAAACTGGTGGACTTCCGCAAGCAGGAAGGAGCCGCTCTCTACAAAAAGTTCTCGGAGAAACTGGAAAATATCGGCGCCCTGTTGCAGAGCATCGAGCCTTATGAGAAAAGCCGTACCGAAAAAATCCGCCAGCGCATCATTGACGGACTGAACTCCATTCCGGAAGTGGAATACGACCGCAACCGTCTGGAGCAGGAAATGATTTACTACATTGAGAAACTGGACATCAACGAGGAGAAACAGCGCCTGGCCAACCACCTGAAATATTTCAAGGAAACCATGGATCAGGGTCACGGACAGGGCAAGAAGCTGGGATTCATCGCCCAAGAAATGGGACGCGAAATCAACACTACCGGCAGCAAGAGCAACCAGGCTGAAATGCAGCAGATTGTGGTGAAGATGAAGGATGAACTGGAGCAGATCAAAGAACAGGTTCTGAACGTGATGTAACCCTAACGAAAAAAGAAAGACTTATGAAAGGAAAAATAATCATCTTTTCGGCTCCCAGCGGGAGCGGAAAAAGCACCATCATCAATTTTCTGATGCAGCAGAACCTGAATCTGGCGTTCAGCATCAGTGCTACCAGCCGTCCGCCGCGCGGCACCGAGCAGCATGGAGTGGAGTATTTCTTCCTCACTCCGGAGGATTTTCGCCAGCGCATTGCCAACGGGGAGTTTCTGGAATATGAGGAGGTTTACAAGGACCGCTTCTACGGCACGCTGAAAGAACAGGTGGAAAAACAGCTGGAGAAAGGACAGAATGTGGTGCTCGACGTGGATGTCAAGGGCGGATGCAACATCAAGAACTATTATGGCGACCGCGCCCTGAGCATCTTTATCCAGCCGCCTTCCATCGAGGCTTTGCGCCAGCGTCTGAACGGACGCGGCACCGACTCGCCTGAGGTGATCGAAGACCGCATCGCCCGTGCCGAATACGAACTGGGCTTTGCCGACAAGTTCGACACCGTGGTGGTGAACGACGATCTGGAGAAAGCACAGCAGGAAGCCCTGCAAATCCTGAAGAATTTCCTGAACGAATAAACAAGAGCCTGGGCTCACCAAACAGTATGAACAAACAGAACATCAACAGAAACCTGACCTACAGCGGTGTGCTGTGCGTCCTGTGTCTGGCTTTGGGCACCGTGTGCCTGTGGCTGCGCCTGCTGGAGCTGGCCGTTGCCATGGCCTGTCTGGCACTTTTTGAAGGTCTCATCTTCGGCATCTGGTACCAGCGACTGAAAAAGGAAAAACGCCGGGAACAGAAACCGCCGTTCAACAAATACCGCCACTCATGATCCGCACGGGTATCTATGGGGGATCGTTCAACCCGATCCATCGCGGACATATCGAACTGGGAAACTTCATCTGCCAGAACCGGTATGTGGACGAACTGTGGTTCCTGGTGTCGCCACAGAACCCGTTCAAAAAGCAGGCCACAGACTTGCTGGACGACCAGAGAAGGCTGGAACTGGCACAGGCTGCTGTGGCAGACAACCCGCAACTGAAAGTGTGCGACCTGGAGTTCCGGCTGCCGCGCCCCTCGTATATGTATAAAACTCTGGAGGCACTCGAAAGAGAATACCCCGACCGGCAGTTTGTGCTGATTATCGGGGCAGACAACTGGCTGGCATTCGACCGCTGGGCCGAATACCGCACGCTGCTGGAACGCTACGAGATTCTGGTATTTCCGCGCACCGGCTATCCGGTAGATCCGGACAGTCTGCCTTCGGGCGTGCGCCTGCTGCCCTCACCCATCATCGACATCAGCGCCACGGAAATACGCCGGCGACTGCGATGCGGCGAGGATGCCTCGGCCCTGCTCACCCCGGCAGTGTGGGAGCGGATCTGCCAGAACAAGGACTATTATGAAGATATTCACTCCTAAATAAACCGAACGATGAAAAAATGGCTTTTATGCATGGCAATGTGCTTCTGCCTGGAAGGATTTGCCCAACGGCCTCCTATGGCCCGTTACGAAGAGGTGCCGACAGAGATTTATCAAATGATACTGGATCACACGGCCCTGTTCCCGTATATGGTGTATGACAACCCGGACGGAACTTACCGCGGACAGATATCGCCCGAGGTGCAGTTCTATGGCTACGGAAATTTCAGAAGTGGAATTTACCAGCAGACGGGACTTTACCGGAAGGGCAAGTTCATCTATGGCATCACCACCAATGCGGAGTATGCTCTGGTGGGCAGCAACGATCATTATGCGGCCTACAACCTGAACACCGGGCAGCTGGAATACATCTATCGTAACAAGGAAAAGATGCTCATTGACGGGGCTGACCTGAAGGAATATCAGTTTATGGCCCTGAACTATGCCAACGGCGACCGTTATGTGGGAGAACTGATGAACGGACAGCGTCACGGCTATGGCATGTACTACTACCAGAACGGACGGGTGTGGTTCGGACAATACCGCAACGGCGTGCGCCAGGGATTCGGCGCCCTGTTCCTGCCCGAAGGTCAGATGCGCATCGGCGAATGGAACGGAGAAGAGGAAGTGCGGGTCATTGCATTGAAGACATTCAAGGCGAAGAAATAAATCATCAAGGAAAAGCTCAAAACCTTTTCAAAAAAAACATCCCAATCATTTTGCAAAATCATCGAAATGAATTTACAAAATGATTGGGATGTTTTTAGTTTTTCTCCAACAGCACCGTGGCATAGGCTGAAATGCCTTCCTCACGGCCGGTAAAACCAAGTTTCTCAGTGGTCGTGGCCTTGATGGACACATCGTCGGCATCCACGCCCATCACCTGCGCCAAGCATTCCTGCATGGCGGGAATATGCACTTTCAATTTGGGACGTTCGGCGCAGACCGTAATGTCGGCATTACCGAACTCATATCCCTTGGCGCGTACCAGTTTCATGGTTTCAGCCAGCAGAATCTTGCTGTCGATATTGTGAAACTTCTCGGAAGTATCGGGGAAATGATAGCCGATATCGCGCATGTTGGCAGCTCCCAGAATCGCATCGCAAAGAGCGTGAATCAGCACATCGGCATCACTGTGGCCCAACAGTCCCTTCTCGTGTTCCAAACGGATACCGCCCAGCCACAACTCGCGTCCTTCGACCAGACGGTGCACATCAAATCCGAATCCTACTCGTATTTTTGCCATAATTATTTTCTTTATTGTTTAACGGCGACGGCCGAAAAGATCCTTCATACCGTCGAGATCAAAGCCCAGGGTGAAACGCAAGGTCTGGTCGAGCGGATTGCTCTGTGCCGTGGAAATCACGTAGGCACAGTCGAGCGAGAACACGCTCATGCGGAAGCCGGCACCGGCAGTGAAATATTTTCGGTTTCCCTTATTGGCACTTTCGTGATGATATCCGCCACGCAGAATGAAACGGTCGTTGTAAGAGTACTCGGCTCCCACGCTCCACTGGATTTCCTGCAACTCTTCCTTGAAACCGCCGGGAGCATCACCAAAGCTCTTGAAGATTCCGGAAATGGGCGAAATGTCATAATAATCTTTCTGCAGACGCTGCTGATATTCCTCGCTGCTCTCGTCATCGCGCTGAATCGGATAAGTGGGCACCAACAGTTTGTTTACATCGGCTGCCAGAGAGATCTTGTTGTACTCGTTGAACGGAATCAGGAAATTGATACCCATACGCAGATTGGTCGGGATGAACTCGGCATTGTCATCGCCTCCATAGGAAATCTTGCTACCGATGTTGCTGATATTCAAACCCCAGCCGAAATTACACTCACGACTGCCCGCCAGGAAGTACTTGTTATAGTACAGGGCGATATCGGCAGCAAAGGCCTTACCCGGAGAGGTCTCCTCGGTATAATCGTAGGTAATGTCGGAATAGATGAAACGCATGGCTACAGCTGCCGAGAAATTCTCGCTCAGCATACGGGAGTAGGCCAAGTCGATAGACATCTCATAAGGATTGATGGTCATATCCGAGGTCTGGTCCTGACCGCTGGAAGTAGACACCTCACCCAAAGAGAAATAACGCAGAGAGGCACTCAGCGCCTGATAATCGCCGATGCGGTAGAAACCGCTCATATAGGCCAGATTGATGTCATTGACCAACTGGCGCAACCACGGAGTGTAGTTGAGCGACACACCGGCACGACCGATATTATAAGGATACTTCGCAGGATTCCAGAACTGTGAGTTCACATCGGCTTCGGTAGCCGCACCGATATCTCCCATACCACCACCGCGGGCATCCGGAGCGATGGACTGTGAGGTGACTCCGGTAGTGACCGGATTAAACATCGTTTCCTTGTCTCCGTCCGCAAAGGCCGAAAGCGAGGCTCCCAGCAGGGCACAGAGTACGAATGACTTTTTGTTCATGAGTATTTTACTTTGTCGTTTATTGCTTTTATGATAACGGATATCCGGACTTATTTATTGCCCAGAATAATGATTTTCTCGGTTTCGGACGCTGACTTGACCCCATCGGACGAGATAACTACGGCCCGATAGAAGTAAACTCCGGTTCCCAGACGGGCACCACCGCCGGCAGTCAGATTCCAGGGCACGGAATATACGCCCTCACTGCTGACGCCCCGCTCGGTGTGCTGCCAGAGTTTGCGACCGGCAAAGTCCATCACCTCGATGGTGAAGTCACAGGTCTCTCCCGGACGGTCGTAAGCGAACACGAAATTGGTGGTGGTACGCGCCGGATTCTGGGTGGCATAGAGACGGGTGATATTCGGACGCAAGCCCGGATCGACCTCAAACTCATATTCTACCATCGAACTGTTGTTCATAGTGTCCCAGGCACGGAAACGCATCTTGTGCTTGCCGGCAGAAAGCTGCGGCAGGATATAGGTCACAGAACCTTCCTGATAATCGCCGAACTCATTGACATAAGAACTGTTCAGATTATAGGTGGTGACCGGATTATCGTCAATGACCAGCTCCAGATCGTGGCCGATACCATTACCGGTGGTATTGATGCCGCTCGGGTCCTTGAGTGCAGCCCGGAACATCGGTGTGGTATTCACACGCGCTCCGGCCGGGCTTTCTATATCATTGAGCCAGACGCGGATTTCGGGTCCCAGTGTGTCGGTCAGCAAATCGCTGCCGGTACCTCCCACAAAGAACTGCTCGCTGTAGCCGTTGGCCTCTTCCTTTCGGTCGGCACTGACGGCATAGAACACCATGCGGCCGCTATTGTTCGAATAATTAATATCGAGCGGCACCGGGAAAGTCGTAGAGAAGGAGCCGTTGCGCACGGAATCTGTACCCGCAAAGAGAATCTTGTCGCGGGTGTTGAACTGGAACGGAGTCTTGGCACCGGCATTATTGTTACAAGTGATCTGCTGCTTGCTGTCGTACACCTGGGTCGTTACCGAACCGGTGAAAGACGGCACCCGGGTGCCATCAAGACGCTCTACATGACCGCTCACACGCGCCAGAGTACCGGCAGAGAGTGCCGGCCAGCTTTCATCATCCGATGAAATGCTCTTTCCATTAATGGAGTCGAGTACCACCCGATACTCCGCACCGCCCACCAACAAGGCCGGATCGCCCAACAGAGCATAGTGCAACTTGTTCTGAGTATTGTCATAGCCCATATCTCCTTCCGGATCGAGCAGACTCACCTTAGACAGACGTACGGCGTCGCCCAGACGGTAACGGCGTCCGTTCTCATCGCGGCCCAGCACATAGTGACTGAAATAACGGTTCATATACAGGTTGTCGTCGGCATATACGGTACGCGCCGTACCAAAGAAAGCCAGCGCACCGGCCGAAGGATTCAGCAGGGCTGTTTCGCCCACATTCTCCGTACGGGTATCGAAAGGCATCACATCGCAGGCTGCCGTCACCCAAAGAGGGACCTTGGTGGATGTGAAATTCTTGAAGTCATCGAGCACCAGCACAAATTCATGAGACAGACCATAGGTGGCGGCATGACCCGTATAGTTGACAATCAGTGCCCCTTCCTCCATCTGCTTGTTGATCTGCTTATGCACCTCGGGATAACTGTTTCCGGTGGTGGAAGTCACTATAGGATAGGCATCCCAGTAAATGCGGCGCAAATCATATTCCGGATTGTATTTTTCAATATCCTGAGCCACAACCTCGGCAGACTTCATGTGCAGGTTATCATCACCGTCGTCACCCAGTATGACTACGGTATTCTTCCAGGAACCGGCCTCGCGGTTTTCCATATAGTTGATGGTCTTGTCCACCAGATTACGGGCATCCTGCTCCGTAGTTACCGGGAAACGGCCCACTCCCAAATCCACTTTCTCGGTTTTGAGCGAAGAACCCTCTCCATCGTCAAGCAGTCCGAAATAGTCTTCCATGACATAACAGCTGATGTCGCTGAAAGAATCGTCGGACTCATAGCACAGCAGATAGTCCTCGGGGTTCTCCTGTTTCCAGGCGGAAGAAAGCATGCGGTTGTCCCATGCCGCATCGCCAAACAGAAGCAGATAACGGGGAGCCTCGTCGGCAGTGGCCGCCCGGTCGTAGAGCATCTTCATAAAACGGCGGTAGGCGGTGGCATCGGGAGTTCCGGACGAGAATTCATTGTAAATCTGATCGGCACGCACCACCAGCACTTTCATACCGTCGAGACGGGTGTGAGCCTCGGCCAGACGTTCGGCCTGAGCCGTGAGTTTTCCGCTCTGAGGCACAATAATGACCATATCCAGCAGACTGTCTACGGCATGAAGATTCTGGTTGGCGATTTCGCCGACATACTCAGGCTTCGGGAATTCGGCATCCACATCCACCGCAACATACTGATCGGAAGCCCGCTCTGCCTTGAAACGGTAGGTGGTTCCAGCAGCCTGACCGCTCATGCGGACCGGCAGACGGGAAGCGTCTCCCAGGCGCCACACGGCCAGATTACGACCGGAAGGATTGGACAAGACAAACTCTGTAGCTGTAGACTTATCGCCCCGGAAATGCAAATAAGCATCATCGACCGACAGGCGACGGGTGTAGTTCAGCTCCAGAAAATCCAGTCGGGCATGATTGCCCTGTGTGGTGCTGATGCTGACCTGTGTGGTAGGATCAGCACTCATATTGCGTACGGCAAAAGTGCGCTCGGCAGACACCCCCTTGAGGTAACTGCCCAAAGTACCTACGGAAAACGAGGTGAGCGCTGTGCCGTTCACTTCGGTCTCTACGGTAGTACGCGTGCTGGATGCTGCGGTGAAGACCACGCGCAGCGAAGCAGCTCCGGAAGCTACCGCTCCGGGCGTAGACAGTTTATAGGTCTGCGAATTGCCGTTATAATAGTCGTAGGAATCAAACAGTCGGCGGCCACCGGAAAACCAGGCGTATTCATCGCGCTCATAGAGCACCTGATCCATAAAGGTAGTGTCCTGAGTGGCAACGGCACCGGCATATTCCTCGGTAGTGAAAGACAACGGAGCATCCCCCTCGGTCAGGAAATAATATCCGTGCGTAGAATAGTTATTGACCGTATGCTTGGAAATACGGGCCATAGCCGTGGAGTTATAGACAGGATCATTCCATTTGACCACCCCACGGGCATAGAACAGCAAACCGTTCTTGCCGGGATAAAGCGGTACTTCGGAAAGATCATCGTAATCGTTGTCGGCATCAATCTCCTCATCCTGCAAATGACCGCCATAACCATAAAGCTTGACACGGGAAGGATCACTGAATCCCATCTTCTTCAGCTCGGAAGCCGTGAGCATATACACACCATCCTCGGCCACGCGTATCTTGACCCAACGGCCTTGTGACAGCACCGACGAAGCGGCATAACGCTCTGATGAAGACGATGCAGCCACGCGCGAAACACGACTCTTGCAATGGCGGTCGATGGCTATCTGACAGCTGAGAATCTTATAATAACGGCCGTCGCGACAGACTATCGGAATGAAGCGGACATCGAGATAACCCTGCTTGCGGGAAATACCCACGCGACTTTCCACCTCCGGATTTTCGGGCAGCTGCTGCACCAGAGCAGACAGACGCACGGTCTCGGCCTCGGTAAGGGGACGCAACTCGGGATAGCGCACCGACACGGTGTAATCGTAGGCCGCAAAATCGCTGTCGAGCGGAATGACTTCGGTGTAGTGAGGCACCAGGGAGTCAATATGCAGGACGTCCCAATCCAGACGCGTGAAATCCTGTGCCTGTCCCGAAAGGACCGCACTGAAAAGAAAGATTCCGGAAAGTAAATGTCTAAACTTCATTTTATTTTACATTAAAGGAAAGGACCTTACGCCCTTCTAAATAACCATCCAAATGCTGATCAATAGCTACCGGCCCTACTCCTACGGGAGTACCGGTGAAAATCAGATCGCCGATTTTCAAAGTGAAGAAACGACTGGCGTATGCGATAATCTGGTCAATCGTATAAAGCATATCGCCGGTATAGCCGCGCTGTACGGTGTTTCCGTCAATATCGAGATGGAAGTTCAGATTCTGCACAGCAGGCAACTCATCCACCGGAACGAAATCACCGATTACCGCCGAATTGTCGAAGGCCTTGGAAAGCTCCCAGGGCTTGCCTTCGGCACGAAGACGCTGCTGCACATCGCGGGCGGTGAAGTCAATGCCCACCGTCACGGCATCGTAGTAACGATGCGCAAAACGCTCGGCAATGTTCTTTCCCAGACGGCTGATGCGGACCACCAGTTCGGTCTCATATTCGCAACGCTGCGTGAAATCGGGGATGAAGAACGGTTTGCTGTCTTTGAGCAAGGCAGAATCCGGCTTCATGAACAGCACAGGTTCCTCTGGTTTATATAACGTACCATCGAGCTCTTTATTGTGTTCGGCATAGTTCATGCCCACTGCTAATATCTTCATTTTTTTCGTTTTATCCGTTTAGGGTACAAAAATAAGACAAATCCGCAAAAAAATGGAGACCCGAAAGCAGGAAAATGAAAGAAAGGGCTGAAAAAGAAACAAACCCGGGCTTATGCCAGCAGGCACAGTCCCGGGTTTGTGAATCCTTATTTCTGAAAATGAATTTCAAAAGAAACTCAAATTACTCAGCGCGCAAAGTGAAACGCTTGAAAGCAGTTACGGTGCAATCCTTGTCAGCTTCCTTCAAGTAGTCAGCTACAGACTGCTTGTCGTTCTGGATGAAAGCCTGCTTCAACAAGCACTCTTCCTTGAACAACTTAGAGATACGACCCATAGCGATACGCTCGATCATGTTCTCTGGCTTACCCTCCTCGCGAGCCTTGTCAGCTGCGATTTCCTTCTCTCTTGCGAGTACATCAGCTGGGTAATCGTTCTCGTCGATTGAACGTGGGCTCATAGCAGCAACCTGCATAGCCACAGCGTGACCGTACTGAGGATCAACTTCCTTGTTCAATACAACCAAAGTACACAACTGGTTCTTGTTCTGGTGGTTGTAAACTGAGATGCTAGGACCTTCTACAGTCAGGTAGCCATCCAGCTCCATCTTCTCACCAGTGATACCGCTGCGATCAACAACTGCGTCAGCAACAGTAGCGTTACCCATAGGAAGAGCCTTAACCTCATCCAAAGTAGCACACTTGTTGGCAACAGCCAGATCCAGGATATCCTTTGCCAACTTAACGAAATCCTCGTTCTTGGCAACGAAGTCAGTTTCACACTTCAGAGCGATGATGGCACCGAATCCGTTCTCAGCCTTAGCAACTACGCAACCTTCAGCAGCCTCGCGGTCTGAACGTTTTGCAGCTACAGCCTGTCCTTTCTTACGGATGATCTCCATTGCCGCATCGATATCATTATTAGCTTCTTCCAAAGCCTTCTTGCAATCCATCATACCAGCACCTGACAATTTGCGGAGCTTGGTGATATCTGCCATTGTTACAGCCATGTTCTTTATATTTTAAGATTTATAAATGGATTATGCTTCTGCAGGAGCCTCAGCAGCATCAGCTTTCTCTACACGAGCCTTAGCTGAACGCTTGCGACCCTTAGCCTCGCCTTCGCCGGCAGCCTCAGCGTCAACCTTCTCAGCCTTACGCTCTTCCAGACCCTCAGCGATAGCAGCGCAGCAAGCCTCGAGGATAACCTCAACGCTCTTGTTTGCGTCGTCGTTTGCTGGGATAACGTAGTCTACGTTGTCTGGGTTAGAGTTAGTATCCACGATAGCGAATACAGGAATACCCAAACGGTTAGCCTCGCGAACAGCGATCTGCTCCTTCAATACGTCAACGATGAACAGAGCTGAAGGCAGACGAGTCAAATCGGCGATAGAACCCAAGTTCTTCTCCAACTTAGCACGCTGACGAGAGATCTGCAGGATCTCACGCTTAGACAAGTTTGAGTAAGTACCATCGGCAGTCAGTTTGTCGATGTTGGCCATTTTCTTCACAGCCTTACGGATTGTTGGGAAGTTGGTCAACATACCACCCGGCCAACGCTCGATAACATAAGGCATGTTTACAGATGCAGCCTTCTCAGCTACAACCTGCTTAGCTTGTTTCTTAGTAGCAACGAACAAAATCTTCTTGCCAGATTTTGCAATCTGCTTCAAAGCCTCGGCAGCATCGTCGATCTTTGCAACAGTTTTATGAAGATCAATGATATGAATACCATTGCGCTCCATGAAGATATAAGGAGCCATTGCCGGGTTCCACTTTCTCTTAAGGTGACCGAAGTGGCAACCTGCCTCCAATAAAGTCTCAAAATTAGTTCTAGACATTGTTTTTTCTTTTTTAATCGTTTACTTTCTTTTTTGTTTCTCAACCAACCATCAGGTAGTCCCGAAGGAATCCCAATGATTTAGATACTAAACGTAAATTATGCAGCTCGATAAACGGCCGAATATTAACGTTTACTGAACTGGAATCTGCGACGAGCTTTTGGCTGACCCGGTTTCTTACGCTCAACCTCACGAGCGTCACGAGTCATGAAGCCTTCTGCACGAAGAGCCTTCTTGTCGTCAGCGTTGATCTTTACCAGTGCGCGGGCGATAGCCAGACGCAAAGCCTGTGACTGACCAGTGAAACCACCACCGCAAAGATTTACCTTGATATCATATTTCTCAGCAACACCCAGAGTGTTCAGAGGCTGCTTTACTACAAACTGAAGAATAGTTGATGGAAAGTACTCTGCAAGGTCTCTCTTGTTAATAGTAATCTTTCCTGTACCCTCGCTTACATAAACGCGAGCGATAGCGCTCTTACGTCTGCCTAATGCATTAACTACTTCCATTACTTATTATTTATACAGGTTAATATCAATTGTTTTAGGATTCTGAGCCTCGTGCTTGTGCTCGCTGCCTGCATATACATACAGGTTGTTCAGCAAGTGAGCAGCCAGACGGTTCTTTGGCAACATACCCTTTACTACTTTCTTCATCAATTTCTCAGCACCGTTTGGCTTAGCCAGCAAACGAGCCGGAGTCATTTCGCGCTGACCTCCAGGATAACCAGTGTAGCTCAAGTATACACGATCAGTCATCTTGTTACCAGTCAACTTAATCTTGTCTGCATTGATAATAATCACATTATCACCGCAATCTACATGAGGAGTGAAGTTTGGTTTGTACTTACCTCTCAACAGCTTTGCCACCTTTGAACCCAGACGACCCAATACCTGATCAGTTGCATCGATAACAACCCATTCTTTCTTTACGGTCTCTTTGTTCGCTGAAATGGTCTTGTAACTTAAAGTATCCATTCTTAAAACTAATAATAAAAAATTGTTACTACTAAAAATAATTATTCATGATCTGCACTCACTAACCGTCTGTCCGGCCAAAGAGCAGACTATTAACATGCAGATTAATAGGCGTTTAATGCCTATCTGATAATAATCGGCTTGCAAAGATAGTAATTTATAGGGACATAACAAGCAAAATGCACCGATTATTTTTATAAAAAAATCACGGGCACAGCTTTCGCCATGCCCGTGTTATCTATTTGCAGTCTATAGACTTAGTCTTAGAACTCGGCATTCTTCGGAGTACGCGGGAACGGAATCACATCGCGGATGTTCTGCATACCGGTTACGAAGAGAATCAGACGCTCAAAGCCCAGACCGAATCCGCTGTGCGGACAAGAACCGAACTTGCGGGTATCGAGATACCACCACATGTCCTTCATCGGGATGTTCAGTTCCTCAATACGGGCCATCAGTTTATCGTAACTGTCTTCACGCTCAGAACCGCCGATAATCTCACCGATCTGTGGGAAGAGCACATCCATGGCACGTACGGTCTTGCCGTCGTCGTTCATCTTCATGTAGAAGGCCTTGATCTCCTTTGGATAGTCGGTCAGGATAACCGGACGCTTGAAGTGCTCCTCAACGAGGTAACGCTCATGCTCGCTGGCCAGATCGGCTCCCCAATAAACCGGGAACTCAAACTTGTGACCATTCTTCACAGCCTCTTCCAGAATCTCAATACCCTTGGTGTAAGGCAGACGTACGAAATCGTTGTTCACCACAAAGTTCAGACGCTCCAACAGGGTCTTGTCGATCATCTTGTTCAAGAAAGCCAAATCGTCCTGACAGTTGTCCAACGCCCAACGTACACAATACTTGATGAAATCCTCAGCGAGGTCCATATTGTCGTTGATATCGTTGAAGGCAACTTCCGGCTCAATCATCCAGAACTCGGCCAAATGGCGCGGAGTATTGGAGTTCTCGGCACGGAATGTAGGACCGAAAGTATAGATTGAACCAAGAGCAGTTGCTCCCAGCTCACCTTCAAGCTGTCCGGAAACGGTCAGTGAAGTGGTCTTTCCGAAGAAATCATCGGAGTAGTCAATCTTGCCGTCCTCGTCCTTCTTCAGGTCATACAGGTTCTTGGTAGTCACCTGGAACATCTGTCCGGCACCTTCACAGTCACTGGCGGTGATGATCGGAGTGTGGAAATAGAAGAATCCATGCTTGTGGAAATAATCATGGATGGCCATGGCCATGTTGTGACGGATGCGGAATACAGCACCAAAGGTGTTGGTACGCAAACGCATGTGAGCGTGAGTACGCATATATTCCATGGTCTGTCCCTTCTTCTGCATCGGATAGTCTGAACCACAGGTACCCAGCACAACAATTTCGCGTGCCTGAATCTCAACCTGCTGTCCGGCACCGACACTCTGCACCAGTTCACCAGTGATGCTCAAACAAGCACCAGTTGTGATCTGCTTGAAGAGTTCGTCCTCAAACTTGTCCGCATCGGCCACAATCTGTACATTATTAATGGTCGAACCGTCGTTTAATGCAATGAAATGCACTGCCTTGCTGCCGCGATGAGTACGCACCCATCCCTTTACTGTTACCAGGGCACCGAAGTCTTCACGCTTCAGCACGTCGACAACCTTAGTTCTACGAATTGTTTCCATCTTTATAGTTTAATGAATTAATTATTCAAAAGCACCCATACGCAGCATGTTTACTTCCTGCTCCGTGAGGTATCTCCAGTCACCGCGACGGAGGTTCTTCTTGGTCAGACCGGCAAAGAATACACGGTCGAGCTTAATCACACGATAGCCCAGTGATTCGAAGATACGACGCACGATACGGTTCTTTCCAGAGTGAATCTCAATACCCACCTGCTTCTTGTCAGTAGGACTGGCGTAGTCGATGGCATCGGCATGGATTTCACCATCCTCCAGAGTAATACCCTCGGCAATCTGACGCATATCTGCTGCGGTTACATTCTTGTCGGTATAGACATGATAGATTTTCTTCTTGAGGTATTTCGGATGAGTCAGCTTGGAAGCCAAATCACCGTCGTTAGTGAGCAGCAATACACCGGTTGTATTTCGGTCAAGACGGCCCACCGGATAGATACGCTCCTTGCAAGCATTGCGCACCAGATCCATCACGGTCTTACGGTTCTGCGGATCATCGCTGGTGGTTACATAATCTTTCGGCTTATTCAGCAACACGTAAACCTTCTTCTCAATGCTGATTGGCTGATCATGGAACTTAATCTCATCAGTCTGCTTTACCTTAGTTCCCAACTCGGTAACTACCTGTCCATTTACAGATACAACTCCGGCTGTAATGAACTCGTCAGCCTCACGGCGAGAGCATACTCCGGCATTGGCCAGGAACTTGTTCAAGCGGATCGGTGCATCAGGATCGACATTGACCAGCTTATACTCAATCTGTTTCTTCTTGCTGTACTTGGCATTCGGATCATAGTTGCTGTCGCGTTTCTGATAAGGACGGGCTGCTCCATAACGGTTGTTGCCACCCTGCTGGTAACCGCCCTGCTGATAACGTGAACGGTTTCCGCCCTGCTGATAGCCACCCTGCTGGTAGCCGCCTTCACGCTTGGCATATCCGCCGCGGTTGCTGTTATAACCACTGCGACCGGCATTGTACGACGGACGATCACCGCCCTGCACACGCGGACGATAACTGCGCTGTTCGCCCTGCTCATCGGCTCCGCCCTGTCCGTAAGACTTGTAAGGACGGCTATTGTAGCCTGAGTTTCCGGCATAACCGCCACGGTTGCTGTTATAGCCGCCACGATTATTATTGTACGGACGCGGGCTACGCTCTCCGTAGCCACCACGATTGTTATACGATCTGTTATTTTCACGGTTGTACGGCTTGTAACCCTCCCGGTTACGCTCCGAGCTCTGTCTTGGCTCGAAGTTCTCACGCCATTTTTCGTCTTCTGTCATCTTTTGAATAATAATAAGTTAAAGAAATAAGAAAGAAACGGGTCCAACCTCTCGGTTCAACACCGTTTCCTGTTTGTTTTTAAATACCTGTATAGGAATGCGGCGTAATGGCACGCAGTTCTTTCTTCACGTCTTCGCTCACCTCAAGAGTCTCAATGAAGTTCTTGATAGACTCCTCGGTAATAGCCTGATTGGTACGGGTCAGTGCCTTCAAGGCTTCGTAAGGATGCGGATAAGCCTCACGGCGCAGGATGGTCTGAATAGCCTCGGCTACTACTGCCCAGCAGTTATCCAAATCACCGTTAATGGCAGCCTCATTAAGCAACAGCTTGCGCAATCCCTTCAAAGTGCTCTGGATGGCAATGACCATGTGTCCCATCGGTACACCGACATTACGCAATACGGTTGAGTCAGTCAAGTCGCGCTGCAAACGAGAAATCGGCAACTTACGGCTCAAGTGCTCCAGAATGGCATTGGCTACACCCAAGTTACCCTCTGAGTTCTCGAAGTCAATCGGGTTGACTTTATGAGGCATAGCGCTGGAACCCACCTCACCGGCTTTGATCTTCTGCTTGAAGTACTCCATAGATACATACTGCCAGAAGTCACGATCCAAATCAATGATAATGGTGTTGATGCGCTTCATGGCATCAAACAAAGCGCTCAGATTGTCGTAGTTGGAAATCTGAGTGGTATATTCTTCACGCTCCAGGCCCAGCTTTTCGGCTACAAAAGCATTGCCGAAAGCCTTCCAGTCGTACTGTGGATAAGCCACGTGATGTGCATTATAGTTACCGGTAGCACCACCGAATTTAGCTGTAATCGGACAAGCCTTCATCAGAGCCAACTGGCGCTCCAAACGGTAAACGAACACCATTACTTCCTTACCCAAACGAGTTGGAGAAGCCGGCTGACCGTGAGTCTTGGCCAACATAGGAACATTAGCCCACTCCTCAGCATATTCTTTCAGCTGGGCAATGAGTTCTTCAATCTGCGGATAATAGCATTCCTCGAGCGCTTCCTTCACAGACAAAGGAACCGAAGTGTTGTTGATATCCTGAGAAGTCAGACCGAAATGGATGAACTCCTTATAGGCATCCAGTCCACCGATCTTGTCGAATTCTTCTTTAATGAAATATTCCACAGCCTTGACGTCGTGGTTCGTCACCTTCTCGATGTCTTTGACACGCTGGGCATCGGCCTCGGTAAAATTACGGTAGATGTTGCGCAAAGTCTCAAACAGACCGGCATCGAATGAAGCCAACTGAGGCAAAGGCAACTCGCACAATGTAATGAAATACTCAATTTCTACACGAACACGATAACGAATCAAAGCATATTCAGAGAAATACTTTGCCAACGCATCGGTCTTACTTCTATATCGGCCGTCGATAGGAGAAATGGCCGTCAACAAATCCAGTTCCATAAAGTGATACGTATTATTTTTTCAGTCTACAAAAATAGAGTTTTTTATTGATTCTTACATCTTATTTTAAAGAAACTTATAAGTTTTCAAGGATTATGCGGAGTATACAGGTAAAAACTCTGCCATCCGTTGAAGAAGCGCTCCTCCAGAAAGCCCGGCCAGGAACGTAATGAAGCATCTTCTGAACCGCCTACCACCCACAAGGTATCGGAACCGGCTGTAAAAGAAAACAGCTGCTCCGGAGCAGTAAAAAGACGACACTGCTGACGGTCGCCCAGATAAGGCACCAGCAGGTTCAGGGAATTACTGGCTTCGGAATCCGGAGCATAAAGAAAGACGCAGGAAGTCTGTTCCGGCCAGAAACGGCTGTTGCGACGCTCCAGATACTCCATCGGATAATCCCAGAAGGCATAAATCAGAAAAGCGGCAAAAAGAAAAACCGTATAACGACGGCCCACCCGGCGACAATATGACAGCAGAAGCGAAAAGACTCCGGCAAGGAATACCGGAAGAGCCGGACTGATGTAACGCGTAAACTTCCAGGTTGCCAGATAAAGAATGGCCAGAATCCAAAGAACGGCACTCCCCCACAAAGCAACATAAAGACGGGGAAGAGAGATTCCAGCCTGCAACGGGCGTTTCCGAAAAAGAAGATATAGAAATGCAGCTAAGCCACCTGCAATCCACACAGGAGTAAATCCCCGAAGAGTAAGAATATAGGCACAGGCAAAAAGAGTGTCGTAAAGATTGCGGAAAAAGCCTTCGCCCTGCATCTTTCCGGCTACTTCGACCGTGCGCACATCGGTCAAGAAATTAAAGAATCCCTGATAGGCCAGATAACAGAACAAAGGACACAGCAAAGCGATTCCGACAAAAAACGGCCAATTGCGAAATGCACGGACACGCCAGGCATACAGAACGATGCACAAAAGTGTCAAAACCGGATATAAGGCGTTGAAATAGCCGGTGGAACAGACGGCTGCAGCCAAAAGTGCCCCGGAAAGCATCAAAGACGGACGGACAAGAGAAGTCCCGCCCTGCAAACGGCGAAACAGCAAAGCTGTGAAGCAAGTCCAGGCTACAAAGCAAGTCTCGGCCAACTGATACTCGCGCAGAAGCAGTGTATTGACAACCGTGGCCGGATTCCAGAACACACAAGCCAGAATGGCCGATACCCACAGATAACGCCCCGGAAACAAGCGGATAAGCAACAGAGCGAGCAACCAGAAGGAAAGTGCAAAGAAAAGCAGATTCAAAGCGAACCCCTGCCACAAGACATCTTGCAACGTATGGCTTCCCCATAAGGCAACGCGCAGAGCCATGTAGTACAGACTGGCATGAGACAAATCACGATTGTCAGTATGAAGGGTACGAAGATCTTCCCAAACACCGGTCCAACCGGTTGTCTGATCGGAAAAGAAACTGTTCCGCAGGGAATCACCCTGATATGTCACCGTAGTGTCGTAAGTATATGCTCCCCAACCGGGATGATTATAGGCCAGACAGACAGAGGTCAGTTCATCGCCGTAAGGCATTTCCTTCTGACTCATCCAATAAAAACGCAGAATCACAGCCAGAAGAAAGACCAAAATCAAAGTAAGTCGAATCAGCAGAGGGCTTCGAAAAAGGAAAGTTGTCGCTTTCATAAACTAATCGTATAAAAACAAAAAAAGAGATACACTCGGTATCTCTATCCATATCTCTGTGGGCGTTGACGGATTCGAACCGCCGACCCTCTGCTTGTAAGGCAGATGCTCTGAACCAGCTGAGCTAAACGCCCTTTCATTTGTTCATTAAGTTTGATATGCTCTATCTCTTTAAAGCGCTGCAAAGATACGGCTTTTTTTATTACCTCCAAATATTTTTGCGAAAAAGTAGAAAAAAACTTCATCTCCGCCTATATGTATTAAGATTTATAGTAACTTTGCAACTCCATATTAATAATGTATATGATATTTTCGACACTGACAGCAATTTCGCCTGTAGACGGGCGATATAGAAATAAAGCCGAGAACCTGGCGGCTTACTTTTCAGAGTATGCGCTCATTAAATACAGAGTGCAGGTTGAGATCGAGTATTTTATTACTCTGTCTGAATTCTTACCGCAGCTTCGTGCGTTGGCGACTGGGGAGAATAAAGAGGCTTTGCGGAAAATTTACCGCGAGTTTTCGGTTGAGGACGCTACCCGTATTAAAGAGATCGAGAGTGTGACAAATCATGATGTAAAGGCTGTTGAATATTTTATAAAAGAGAAATTCGATTTGTTGTCTTTGCAGGAATATAAGGAATTTATCCATTTCGGATTGACTTCCCAGGACATTAACAATACATCTGTTCCATTGTCTATCAAGGATGCACTGAACGAAGTGTATTTCCCCGGTTTGCAAGAAGTGATCGACATGTTGAAGAAATATGCCGAAGACTGGGCGGATGTTCCCATGTTGGCCAAGACGCATGGGCAGCCGGCTTCTCCTACCCGTTTAGGAAAAGAAGTGATGGTGTTTGTTTACCGTTTGGAACAACAGGTGAAGCTGTTGAAAGCGACTCCTGTTTCTGCTAAGTTCGGTGGAGCAACCGGTAATTTCAATGCGCATCATGTGGCTTTTCCGGAGTATGACTGGAAAGCTTTCGGGAATAAGTTTGTGAATGAAGTGTTGGGACTGAGCCGTGAGGAATGGACGACACAGATTTCCAACTATGACAACATGGCTGCTATTTTTGACGGGATGAAACGTATCGATACGATTTTGATCGATTTGTGCCGTGATTTCTGGCAGTATGTTTCTATGGAGTATTTTAAACAGAAGATCAAAGCCGGTGAGGTCGGTTCTTCTGCTATGCCGCACAAGGTGAATCCGATCGACTTCGAAAATGCGGAAGGTAATTTGGGTATGGCAAATGCTATCCTGACGCACCTGGCAACCAAGTTGCCGATTTCACGTTTACAGCGTGACCTGACAGACTCTACAGTCCTTCGTAATGTCGGTGTGCCGATGGCTCATGTCGAAATCGCATTCAAAAGTTTAACAAAAGGGCTGGGTAAGTTGTTATTAAACGAGAAAGCATTGTTCCGGGATTTGGATAACTGCTGGGCTGTAGTGGCCGAAGGAATTCAGACTATCCTTCGTCGTGAAGGGTATCCGAAACCTTATGAAGCATTAAAAGCCTTGACTCGTACAAATGAAGGTATCACAGCCGAGTCGATCAGTAATTTTATCGATACGTTGCAGGTTAGCGATGCTGTTAAAGCTGAATTAAAGGCGATAACGCCGCATAATTATACAGGTATTTAGTGAGAAACAATGGGTAGCCGTGAGGTTACCAAGTAGTTAATTATCATTTAATTTACATCAAATGAGCACAGAAGAAAGAGATGAATCTCAACCGCGTCCAAGAAAGGTGATACCAAGTATCAGACGGGAAAACACAGACCAGGATTCTGAAAGAAGACCTTACAATCAAGGTTATAACAGACCTGAGGGAAACAACTATGAACGGAGACCATATAACCGCGGAGGTTATAATTCTTATGGGGACAACCGCTCTTATGGAGACAGACCGAGTCGCCCGCGTACGTATGATAACCGTGATGGCGGTTACAACAAACCGTATAACCGCGATAATGGTGGAAACCGTAGCTACGGCAACTCTAATCGTGAAGGCGGCTATAACAGCAGACCTTCTTACGGTAGCAATCGCCCTTATGGTAACAACGATCGCCCTTCTTACGGCAATGACCGTTCTTATGGGAACGATCGTCCGTACAATCGTCCGTCTCGCCCGAACTATGAAGACAGAGGAAAGGCTTATTCGGCTACTCCGTCCGGCGAAGGTGTTTCGGGTGATGGTGTAAAGAAAAGAAGACCGCGTGTAGGTGATACCCGTGTAAGTTCGTCTTATGATAATCGCGATAATCGTGGTGGCAGACCTTCATACGGTAATAACAACAACCGTTATGGAAATGGCGGCGGACGTGGCGGCTACAATAACAACAGACGTCCGAACAACAATCGCCGTACCGGTGATTACAATCCGAATGCCAAGTATAACTTCCAGAAGCAGTTGAAGTATAAGGAAGTGCTGGCAGATCCTAACGAACCGATCCGCTTGAATAAGTTCTTGTCCAATGCAGGCGTTTGTTCTCGTCGCGAGGCGGATGAATTTATCCAGGAAGGAGTTGTTCAGGTAAATGGTCAGGTTGTAACTGAATTGGGAACGAAGATTACCCGTCAGGACACGGTGTTGTTCAAAGACCAGCCGGTTCAGATCGAGAGTAAAGTGTATATCGTCCTGAATAAGCCGAAGAATTGTGTGACAACTTCCGATGATCCTCAGGAACGTCTGACTGTCATGGATTTGGTAAAGAACGCTTGCCAGGAACGAATTTATCCGGTGGGACGTCTGGACCGTAATACGACAGGTGTACTGTTGCTGACGAACGATGGCGATCTGGCTTCCAAGCTGACGCATCCTTCTTTCAAGAAGAAGAAAATCTACCATGTATGGTTGGATAAGAACGTATCTATCGAAGATATGGAAAAGATCGCTAACGGATTAGAGCTTGAAGACGGAGAAATCCATGCTGATGCCATCAGTTATGCAAGCGAAGATGATAAGAGCCAGGTCGGTATCGAAATTCACTCAGGACGTAACCGTATCGTCCGTCGTATTTTCGAATCACTGGGCTATCACGTGGTTAAACTGGATCGTGTATATTTTGCCGGTCTTACAAAAAAGAACCTTGGACGTGGAAAGTGGCGTTATCTGAACGAACGTGAGGTGAACGCGCTCCGCATGGGGGCTTTCGAATAATATAGAGTTTAGCCGGTTGGAAAAGCCGGCTAACTTGTTTTGATTACCTAAGAATAAAAATATAAACATGGAAGCAATTAAAAGAACAAAAATTGTAGACGTACTGAAAAGCGAAGCTTTCGGTACGACCGTTAACGTGAAAGGATGGGTCCGTACCCGCCGTGGTAGTAAACAGGTTAGTTTCATAGCCTTGAATGACGGTTCTACAATAAATAATGTTCAGATCGTTGTAGACGTGGACAAGCTGGGCGAAGAATTTCTGAAGCCGATAACGACAGGTGCGAGTATCAGTGTAAACGGTACGTTGGTGCAGTCGCAGGGAAAAGGCCAGAATGTGGAGATCCAGGCTACTGAAATAGAAATTTACGGTTCTGCCGATCCGAATACTTATCCTTTGCAGAAAAAAGGCCATTCGATGGAGTTCTTACGTGAGATCGCTCATCTCCGTCCACGTACGAATACATTCGGAGCGGTGTTCCGTATTCGTCATAACATGGCTTATGCCATTCATAAATTTTTCCATGACAGAGGGTTCTTCTATTTCCATACACCGTTGATCACAGCTTCCGATTGTGAAGGTGCGGGTCAGATGTTCCAGGTGACGACCATGAACCTCTATGATCTGAAGAAGGATGAAAACGGATCTATCGTTTATGATAACGATTTCTTCGGTAAACAGGCGAGCCTGACCGTTTCCGGACAGTTGGAAGGTGAATTGGCGGCTACGGCTTTGGGACAGATTTATACATTCGGTCCGACTTTCCGTGCGGAAAACTCCAATACGCCGCGCCACTTGGCTGAGTTCTGGATGATCGAGCCGGAAGTGGCTTTCAATGATATCCTGGACAATATGCAGTTGGCGGAAGAGTTCATCAAGTATTGTGTACAATGGGCTTTGGACAACTGTATGGATGATATCAAATTCTTGAACGATATGTTCGATAAGGGTTTGATCGAACGTTTGCAGGGAGTGTTGAAAGACGATTTCGTCCGTTTGTCTTATACGGAAGGAATCAAGATTCTGGAAGAGGCCGTTGCTAAAGGCCACACGTTCGAGTTCCCGGTATATTGGGGTGTCGACCTGGCTTCTGAGCATGAACGTTTCCTGGTTGAAGAGCATTTCAAACGTCCGGTAATCCTGACTGACTATCCGAAAGAGATCAAAGCTTTCTATATGAAGCAGAATGAGGACGGCAAGACGGTTCGTGCGATGGATGTGTTGTTCCCGAAAATCGGTGAAATTATCGGTGGTTCCGAGCGTGAAGCCGATTATGACAAACTGTTGAACCGAATCAATGAAATGGGGATTCCGATGAAGGATATGTGGTGGTATTTGGATACTCGCCGCTTCGGTACGGTTCCTCATTCCGGTTTTGGTTTGGGCTTCGAACGTCTGCTGTTGTTTGTGACAGGTATGACAAATATTCGCGACGTGATTCCTTTCCCACGTACACCGAAGAATGCCGATTTCTAATTTCGCATAGAATTGAAAAATCAAAACTCCGCATAGAACGTTCAGAGGACTATGCGGAGTTTTTTATTTAATCTTCATCTTCCAAGTCGATTGGGATCTGCCGCTTGAACGCTTCCTTGAAAGAGATCAGCGATTCGGTTCGGGCAAGGCCTAACGGTTGAAGCTTATTATGGATAATGCTTAGCAAATGCTGGTTATTCTTTGCATATATCTTTATGAATAAATCATATTGTCCAGTCGTGTAGTGACATTCAACCACCTCCGGGATTTCCTTCAGAGCTTCCGTCACCGATGGAAACTGTCCGGGAGATTTGAGGAACAGGCCCATGTATGCACAAGTTTCATAACCTACTTTTGTGTTGTCGACGATAAATTCAGACCCTTTGATTACACCCAGGTTGGTAAGTTTTTGTATACGTTGGTGTATTGCTGCACCCGATACATTACACTCCCGCGCAACTTCGAGGAAAGGCATACGGGCATTGCCTATGATTAGTTTTAATATCTTCTCGTCAAGTTCATCCAGTTGATGGTGTGCCATAATTTTTATATATTTGTATATCTGTATAAATCAGTTCTTACAATCTTAATACAAATATAAATAATCTCTAATGATTAACCTCTATTTTTTTAGTGGAATATTTTAGTTTGTAAGTTCCTTTAGTAGTAATAATCTTCAATTTTATGGTTTTATGAGTTTACAATCAGTAGTAGCATGTAGGTCTGAGATCGG
>ENA-UESD01000310-UESD01000310.1-human-gut-metagenome-genome-assembly--contig:-NODE-310-length-44999-cov-28.602021_pt1 | contig 44999 bp, 34 predicted proteins | sample MGYA00242985_ERZ507986 | MGnify/ENA primary metagenome ERZ507986 (study PRJEB26167, sample SAMN06115408) | human gut metagenome | host: Homo sapiens | place: China:Guangxi | collected 2016-04-06... | reverse complement strand
ACCTATGAAAATTTAATAAGAATTGCACACAGTAATATAAAGCCATCTACAGACGCGCTTTCGCTCACTTCCGCACATAACAGACACTAAGCTCTGGAGAAACAATTTTTCAAATTGTCCCTCCAATCGCTAAGTGCTGATGTGCTCCAATGGTCTGTTGATGGCTTATATTATGTGTGCAATTCATATTATCGTATCGAAGGTTGGCAAACATGCATGCACACATTCTCATTTATGATTGTGCGGACACGCCAATTCCATTTTAATGTATTGAACTTCGGGTTTTACTTCCCATAAACCTTCGTCAGATGCGAAACATCCAAATAGTCCGCGATACCGTCCGCGTAGTCCGTTGGAACTTCCCCGGCGACGAGCGGTTTCAAATACGCAATCATTTCTGCGGTCACGTCGTGGTGGTCAGGCGTGATCCAGGAGACAGGCACTTCCTTCGCCTGATTGGCAACTTCACTGACCGGAGTATTGGAAAGCTCGTAGGTGTATGGAGCATTCGACAGACGATGCAGACTTACCATCTGTGCGCTTTCTCCGTTCTTGGCGAGAACAACCGCATGCTTGCCGGAGAGGAACGACTCCGTTAAGTCTGTCATACTTGCCATGTGTCCGGCACAACGCTGCAGAACATTGACTTCGACGGAACGAACCTTGATGCCGAGCTTTTCCTTTACAAGGTATTCCAGTGTCTTTCCGGCACCGCTCAACTGTGCATGTCCGAACTTGTCAGCGGCAGCATTGGTAGCAGAGATGTAGTTGCCGTCCTTGTCGCGGATACCTTCAGAGACAGCGACGATGACATTCTTGTATTTCTTTACCATTTCCTTTAAGTCTGTGATGAACTGCTCCTTGTCGAAGGCAACCTCGTTCATGTTGAAGTTGAGCAGCGCAACAGTATAGACATGATTGAGCTTGAAATCCCAGTCGCTCCCCTTTGGTGCCTGCTCGCGAATCGGGAAAGTGGAGTAGAAGAGGGAGCGGTCCTTGAAATAAGTCTGGTAGGCATTCTGCATTTCAACGATGAACTTCTCGCCGTTTTCTCCTTCGCAATACACGTCGAAGATGGCCTTGCGGTCGGTATAGACATCTCCCACATGCTCCGGATTCAGATACGACACATCCTTCACAACCTGTCTGCCATTAAACAAGCTGTTGAGGAAGCAAATGAGCAAATCCTTGTTCATTGCCGTTCCGAATATTCGCTTGAAGCCGAAGTCGGTCAGCAAGCTGATGTATCTTTCTTCTACCTGTTTCATACGCAATTCATTTAATTCAACATCTAGTTTCGCCGCAAAATTACGCTTTTTTCCTGAAACGACCAAATAAAAAGCGGGAAAACTGGCTGATAGACATTCATAACTCTTTCTATCACATAATACAAATCCCCCAGCCCGCAGTTTGCAGGTTGGGGGATGATTCTTTCTGTTCCCATTCCTATACCTCCAGCAGCGGCTGCAGCTTGGTGGCATCGAAGCAGGGACATGCCTTCTGCACGCCAGGCAGGTCACGATGACCCAGTATCACCTTGATGTCAGGAAAACGGTGATGGAGGTTGATGATCAGCCAGAACATCGCATCCTTCTGTGCCGCCGTTCGGGTGTCGGCTATGCAGCCCCTGGCATCCAGTCCGCCCTCATAGCAGATGCCGATGGAGTTGGCGTTGGCTCCACGGGCATGCGCACCCATCCGCTCTACCGGACGGCACTCATGTACCTTGCCCTCGCGCGTAATATAATAATGATAGCCGATGTCAAACCAGCCGTTCACTTCCACATGGTCGTGGCGCAGCTGCTCTACTGTGTAAGGGTGATTGCAGCGGCTACCGCTGCAATGCACCACAATCATATCAATCTTTCTCATAGTCTATTAATTAAACCTGATAATCCATTGTTAAACCCAGGAGACGGTATGCCCTAAAAAGAGCAGGAAGAAACTCCCATAGCCCCCAAAAGGGCTGTTAATACCGTCACCACAAACTTGATGACCTCATTCCATGTCTGCTTGTTCTTGATACTCATATACCTAATCTGTTAATAATTAATATTTTAGAAATTTACATTGTCGCCGTTGCCGGAATCCTCGCCGGTGTTGCCAGTGCCCTGCGATGTGCCGCCACTGTTCTCACCAGTGCTTCCGGTGCCCTGCGATGTGCCGCCTCCGGTGGTGCTTCCTGGCTTGCCGGTCTCGTCTGTGCCGTCGCCAGCCGCCTCGTCCTTCTTGTACTTCTTTGCCTCCTCGATGTTGAGCGTCTTGGCGCCCGCCTTCTCTGCCTTCATAGCTGCAATCTGCAGAGCTCTGGATGCCACCTGCTTGTAATCCAGTTCGGTGAACTTGTTCTTCACTCCCTCTCCAGGGATATACTGGATGTTTGCCCCGGTGATGTTGACGTCGCTGCGGAAGTCGGCAGGATTATCTACTCCTGTACTGGTAAGCTGGAGACGGAACTTGCCCAGCTCGCCAAACTCCACCTGATTGCCACGCTGAAGCTCTGTTACGAGGTTATCTACTGCGCTCACCAATACTGCGGTGCAGTCTGCACGGGATACGGTGGTCTGCTTCTCGATCAATCCTGCAAACATCTTGAGCGAGATGGAATCGTTGATCTGTGTGCAAGCATAATACTTGCTGTCTGAGGTCTTGTCACCCGGCTTTGCCAAATGCTTGGCTAAACTAAAACTTACTGACATACTACTAAAATTTTAAAAGATGAATAACTCTTGTTGTGTATCGGACTCTTCCCGATTACATATGCAAAGATACGACATCCGGCAGAGGCGATTTGCACACTTTGGTCCAAGATGGTTCACTTTCGTCCTTTTTGGTTCACTTTGGTTCAAGATGGTACTCTTTCGTCTGTGTCATATATGATGATCGCTTACGTCATATATGATGATTGCTTACGTCATATATGATACTTGCCTGCGTCATATATGATGCAAGTTCATGCCGTATATGGCGTAGGCTGATGCCATATTGGGTGTAGGCTGATGCCCGATATGCCTCCTGCAAGCACCCTATATGCCGATGTCTGAACCCATCTTTCCTGGTGTTGCTACACTCTCGGGGAGTGGGTGATTTTTATGCTACCATCTCGGCGAGAAACAGCTACCATCTCGGCGAATGGGGGTGGCTGAAGCTACACTCTCAGCGAGAGATTGAATGCTAAGTGCTTGATAATTAGATGGATAGATTCGAGAAAGTGGCCCTTATACTATACCATATATAGTAATATATATACTTTATTATACTTTTTATACTATACGTAAACGCGTGTGAGAAATCTTTTTTTTAGAAATTTTGATGGAAAATGTATTTTTTTTCTTTGTTTTTTTTGGTTATTTCGAAAAAAGGTGTTACTTTTGCAATCGGTTAGCTGAAATGGCATCAAAAGCTATGGCAAAAAGCTGTTGTGTCATAAGGCTGATACAAGTGAGGGTTTTACAAATACTCCGAGAGTTCAGGACTAACCTCTTTCCTGTTCTTGTGAGTTTGGCATTGGATCCTTACCTGGGCATTCTGTGTCCGATTGGTTCGAAGAAAAGAATAATCGGCACGGAACGATGGTAGGAGTATCAAAATGCCAAAGATGTTGATTATTATGAGGTTTTAATTCCCGAAAGGGAAGATAGTCAGCATCAATTTGTTATCTTCACCTATCCTTCTGTGTCGATTTCTTTTTAAAATATAAATTTGCCTACCTTGAAAAAGGCAGACGACAACTAATAAGGAAAAGAAATGACAAAACCTATGAACAACGTAATCTCCCTGCTGGGAGTTCAAGGACTGTCGCGAAACAATTATTCCGTTGTGCAGCTCAAGGTAGTTTTGGCCATTATTGGCCATGCTCAGAAAGTGATTAAGGACTACGTGGTAGATGGCCAAATGCCTAATAAGTCTATGCGTAAGTGTTTGACAGCCAAGCAGATGACTGATGGCTATGTTGTCGTCGTCATCCGCCTGGCGGATCTATGCGCCCATACCAGCCGCTATAGCCAGGTTAAGAATGCGATAGTGGATATGGCGAAGCGCAAGCCGATAGCCATCCCCTACAAGTGTGATGTGAACCAGGTGACCTATTACGCTGAATTTCCAAGACTTTTCTCTTGTGAATTCATCAGGATGGGAGGTCATCTGGCGGTGGAGTTCCGTTTCTCCAACGATCTGCTGGACTACTTCTACAGTTTCGACAAGGGGGTAGCCCATGTGCATCTGGATGTGGTGAATCACTGCTGCAGTGCATCATCCATCAAGCTCTACATCATCACCCTCTGCTGGGCGTTGAAGGGATATACCAAGATAGATCCCAAGAAGTTTGTAGCGCTGATGCACGGCAGGGAGAATTATTACAAATACTTCAGCGATCTGATGTCGAAGAGCCTCCAGCCGGCACTCGACGACCAGAAGCGACTCTACGACTGTGGCATGGTAGATCAGTATCTCACGCTATCTACCTATTATTCCGAGGAGGATGCCCTGAGAGCCGAGCAGCGTTGCGTGGGGTGGCCTACCTACCTGGTTTTTACGGTCCACTGCCGTGAGGATGAAGTGCAGGACGATAAGATTCCGGAGGAATTGCGCTCTCAACGTATCCAGTTGAAAATCAAGCTAATGAATCGTTATGATGTAAGCGAGGCTACTGCGAAGGAGCTGAGCAGTCATCTCTTTCTGGGAATGTTGGGCGACTTTGTGGTGTGGTTTGAGCGCAAGGAAAAGTATGTTGCCGAGCGCATCCGTCTGCATCAGCCTATGAAAAAGGCAGCATATATCGTGAGTGCCCTCCGTGGTTTCTTCAAGGATAGAGGCAGTCTGCCTGTGAAATCTTCCGGAGCATCCTCTCCGGATCCTGTTCCCGTAGCCAAGCCTTTTCCTCCTGTTCCGTCTAACCTCAAAAATGACTAGCTTATGCAAGATGCCAATCACAATAACTATATGATGATGGGCAAGGCAGATCTCGCCTTGCAGTATTTCCCGATGGCGGGCGACAAGATTACGGCTCGCCGACACCTGATGTCATGGATCAAGCGCTGTCCACCCCTATGGGAGGGCATCCGCCAGTTGGGCTATCATCAGCGGTGTCAATACTTTTCTCCCAAAATGGTGCAATTGATTTACCATTTCCTGGGAGAGCCTGGCTAAAGGCTGAATAGTGAAAATTATTTATCATTACAGCAGTTTACAGGCTATTTTAGCCAAAAATCTCCCTATAAGCCAGAAAAAACTGTGCTTATAGGGAGATTTCAATTGCGCCGGATATCCCATTTTTCGGGCGTTTGAGAAGATAGAGATGAATGTTGAACTATATTTACATCATTATCAGGTGAGAGAGTTGGACGATGCTTTTGACTTCCAATCGTCAATCGTTCCCGTCTTAGACGAGAAGTTGCAGCCAATCTGGTAAATCGTTCTGTTGTCTGTAGCATACTCACGGGCATATCCTTTTTCTTCGATTTGTTTCAAGGCTTCAGAAGCTGAACCATCACGCTTAAATTCGAAGATGTAAACAAACATTGGGGTCTCAACAATGCAATCAACTCGTCCTTCACTTTGCTCCTTTTCTATTAGGACGGTAAAGCAGCTTATCATGCGAATCACCAGATAGAAGGTATATTGGAAGTATCGTTCTTTTTCCCGCTCGTCATCTTTGCGTCGTTGGCTATAGGGTATGCTGGCGAAGAAGGATGTGAGTAGCTTCTCCAATTTGTCGCAATCTCCCGTCTTCATAGTGCTTACTACCTCTATAACCCATGCATCTGGTGACTCCTTGGGTTTCAGATAATTGGCTGCCACCATGGTTACGAAACCTGCTTTTACCTCGTCGTTTGGAAAATTCAAGAGATAGGAATCGGTATCCATATTCCAATCCTTAATGGTGAGATAACCACTCTGATAGATCATCGGTAGGGGAGCCTCGGTATCAGCCTTGTAATCTATAAAACTGCTGGTAGGATAGTATTTTCCTGTCAGTTCATTGAGATTTTCGTCGAAGTGAGCTAATAAACGGACCAGATAAGTAGGCGAACCTGTACGGAACCAGAAATCACTCAGGATTTTCTTGCTCAGTGAGTTCAAGATGCTGAACGGGTTGTAGATGTCGAGCATGCTTGGGCTGAAATGATAACCGTCATACTTGCGCTTGAGTCGATGTTTCATCTCATCTTCAGATACTTTATATCTTACGGACATTGCCTTGATTTGTTCATCGAAGGTTGAGTATAATTCTTCCTCTGTGATTCCGCAAAGTGCCTCGTAGCGGTCGTCCATACTGATGTCGTCAGGTTGGTTGAAACCGCTGAATACGCTTACTTGCGAGAACTTGGTAACACCTGTTAATAACACGAATTTCAGATCTCTGTCAGCTGCCTTGAAAACACTATAGAATCCTTTCATGATTTCACGGTGTCTATCTTCCAGTAATCGCTCGTTGCCTTCAGAATCGAAGGTCTTTAACCCTGTGTCCAAAACATCCAGTAAAGGCTTGTCATATTCATCAATCAAGACTACGGCACCCAGTCCTGTCTTTTCGTGGGCAATTCTCAATACAGCCATGAAACGGTCTCCCAAGGTGGTGGCTAATGGGTCTCTTCCGTAAATCAATTCTTGTTTTTCAACAAAAGTCAGCAAAGTCTTTTCCAATTCGCCTGCTTGTGTGAAATCCTTGCCGTTGAAATCTATATGGAAAACAGGGTATTGCTTCCATTCTTTTTCTAATGAATCGATGGCAAGTCCTTTAAACAGTTCTTTCTTTCCTTGGAAGTAGCATTCCAGGGTAGAAATCAACAATGACTTTCCGAATCGTCTTGGACGACTCAGAAAGTATATATGCCCATTGTGTACTAAATCATAAATCAAGTCTGTCTTGTCAAGATAGACATAACCGTCATTTCTGATTTTTTCAAAGTCTTGTATTCCTATAGGGTATTTCATGTTGTTGCTTTTATTGAATTTTTGGCAAAGTTACGAAAAAAAATGGTATATGCAAAATAATGTGGAATAAAATGTCTTTATTTTCAGATAAAAACAACAATTTTAAGCTATAAGAAGAGGGTGCGTCACAGACTTATGACACACCCTCCTCTCATTATATTTTATGCTTCTTCTTCAGTTTCTTCATCCTTCAATGACTCCAGAATCTCTACGAAAGGACTGTGGAAGGTGCTGAAGAGATGGAGAATCTCCTTGCGCTGCTCCTCATCCTCTTCCCAAAGGCTGATCTCGCCCTTCTGGTGAGCCTTGATGAGCTTGGCGCAACGCTTGATCTTGCGCTTGTTGTTGCGAGCCTGCAACTGGTCGCCCTGGATAGGCTTCTGGCTTACATACGAGAAAGCTACAAGCTGGTTCATGAACATGTCGAACATCGGATCATCATGGCTCCAGTCGCTGTCCTTCAGCCAGAACCACTGGAAGGCATACTTCTGCTCCATGGCAATGAGGCTCTGTCCCAAGGTATCGGTGTCGATGCCCTTTGCCATCTGCTCCTTGATGAAGGCAACGAGACTTTCTGGGGTAATCTCCAGTTCCACCTCGTGGGTGATGCTGCTGCCGGCAATGTTGATGCGCCAACGGTAGTTCTTGTTCTTGATCAGGGCAGAATGGGCATTCATCATCAGCTCGCTCAATTTTCCCTCAGACGGAATCTGATCTACTACGGCAAGGCGCTGGCGCTGGTCGCGAACCACCAGCTGGGCATCCTCATGACGGAGCACGCAGATATAAACCAGTTTGTTGTCGTCCAACTGCAAGGTGAAGCGGTCGTTGTTGTCATCACCTACAAATTCGTAGCGATACTCATCTACCTTGTCGTGAGCCACCTCCAGTTCATTGTGTACCTTGTTGCCCTCACTGTCGTAGAGCGAGAAGCCGATGTATGGAATCTGAATATTGAGAGAGAAAGGATTTCCCTCTTCCGGAATCAGGGTGAGGCGCAAGCCTTCGTCACCGAAGTCCTCCTTCTTGCAGACGAAGCCATCGTCGGTCTTCTCCGCCTTTTCTACCTTCACGTCGCCATGGCGCCAGTAGATATCAAAAGTGATGGTGTTTTCGTCCTCGCTGGTCACCTGGATAAAATCGTCGATGTCCTGTCCCAGATAGATAACCTTGGCAGGTTCATATACCTCGGTATCATCATCTTCCAGAGGCTTTACCCACATTTCTCCCGGCATTGGGTCATCTTCCCATTCGTCTTCTTCTGCGGCAGCAGTAGATTTGAAGACCAGGAAGATCATTCTCTGTTCCTCTCTGCTTCCATCTTCCTTGCAAAGGAAAACCTTCGATTCCTTTGGGATGAAGAAAGGAGTAGATAGATACGGGTTCTTACATAATGCTGTGTATTCCACCTCTGTCCAGATAGGCAAGGTGTGCTTGTTCGTATTATTTGTCATATCTGTTTTTTTGTATTATCCTATTGATTGAACTAAATTTCAAAAACGGATGCAAAGATACTGAGAAAAGCAGACAATACAAAATTTTACGGCCATTTTTTGTTGTTTTCGCTTTAAAAGTTTGTGTTAAGGGAAAGCTTTTGCCCTTTCAGGGCGGCAGGTTTGAGCCCGTTGTAACCCAGGGTGGTGCCCTGGGCTAGGAGCTTTTGCCCTTTCAGGGCGTATGGATATTAGCCTGGTGAAACATAACAGCCCTGTACCTTTGGCTCTACGCAAGTGAGTTAATAATTAATAATTTCAGTGCCGAAACCATAATAAATTGTGGGAAATGACTGATTTCTCGAATTTTTTGTCTAATTTTGCACCTTGGTATAGAATGCCTTGGCTTGTAATGAGGCTCGGGGCAGGAGATACACATTATTTTATATATAAATTTAGGAAATAAAAAATTTAATAATAAGAATGAAGAAGAAAATTCAGTTCAGTCTCGTTTATCGAGACATGTGGCAGAGTTCTGGTAAGTTCCAGCCACGCAAAGATCAGTTGGCTAAGATTGCCCCAGTTATCATCGAAATGGGTTGCTTCAGCCGTGTTGAGACCAATGGTGGTGCTTTCGAGCAGGTAAACCTTTTGGCAGGTGAGAACCCTAACGATGCAGTGCGTGCTTTTTGCAAGCCTTTCAATGAGGTGGGCATCAAGACTCACATGCTCGACCGTGGATTGAACGCTCTTCGTATGTATCCTGTGCCAGACGATGTACGTGCCTTGATGTACAAGGTGAAGGCTAAGCAGGGTACCAACATCACCCGTATCTTCGATGGCTTGAACGATGTTCGTAACATCATTCCTTCTATCAAGTGGGCTAAGGAAGGTGGCATGACTCCACAGTGTGCGCTCTGTATCACCAACTCTCCAGTACATACACTCGAATATTATATGAACATCGCCGACCAGCTCATCGCTGCCGGTGCTGAGGAAATCTGCTTGAAGGATATGGCTGGTATCGGTCAGCCTGCATTCCTCGGTAAGCTCACCAAGATGATCAAGGACAAGTATCCTGAGATCATCATCCAGTACCACGGTCACTCTGGTCCTGGTCTCTCTATGGCTTCTATCCTCGAGGTCTGCAACAATGGTGCCGACATCATCGATACAGCCATCGAGCCATTGTCATGGGGTAAGGTTCATCCAGACGTTATCTCTGTCATCAGCATGCTGAAGAACGAGGGCTTCGAGGTGCCTGAAATCAACATGAGCGCTTACATGAAGGCTCGTGCCATGACTCAGGAGTTCATCGACGAGTGGCTCGGCTACTTCATCAACCCAGGTAACAAGATCATGTCTTCATTGTTGCTCGGTTGTGGTCTCCCTGGCGGTATGATGGGTTCTATGATGGCAGACCTCGGCGGTATGCGTCAGACTATCAACAATATCCGCAAGAAGAAGGGTGAGGAAGAGTTGTCTATGGACGACCTTCTGATCAAGCTCTTCGACGAGGTAGAGTATGTATGGCCACGCGTTGGTTATCCTCCATTGGTAACACCATTCAGCCAGTATGTAAAGAACATCTCATTGATGAACCTCCTCACCATGGAGCAGGGCAAGGGCCGCTTCGTAATGATGGATGATTCTATGTGGGGTATGATCCTCGGTAAGAGTGGTAAGATTCCTGGAACTATCGACCCAGAACTCGTAGAGCTTGCCAAGAAGCAGGGTCGTGAGTTTACAGATGTAGATGCTCATACATTGCTTACTAATGCACTCGACGACTTCAAGAAGGAAATGGACGAGAACGGTTGGGAGTATGGTCAGGACGATGAGGAGCTCTTCGAGCTTGCTATGCACCCAGAGCAGTATCGCAACTTCAAGAGCGGTCAGGCTAAGAAGAACTTCCTGGCTGACCTCCAGAAGGCAAAGGATGCCAAGCTCGGCAGCACCTTGACTCCAGCTCAGCTCGCAGAGTTCAAGCATGCCAAGGCTGATGCTATCGTAGCACCAGTAGCAGGTCAGATTTTCTGGGAGTTCCAGGGCGAGGGCGAGTGCCAGCCAGCTGTAGAGCCATTCATCGGTAAGGAGTACAAGGAAGGTGATGCCTTCTGCTACATCCTCGCTCCATGGGGTGAGTTTGAGACTGTTCCTGCCGCTTTGGGTGGTAAGCTCGTGGAAATCAATGCTAAGCAGGGCAGCAAGATCCGCAAGGGTGATGTCATCGCTTACATTGAGCGCAACGCTGAGTAAACATTGAATTTATGGATTATCAAGCAATTATTGATAAGTATTATCCTGAGGATACGGAGCTTCGCCATATCCTCATCACACATAGTCAATCTGTAGCGCGAAAAGCGCTACAGATTGTTTCGTCTCATCCCGAACTGCATCTGGATGCCCGGTTTATAGAGGAAGCAGCCATGCTTCACGACATCGGAATCTTCCAGACCGATGCTCCTGGCATTCATTGTTTCGGTTCGCAGCCATACATCTGTCATGGCCGACTGGGTGCCGAACTGCTGCGCAAGGAAGGATATGAGCGACATGCTCGGGTATGTGAGCGCCACACCGGTGCCGGCATTACGAAAGAGCAGATCGAGAAGCAGCAACTGCCACTGCCTCACCAGGATTTTCTGCCGGAAACCATGGAGGAGAAGGTAATCTGCTATGCTGACAAATTCTTCAGCAAGACTCATCTCGACAAAGAAAAGAGTATCGAAAAGGCAGAGAAAAGTCTCGCTAAGTTTGGCGAGGAAGGAGTAAAGCGCTTCCAGGAATGGGAGCGGATGTTTGAAAAATAAAAAATAATTTTCTGAAGTTTTATTGGGCCAAGGCTTGGGATATTTCAGATGTTCCCATACGCCCTGAAAGGGCAGAAGCACCTAGCCCAGGGCAACACCCTGGGTAAAAAAGGTAGGAGCCATACGCCCTGTAAGGGCAAAAGCTTTCTAGATCCATTTATAAAACTCGAATATTTATTCTGAATGAGAAAACAATCAACTATAGCTGTTCTGATGTTTGCATCCATCGCTGCCATGATGGTTGCAAACCCGGGTATGCCTGCAGGAAAACACAAGAAGAAGCAGGCTGATTCCACTGCTGTGGCTGTGGGCGACTCCGTCTTTGTCGATTCGCTCGGCAATGAAATCATCAGTACGGAGACCGATACCACTCAGATGGACTCCCTGCAGAAGGCTATATGGAAACATAATAAGGTGGTGGATGACAGTATCCGACTCGACAGTATCAACAGAAAGAAGTCGGGAGGCATCGACGCACCTGTACAGTATCAGGCCGACGACTCGCTGGTATATGATGCCCACCACAAGGTGGCGCATCTCTATGGAAACTCGAATGTGAAGTACGAGAACATGGATCTTACCTCCGACCGCATCTCCATGGATCTGGACAAGAGCAATGTGAGAGCCAGCGGTACCAAGGACTCGATGGCTGATGGAGGCATCAAGGGAAAACCGGTCTTCAAGATGGGCAATGATACCTATGATACCGATACCATCAAGTTCAACTTCAAGAGCAAGAAGGCCCTTATTAATAATGTATATACCGAGCAGCAGGATGGATTCCTCACCGGTATGAAGTCGAAGCGAGATTCTTCGGGTGTCATCTATCTGCAGCATGGCAGATATACCACCTGCGATGATCCGCATCCCGACTTCTACATCTCGCTCTCCAGAGCCAAGGTGCGCCCGGGCAAGGATGTCATCTTCGGTCCCGCCTATCTCGTGGTCTGCGATGTGCCGATGCCGCTGGGTATCCCATATGGATTCTTCCCGTTCACCAAGAGCTACAGCAGCGGTTTCATCATGCCTACCTATGGTGATGAGAGCGACCGCGGTTTCTATCTCCGTGACGGTGGATATTATTTCGCCATCAGCGACAAGTGGGATCTGAAACTGCTGGGAGAAATCTACACCAAGGGTTCGTGGGGACTTTCTGCGGCAAGCAACTACCGCAAGCGATACAAGTATTCCGGTTCCTTCTACTTCAGTTACCAGGATACGCAGACGGGTGACAAGGGAATGCCTGACTTCACCAAGCAGGAGAGTTTCAAGGTGCAGTGGAGTCACCGACAGGATTCCAAGGCAAATCCGTTCAGTTCGCTTTCGGCAAGCGTCAACTTCGCCACATCGAGCTATGAGCGCAACAACCTCAACTCGCTCTATAATCCTCAGACGATGACGCAGAGTACGAGAACCTCTTCCGTAAGCTGGAGTACCACTTTCTCGAGCATCGGAATGTCGCTCAGTTCTACGGCAAACCTTTCGCAGAATATGCGTAACTCATCCATAGCGATGACCTTGCCCGACCTGAACATCAGTATCTCCCGCTTCTATCCTTTCCGCAGAAAGAAGATGGTGGGCGATGAGAAATGGTACGAGAAGATAGCCATGAGCTATACCGGACAAATCTCCAACAGTATCAATACCAAGGAGGATAAGCTGATGCACAGTTCGCTCATCAAGGACTGGCGAAACGGATGGCAGCATCAGATTCCGGTGAGTGCATCCTTCACCCTCTTCAAATATCTCAACGTGAATCCTTCGTTCAATTTCACCGACCGTATGTACACCAACAAGGTGGAGAAATCGTGGGATGCCACTGCGCAGAAAGAGGTTTGCGATACCACCTACGGATTCCACAACGTATATAACTGGAACATGAGCATAGGACTCTCTACCAAGCTTTATGGCTTCTGGATTCCTAACCGCAAGCTGTTTGGCAATAGGATAGACAGGATCCGCCACGTGATTACCCCGACGGTAAGCTTCAGCTATGCACCTGATTTCGGAGCATCGCATTACGGCTATTGGGATACTTATCAGAAGACTGATGCCGACGGCAATGTATCGCTGGTAAGTTATTCGCCATATCAGAATGCCCTCTACGGCGTGCCGGGCAAGGGCAAGAGTGGTAACATTTCCTTCATGCTGGGCAACAACCTGGAGATGAAATGGAGGGATAAGAACGACAGCTTGAAGAAGGTGAGCCTCATTGATGCGTTTGATGTGAGCATGAGCTACAACACCGCTGCCAAGGTGCGCCCTTGGAGTGATATGAACATCAACCTGCGACTGAAGTGGTGGAAGAACTATACCTTCAACATGAACGCCGTGTTTGCCACCTACGCCTACGAGATGGATGAGAACGGAAACGTATATGTCGGCAACCACACCGAGTGGGGCAAGGGCAGGTTCGGACGATTCCAGGGAATGTCGCAGAACTTCTCGTTCACCTTGAATCCTGAGAAACTGAAGAAACTCTTCGGCGGAGGCAGTGATGAGGACGACAAGGACAAGAACAAGCGTAAGGACGATGACGATGAAGGTATGGATACCGACATAGAGAGCAACGTGGACGACAGTATGGAGAAGGGAAAGACGGGAGCCAAGAAGAGCGGTGGCGGAAAAGCCAAGACCGACTCGGACGGCTATATGGCATTCAAGATGCCATGGTCACTTACCTTCGGATATGGTATCACCATGCGTGAGGATACCCGAAGAGAGAAGTTCAACGAGAAATCGATGAGATATCCATACAAGTTCACCCAGAACCTGAATATGAGCGGTAACGTTCGTATCAGCGACGGATGGAACATCAGCTTCTCTTCCGGTTATGATTTTGATAATCATAAGCTGAGTATGACTACCGCAAGTCTGGCCCGCGACCTGCACTGCTTCAACATGAGCTGTTCGGTAGTGCTGGCGCCATATACCAGCTATAACTTCACCTTCCGATGCAATGCAGCCACATTGACGGATGCCCTGAAGTATGACAAGCGAAGCGGTTATTCGAATGCTGTACAGTGGTATTAAGCCACCCGGAACGATATGAAATAGCAAGACGAGGATAGCAAGTATTGAAAAAATGCTGGCTATCCTCGTTTTTTATGACCCGATATTTGGATATGTCGAATTTTAATCGTATTTTTGTAGCGGTTATCTGAAAATAAGTAATCAGACTAAATATAATATATAATGAACAAGAAAACCGTATCTATTTTAACCTTTGCGATGCTGGGGGCACTTTCTGCCACCGCACAGCAGAAGACAGCATTGTCTTACTGGTTCGACACGCCTGTTACCCTGAAGGGACAGCAAGTTTGGTATGGAGGCCATCCTGAGAAATGGACTCACAAGAAGCCAATCTCGGCTGGTGATACCGCCCGCAATCCGGATTCGGATTGGGAGTCAAAGTCATTGCCTATCGGTAATGGAAGCATCGGTGCCAATATCCTGGGATCGGTAGAGGCTGAACGCATCACCCTGAACGAGAAGACGCTCTGGCGTGGCGGTCCGAACACCAAGAAGGGCGCTGCCTACTATTGGGATGTGAACAAGAATTCTGCCCATGTGATGCAGGAAATCAGAGATGCCTTTGCTGCCAACGACTGGGAGAAGGCTTCACAGCTCACCCGCAAGAACTTCAACAGTCCGGTTCCATACGAGTCTTATGCCGAGGATCCATTCCGTTTCGGTAGCTTTACCACGATGGGCGAGGCGTATATCGAGACCGGATTGAGCACCGTGGGTATGTCGAAATATCGCCGTGCCCTGTCGCTCGATTCAGCTTTGGCTACCGTTTCTTTCGTCAAGGATGAAGTGAGCTATCAGCGTGAATATTTCATCTCTTATCCAGCCAATGTGATGGCTATCCGATATAAGGCTTCCCGTCCAGGTAAGCAGAATCTCGTATTCTCTTATGCGCCTAACCCTGTCTCTACAGGCAAGATGGTGGCTGACGGCAAGAACGGTCTGCTCTGGGATGCACGTCTCGATAACAACGATATGCAGTATGCCATCCGTATCCGTGCCATCAACAAGGGCGGTAGCCTTTCTAACGAGGGTGGAAAGCTGACCGTAAAGGGTGCCGACGAGGTGGTATTCCTCATTTCTGCCGATACCGATTACAAGGCAAACTATAACCCTGATTACAACGATCCTAAGACCTATGTGGGCGTGGATCCGCTGGCTACTACCCACGACTGGGTGAGCAAGGCAGAGGGCAAGGGCTATGCGCAGTTGCTCGATGAGCATTACAAGGATTACAGCCGTCTGTTCAATCGCGTGAGCCTGAATCTGAATGATGCGGCTAATGCCAACGATATGCCTATCGATGAGCGCCTGGCTAACTACCGCAAGGGTGCCAAGGATTTCTATCTGGAGCAGCTCTACTATCAGTTTGGCCGCTATCTCCTCATTGCCTCTTCACGTCCTGGCAATATGCCTGCCAACCTGCAGGGTGTATGGCACAACAACGTGGATGGTCCTTGGCGTGTTGACTACCATAACAATATCAATCTCCAGATGAACTACTGGCCAGCCTGCACCACCAACCTGAGCGAGTGCGAGCTTCCGCTCTTCGACTTCATCCAGACACAGGTGAAGCCGGGTGAGAAGACAGCCAAGTCATATTATGGTACCCGTGGCTGGACCACATCTGTATCCAGCAACATCTTCGGTTTCACTTCTCCGCTGGCAAGCGAGGATATGTCGTGGAACTTCTCTCCATTCGCCGGTCCATGGTTGGCTACCCATCTCTGGGATTATTACGACTATACACGCGATAAGAAGTTCCTGAGCGAGACAGCCTACGATATCATCAAGGGAAGTGCTAATTTCGCAACAGATTATCTGTGGCATCGCAAGGATGGCGTCTATACAGCTGCTCCTTCCGCATCTCCAGAGCACGGACCGATAGACGAGGGTGCCACCTTCGCTCATGCCGTGATTCGTGAGATTCTGCTCGATGCCGTAGAGGCGAGCAAGATTCTGGGCAAGGATGCCAAGGATCGCAAGCAGTGGGAAGATGCCCTGAAGCACATTGCTCCTTATCAGATTGGCCGTTACGGACAGTTGATGGAGTGGTCGAAGGATATAGATGATCCTAAGGATGAGCATCGCCATGTGAACCATCTCTTCGGTCTGCATCCGGGCCGCACCATTTCGCCTATCACCACTCCTGTGTTGGCGAAGGCTTCCAAGGTGGTGTTGGAGCATCGTGGCGATGGTGCCACGGGATGGTCTATGGGTTGGAAGCTGAACCAGTGGGCTCGTCTGCACGATGGCAATCATGCCTACAAGCTTTATGGTAATCTTCTGAAGAATGGAACATTGGACAATCTCTGGGATACGCACGCTCCATTCCAGATAGACGGTAACTTTGGCGGCACAGCGGGTATCACCGAGATGCTGATGCAGAGTCACATGGGCTTTATCCATCTCCTGCCAGCCCTGCCAGATGCATGGCAGAAGGGTTCCATCAAGGGTCTCCGTGCCAAGGGCAACTTCACGGTGGATATCTATTGGGACAACGGCCGCCTTACCAAGGCTGTCATTCTCTCTGGCTCCGGCGAACCTTGTCAGGTAAGATATGGAGATAAGGTGAAGAAGATGAAGACCCAGAAGGGCAAGACCTATGAGGTTAAGTTTTAATCAATAAAAAAATGTGGTTGATAAAACGGATTTGTTTTCCGTTCTATCAACCACTTTCTTTTTATATGATTGGTCTCTGAAATGCCTTCACCTTTTTGGGGGATTATTCCTTGAGATGCTTCAGCCTTCTCTTTGCCTCGGGATGGCTAGGGTAGAGGGTGAGCGCCTTCCTGTAATTGGTGATAGCAGCTTCTTTCATTCCCTCCTTCTCACACTCCTTACCCATGATTACATACTCCGTGGCTAGGCGCTTCAGGAATTTCTCCTGCTTCTTCTTTTCTTCATCCTTCTGCTTGATAACTTCACGCAACCGCTCGTTCTCTGCCTGCAACTCATTCACCTTGTTCAGCTTCTTGCGGATGAAGCGCTTGGCTAGCGGATGCTCGATGTCGTAACGGCTGTGGATGGCGAGGAAGAAATTATCCAAGGCGGCTTGCATGTCACCCTTGTCATACGCTTTTACGGCATCGTGATACTGCCTGTCTGCCTTGCTCTGCGTCAACGCCGTGTTGATGGTGTTCTGGTTGTTATACTGGCGGGCAAACTGCTTCACCTCGTTGCGGACGAATATCTCGCTTTGACGGATAGGCTCCTGCAGACTGATTCCCTCCAGACTGGTGCAGCGGGATAATGCCACATAGGTCTGACCGCCTGCAAAAACTCCTCCCGTGAAATCAATCTTCACCTGATTGAAAGTTAAGCCCTGACTCTTGTGAACGGTAATCGCCCAGGCAAGTCGGATAGGGTATTGTTCGTATCTGCCTATTTCCTCTTCCTCAATCTTTTTTTCCACCTCGTTGAAATGATAGCGCATGTTGCTCCAGGCGGCTGGTTCCACCATCACATCCTGTCCATTCTCCGTGCGTACATATATCTTGGCATCATCCTCATCATCGAACCCGATGATGGTGCCCAGGGTACCGTTCACCCATTGGTGCTCGATATCATTCTTGATAAAGATAATCTGTGCTCCGGTCTTCAGGTACAGTTCGATAGGGGTAGGCAGACTGCTTTCCGGAAACTCGCCCTGGATATTGCCCCGGAAGAGTGTTGGCTCTCCTGGCAGGAGCTTGAGCTGGTTCTCGTTGATGAAATCCACGGTATCTCGGCGGGTGGAGAGGGTGATGGCAAGCTTGGAATCACTCTCGTCGAGTTGGGCACCCACCCGCTGGTTGAGCAGCTGCAGGTCTTGACTCTGTGCCTGACTGGTTCGGATATGGTCGAGGATGCCGATGAAGACAGGGTCGCTCTGGCGATAAACTTTCTTGAGTTCGATGCTGACGAGCTGGAACTGCTGGAAGATCTTGGCATCGAAGAAGAAGCTGCTGCGATAGAAAGGATTCAGCAGTTTGCGGTCCTCCTCCTTTACCACCGGTTCCAACTGATAGATGTCGCCCACCAGCAGAAGTTGCTTTCCTCCGAACGGCTCCCTCATATTGCGGCAATACACACGCAGCACCTTGTCGATGAAATCGATGATGTCGGCACGCACCATACTGATCTCATCGATGATGATGAGTTCCACTTCACGGATAATCTTGATTTTCTCGGAATTATACTTCAATGTATTCCGGATGTTGCGCACGGAATACATACTGTCGTTGGGCAGCAAGGGGTGGAAGGGCAGCTTGAAGAAACTGTGCAGGGTGCTTCCGCCAGCATTGATGGCTGCAATGCCTGTAGGTGCCAGAACGATGTGTTTCTTCTTGGTATTGGCTGCGATGTACCGCAGAAAAGTAGATTTACCCGTCCCCGCCTTTCCGGTGAGGAAAAGCGAACGACGGGTAAACTGTATGATTTGGAGTGCATTCTGCAGCTCCGCATTGTCGAGATCAATCATATTTTATTTTTAAAGGTCGTCGAAGTTGACAGGCTGTTCTGTTGGCTTTGTCTTCTTCTTCTCTTTCTTTTCTTCTGTAGCTCCTGAAGCAGAAGATTCTCCTTCCGACTTGACAGCAGGAACCTCCTTGGTAATAGGATTGCCGTTTTCATCGAGGATGATTTCCTCTGTGAATGCGGTGCTATCCACACGGGTAGTATCTACCTTTGGTTTTGGTGCATAGCTTGCGCAGATATACATATCTCGTGTGATGTCGCCATCCTGAGGCTTGTCGAACTTGGCGTGATACTGCTGGAAGGCAGGATCGCCGAAGACTGACTGCATGAAGTAACCACATATTGGCAATGCTGTTCGGGAACCCTGACCCAAGGCTCCGGTGCGGAAGTGGAGACAGCGGTATTCGCCACCTACCCAGGCACCGACTACCAGTTTAGGGCTGACGCACATGAACCAGGCATCAGAGTGGTTGTTGGTCGTACCCGTCTTTCCGCCAAATTCGGTGTCACGGTAGTTGCCTACATATCCCCAGAGGCTCTGCGAAGTACCGCCTGGCTCCTTCATACCGCCCTGGAGCAGCTGCTGCATCAGGAAGGCACTCTTGTAAGGAATCACCTGCTCTTCTGTAGATGGACCTTCATATACCACCTTTCCGTCATGGTCCACAATCTTGGTAACCAATACCGGGTCGTGGTGCTTACCATTGTTTGAAATGGTGCTGTATGCGCACGCCATCTCCAGCAGGTTGACATCGCTTGAACCCAAGGCAAGGGCTGGTGTATCATCCAGTGGACTGTTGATACCCATCCTCTGGGCGGTTTCGATGATGCGCTTGATGCCCATCTCCTGTCCCAGGCGTACTGCCACGGAGTTGATACTCTTGGCGAAGGCACTCTTCAAAGGGATACTGTCGCCTGAGAACGAACCGTTGGCGTTGGATGGTCTCCAGATGGTCATCTCGTGCTTCTTCTTGTCATATACCTCCATAGAGATATATTCGTCGCGGCGCTTGTCGCAAGGAGTCAATCCCTGGTTCATTGCCTCTGTATAGACGAAGAGCTTGAAGGTAGAACCCGGCTGGCGCTCGGCTGTTACCTTGTCATACTTCCAGTGGTCGAAGTCGATGTCGCCCACCCATGCCTTCACGGCTCCCGTCTGTGGCTCCATAGCCACGAAAGCACTGTGCATGAAGGTAGTCATATACTTGATACTATCTTCAGAAGTCATGTTGATAGTGATGCTTCCCTTGTCGTAATCGAATACCTTAACCGGGTGAACCCACTCCTTATAATAGTAGTTCACGGAGTCTGGATTGTTAGGGAAACGAGCCACCAGATCCTTGTAGAATGGCTGTCGCTCGGCGATGCCCTGGATGAAGTTTGGAATCACCTGGTGGTTCTCATCCTGCCAAGGTTCCTGTCCCATCCATTTTCCCTTTCCTGCCTGTGTGCGGCGGATGCTCCAGTGGTTGTTGAAGTTCTGCTGCACCTGCTTCATCTGCTTGCGGGCTGCCTCCTCGGCATACTTCTGCATGCGGGTATCTATGGTGGTGTAGATCTTCAATCCGCTGGTATAGAGATCGTAACCTTCCTCCTTGCACCAGTCTTTCAGGTAGTTGGCTACAGCCTCACGGAAGTATTTAGCCTGTCCGTCGTAGTTTTCCTCTACCTTGAAGTCGAGCTTGATAGGCTCAGCCTTCAGCTGGTCGTATTCTGCATGTGACAGATCGCCGTGTGTCACCATATTATATAATACGGTGTTGCGGCGTGCCAGACTGTTCTCCGGATTGGTACGTGGATTGTAATAGGTGGTAGCCTTCAGCATACCCACGAGTACGGCAGCCTGGTCGGTGGTCAACTCCTTAGGAGTGGTATTGAAGTAAGTCTTGGCGGCAGTCTTGATACCGTAAGAGTTACTACCGAAATCCACGGTGTTGGCATACATGGTGATGATTTCCTTCTTCGAGAAAACCGTCTCCAGCTTCACGGCGATGATCCACTCCTTGCTCTTGATGATGAGCAGGCGGAGTACAGGCACCTTGCCGAGCAATCCCGTAGAATACTGCGAACGGACGCGGAACATATTCTTTGCCAGCTGCTGCGTGATGGTAGAAGCACCACGGCCATTGTGATGCAGGAGAGCATCCTTGGCAGCAGCGAAAACGCCGATAGGGTCGATACCGATATGCTTGTAGAAACGCTCATCCTCGGTATCTACCAGAGCCTTGAAGAAGGCTGGGTTCACCTCGTCGTATTCTACAGGAGTACGATTCTCATTGAAATACTTACCGATGAGCTTGCCATCGGCACTATAAATCAAGGAAGCCTCGGAAGTCTGCGGATTCAGGATACCTGAAAAATAACCAGGTGACTTACCGAAAAGCCATAAGAAGTTAATATCGACAGCACCTAAATAAAGGATAAAGGCGACAATACAACTTGCCAAGGCGACTACCGTCTTGGTGTACCACGCTCTTCCCTGATACAATGTCTTGTACCAAGGCCAAAAGGCGCAAAGCTTTTGCCATATCCAGGCAAAGATAGTCTTGACTTTGTTCATAATCGTTTTTCTGTTTTTGTCGGTGCAAAGGTACAATAATAATTTGAAAAACCATCAATCTTTGTGTTTTTATTTGTTATAAAGTCTCAATCGATGTGTATGAAATGTTTCAGGAACTTTATCGGATGTTTCATTCCGGCGGAAATCTTCTGTTTTTAACTTTTTTCACCATAAAAAAACTCTTAAAATGCTTGCTGAAACAAAAAATATTAGTACCTTTGCGCTCAGCAAAAACAAGTCGATTATACAAAAACTTAATATAAAACACAAGAATTATGGTAAGCAACAACATTCCACAAGTAAAGCTCGGTATTATTGCCGTTAGCCGTGACTGTTTTCCAATCGCGCTTTCTACTCAGCGCCGTGAGAACATCGTAAAAGAGTACAAGGGTGAAATTTTCAACTGCCAGACTACAGTTGAGAACGAGAAAGATATGCTCAAGGCTTTGGGCGAAGTGAAAGAGCAGGGCTGCAACGCTTTGGTTGTATTCCTCGGTAACTTCGGTCCTGAGACTCCTGAGACTTTGATTGCAAAGAACTTCGATGGTCCTTGCATGTTTGTTGCAGCTGCTGAGGGTGACGGCGACATGATCAATGGTCGTGGCGACGCTTACTGCGGTATGCTCAACTGCTCTTACAATCTTGGTATGCGCCACCTGAAGGGTTACATCCCTGAGTATCCTGTAGGTACAGCAGAGGAAGTAGCTAAGATGATTCAGGACTTCGTTCCTGTAGCTCGCGTTATCCTCGGTTTGAAGGGCTTGAAGATTATCACCTTCGGTCCACGTCCACAGGACTTCTTCGCTTGCAACGCTCCTATCAAGGGTTTGTACGAACTCGGTGTTGAGATAGAGGAGAATTCAGAGCTCGACCTTCTCGTAGCTTACAAGGAGCATGAGAACGACCCACGTATCGATGAGGTTTGCGCTGATATGGCCAAGGAGATGGGCGAAGGCTGCTACTATCCTGACCTCAGCCGCAGAATGGCACAGTTTGAGTTGACATTGCTCGACTGGGCAGAGGCTCACAAGGGTTCTCGCCAGTATGTAGCATTCGCTGACAAGTGCTGGCCTGCATTCCCAAGCCAGTTCGGTTTCGAGCCTTGCTATGTAAATAGCCGTCTCGTTAGCCGCGGCATTCCTGTAGCTTGCGAGGTAGATGTCTATGGTGCACTCTCTGAGTACATCGGTATGTGTGCTTCTGACGATACCGTTACATTGCTCGATATCAACAACTCAGTTCCTCAGTATATCTATGATGAGGACATCCAGGGCAAGTACGACTATAAGTTGACTGATACCTTCATGGGCTTCCACTGCGGTAACACTCCACAGTGCAAGATGTGCTCAAGCCGTAAGATCAAGTATCAGCTCATCCAGAACCGCCTGTTGGAGAATGGTGGTAAACCAGACTTCACCCGTGGTACTTTGGAGGGTGATATCGCAGCTTCTGACATCACATTCTACCGTCTGCAGTGCGATTCTGAGGGCAATCTCCGCAGCTACATCGCAGAGGGTGAGGTTCTCGATGTTCCTACCCGTTCATTCGGTGGTATCGGTATCTTCGCCATCAACGAGATGGGTCGCTTCTATCGTCACGTATTGATTCAGAAGGGTTATCCACACCACGGAGCCGTAGCATTCTCTCACGTAGGTAAGACCTTGTTCGAGGTATTCAAGTATCTCGGCATCAAGGATATCGCTTACAATCAGCCAGCTAGCCTGCCTTACCCAACAGAGAATCCTTGGAAGTAAATTGAGTGAAGAGGGAAGAGTGAAAAATTCATTTGCTCTTCTTTCTAAACTAAGTTCATAAAAGATAAGGGCGATTGCTTATCCCTTGCGTGGGGAATAGCAATCGCCCTTTTTATGTTTTCCTGGAAGGAGATTACCTGATGATAATCTCCTTTACGAATGGTTTGCTTATTTCGTATTTTCCAACGCTTCCTGTTTCTGCGGAATCACCACCGAAGCCCCGATGCTGACGAGCAGTACGAGGATGATGAATACCAGCGAACTGACTGCATCAATCTCGAAGAAATCGTGGATGAGCATCTTCACACCGATGAACACCAGCAGCACACTCACACCCACCTTCAGATAGCGGAACTTGTCTGCTATCGCTGCCAGCAGGAAGAAGAGGGCACGCAAGCCCAGGATGGCGAAGATATTCGAGAAGAACACCACGAACGGGTCGAGCGATACCGAGAATACGGCTGGGATGCTGTCGAATGCGAAAATCAGGTCGCAGAACTCGATGAATACCACCGTCATCACCAGCGGACCCAGATGCAGGCGCTTCTGCATGAACTTCACTACCGGATGCTCCAGGGCATTGATCTCTTCCTTCTTGTTTCTGTTGAGGAACATCTTGGCACCGCTGTAAACCAGGAATCCTCCGAATACGAGCAATATCCAGGCGAACCGGCTGATGAGCGCAGCACCCGCGAAGATGAAGACGAAGCGCAGCACGATGGCTCCCAGGATACCCCAGTTCAGTACGTGCTGGTAATCTTTCTTGTCCACTCCGAACGAGGTGAAAATCATCATCATCACGAAGAGATTATCTACCGAGAGCGTTTTCTCTATCAGATAACCCGAGATGTAGGAGATAGTCATATAGTGCCGGTATTGCTGCAGACTCCCCTCATAGTCGTTCGGGTCCAGTTTGAGATGCGAAGCATAGCGCGAGGCTATCAGCTTCAGGTCGTCGAAGTTCTCTATGCCGTGTACCATGTCACCATGGAAATAGATGAATACGGCGAAGGCGAGCGCGAGAATAATCCATACAGCCGTCCATGAACCTGCTTCCTTGATAGAAACCACATGTGCCTTTCGGTCGATGACCAGCATGTCTAATACGAGTATGGCGGCGATGAAAATCACGAATCCCACCAAAAACATCGATTCAGTAAAAACATGTTCCATTTTTCTTTTTCCTTAATCTATTTAGTATATAACACCTTATTTATCGTTGAATCTTAAAATCATTTCATCTGTTAGAAACGTGGGCGCAAAATTAGGAAAAATATCTGGAATAGCGAAGGTTCCGGTGCAAAACTTAATTGATTTTAACTTGAAAGGCAGGAATGTAACAGGTTTGTAATAATGGCGCTGTGAGAACCGGCAAAAAAGGCGTTTTAAAGATAAAAGGGTAAAAAGGTAAAAAAGTAAAAAGGTAAAAAGAGCCTAGCGGAATGTTAAGCTAGGGGGCTCTTTTTACCCTTTTACCTTTTTACCCTTTTACCTTTTCTTAGTCAGCACATAGTGCTTAGCCATGGCGCCTTCAGGCTCATTGCCCAGCGAATCGGTCATGATGAGGCTGTTGGCATCCTTTACCTTGTAGTAAGATGTCTCGCCGCTTGATGGACGGGTGATTTCTACCACGTTGTTAGCCAATACCTTGAAGATACCGCTCGCTTCGTCGTGACCATCCTTGCGCTCCAGATAGTCGGCTGAGTACTGGTAGGTGCTGTCGGCGTTGAGCGTCAAAACGGTCTTGATGCCCGGACAGTCGGCAGCAGGGAGAGTTCCCTCGTAGGTGCCGGCGATGGAATCGAGAATGACATCGTTGGAATTGAGCGAATCATTTTCAGCATAACTGAGGCTATCCTGGTCAGCCCCCTGGCTATTTGTCTTCTTGCCATTGCAGGAGACAACTGACAATGCAGCGATGACGGCTGCTGTCAAAACTAATTTCTTTTTCATACTATACTGCTTTTTAATTGTTACTTATTTACGGAATCTTTTCTCTTAGAGAGCACTTTCCCCGAGAAGGATTTCTCTTTGCAAAAATAGTGTTTTATTCTGTAATCCGCAAGTTTTACACAGAAAATTATAGAATATTATACTATTTTCTTAATTGATGATGACTGGCACAATCTCTTCTTCGCTAGGCCAATGAGGCAGATAGAAGAGCGGGCGAGGGGTGCCGCCCAAGCCCGTCCAGTCTATCTGTTTCACAAAGTCGAAATCGGGAGGACCGAAGTCGAAACTTCTGCCGTAGAGCACGATGGCGCCTCTGCCTTCATCTATCTTCCACAAACCGCCCCCATAGGTGCATTGCTCGCCGGGTGACAGCATGTCACGGTGCAGGTAGACACGCCCGAACTTCAGTACTCCGTCTCTGTTGATAATGAATTTCTGAAACATCTCTATTTCTGGTTTATTCAATGAAATCTGTATTCCGATTGATTCAATGTAATGAGAGAATTATTTCTTCTTCCAAAACAGTTTGTCTATGAAATCATAGCGCTTCTCCATCTGGGCATCAGTTTTTACGACGGTATTCACGTCTATCTGAAGCACAGGGGCTACTGCCTTGCCGTTGGTGGATGGCCACTCAGGCAGACCCAGACCATTCGGATTGCCGGTCTTTACGAAATTGACGTAATACTGGCTGAAGATGTCGCTGATCATATAATCCTCCGGCTGCCAGTTGAACACGCGGTTGGTTGGCAATGTACCCATTGCATACTCGATGTCGGCAGAATGAACGGCTCCCTTGTCTTGTGGCGCAGGAGCCGCATCTTCCTTGGCATCTACCACGCCGCCAGCCAATGCAGCCACCTTGCCCTTGATGGCCATTGCAGGACGAGGATGGCAATAGCGGTAGCGGTAAACAGGCTGTCCGCCGGTCAGCTTGTGCATGTTGCCCCACTTCCATGTAGAATAATCGAGGAAGATATCCGAAGCTAGATTCACGCCCGGCTGCTCCAATACATCCTTATCGCTGTTGATGCCGTAGAGGCGGAAGAGTTCTTCGATGTTCTCTTCTCCGAAAGTAGCCTTGGCGCCAGCTTTCAGATTCTCAACGGTTGGCTGTTTGCCCATCAATACGGCTGCAGGAGTCATCTCCTGGTTGTTACCGCCAATGAGCAGAGGTACCTTGGTCTGCTCGCCTTTGGCAAAGACCTCTGCAGGCTGTTCTTTCATGAAATATCCGTCGATGTTATAGACCGGAACCGTTCTTACGCCAGCCAGTTTCATCAATTTCTCGGCAGGAAGGGCACGAAGGTCGTCGAGATTCTTCATTCCTACGTTCTTTTTCACCTTCTTTCCGGTTTCCTTACCCATCTTCTCGGCTATTTTCTGGGCAAGCTGCACTCCTTTCTCCTCGGCTTCCTTCTGTGTAGCCACCTTCTTGAATCCCATCACCGAACCACTGGAACCCATTGCCTGGGCAAAGAGTCCCTGACAGAGAGGGGAAGCCATCAGGGCGCTGACCGACATGGAACCTGCCGATTCGCCTACGATGGTGATGCGGTTAGGGTCGCCGCCGAAAGCCTCGATGTTATCTTTTACCCACTGGATGGCAGCCACCTGGTCCATGAATCCATAGTTGCCGGAACCCTTGTAGGATGTTTCCTTAGAGAGCTGTGGGTGGGCGAAGAATCCGAAGATGCCCTCACGATAGTTGGCTGTGATGGAGATAATGCCCTTGCGTGCCATCGCATCGCCCGCATATCGAGGTTCGCTTCCGCTACCCGCCATCAGTCCTCCGCCGTTGAAATAAATGAGTACCGGCAGATGCTCCTTCATGGTCTTTGCCGGTGTCCATATATTAAGGTAGAGGCAATCCTCGCTGTTGGTCTTCGTACCGAAGTTCATATCGCCGAAGAGAGGTTCCTGCATCGGGTTCGGTCCGAACTCCTTGGCCTCGCGAACGCCCTGCCATTTCTGTACAGGCTGCGGAGCCTTCCAGCGGAGATTTCCTACCGGAGGGGCAGCGAACGGAATACCCTTGAATACTATGATGCCTGAGAGGTCTTTTCCTTCGAGGATACCTTCGGCAGTCGTTACCTGAGTCTGCGCCATCATTCCCATACCAGGGAGCAGAAAGGCGATGGATAAGAGTAGTTTTTTCATATCGTAAATCTGTTAGTTTTGCAATAATACTGCAAATATAATCAAAATATCGTTACCTTGTTTTATTCAGTCCCATTTTTTAAATCTTTTTGTAAAAAGGCAATGCTTTCACTCTTCTTTCATTTCTTTGTAACACGAAAGTAACATCCTTTAAATACCTTTGCAGCGGTAAAAAGTATTACAGCATTATCCGCAAAACTCCTTTCGGCAATTCGCTGACGATTGATTTGGCAAAGGCGGCGATAGACGGCGAGCAGTTGGGTGTAGATGAACTATACGGTAGCCGCGGAGACTCTGGTGCGCTCTTGGAATGACGTAGTTGTAGAAGTTTTGGACAGATATCAGCATTTAATTGACAGACAACAAAATAGATTAGCCATTTAATCGTTATATTACTATATATAATAAGGTATAGTTTTATTTTGAGAGTAATATGAAAAAATGGCATTTATGGTTGGCGGCTTCCATCGGACTGGTGGTCATCGTTGGAATGATGATTCGGGAGTTTGATGTGGAAGTTCTGAGCAGGATAGATTTGTCTCCCAGGTTCTTTCTGGGGGTAGTAATGGGCGTGTTGCTCTTTGCGGTCCAGAATCTGATGCTCACCCTCCGTTTCCGTCATCTCTGCCAGCGTAAGTTATCCGTAGCCGAGGCGTTCCGCATCAATGTGCTCTGCGAGTTTACTTCTGCCGTCACTCCTTCGGCGGTGGGGGGAAGTGGTTTGGCTTTTGTCTATCTCAATCGCGAGGGAGTTTCTATGGGCAGAAGTATCTTCACCATGTTTGCAGCCCTGCTGGCTGATGAGGCTTTTCTTGCCATCAGTTGCGTGTTGCTCTATTTCTGTGTTCCATCGCATCTCTTGTTCAGCTTGGCTGATGGAGTGGGGATTTCAGTGGATGCTACGAACGAATGGATTAAGGGCGGAGTGCAGGTTATTTTCATCGTCAGCACCCTTATCGTTGCTGTCTGGACGGCCATCCTCTACCTCTTGTTGTTGCATCGTCCTCAGATTCTGGGATGGGTATTGAAGGGATGCTGCAAGATTCCTTTCCTTCGCAGATTCCTGCCCAAGGTAGAGAAGTTTTCCGAGGAGATGACGATGGCTTCGGAGGAGGCTAAGCTAGAGGGCGGAAGATTCTGGCTGCAGCTGATGGGTTATACTTCCCTGGCGTGGCTGTCGAGATTCGCCATCGTGGTAGCTATTCTCATAGCCTTCCATTGTCAGGGCAACATGCTGGTGGCTTGGTGCAGACAATGGGTGATGTGGATGATTTCCATTCTGAGTCCTACGCCTGGCGGAAGTGGCGTGGCAGAGTTGATGTTCCGCCTTTATTATGCTGATTTCCTGCCCGAGGCCTCAGTAGCCATCCTTGCCGCCATGCTCTGGCGCGCCATCTTCTATTACCCTTTTCTGGTGATGGGCACCCTGGTCTTGCCGAAATGGATTGCTAGAAACTGACATAGAGTCGGGCACTGAGCGCCGTGAAATCTCCATTGTCGTTTTTGATGTATTGGAACGATGGCTGAAGGGAGATGGATTCCGTCAGCTGTCTTTTCCATGTTACTTCCAGCGAATATTCTGAACCCTGCTGGAAGCGGGCGTACTGGCCCGACAGGCCGCACTCGTTCTTTTCGTCCTGATAGGCACCGCCCAGTTCTGCGTATCGGTAGCAGGCATTCTGATGACTGGTGTTCTCGGAATATTGCACCATGCACGAAATGTTCTTGTCGCCAGCCTTCCATACACTTTGCTCTCCGTAAACCCACCAGGCGCAGGTTGCCTTGCCCTTGGATTCATCGGCAGGAACCATTTCGCCATCCTCGTTAATCGGATATTGACGGGTATGGACGGCAGCACCCGCAAAATACTTTCCACCTTTATGTTCATACTCCAACTGCGACATGTTGAAGATTCCATCCTTCTTCGGGCGAACCAGGAAAGGATTGTCGTGCGCTTTCCAGCCATTATATCCTACGCCGTTATACAGACTGTTTCTGAAAGTCCATCCTCCCTTGGTTACATCAAAGTAAAGGGTCAAGCCCGAATACGGATAGTTGGCTATCGGATAGCTGGATGCAACGGTTGGGAAGATTCCCTCAGAACTGTTTTGGAAAAGTGCCGTAACATCAGAGGTGAAGAAATCCTCGTTCACGTTTCTCACACCCACAAACAGATGGCCCGAATTCCACTCGTGCATGTAGCCCAGCACGGCAAGCATGGCGAAGTTGTTGTCTGCATCTATGTTAGAAAATCCCTGCCAGTCATCAATAATGCCATCGTTGGTCTTTGCCACATGCAGCGTAGCCGCCTCGAACGAATCCTTTCCTTTTCCTATCGGAACACTCAGTTCCAACCTCAGCTGATTGATCAGATTGGTATTCTTGTTCATGTCCCATTGCCATTCAGAAATATATTGTCCGTTAAAGCTCTGAGCATAAGCAAGGCAAATATGGATGCACCCTAAAATAATAAAAATAATTCTCTTCATTTCTTAATGTTTTTGTATAATCTTCGTGTTTTGTATAATTACGTTTTGTATCATTTCTTGTTCACTTGCTCGCCACTTGCGAGCATCTCGCTAATTCATGCTGCAAAGGTACAGGATATTTCAAAATCCTGCAATACTTAATAATCGGTATTTTTATTTCTTCTAAATAGTAGGGCGCTTGTCTTTATCCTCATTTCTAGGTATTTTTTAGTTGTTTTGAATAGTTTTGGTTCCGCCTAATCCCTATTTATAGGTATTTAGACGGAACAAACATAAACATTTTCCTGAATTATAGCCAGCGCTTGAAAGACCGGATGTAAAGAGTTTTGAGCCATTGCGTCAATGCGCAGTAAGACAGCAAAATGCCTACCAGCCATGGGAAGTAAGTCCATGGCAGAGGAGTTAAGCCGATTGAACAGCCGAATGATGTGAATGGAATGCAGATGCCGACAGCCATGATGGAGAAGGTCATCAGCATCACAGACCATGAGGCAGAACTCTGGATGAACGGAACCTTGCGGGTACGGATCATGTGAACGATGAGGGTCTGGGAAAGCAAGCCCTCGACAAACCAACCCGACTGGAAGAGGGATTCCATGTCCGGTCCCTGGCACTTGAATACCCACCACATCACCATGTAGGTGGCAATATCGAATATCGAACTGATAGGTCCAATCCAGATCATGAATCTGCTCAAATCGCCTGAATCCCATACACGTGGCTTGGCGAGATATTCCTTGTCCATGCGGTCGAAAGGAATGGTGGTTTGGGAAATATCATAGAGCAGGTTCTGAATGAGCAGATGGATAGGAAGCATCGGCAGGAAAGGCAGGAAGGCACTCGCTGCCAGCACGCTGAACATATTGCCGAAGTTGGAACTGGCAGTCATCTTCACGTATTTCACGATGTTTCCGAAGGTCTTTCTTCCTTCCTGTACGCCGTTTTCCAGCACTATCAGGTCTTTCTCCAGCAGGATGATGTCAGCACTCTCCTTGGCAATATCCACAGCCGAATCTACCGAGATTCCGATGTCTGATTCGCGCAGGGCTGCTGCGTCGTTGATTCCGTCGCCCAGGAATCCTACGGTATTGTTGCTCTTCTGCAGGAGCTGGATGATTTCTGCCTTCTGCATCGGGGTAAGCTTTGAGAAGATGCTGCATTTCATCACCGCTTCCAGCTTGGCTTCCTTGCTCATATTCTCCAGTTCCGGTCCCGTAACGGAATCAGAAGTATTGATTCCCACCTGTCTGGAAATAGCCTTTACCACCGCCTCGTTATCGCCCGAAAGCACCTTCACTTCCACACCGTGCTCATGCAGTTGCTTGATGGCCAGCGAAGCTGATTCCTTTGGAGGATCGAGGAAGGCAAGATAGCCAATGAGCACCATCTCCTTCTCGTCTTCGATGGCAAAGTTATTCTCCTTGCTTAGGAAACTCTTCTGCGCCAGTGCCAGCACTCGCATGCCCTGCGCATTCATCTCCTTTACGAATTTCTGTGCCTTGTTTCGCATTCCATCGGTCAGCGGCTCCACTTTTCCTCCGAATTCCGCAAAGCTGCAAACCGTCAGCATTTCTTCTACGGCTCCCTTGGTGATGATCTGTCGCTTGCCGTTTCTGTCTTCTACCACCACCGACATGCGTCTTCTGGTGAAATCGAACGGAATCTCATCCACCTTTTTATATGAGCTGCTCAGCGATTCCAGTCCCAGTTCCTTGACGTGCGAGAGGATGGCGCGATCCATCAGGTTCTTAAGTCCCGTCTGGAAATAACTGTTGAAATAAGCGTGGCGCAGAATGCGGTTTTCCTTATCCTCGGTTCCATCCACGTTCACGTGGCGCTCCAATACGATGTGGTCCTGCGTCAGGGTGCCCGTCTTGTCGGTACAGAGAATGTTCATGGCACCGAAATTTTGAATGGCGTTCAAATCCTTTACGATGGTCTTCTTGCGCGACATTACCATCGCTCCTTTCGAAAGGTTGGCGGTTACAATCATCGGCAACATCTCTGGGGTAAGTCCCACGGCCACGGAGATGGCGAAGATGAAAGCCTCCAACCAGTCGCCCTTCGTAATTCCGTTGACCAGGAATACTATAGGAACCATTATGAGCATGAAGCGGATGAGCAGCAGACTCACCTTGGTGATTCCCTTGTCGAAAGCCGTAGCGGCACGATGGCCCGCCACGTTCTTGGCAATGGTTCCCAGATAGGTGTGGCTGCCGGTGGCGAAGACAATGCCTTTTGCCGATCCGCTCACCACGTTGGATCCCATAAAGCAGATGTTGTCGAGGTCAACGATGCTGCCCGTATGGTTGCGGGCTTCCGAAAGATTCGGGATTTTTTCGATGGAATCTGATTCGCCTGTCAAACTGGATTGGCTGACGAACAAATCCTTGGATTCGATGATGCGGACATCGGCAGGAATCATGTCGCCGGCAGAGAGCATGATGAGGTCGCCAGGTACCAGTTCCTCGTTGCTGATTTCATTGCCTGGCGAACCGCCACGGGTGCTTGTGCCGAGACGCATTACATAGCAGGTGTTGGTCACCATCTTCTGTAGAGCTTCGCTGGAGCGGTTGGCTTTCCATTCCTGCACAAAGCGGAGGATGGTGCTCAGAATAATCATGGTCGAGACTACGATGATGGAAGTCCAGTCCTGGTCGCCAGGATCTGCCATCCACACATCCATCACGTAAGAGATGGCTACCAGTACGGTGAGCACTCCTACGAAAGGATTGATAAAAGCCTTGGCAAGCATTACGAGCGGCTTCTTCTTTTGCTCGTGTACAATCTCGTTCTTGCCATAGAGTCCCTGTCTCTTCTCTACTTCTTCATCGGTGAGTCCCAATGAGGTAGTCTGGAAGTAAGTAAGCACCGTGTTGAGTGGTGCCTTGGCAGCCATCAATACCGTCTCGGTATTGAAAGCCATTTTTCTGATGTTCTTTTTCTTCTTCCACATAATTGCTTTACTTTTACTTGATGTGAATTATTGTTTTGCGGTTGCAAAGGTAAGCAAACTATGTGGAAGAAGCCGTTAGAAAAAAATTAGAACGGTATTAGAAAACTATTAGAGAATCAGTAAGTCGTTTATTAATAGGGAGATGTATATTGTGAGGATTATGCTAGATATGTGGAATCTCCACAATGAAGATGGTTCCCTTGCCCTGCTCCGAATGCACGGCGATGTTGCCATCATGCAGATAGATAATCTTATGGGCCAGTGTCATCCCGATGCCGTAGCCTTCTACTTTCTTTTTCTCATCTCCGCCTCCTCTATAAAATAAGGTGAAGAGATTCTCTTTATCCTTTGCCGACATTCCAAAACCGGTGTCTGCCATGCGGACGATGCTCCATTTATCTCTGAAGGAAATCTGGACGATGGAAGAATGATTCTCCGAATACTTGCAGTTGTTCTCTATCAGATTGGAGAAGGCGATGTTCAGCAGATAAGGATTGCCGAGGACGGTAATCAGACTGTCATCATCTTCTTCCTCGTTGCAGAAGAGCAGGTCGATGCTGTATTCCGGATGAGCCCGCAGGATGAGTTCTCTTGCATCTAATAACAGTTCATCCAGGCGAACCTCTCGCATGCTGATTTCTTCCTTGCCGTAATCCGCTTTAGCCAGGTTCAGCAGACCGTCTATCAGACGGGTCATTCGCTTGGCGTCCTGCTGCATGTTCTGCATGGCGAGCTGGTACTGCCCGTTGGTTCGCTCTTTCTGCAGCGAAACATCGATTTCGGCTGTTAGTGCAGCCAGAGGAGTGCGGAGCTCGTGAGACACGTTGCTTACAAACTGCTTTTGTGAATTGAAGGAAATCTCCAGTCGCTTGAGCAGTTCATTGAAGGCGATGGTCAGTTCGCCCAACTCATCCTTTTCGTTCTTCACGGGGATGCGGCGGTCTATGTGGGAGGCGGTAATAGTTTCAGCCTCGTTCACGATGTTTCTTATCGGTTTGAGAGAGAGCCTTGCCAGAATATAGCCGGCGATAAAGAGCAGCGACAATCCGATGATAAAAAGGCAAATGAGGGTTTCCTGCAGACCCACCAGGTTGTCGTAGCCGTAGCCGTCATAAGCGGCAGCCGTAACAATATAATCCTTTCCCTTGTATTGGAAAACCATTCCGATGCCCTGGTATTTTCCGATATGGAATTCAATCTCTTTTTTCTGAATGATTTCCTTGATCATCCCTTCGGTTTCCTTCACGATGTCGTTGTGGATGGCATCGTGGTAAAGCATGTGGAAATCGGTGGTATAGACGGCAACCTCTACCTCGTTGATAAACTTCCTGTTGTTCAGATAAACCGACTGCATGGTCTTGGCATCTACCTGCCCAGCCAGGAAGAGATTGGCCTTGGTGATTCCTTCGCTCTTCAGGTTTCTGAAGAAAGTCTGGTCGCGTGTATGTTCGCTGACCAGGTAAATGAGCACCATGCAAAGCAGAAAGATGGTTGCCGTAATGCAGGTGTATTTAAGGGTAAGGGCTGTTCTGATCTTCATGATTTCTATCTGATATTATTGAAATTCTTATTCGGCTTATCTGTTTGGGGCGTTACATCTTGTCCGTTAAGATAAAGCCTACTCCCGGTTTGGTATGAATCAGTTTCACCTCGAAGTTCTTATCCATTTTCTTTCTCAGATAGTTGATATAGACATCGATGAAATTGGTTCCCGTATCGAAATGGGTGTTCCATACCTTTTCGGCGATTTCCACTCGGCTCACTACCCTTTCGGCATTCTCCACCAGATAAACCAGCAGGTTGTATTCCTTAGGCGAAAGCTTGATGGGTTCGCCGTTTCGTCTCACTTCCTGTCGTTCCAGATTGATGCACAGATCGGCGTATGAAATCTCCTTCACCACATCAACCTTAGCCACGGCTCTTCTTTTCAGCAGCACTCTCACTCTCGCCAGCAGTTCTCTGAAATCGAATGGCTTCACCATATAGTCATCGGCTCCCACATCAAAGCCTTCCAGCTTATCATCGGCGGTTCCCAGAGCCGTGAGCATCAGGATAGGGATTTCTTCATCCGCCTTTCTGATTTCCTGACAGAGTTCGAAGCCATTGAGCTTCGGCAGGATGATGTCTGAGATAATCAGTTGGAAATCATTCGATTGAAGCAGTCTCCTTCCCATCTCACCATCGTAAGCCACCAAAACCTGATAGCCATTCTCCTCCAGACCGATTTTCAATAAATCAGCCACTCGCTTTTCGTCTTCTATCACTAAAATCTTAATCATACCTATAATCGTCTTTTTGTTGCTTGCAAAAGTACATCAAAAAATGAGATACTCATAACTCTTCCCGTTTTTATTATGGAAAATTAACCGTAAAATATTTAAAAGTCTTTGCCTTATCAGATATTATTCGTACCTTTGCGTGGTCTTTTAAACAGTTTAATCAGTAAGAAATCAGTTAAAAATCAGTTAGAGAAATGAAGAAGATATTAAATCCATATTTGAACAAGGAGGGGTACAACTGCGTTTGCTGTGCCCCCAACAATCCTGTAGGTTTGCATCTTGAGTTTTGGGAAGAGGGTGAGGATGTGCTTACCATCTGGAATCCCGGCGAGAATTACCAGGGCTGGATCAATACCCTGCATGGCGGAATCATCAGTATGCTGATGGATGAAGTGGCAGGCTGGGTTATCAACCGCAAACTGCAGACCACGGGTGTGACGATGCAGCTCAACGTGAAGTACAAGAAGCCTGTGATGACCACCGATTCGCAGATTACGGTGCGTGGTCACATCGCCAGTCAGCGCCGCAACATCGTCACCATCCACCTGACTCTCGAAAACTCCCAAGGCGAGGTTTGTGATGAGGGCGAAGCTATCTACTTCACCTTTGGTCCTGATAAAGCCAAGGAGATGGGATTCGACAGCTGCAAGGTAGAGGGGGAGGAATAACTCTCCCCTTATGGTGAGGAATTTGATAAGGAAGCCTTTCTTATGAAGACTTCCTTTTATGAAGTCTTTTTACGATGCAGCAGCAGTCTTCTTGTTGAAGAGCCAAATCGACAGAATGACGATTGCGATGCTTACAAGGCTGAGGCCTCCTTCTATCATCGGAGTGCTGGCGATGTAAGTATCGTAGCATTCTTCAGGAATCAGGCAGAGCGTATTGTTGGTGATGTGGATGATGATGCCCGGAATCAAACTCCTGGTTCGGTAACACATCCACGCCATGACGATTCCCAGAATGATGGGTCCAGGAATCTGTGCCGGGTTGAGATGGATGAGCCCGAACATGATGCTTGAGCCGATGATAGCATACCAGGGACTGATGTTCCATCTCAGCATCTTTCGCATCATCAATCCGCGGAAGAGGTATTCTTCGGCTATAGGAGCAATGATGCAGAGCACCAGAATTCCAATCGGATTATGTGCCAGGTTAACAAAATTCTGCTCCATGTAATCAGGCAAATCCATGAATCTTTCTAAAACACTCATAGGAATGGCCTGGAACAGTCCCACCAAGAAAACCAGCAAGAAGATGATGGTCTTAGGCATCTGCTGAATCTTTTCTAGGCGAACACGCAGGTGGAATTTCTTCCGGCATTTATGAATCATATATAGCTCTGCAGCCAGCATATAAATTGCCGGGATCCATGCACTATTGATGGTTGTCTTCGTCAGGAATTCGATAAATTCGCAGCTCAAAGCTGCTGCAATGCCAACCGGAAAGGCTGCAAGCATGGACATCAGATAGACGTAGATGGCACTTCTGGTGCCAGGCCATGCACGATACAGAAACCATCCCTTGGTTCCGTTTCTTCCCTTTGACAGGATTGCTGAAAGTTTTTCTTTTTCCATAAAGCTGTAGTTTTGTTTTTTTATGCAAAGATATAATAAAATCCTGGCTTGTTGGGTTAAGTGCATGTTATTTTTATGTTAAAATATCGCCACCCTCGAAGAAGTTAAGTTTTGTTTGTCATGCTCAGTCTGCGTTTAAGAGTTTCTTGAATCACAATTCCCCAGAAAGCCGTTTCCTGCCCATTTTGTGGTCTTCATTGATGACCGGCGCCTGCCATCTATTAAGACCAGCCTCGGTCTTCATAGATGACCGACTTTTGGCACAAGAAGACTGTTCTTTCGATTGCCGGTGCAAAGATACAAAAATTCGAAGCAGAAAGCAAGCTTTTTCCCGTAGAATGTTGGGAAATAGTGCGTAAGTAGCTGATGTGTAGAGATATAAGTGTTTTCGGTTTTTGCATCTGATTGCAAAAGCCGCCTTGGATTGCTTTTGATGATTGAAAAAGCGGGGAAATGTGGGGTGGTGTCATTAAGGGTCAGTGTCATTAAGGGTCATTAAGGTTTTCGGGGGCGCAAATATCTCTATAGTATAATAATAAATAATATTTATATTATACTATGGCTCTAAATGACATTTGCTTTTTCTTAATGACCCTTAATGACACTGACCCTTAATGACACGATAGAGCTTCTGAAAGCTATTCTGGAAGAATGTGGTGTTGATTGTATTGTGTTGATAATCAGTTCGGTAGTTGCAAATGGAACTATTCTGATTCCCTCGTTTAATACTATAAAAACGCACGGAATTCCCCTTCTCTCAACCCAAATTTTCTTGCTCTTTTTACGAGAATCTTGACAAAATATATCAAGAAATTCCTTGTAAATCCTCGTTTTTCCCCCTTTCATTCTGCCATTCCCCCTCTTATTTTTGCCTTCTGAAGGGGTGAAAAGTGTTATCGGAACCACTTTTTCTTGCTCCTAAGGGCATTTTTCTCCTCCTTTCTCTGCAAAAACACAATCCAGTCTTTCTTGTTATTTTTGTTTGGGTAATGTGATTTTCTGTTGACAATGGAGTATGGCTATTTAGGGGATAAGGTCGTTAAGGTCATTAAGGTCAAGGTCATTATCGGTCATTAAGGTTTTTCAATACCTTAAAAGTCCTTTACGATTTGCTATGAAAATCGCCTTTGCAAAAAAGGGTGGTTTATGGGGTAAAATCCATGTTTTATAAGGCTAAAATCCAGCTTTTTTAGGAAAAGTGTAGTTTTGATTTCTGTGGGCATTACTTATTTACCTATTTATTATATAATGTGTATAGAGCTGAAGGAGATTTCTGCCTGGTGCTTTGCCGGATTTAAATCCAGCAAAGCACCAGGCAGAAATCTAATACTACGACTGAAGTTGCTTCAATTGTTCTTCTGTCAATCCAGTTGCCTGCATGATTTGAGACCAAGAAATACCCATTGCCAACAAGTTGCGGGCTACTTCCAAACCTTTAGACAGTTTCTTCCAGCTCAACATCCAGAGAATCTTCCAGCGCCTTAATAGCGCTACGGCTATCCAGTTCACCAGATTCAATCTTCTTCTTTGCTTCAGAAGCGATTGCATCCTTAGTGCCGCCTGGCAGAGTGGGGACAATTTCCTTGATGTCGTCTGCAGACATGGTAAACACATCTTCAAAGTCATCGCTGGTTAGACTGTTCTTGTAATAGCGCTCGACACCAAGCTTCTTAATGACCGCCGGGTCATCAATCAGAATCCAATTCTCTTCAAAGAACCGACGCTGGTTGCTGCGCATAGAGACAAGCTCGCGATACTCCATTTCCTGAACATCGCCAAAATCATCCCACTCAACCACATAACCCGGGTTAAGCTTGGACTTGTAAATCAGATTGCCAGCACAGCCGCTTCGGCACTCAACCATAGTATCGTTTGTAATCTCTACTGCGGGAGTGGTAGCCACAGGTGCGGATGCAGATGTAGCAGTCTTGGGCGCAGCAGTTTTTGTAGTAGCACGTCTTGCCATTATTTCCTCCTATTTAATTAAAAAAACGGCAGGGAATGACCCCGCCGCGTATATAGAACTTACTCAGACAGGTTGTAAACACCAAAATCACGGTCAAAGATGACAGCAATACCGGTGCGCTTCATCATCAGGAACTCCTGGCTCATATCGGCATTGCTCATCGGAGTACCCATCAGCATAGTGACGTCGCCCTCGGTAACGCGCTTGATGGGCTTGGTGTCGCCTGCAAAAACATACAGGACATTGTCGTCGAGGATGAAATCGTCGGTACCGCTCTTATGACGCTGCTTCACGGCAACCAGCTCGGTGCCATTGAAACGGCCGAAGTGACCCATTGCATACATCTCTTCCTTGGCGGAATCAGACACAACGGCAGTCTTGATCTTACGCAGAGCCTTGCGAGTGCCAACAATCACAGCGGTCTCGCCGGTAGAAGCCTCGACATGATCGATCAGCCCCAGCAGCTTGTCCTCATCGAAAGAACCGGTCTCGGTGTAAGGGGCCTTCAGCTTCTTGAACATACCGACAAAAGCGTCGTAAGTAGCGTCCAGCTCCTGCTTGGTGAAAGACTTGCCGACCAGATCGACAAATTTGTTAAAGTCAATACGACCAGCCAGAACACGATTCAGTTCCTCGTAGATCTTGATGGCGCGGAGCTGAGTATTGATAGTGATGTCCTGACCGGCCTCGATGCGCTGACGGCGGACGCCCTGAGTGCCCTCAGCAATATCAGCAACAGCGAACAGGCACTCACGCTCGATATGGAACTTATTGGTGTCACCCAGAGAGAGATTGCGATCCTCAACCATATTCATGAAGAACTCATCGCCCTTCAGACCTTCCTCGTGGATGACGTTCACCAGTTCCTCAATGATTGCGAAAACGCCGTTGCATCGACCATCACGAATTGCCTTGATATCCAGCTTGGTAGAACCGCCGTTTGCCTCAACCAGAGCCTTGCGCAGAGCCTCCTGAGTATCATTTACAGAATAATCACCGGCGACGTGACCCTTGTAGCCATCAACAGCCAGCTTGATCAGATTAGAATCAATAGCCATGGTATAAACCTCCTATAATAAAAATGGCCGCCCGTATCAAACGGACGGCTTTATGTTATTTCTTTGAACTTTGGTATCACTTCAGAGTGATCATGTAGTAAGTGTAGCGACCATCGCCAAAACCAACGGTCTCGACGAAATCGATGCAACCAAAGGTCTTGTCGTCAGCGGCCTCCTGAATCTGGATCTTGGTGTCATCGGCAGCAAAACCGACATACTTGCCCTTTGCAGGAGTGCCGTTAAATGCCTCGGCAGTAGCAGAGAAGCCGCCCTTAGAAACATTCAGGGCATAGACGCGCACGGGCTTGCCAGCCTCGTTGACCCATTCGGGCAGATAGTGTGCCACGGTCTGATCATAGAACAGCTCAACGCCAGCGGTCAGATACAGGTCAGCAACGGTGGAAGTTGCGGTAGGAGCGGTAGCCTTGTAGACCTCACGACCCAGCTTCTCGCCCAGAACAACCAGCTGAGCATTATCGATCTCAGCGGCATTGGACTCCTTGTAGAAAATTGCGCTCTCCAGCTGAGCACCATCCAGGGTGCCACCCAGCTTATCAATGCGCACAACAGCATGCTTAGTATTAGCCATAATTATGTACCTCCTAAATTTTGGTAAATTACTTATTGCCGAGATAGTGTTCAATCAGACCACCATACGCGACATCTGAACCGTTCTGGGTGCCACCCACACCAAAGCGGACAGTTCCTTTGTTGCTCTTGTTGGGAACATAAGAGAATTCAGCGCTCTGTCGGCCGACCAGTGCATAACACTTGGTTTCAAGATCAGAGTAGGAAATCTCAGTATTCTCCTTTAGTGCGGCATATTCCGCGTTTGCACCAAGCTTCTCGTCCATCATTGCGAACAGCTCATCACGCTTAGCCTTATCTGCCGCTGCGATCGCTTCGGCTTCGGCCTGCTGATAAGCTTCCAGCTTCGGTTTCATCTCTGCAATAGTTTCAGATGCTTCGGTAAACTCTTTTGTCAGGTCAGAGATTTTAGCATTCATCTCGGCAACCTTATTGGTGATCTCAGTAAAGGCTGCATTCATGCCGGGCAGAACCTCGCCCTCGTCCCAATCTTCAAAAGTCACCTTCTTGCGCTTGGCGTTCTCCACATCCAGAACAACATTGTCGCCGTTCATAGAATAGGGAATACCCATCAGGTTATAATTGGTGCAATCGATTACGATCACCTCATCGCCCTGAACATCGTTCATCCAGTAGCGGGGAACCATATTCTCGGGGTCCCAAGAAGACTGGATCTTATATGCGGACAGGGCACCACTGATTTCGTCCAGCAGCTGCTCAGTGGTCAGAGTAAATTCGCTGGATGCAGCGGGTTCGCCCTCTTCAGTCGTCGCAGTATTCTCAGCGGGAGCCTTAGTTGTTGCATCTTCTGCACCTTCTTTAGATGCGGCGTTTTCGGCAGGAGCAGCCTCAGATTCAGTCTCTGTCGCAGTATTCTCTGCGGCGGAAGTCTCAATCTCAGGATTCTCCACAGCGCCTTCTGCCACGGCATTTTCAGTCATAGCAGGATTCTTTTCGTTTTCATTCATTGGCGTTGTATCTCCTTTCTCCTTATCGGATGGATTATTATTTTGCGCAGTATAATTCTGCTGAATTGTTTGATACTCATAGAGCCGGTCGCGGATCTGAGCGGTAATATCTTCAACAGAAAAATTGGCAGTAACGCAGCTGCCGGTCATAGCGGGCTTAATACTTGGATCGGTCGTAGACAGGATGCAGCAACCGTCAAATTTAAAAGACCCCACAGGAACGTTTCCGTTCTTATCTGCGGGGCCACAAGCCATATCAGTCAGCTCAACACTGTGATTCTTCGTACCATCGCGAGTAAAAATATCAACAGGGTCACTGAATTTTGTCCAGATCAAACCATCGACACGCAAATATTCCCGTTCAATACCGGTGCCGTCATCCTTAACGATCCAGCGAGGATTACAAGATTCAGGGATAACACCATAAGCTTGACCAGCATAGACGTACTTCACGTCCTTGTCGGTGATCCGCAGTTCATGTTCATGTCCTTTAAAGTCCTTGTCTTCCTCGTCAAGTTCATCTACAACATAGCCCAGGATCGGCGTATTACGTATTGTCGGTACTGCTTTGTTGATCGCGTCTTTTGTGAAACTTGTTTTATTGAGGTTTGCTCCAGTATGCATTACATCAATGCTGACATCAATGAAGCGAAAATCAGAATTTGAGTATTCATTTTTCTTAGTGAAAGAAATACCTCCGTTTCGTTATCAAAATAAAAGCCCTGACGAATCGCAATTTGCAACTCAGCCAGAGCATTCTTAAATATATTATCGTTAATAAAGACATATTTGTTTACCGGATCTATTCGAAGAAGCAACGCTCCTCGATCAGTCAGAAACTTAGCCATCCCGGCGGCGTGAGACCCATGAATGATGATTTCAAAAATCTCCTCTTCCATATCAGCCCTCCTGTCGATCCGCGCTTACATTGCCTGCGTCAGATAAGCCTTCGCCTTTACTTGCATTTGTTGGACGACCGCCCTCATCCCCGGCAGAACCAGACTGAGTATTAGAACTCTTAAGAGGCATTTCGCCATTGCTAAGACCGAGGATTTCGTTTTCAAGATAAGTCATGTTTTCATAATCAGTACCCGCGTAACCTGCAGTTGCAAGAGCAGCAGTTCGAGTAGGCATACCGTATGTGGCGTCCTTTAAATATCGTTCATGCATTTCGGCGATATTGTAATGAGTCACAGGCAAAAAGTTGATACGGAACTTATAAGAACTCGACACAGACTTCAGCTTTCTGTTCACCCAGCGTTCCAATTGTCGCATAACAGCAAAAACAATCATCTGATCATTTACAGTACAAAGATTTAATGTGGTGGCAGACGGATCTTCGCCTCCACCAAACAGAATTTTGTTAACACCGGCTGTAGTAAAAAATGTAGCCTCTGCCTTTGCAACTTCATTCGTGTCGCTATTGACACCGCTCTTTTCGAAGTTCCAATCGGTAAGCTTCATGGGCGTCAAGATTGCACCAATATTAGGCGGTAAAACATTCGTCATCATGTCGTAGAATTCTTTAGCGTCGTTGTAATCAATAAGAAACTCGCCCTTGTCGCCAAGCGGAATTTCCATAGCAAGAGCTTTGTAATTGTTAGTCTCACTCGCATTTTTACTGATTGCGCGATAATCTTCAATATCTGCCAAAGCACTAAACAGACTCACAAACGGGGGAATCGGAATATAATCGTGCTCATTTACCTTGATACAAATAGACTTTGTACTATCGAGCTCCTGCCATTTGTACAACTGAGTATTTGTCTTATATGTGTTGTACATAGTTTGGAACTCAGGCGGGTAGTTTGGTAATTTATCTTGATTTGAATCGAAGTATGAGAAATCGAACGCGAAATTATATACACCATCTTCAATACTACTGATTTTACAATAATCCGCATCAAGATTTTGAAAAGCCACACTGTCGTTTGTTTCCCACTCATATCCATAATAAACATCATCACGGAATGCGATGGTAAACATTTTCGTTGCTTCGTGTGGCAAATTCATAAGTTCGACTGCGGTAACGCTAGAATAATACGCTTTCTTGAACTTGTTCGCATTAACCGTCTTAGAACGATCAAGCCCATAAGGAGAAATAGTATAAGAAAATGTGGACATATTTGCAAAATATTGAATCAGTCGGCGGTAGTAATTCGAAATATTGAACAGGTACTTGCTCATCTTTCGAAGCTGCTTTTCATAGCTGGCTGGATTACCAAGATATGTAACGAGCTGATCCTTAGTGTATTTGGTATATGTCGGATTTGTTTCTGATGTTGATTCAAGATTGCGAATACCAATCTTGGATAAATTAGCATAAACACCGGTAAGAAGGTCCTGATATGTAATATAAGAACTCTTGCCGTCCTTTGCATTTGTCACGCGGACCTTTTTCTGCATTTTATCTTCAGCCATTACAGACCTCCCTTCCTTAATATTGGTGCTCTAAAGTCAAACGTGAGAGAAGTGGGTCTCCTGTTTTTCTTTTCCATACTACGTTCGACTTGTTGAGCGATATAGTAGTTATAAGACAGGGAAGAGTAGCGATCTTTACGACACCCGGATTTCTCCTTGACCTTAATTACATTGTTTATTGTTTCATACCCCAGATTAACGAGTTCGTTTACGGCCAAGCCTGTATTGATATACGGCAGCTGTAGCGCGGCTCGTTCACTGGGAGACATCTTATCGTAACCTTTGTAGAGCTTGCGTAATTGATCTTCGCAGCTGTACTCGCTTTGCAGAAGGTGAATACGTCCCTGTTGGAAACCGCTACGGAGCCCGATGGCCACGTCACTGTTAAACTGTGAGCTGCCCATAATGGCCCAAATAACCTTCTTAGCATTTTTATCAGAACAACGATCTGCTACGTCGGGATTGTTGCAACAGCTAATAGCAGGATAGGTTTCACCGGTTTCGGGGTCGTATATATCTTTCATGAGCAAATCAATCAAGGGAATGCCCATAGAGCGAGCATCGATGCCAAGGTAGTCGCAGTCGAAATAATCAAAATAACGACGCAACTTCAAAGCTTGGTCTTGAGTAATCATACCTTCGAGGTTTTCGGAGTAAACGAAGTTGCTTGTATAACGTCCGGATTTGTTTGGTACCATGCAATTCAGGAAAATACTTGTTGCGTCATTGTCGTTCTTTTTAGAACTCATTAGTGCGATATCAGCAGTCAAAATGCGAATCTCTCCGTTTTTCTTTTTTGGAACGTCAGTCGCAGTAGGGGAGAGCACAATATTTGGCGCGTAGAATGCCTTTTCAATAACACGAGTTTTGTTGATGTCATCAAACTGGAATAGACCACCCTCGGTAGCTCCAAGCCATTCGACCATCATTTCCATTGCAAATTTCAGGTCAGAAAAACTGGACTCAGACATTTCATCTTCGACAGCCTCCTTTAACAGAAGTCCCTCTTTGATACTCATACGATAATCAAAAGCACAACAGAAATATTTTTTACTTCGATCAATCATGTTCACAAAATAGTCTCTACATTTTTCATAGCTCCAGTGATTCTGAAACCATGCAGAGCTAAGATAGAATTCTTGATTTCGTTCGGCAAGATGCTTATACTGCGGCTTATCCAAATAACCGGGATGACGAACAATATTCAGGAATTTCTTCAGAACCATATTGATAATATCTTCATCCATCATTCTATACTCGTCCACAAGTATTAAGTTCGCTCTCGCGCCACGCGCTGAGTCTGTAGCAGTTACAACTTTGACGTATTTAAATATAATTTCTGCTTTTTGATTATTTATATCTACTTTTTTGATTTCGGATTGCAACAAAGGGCTGTTTGGCACAAGCTCTTTCATTATTTTTTCATCCAAAATATTTATAGACTGGGTTCGTACTTTACAAGCAATTACGCACTTCGTGCCCGGCCATAAAATACATTTGATAACAATAAAGACTGCAGTCAGAAAAGATTTGCCTAGCATTGGTTGTTAACCAGTAGTTTTTTATCTACTGCTCTGGAGATTTCTCTCATTTACATCGAGCTGTC
>ENA-UESD01000295-UESD01000295.1-human-gut-metagenome-genome-assembly--contig:-NODE-295-length-46678-cov-3.724555_pt1 | contig 46678 bp, 28 predicted proteins | sample MGYA00242985_ERZ507986 | MGnify/ENA primary metagenome ERZ507986 (study PRJEB26167, sample SAMN06115408) | human gut metagenome | host: Homo sapiens | place: China:Guangxi | collected 2016-04-06... | reverse complement strand
CTTGTTCAAGGAGCCTACCGCCTTGCAGGAACTCTCGGACACACTATACGAGATGTATAAAGACAAAGGCATCACCAAAGTAGTGGGTATAGAATCAAGAGGATTCATTATGGGCCCCATTCTCGCCACCAGACTGGGGGCAGGCTTCGTACCTATCCGCAAGCCGGGAAAGCTTCCTGCAGAAACCATTGAAGAAAGCTATGATAAAGAATATGGCAAAGACACCGTGCAGATGCACAAGGATGCCATCAATGAAGACGATGTAGTATTGCTACACGACGACTTGCTGGCAACCGGTGGAACAATGGAAGCCGCCTGCAAACTGGTGAAACAGATGAACCCCAAGAAAGTGTATGTAAACTTCATCATCGAGCTGAAAGAGCTTCATGGCAAGGATGTGTTTGGAGATGATGTGGAAGTGGAGGCTGTGCTGTCGCTTTAGCCATTTCATATTTCACCACAGATTACACAGATTAACACAGATTATTTATCCACCACAAAACACAGTTTTATCAAAGAGAAATCTGCGCTAATCTGTGTAATCTGTGGTGAAACGTCGGTATTATGGAAGAACTCAGAACTAACGACTACCTCAAAGGGATTGTATCCAACCTTCCCGAAAGTCCCGGTATTTACCAATATCTGAATACCGAAGGGACTATTATATATGTAGGAAAGGCAAAGAATCTGAAGCGAAGAGTGTCTTCCTACTTCAACCGGGAGCACGAACCGGGAAAGACGAGGGTGCTGGTCAGCAAGATTGCAGATATCCGATATATCGTGGTGAATACGGAAGAAGACGCGCTATTGCTGGAAAACAATCTTATCAAGAAATACAAGCCTCGCTACAACGTACTGTTGAAAGACGACAAGACGTATCCCAGCATCTGCGTGCAGAACGAATACTTTCCACGCGTATTCAGAACCCGGAAGATAATCCGTAACGGTTCCTCCTATTATGGCCCTTACAGCCATATACCTTCCATGTACGCATTACTCGACCTCATCAAGCATCTGTACCCTTTGCGTACATGCCACCTGAACCTCTCTCCGGAAAACATACGTGCCGGAAAGTTCAATGTTTGCCTGGAATACCACATCAAGAACTGTGCAGGACCTTGCATCGGGAAGCAAAGTCAAGAAGAGTATCTGAAAAACATCGCTGAAATCAAGGAAATACTCAAAGGGAATACCCAGGAGATAGAACGGATGCTTTTCCAGCAAATGCAGGAACTGGCAGCCGAAATGAAGTTTGAAGAAGCACAGAAGATAAAGAAGAAATACCTGCTGCTGGAAAACTACCGGGCGAAATCGGAAGTGGTAAGCAACGTGCTGCACAATATCGACGTGTTCTCCATCGAAGAAGACAGCGATGAAAAGTCCGCTTTCGTCAACTACCTGCACATTACGAACGGTGCCATCAACCAGGCTTTCACCTTTGAATACAAGAAACGATTGAATGAGAGCAAAGAAGAACTGCTCTCTCTCGGCATCATCGAAATGCGGGAAAGATACAAGAGCCTTTCTCGTGAAATCATCGTGCCTTTTGAGCTGGATATGGAGCTGAAAGATGTCGTCTTTACCATCCCGCAACGGGGAGACAAAAAGAAACTGCTGGAACTCTCCATCCTCAATGTGAAGCAGTACAAAGCCGACCGCCTGAAGCAAGCCGAAAAGCTGAATCCGGAGCAACGGACCGTGCGCCTGCTGAAAGAGATACAGCAAGAGCTGCACCTGGACCGCCTGCCCATGCAGATAGAATGTTTCGACAACTCCAACATCCAGGGTTCCGACCCCGTGGCCGGGTGCGTGGTCTTCGTCAAGGGGAAACCTTCCAAGAAGGATTACCGCAAGTACAATATCAAGACCGTAGAGGGACCGGATGACTATGCCTCCATGAAAGAGGTCGTAAAACGGCGCTATCAGCGCGCTATAGAAGAGAAAGCACCCCTGCCCGACCTTCTTATCACCGACGGTGGAAAAGGGCAAATGAGCGCCGTAAAAGAGGTGATAGACGAGCTTGGCCTGAACATCCCCATCGCCGGACTTGCCAAAGATGGCAAACATCGCACTTCCGAGCTATTGTATGGCTACCCTCCCCAGACCATCGGATTGAAACAGAACACCCCCCTCTTCCGACTGCTGACGCAGATTCAAGATGAAGTGCACCGCTTCGCCATTACCTTCCACCGCGACAAGCGCAGCAAACGGCAGATTGCCTCCGCACTGGACGAGATAAAAGGTATCGGTGAAAAGACGAAAAGTGCGTTGCTCAAGGAGTTCAAAAGCGTGAAGCGTATCCGCGAAGCATCTGCCGAGGAGCTTGCCGCCGTGGTGGGAGAAGCGAAAGCCAAAATCATCCAGACCTATTTCTCAGAGAAATAATGACTGATAAATCAGCCTGCAGAGCCATGCACACAACGAATTAATTCGTAACTTTGTCCCCTCAAAAAGACAAGAACAACATGAGAGTAGTGATACAACGTGCCGGACACGCTTCCGTCACCATCAACGGAACCTGCAAAGCCTCCATTGGAAAGGGCCTCATGATACTCGTAGGCATCGAAGAATCCGATGGAAAAGAAGATATTGACTGGCTTTGCAAGAAGATAGTCAACCTGCGCATTTTCGATGACGAAAACGGCGTAATGAACAAATCCATTCTTGAAGCAGACGGCGAGATACTGGTTATCAGCCAGTTCACCCTCCACGCCTCCACCAAGAAAGGCAACCGTCCCTCCTACATACGGGCAGCACGGCCGGAAATATCCGTCCCGCTGTACGAACAATTCTGCCGGGAACTGAGTTTAGCATTAGGTAAAGAAATAGGTACCGGCGAATTTGGTGCCGATATGAAAGTAGAACTGATGAACGATGGTCCCGTGACCATCTGTATAGATACAAAAAACAAGGAATAATGACGTTAGAAGAAGCACAGAAACAAGTGGATTCCTGGATAAAGGAATACGGAGTGCGCTATTTCAGCGAACTCACCAATATGGCGATACTGACCGAAGAAGTGGGCGAACTCGCCCGCGTCATGGCACGCAAGTATGGCGACCAATCCTTCAAGAAAGGAGAAAAAGACAATCTCGACGATGAGATGGCAGATGTTCTTTGGGTACTTCTCTGCCTTGCGAACCAGACCGGAGTGAACCTGACAGACGCCTTCTGCCGCAACTTCGAGAAGAAAACCAGACGTGACCAGACAAGACATATCAATAACCCTAAATTGAAAGACCATGGAGAAGAATGAGCCTACCCAGAGTAAGTATGACGCCGCCCTGGCAAAGTACAACACCCAACTGGATGATGCAGAAATAGCTGCACAAGCTGCCAGAATCATTGCAGAGAAAGTACCGGCAAACAATACACCGGAGGTAAAGAAATTCCTGTTCAACTGCATTGACCTTACCACCCTGAAGAGTGAAGACAGCGATGAAAGCGTCATGAAATTCACCCAGAAAGTGAATAAATTCGACGAAGAGTTCCCCGACCTGAAGAATGTGGCAGCCATCTGTGTATACCCCAATTTTGCAGAAGTCGTAAAAGACACGCTGGAAGTGGAAGATGTAAAAATAGCTTGTGTATCAGCAGGTTTCCCCTCCTCCCAGACTTTCATTGAAGTGAAAGTGGCAGAAACTGCCATGGCACTGATGGAAGGCGCCGATGAAATAGACATCGTTATTTCGGTGGGCAAGTTCCTGGCTGGAGACTATGAAGGCATGTGCGAGGAGATACAAGAACTCAAAGCAACCTGCAAAGAGCACCACATGAAGGTAATCCTCGAAACCGGAGCTTTGAAGACGGCTTCGAACATCAAAAAAGCATCCATCCTTTCCATGTATTCGGGTGCCGATTTCATCAAGACTTCCACCGGCAAGCAGCAGCCTGCCGCCACGCCGGAGGCCGCCCTGGTTATGTGCCAGGCCATCAAGGAATATCACGAGCTGACGGGTATCAAGGTAGGCTTTAAGCCCGCAGGAGGAATCAACTGCGTGAACGATGCACTGATTTATTACACCATCGTCAAGGAAGTGCTCGGCGAAGAATGGCTGAACAACGAACTGTTCCGCTTGGGAACCAGTCGTCTTGCCAACCTGCTGCTTTCGGAAATCAAGGGCGAGGAAATGAAATTCTTTTAAGAGGAAGCTGCATTTACCTATAAATAAAGCCTGATGGAGTGGGTTCCATCAGGCTTTCTCATATTATCAACTGGAAACAGTCCGTCATTTTTCCCGTTCTACCACATAATCCAGATACCCGGCTAGCGCTACTTTTACCTCCGTATCGGGCAAAGAAGCCAGCAAAGAAAGAGCCTTTTCCTTATAGTCATACATCACTTGCGAAGCATACTCTATACCACCATTCTGCTTGGTAAATTCGATTAAATGGGCTATTTCGCCAGGCGTTGCCTCCCCATTCTTTATCTTTACGGCAATTTCTTCCGCTGTTTTATCCTTCACGGTATTGAGCACATGAAGCGCAGGCAGAGTCAACTTCCCCTCCACCATATCATTTCCGGTAGGTTTGCCTATTTCCTTGCTCTCGGAGTAATCGAAAATATCATCCTTTATCTGAAAACAAAGCCCGATATATTCACCGAACAGACGCGCAGATTCCGCCTTTTCATCGCTGGCCCCCACCGAGAGAGCGCCCGCCTTCGTACAAGCTGCAAAGAGCACGGCCGTCTTCTTGCGGATAACGTCGAAATAGACTTCCTCGGAGAAATGGAGATTGCTGACGTTGGAAAGCTGCAGAAGTTCACCATCTGCCAAATCCTGCCCCAGGCAGGAGACGATGTCGATAATGTCATGGTTACGGGTCATGCCCACTTGCACCAACGCTGTTGCAAGCAGATAATCGCCTGCCAGTACGGCTACTTTATTATTGAAAATGGCATTAACGGAGAGTTGTCCACGGCGTTCAGTACTTTCGTCCACTACATCATCGTGCACAAGGCTGGCATTATGAAGAAGTTCCAACGCAACCGCAGCATGCAGGGTTGCAGGACATACCTTGCCAAAAAGCTTCGCAGCCAGAAGCACCAGAATGGGGCGCATCATCTTCCCGTTCTTCTGCCGGATATGCGCAATTACGCTGTTCAGCAAAAGGTTGGAACTGGAGAGGGTACTTTCAAAAAGCTTCTTGAAGTCCTCCAATTCCTCAGAAATCGGAGATTTTATCAATGATGAGTTGTCCATGCATCGCTATTTGCCTACAAAAATAGTAATAAAACGGTTAATACGGTATTTTTTTGTACTTTTACCATGAAAAAAAGGATTAAATGTATGAATTCAATCGATAAACTGTTTTTGCTCGATGCCTATGCACTGATATATCGAGCCTATTACGCGTTCATCAAGAACCCGAGAATCAATTCAAAAGGATTCAACACTTCGGCCATTCTGGGCTTTGTAAACACCCTGGAAGAAGTGCTCAAAAAAGAGAATCCCACACACATAGGAGTAGCCTTCGACCCGTCGGGCCCCACCTTCCGCCACGAGGCCTACGAACAATACAAGGCACAGCGCGAGGAGACGCCCGAGGCCATCCGCCTCTCCGTTCCTATTATAAAGGATATCATCCGTGCCTACCGCATCCCCATCCTCGAGGTAGCCGGTTATGAGGCAGACGACGTGATAGGCACGCTTGCCACCGAAGCCGGACGACAGGGCATCACCACCTATATGATGACTCCCGACAAGGACTACGGGCAACTGGTATCGGACAATGTTTTCATGTACCGTCCCAAGCACACCGGCGGATTCGAAATCATGGGTACGGAAGAGGTAAAGACGAAGTTCAGCATACAATCCACCGCACAAGTCATCGACATGCTCGGACTGATGGGCGATGCTTCCGACAACATCCCCGGCTGTCCGGGTGTGGGCGAGAAAACCGCACAGAAACTGGTTGCCCAATTCGGCAGCATCGAAAACCTTCTGGAACATACCGACCAACTGAAAGGCGCACTGAAAACGAAAGTGGAGACAAACCGGGAGATGATTGCTTTCTCCAAATTCCTTGCCACCATCAAAACGGATGTTCCCATCCGGCTCAAAATGGATTCGCTTGTCCGAGAAGAACCGAACGAAGAAGAACTCCGCAAGATTTTCGAGGAGTTGGAATTCCGCACACTCATCGACCGGGTACTCAAAAAGGGAAGCGGCAATTCGTCCTCCCCTACTCCAACCTCTCCGGTACCCGACCTCTTTGCCGGGACTCTGTTTGCCCAGCCGCAAACCTCCACTCCCGAAAACAGCGCCCCGATTCAAGGCGATTTGTTTGCAAATTTTGCGGGCGAGGGGACGGGCGTTTCTGAAAATTCAAACCTGACGCGGTTAGAAATGCTCGATGTAGACTACCAACTCATTGATACAGAAGACAAAAGAGCAGAAATTATTCAAAAGTTACTTACAAGCGAAATTCTCTCAATAGATACCGAGACTACCGGAACCGAGCCAATGGACGCCGAACTTGTAGGAATGAGCTTCAGCGATGCCGAAAACCGTGCATACTACGTACCCGTTCCCGCCGAACGAGAGGAAGTCTTAAAAATTGTAAACGAGTTCCGTCCCCTCTTCGAAAACGAGAAATCCATGAAGGTGGGACAAAATATCAAGTACGATATGATTATCCTCCAAAATTACGGCGTCCAGGTGAAAGGCAAACTTTTCGACACCATGCTCGCCCACTACGTGCTGCAACCCGAACTCCGGCACAACATGGACTATCTGGCGGAAATCTACCTGCACTATCAGACCATCCATATCGACAAGCTGATTGGAGCGCGGGGCAAAAACCAAAAGAACATGCGCGACCTTTCACCCGAAGATGTCTACCGTTATGCCTGCGAGGATGCGGACGTCACCCTCAAACTGAAAAACGTGCTGGAAAAGGAACTGAAGGAGCAAGGTGCCGAACATCTGTTCTACGAAATAGAGATGCCGCTCGTCCCCGTACTTGTCAATATAGAGAGCAACGGAGTGCTGCTCGACACGGAAGCCTTGAAGCAATCGTCCCAACACTTCACCGTCCGTCTGCAGGAGATTGAGAAGGAAATCTACGAGATGGCTGGCGAGACATTCAACATCAGCTCCGCCAAGCAGGTAGGCGAAGTGCTCTTCGACAAGCTGAAAATCGTGGAGAAGGCCAAAAAGACCAAGACCGGACAATACGTCACTTCCGAAGAGGTGCTGCAGAGCTACCGCAGCAAGCACGACATCATCGGAAAGATACTGGAATACCGCGGACTGAAGAAGCTGCTGAGCACCTATATAGATGCCCTACCCCAGCTCATCAACCCACGCACGGGACGCATCCACACCTCCTTCAACCAGGCAGTGACCGCTACCGGACGCCTCAGCTCCAGCAATCCCAACCTGCAGAACATCCCCATCCGCGACGAAGACGGAAAGGAAATCCGCAAGGCGTTCATCCCCGACACCGGCTGCGAGTTCTTCTCTGCCGACTACTCGCAGATAGAGCTGCGCATCATGGCACACCTCAGCGAAGATAAGAACATGATAGAAGCCTTCCTCAGCGGACACGACATCCACGCCGCCACCGCTGCCAAGATATATAAGATAGACATAAACGACGTAACCGCCGACATGCGCCGCAAGGCAAAAACGGCAAACTTCGGCATCATCTACGGCATCTCCGTCTTCGGGCTTGCCGAACGCATGGGCGTTTCCCGCCAAGAAGCCAAAGAGCTGATAGACGGCTACTTTGAAACCTACCCGCAAGTGAAGGAGTATATGGACAAAAGCATCCAGGTGGCACGCGAGCAGGGCTACGTGGAAACCATCTTCCACCGCAAGCGCTTCCTGCCGGACATCAACTCAAGAAACGGGGTGGTACGGGGCTATGCCGAACGGAATGCCATCAACGCTCCCATCCAGGGAAGTGCCGCCGACATCATAAAAGTAGCCATGGCACACATCTATCAGCGCTTCCAAGCTTACAATCTGAAAGCAAAGATGATTTTACAGGTCCATGACGAACTAAATTTCAGCGTTCCAGAGGCAGAAAAAGAGCTTGTACAGAAAATCGTAATCGAAGAGATGGAGCAGGCATATCGCATGCACGTACCCCTGAAAGCCGATTGTGGGTGGGGAAACAACTGGTTGCAGGCACACTAAACAGCCCAATAACTTTATTTAACTTACAATCAGAAAGCAACAGAAGCAATCCTTTCGAAATACAGTTTGCTCATCAGAATATCCGGCATCTTCACTGCCGGATATTTTTTATTCACCAATCTTGCCAAAAGGAAAGCATACCGAAACCCTCACTACTGACATATTGATAAAATTTAATCCGATATTTATATTTATGTCAATTTAATACGTACCTTTGCAGCGAAATAAATGATATATTGATAGAAAATAGAAAGTTAAACTAAAAAAGACATAAAACCATGAAAGCAAAAGTATCTTTAAAAACAGTGATTGTTTCAGCACTTCTCTTAGTTTGCGGATTAAATGCCTCAGCCGACAATAAGAGCAACCTCATTTACAATTCGGAAGAAGTAAATGGCATGAAAGTGGCAGAGACCGTATACAAGATGGACGGAAACACGCTTGCCAACTATATGAAGTACAATTATAAGTACGACGACCAGAACCGCATGACGGAAAGCGAAGCCCTGAAATGGAACAGCACCAAGAATACATGGGGCAAGGACATGTGCATCCGCTATGCATACCAAGGCAAGACGATGACTACCACATACTACAAATGGAACAACAAGAAAGGCGAATACATACTGGTTCCCGAGATGACGGTAATCATGGACAACCCTAACATGTAATTGACAAACTCTCTCTTAAAGTAAGAAATCTTATTCCTAACAACAATAACCGAAACCTTTCATAAAAGAGCCGGAATGATTCGCACATTCCGGCTCTTTTATTATATCTTGAAAAACAAATCCTTTCCGTCAGATACCAATAACCTTACACGATTAGTATCCTGGATTGTTTTCTATAATGGCACTGTTTGTATCAATCTCACTTTGGGGAAGCGGCCAAAGTTCATCCTTTCCTTTGATATACTTCATCGTGTTATACACACGGAGATTCAGTGCTTTCCCATCCCAAGAACTACCCTCTGAATATGCCGGATGCCAGTTGTCATCAAATGAAGGCTTGGCATTGGACATAAGCCCTTTTTGATTGGGAGCATAAATCTTACCTGTCATCACTGTAGAAGCCATACCCCAACGACGGAGATCAAACCAACGAAAACCTTCATTACAAAGTTCAACAGTACGTTCGTAACGTAATGCCTTTCGGAGTCCGCTCTGCGAAGTAACTACCACATCGGGCATTCCTACACGATTACGAATTATATTGATGTCCGTTCGTGCTAACTCCAGATTGCCATCAGCCATTTCAATATTGGCTTCTGCCTCTATTAGATAAACCTCTGCTAAACGCATCAAGCCGCAATTAAGATCACTGGTTTCATGGTTGGAGATTGCAGCTCTTTCCAACTCGGCTATATCCAAATATTTCCTCCAGAGATATCCAGCAGGACCTTTAGTGCCATTGGCACCGTATACGCCCTTGGTTCCCTGTGACTCCATGTTTGTCACGTCCTTGCCCGTGCTATAGTCGTGAATCTTTTTACTGGTAGTGGAAGTCTGGAATTCTAGATTGAATATGCGTGAACCAGGTCGCAAACAGAAAAGATCCAGACGAGGGTCCCGGTTTTGCCAAGGGTTCTGCCAGTCATACAGAGAAGATTCCGTAATCGATTTGCCATCCTTGCATTGAAACATATCAACAAATGTTTGTGTAGGACCAAAATAGGCGCATCCTCCCAGTGTACGTGGAGCCATGTAATATGCCTCCTTGGTTTTATTACTGGATATTACCGCATCATACTGCACGGACCAGAGCCACTCATTGCTTGCCTCACCGTCATAACCAAACAGAGCCGTCTGACCGGTTGGCTCTCCTGCCTCATGACTTTCTCCACAATACTGTGTATTGATGGATTCCAATTCAAAGCCTGCCTCCTTAGCCAAATTCAAGGCTTGTTTGGCCGAACTGGCAGCCAAGTCATACTTTTTCCAATTCAAGGCAATACGGGCACGTAACGCATACGCTGCTACCCGTCCGATGCGTGCACTGCCATAGCTTTCTGCTTTATGGCGGAGTGGAAGGTTAGCCAAACACTCGTCGCTAAGATCCGAAAGCAGATTCTCTACAATGGTCTCTCTCGGTGTACGTGGGGTCTGGCTGTCATTTATACCCGCTGTGTGGACCACATACGGCAAGTCTCCATAGTGCTGGCAAGCTTGATCATAACAGAATGCCCGTATGCACAGCAGCTCTGCCCGTATACTCTCTATATCCGTATCAGAGGCTGTGCCACGCAGATTATCCAGCGCATCGAGAAGCTGGTTGATACGTGCCACGGTCTTATACACGCAATTATAAAGCTTGTTTGCCACCGCGTTTTCAGCAGAAGCTCCGGAGGTGATTAATTCCGTATACATAGCCGTGTTGACACGTGTAGCACCAATATCGGTAATATTGTCTGTCACCTTCCACCAGGTGGTGGTGCTGGCACTATAAGCTGTCAGAGATGAGTAAACAGCGTTCAAACCGAAATTCGCCTCTTCCATACTCGAAGGATAAGAGGAAGAAGACGGTGAAGTGAGTGGTTCAAGGTCGAGTGAACAAGCACCGAGACCTAATAGAGACAGCGAAAGGAGTGCTGTATAAATATTGTTTCGTTTCATATCATTTTTTCTTTTTATGTCTTCTTGAATACAGACGGTTTCCCTATTCCGGCTAATCAGAATTTGATGTCAACGCCAAAAGTGAAGGCTTTCGTCTGGGGATAATTGTTTGCCGCACCCAGAGATACCCCATCTGTTGCTGATGCGTTATAGTTGACTTCGGGGTCATAGCCATCCCAAAAGTCAGTAAAAGTCAAGAGATTCTCAGCATTGGCATAAATGTAGGCAGACTTCAGTCCGATGGCTTTCATCCACTTGGAGGGCAGGTCGTAACCCAGCTGCAGGTTCTTCAGACGCAGGTAAGCGGCACTCTTCATCCAGAAGGATGATGTATAGGTGTTGTTACTGCTCTTATAAGAGAGGCGAGGCGTGGATGCATCATGATTCTGCTCCGTCCAATAGTCAAGGTGTTCCTTGCGGTAGGTTCCTCCCTGATAGCAAGGCATCACGTAGTAGGAATTGAGATAACCGTCGGCCTTGCCAACTCCTTGCAAGAAAGCCGAAAGACGAATTCCTTTGTATCCCACTCCTAAATTAAAGCTATAACTATAGCGTGGAACTGTACTTCCGATAATCGTCTTGTCATCTGTAGTAATTTTGTTGTCTCCGCTGACATTCCGGTATTTCAGGTCACCGGGATATACGGTTGTACCGAATTGGGGACAGTTGGCATTGATTTCGTCCGCTTCTTCTTGTGAATTGATGAAACCGTCGCATATCAATCCGTAAATGGAGTTAATGGAAGACCCCTCTTGGTTACGAATATCACCGCTTGTGCTGCTTGTGCCCCGCATGTCGGTGATGGTGTTTTTCACGTCGCTCAGCGTAAGGGCGGCATCCAGCGAAAAGTCCCTCGTCAGCTTCTTGCTGTAGCCTACGCTTAGCTCCCATCCCTGGTTTCTTACCTTGCCGGCATTCTGGAAGGGAGCACCCATACCAATGTGGTTGGGGATGTCCAGCTTCATCAGGATACCATCCGTTATCTTCCTATACCAGTCGGCAGTGATGTTGATACAGCCGAACAGTGAAAGATCTATGCCTAAGTCAGTCATGGTAGAAGTCTCCCATGTAAGGTCCCTATTGGAGAGCGAGGTAACAGCAGAGGTCGTGTAAAGATTACCTCCCATAGATATAGAGCCCGTAGAGAGTTGCTGAGTAGTGGGATAATAGGAACTTCCGATATTCTGGTTGCCCAGTTTGCCCCAAGAGGCACGTAATTTCAGATTATCCACTCTATCGCGTATAGATTCCATAAAGGGTTCCTCGCTGATGCGCCATGCTGCAGAGAATGAAGGGAACACGCCATATCGGTTACCCTCTGCAAATCTGGAAGAACCGTCGGTACGGATATTGGCCTCCACAAGGTAGCGTTCCTTGTAGTTGTAATTCAAGCGGCCAAAGAAGGAGTTGATGGCCCATTGGTACTCCCCTCCTCCATTGTTCATGTTCTCAATGTTACCGGCATCAATTTGGTCATATTGAGGGAAGTTGAATACTTGACGATAGGCAGAAAGAGTCTTTTCTGTATAGGTCTGACACTCCATACCTGCCATTACTTTGAAGTAGTGGTCATCCAGCTGTTTCTCATAGTTGGTCAGTGCCTGTGTGTTCCAGTAGAAGTAACGATAGGCCGATTCTGTAAGCGAGTTGTAGGTTTCGCCGCTCTTGAAGCTGGTAGTACCTTCCGGGTCACCATACGTGGTGACAGAATTCTTATAGTTATGGTTATTCTTGGTGATATAACGTGGAGTGGCTTGAACTGACACATTCCATCCATCGAGAATCTTATAGGTCAGAGCCATCGCCATGGTAGCACGGATAACATTGTTTTTCACAATACCGCCTTCACGCAACAACAGCACGGGGTTATTGCCCATCAGACCATTTGCCCCATTATAAAGACCAGTAGTAAATTGATTGACAATGTTCGGGGTTCGGGTGTTCATATAATTGAAGGCATGTCCTTCGTAGGGAGAACTATTTTTATTGGCATTGCTTACTTGTATGTCAAACTTCATGTCCAGACGGTAGCTAAGCTTGATGTCCATATTGTTGCGTACAGAGATTTTACGGTAAGAGGAATTGACCACTATACCCGTCTGGTCCAGATACCCTATAGAAGTAAGTGTCTTGATACGTTCTGATGAAGAAGTCAGAGTAAGCGTATGCCCATGGTTGAATCCGTTTTCTGTAAGAATCAAGTCCTGCCAGTCTGTATTAGGATAGATGTCCGGGTCAGTAGCCATGCCAGCCACATATTCCCTTATATATTCATCACTATAGGGCAGGTCGGATCCGTCGTTACCTGCTGCCACATTTTCCAATTGCATATATTCCAATGCATCCACTTTTTGAGGAAGCATCGTTGCGCCTTGGAATCCAAAATATCCTTTATAGGATATGCTGAACTTGTCTTGACTGCCACCCCGTTTGGTAGTCACCAGAATGACACCATTGGCAGCACGTGAGCCATAGATGGATGCAGATGCAGCATCTTTCAAGACGGACACTGACTCGATGATGTTAGGATCCACTTCATCTATGGTTCCTTCTACGCCATCGACCAACACCAACGGGGCGGCACTATCACCACCGAAGGTTCCGATACCACGTATACGTATATGACCGCCATTGCCGCCTGGCTCACCGCTCTGTGTAGTGACAGTTACACCTGCAGCCATGCCTTGCAGAGCCGAAGATACGTTTGATACTCGACGGCTTGCAAGCTTCTCGCTGTTAAGCGAAGAAACCGAGCCTGACAGATTAACCTTCTTGTTAGTGCTATAACCTACCACTACCACGTCGTTAAGCAATTGTGAGTCTTCATCCAGTACCACATGAATGAAGTTCTCCCCTGCAGTCTTCAGCTTGAGGGTACGGAAGCCGATGTAGGATACGATGAGTTCCGCGTCTTCGATGGTTTCAAAATTGAAGTTGCCGTCCACATCGGTAATGGTTTTCTCGGGAGAATGGGTCACTTGAATTGTAGCACCGGGAAGTGGATTATTGAACCGGTCCACCACTTTACCTTTGACGGGTTTCAGTGAAGCTGCGACTACATTCAACGAAACAAGCAGCCCACATACACACACAAAGGATTTAATCATTCTTGTTTTCATTAGTTTCTATGATGATTTTGCTGTATTACAGACTTGTGTCACTTCTGTGATTTTGATATGACACCGGATGAGAGCCCGACATATGTAACTTGAACGTAACCCCATAGAAACGACGAAGTAATTTCACTCACCTATTTTTGCTCTCAATTCAAACAACAAATAATTGAAAGAGAAAAGCAATGAACAAAAAGAACATTTTTTACGCCGCATTGCTGCTTATGGCAATAGGGGCAGAAGCTAAAGAGATTAAAGGCAAAGTCATGGCCGACGGCAAGGGGCTGGCCAAAGTTGTAGTAACCGATGGCACCGCATTCGCTCTTACCAGTGAAGACGGAAGCTATATGATTGATGCTGATGAGAAGGCCCACTTTATCTATGTAGTGACACCTTCAGGCTATATGGCTCCTTGCAACGGGGGTACTCCCGTCTTCTATAAGACTCTGAACGAGAACAGCCACGATTTCCAGCTCCATCGCTGGGGAACAGTAGGAGGCAAATACGCCATGATGGCAGCAGCCGATACACAACCGCGCGGAGAGAACGCATTCCATCGGCTTGAAACGGAAGCTTTCCCCGACCTCAAGCAAGTGGGCTTTGAATATATGAGCCAGAATATTCCTGCTTTCGCCATCTTCTTGGGTGACATCTTATGGGATAACCTGGAAATGTTTCCCCACATCAAGCAAGAGATAGCAAAGATCCAAATTCCCATCTATCCGGTTATCGGCAACCACGACCACGACAAGGAGGTGAGCGACGATGATGCCAGTGCACATCTTTATCGGCATTTCTTTGGACCCACTTACTATGCGTTCAATGCTGGAAAAGACTATTATATCGTTTTGGACAATATCCTTTATAAAGGAAACAAGAAGTATGAAGTGGGGCTCAATGATCAGCAGCTCAATTGGGTGAAGAGCTATCTGCAGTACGTCCCCAAAGGGGCTCATCTGTTTGTTTGCATGCATGCTCCGGCATACTTCTATAACGAGAACTACAAGTTGGGACGCGTAGCCGAGTTACTCGACCTTTTCGAGGGTTATAAGGTAGATATTCTCAGTGGTCACACTCATGTACAATGCAACACACAAATCAGAAACAACATTCGTGAGTACAATATCGCCTCCATCGGAGGCGCGTGGTGGTTATGGGACGGCATCTATAGCAAAGACGGTACCCCTATTGGCTACCAAGTATTCGAATCCGGCAAGAACGGAATTGCAAATTATTTCAAGTCATTAGGACATGACCGTGACTATCAGTTCCGTTACTATCCCGTGGGTACAGTACCCGGCCATGAAGACGAACTCTGCGTCAAGGTATGGAATTGGGATAACCGCTGGAAAGTGGAATACTACGAAGACGGGAAGTTGAAAGGCGAAATGAAGCAGTATAAAGGCATGGATCCTGATTATGATTTCTTCCTGCAGCGCAAAGCTGTCACAGAGGGAAAGGATATGAAGGAACGTGGTCGCCAAGCTAACAAGAATGCTTATTTCTTTTTCTCTACAAAACCGAGCGATAAAGCAAAGAAAATAAAAATCGTGGTGACTGACGCCAACGGGAAAAGCTACGAGCAGTCTTTGGAACATTAAGTAAACAGACAGATAGTAATCGGTACCTGATTATGAGCCATTCCCTGCTCCTCGTTATTCAGCTATCGGTTATTATTCGTACCTTTACCCGAAAAAGGAATGCCACATGATACCCAAGCCCCTCATTACCTACATCGAGACAGCAATCATCCCCCGTTACAAGGAGTTTGACAAAGCACACAACCTCTCACACGTCCGCACCGTCATCGAAGAAAGCCTTGCCCTCGCCCGGCAATATCCCGAAGCGGACGAACGCCTGGCATACGTCATTGCCGCCTACCATGACACGGGACTGTGCCGCGACCGCGCCACCCACCACCTTGTCTCCGGCGAGATACTGATGGCGGACTCCACCCTGCGGCAATGGTTCTCCGACACGGAAATCCTCCTCATGAAAGAAGCCGTAGAAGACCACCGCGCCTCTACAGACCACGAACCTCGTAGCATCTACGGCAAGATTGTTGCCGAAGCGGACCGTATCATCGACCCGGACATCACCCTGCGCCGCACCGTGCAGTACGGATTGAAACAGAATCCTGCCGCCGACAAGGAGTGGCACTACCAGCGGTTCCATCAGCATCTCATGGCAAAATATGCACCCGGCGGTTATCTGAAGCTCTGGTTTCCCGAGGGCAAGAATGCGGAACAGCTGAAGAAGCTCCAAGCCATTATCGCAGACGAAGGACAGCTGCGGCAAGTTTTCAACCGAATATTCGAGGAGGAAAAGTAATAGCGGTATCAATGAAGCATATGCCCCATTTCATTTCCGACTATGGAAACGGTTTGTTTCCTATAATGGAACAGAGTGTTCTCTATAAGGAAACAAAGTGTTTCCTATAACGGAACAAATCGTTTTATCCCGTCGAAACAAGTCGTTTCATACAAGAGAAACAATCTGTTCCGACGGGGTGTAACAAAGTGTTCAGTACTGTGAACTAATACAATAGCTCTATTTAGAAGGTCTCACAAGATAAGTATCCGCCTCCATAAGTATAAAGACTTATGGGCGTGGCAACATGAGGAAATCATAAAACTCACAGATGGACTGGCCTTCGGTTTCTGATTCGAAGACAAAGAAGAGCGGCTGCTTTCCCTTATGCAGCTTTGCCGGAATAGAGAGCGAAGCATAGAACTCCCTGCAAGTGCTGCCAGCCTTCACATCCACAAGTCCTATCTCTACACCGCCTTTTGTTGTCCAAGGGCTACCCAGCATGATGCGGATGCGTCCGTCGGTATCTTCAGCCTTCAACCTTAACTGCATCTGCAAAGACTTATCTCGCGGAACGGCATTCATATTCAAGTATTTATATCCTACAATCGACCCACTTGTGTTATTCACCACCGGAGCGAACGGGATTTTGTGGTTGTTATCGCCGGCATAGGGATTATTATCCCGGTACACAGGCCGGATGTAAGACCCCGTGTAGACATAATGGGGATAGACCTCTTTGATACCTCCGGGATTGGTGTGCCAACAAGCCAACCCGGCCGAGATGCGCTGCATAGGATTGAGCCCTTCAAGAAGGAAACCCTCAGAGTTGAATTCCCCGCGCGAAATCACGACTTTCCCACCTTTTCCTTTTTCCACCTTTACATCAATGGCCGACACCATAGCCTGGCGTGCATAGCAATCAGTACCTATCTGGCGATGATAGAACACGTACCATTGCCCTCCTATCTTGCAGATACTGCCATGCGTATTTCCACCGGGCATGGCCGAAGCTATCACATTGCCTTTTTCATCATACTCGCGCGCACGGGCATCGATGATTGTTCCGCCATAGGTCCAGGGACCCAGAGGATGCTCGCTATAAGCGTATGCCAGCGTATAGTTGCTGGCGTTCGGCAAGCCATCTTCACCCTCAGCGGTAGTACGGCTATAGATAAACACATACTTATCCTCAATCTTGCGGATGGAGGATGCCTCAAAGAAGCGGAATATACCTTCCTGCCGATAGCCTGAAATCATGTTCTCCACCACTTCGGTACCCGGCTTTACCGTGCACATGGTAGCAGGGTCCAACTCCGCGCCATGCGAAATGCCAAATCCCCAATAACCATACACACGTCCATCATCATCGACAAACACTGCGGGGTCGAATCCCAAACAACCGAAAGTCTCGCGAGGACGCTCCTTATGCCAGTTGCATACCGTAAACGGGCCATCGGGACGGTCGCTTTTGGCAATCATGGAATTGCGTCCACCACCTTGATTATTCGGAAAGAGGTAGTAAGTTTTCTTACCATCGGCATCGGTAGTTACTGTCACGTCAGGGGCAAAAAGCACGTCGTCGGTTCCATCAGCATTCAGTTTATACAGTTCGGGCGACTCATTGACTTTAAATATCACGCCGTCATATCTCCAACGGGTCAGGTCCTCTACGGGTGCCGACCACACCACCTGGTCACGTCCGCAATACATCCACTTGAGATTATCGTGCGAACCATAAATATAAAGACGGTACTTGCCGGGACAGTCAGGATCCTCAAACACATAGGGCTCACCATCAGGAATAAATTCCCAAAGCGGCAGATAAGGATTCTGTGCAGATAATGTAAAAGACAAGCTGATGAGACATGATAAAATCATCAGAATTTTTCTTACTTTGTTTTTCATAATCGCATTGATTTATAGAATGATACTTAAATTATAATTGCGACAAAACTATCAATTTATCGTTTCATCGTCATGCTTTTAATGCAAATTAACACGTTCAATACGAATTTCTAAATACCGTTCCGGCGGCTCTCCCATCTCCTCCTTTCTTCGTTGGTGTATGCAAAAATCAGCTATTTTTCAGTAAGTTTGTCCGGTTTGCATTATCTTTGCACTAACACGAAGATAAGCTGCACCTCAGCATAAAAAATGAACGAGTTCATTTTATTCTGCATTCGGTTTGCACTATCTTTGTAGTGAGATTAACAAGAACTTATATATGCCAGACTATGATTTAATCGCCATATTAGGGCCTACCGCCTCAGGAAAGACTCCATTTGCAGCCGCCTTGGCCGCCGAACTCCATACGGAAATCATCAGTGCCGATTCACGGCAAATCTACCGGGGGATGGACCTAGGCACCGGCAAAGACCTTGCCGACTATACCGTCGACGGGAAACAGATTCCCTATCACCTCATCGACATAGCCGACCCGGGCTATAAGTACAATGTTTTCGAGTATCAGCGTGATTTCTTGAATGCTTACGAGACTATTAAACAAAAAGGTTGCCTGCCCGTTGTATGTGGAGGAACCGGAATGTATCTCGAATCAGTGCTGAAAGGCTACCGTCTGCTGCCCGTACCCGAGAATCCTGAGTTGCGCACCCGTCTGGCGGACAAATCGCTGGAAGAACTGACCGACATACTGAAAGGTTACAAAAGCCTGCACAATACTACGGACGTGGACACAGCCAAACGTGCCATACGAGCCATCGAAATCGAAGAGTACTATGCCCATACCCCAGTAGACGAACGTTCCTTCCCCCAGATGAACAGCCTCATCATAGGTGTGGACATCGACCGGGAATTGCGTCGGGAGAAAATCACCCGCCGCCTGCACCAGCGCCTGGAAGAAGGAATGATAGACGAAGTGCGCCGTCTGATAGAGCAAGGCATCCAACCGGATGACCTCATCTATTACGGACTGGAATACAAGTATCTGACACTTTATCTCATCGGCAAGTTGACCTATGAAGAGATGTTCACGCAACTGGAAACAGCCATCCACCAGTTTGCCAAACGCCAGATGACCTGGTTCCGCGGTATGGAACGGCGTGGATTTACCATCCATTGGATGAATGCCCGGTGGCCGATGGAAGAAAAGATAGCTTTTGTAAAGAAGAAGTTGGAAGGATGATGAAATGATAAAGTGACCGGGTGATTTAAATCGTAAATAGTAAATAGTCAAATTGTAAATAGAATCATGAGTGCAGAACCCGAAAAGTTGGGAGTGATATACAACCCCAAAGCCGGAACACGGAAAGTGCAGAAACGGTGGAAAGAAATCAAAGAATACATGGACAGCAAAGGTGTGCCTTACGACTATGTGCAGTCCGAAGGGTTCGGTTCGGTAGAGCGTCTGGCAGGTATCCTTGCCAACAACGGCTACCGCACCATTGTTGTAGTAGGCGGTGACGGCGCACTGAATGACGTCATTAACGGCATCATGCTTTCCAATGCACCGGACAAGGAGAATATAGCCATCGGCATCATCCCCAATGGTATAGGAAATGACTTTGCCGACTATTGGGAAATGAGTTCGGACTACAAGAAAGCGGTGGATTGCATCATCAACAACCGCCGCCGGAAAATAGACGTGGGTACCTGCTATTATTACGACGGTGAAAAGCATCTGACACGCTACTTTCTCAATGCCATCAACATAGGCCTGGGAGCCCGTATCGTGAAAATCACCGACCAGTGCAAGCGTTTCTGGGGAGTGAAGTTCCTCTCTTACTTCATGGCACTGCTATCCATTATCTTCGAACGGAAGCTGTACCGCATGCATCTCAAGATAAACGGCGAGCATATACGCGGACGCATCATGACTGTCTGCATAGGCAGTGCGTGGGGATACGGACAAGCGCCTAGTGCAGTGCCCTATAATGGCTGGCTGGATGTTTCCGTCATTTACCGTCCCGAATTGCTGCAACTATGGTCGGGATTGTGGATGCTTATCCAAGGGCGGATTCTGAACCATAAGGTAGTGATGCCCTACCGTACGCAAAAAGTAAAAGTGCTGCGTGCGCAAAATGCCTCTGTCGATTTGGACGGACGTATTCTTGACCGTCATTTTCCACTGGACATCAGCGTACTGCATGAAGCAATAACATTGATTATACCCAATTGAAAATACTTAATCAGTAACAACCTATGATTGAATTAAAGAATAATCCCGCCGGAAACTTCTTCCTACTGGCAGGTCCATGTGTCATCGAAGGAGAAGAAATGGCAATGCGCATTGCCGAACGTATCGTGACTATCACCGAAAAACTGCAAATCCCCTATGTATTCAAAGGGTCGTACCGCAAAGCCAACCGCTCCCGCCTGGATTCCTTTATGGGCATCGGCGACGAAAAGGCGCTGAAGATACTGCAAAAAGTGCACACCACCTTCGGAGTACCTACCGTGACCGACATTCATGCAGCCGAAGAAGCCACCATGGCTGCCGAATATGTGGATATTCTGCAAATTCCCGCCTTCCTCTGCCGGCAGACAGACCTGCTTGTAGCCGCCGCCAAAACCGGAAAAACCATCAACATCAAGAAAGGGCAGTTCCTCTCTCCGCTTGCCATGCGCTTTGCGGCTGATAAAGTAGTGGAAGCAGGCAATAGGAACGTCATGCTGACGGAACGCGGAACTACTTTCGGTTATCAGGATTTAGTCATCGACTATCGCGGCATCCCCGAAATGCAGACCTTCGGTTTCCCCGTCATCCTGGATGTAACCCACTCCTTGCAACAGCCCAACCAGACCAGTGGCGTCACGGGAGGTATGCCGCAACTTATCGAGACCGTAGCCAAAGCCGGTGTTGCCGTAGGTGTAGACGGACTGTTCATCGAAACCCACGAAAATCCCGCCGTAGCCAAGAGTGACGGCGCCAACATGCTGAAACTCGACCTGCTGGAAGACCTGCTGACCAAATTGGTCCGCATCCGGGAAGCAGTCAGATAAATTCCATTTATCCGGAATGGAATCCGAAAAAAACAACAGAAGTTGTGATTTATCCAAGGGCTGTCCGACAGATAGTTCAAGAACAATTTAAATTCATAATAATATGAAACATCTATTACGTGGTTTATGGATTGTAGCGTTAATTCTTTGCTGCAATTTTCAGCAGGTATTTGCACAGCAAATGCCGCCTATCCCGGTCGACAAAAATGTCCGTATCGGAAAGTTGGACAACGGATTGACCTATTATATCCGCAAGAACAGCCAGCCTGCAAACCGGGCCGACTTTTACATTGCCCAAAAGGTAGGCTCCATTCAGGAAGAAGCCGACCAGCGCGGCCTTGCCCACTTCCTGGAACACATGTGTTTCAATGGAACGACCCACTTCCCCGGTGATGCACTGAAGCAATACCTGGAGCGTATCGGGGTGAAATTCGGTGAGAACTTGAACGCCTATACTTCCGTAGACGAAACCGTATACAACATTTCCAATGTGCCGGTCACTACTCCGGGAGCCATCGACTCCTGCCTGCTGATTCTGCACGACTGGAGTAACGATTTGACCCTGGACCCGAAGGAAATAGACAAAGAACGCGGAGTCATCAACGAAGAATGGCGCACCCGTATGAGCGCCATACAACGCTTCCAGGAGAAGATGCTTCCAGTCATGTTCGAAGGAACGAAGTATGCCACTTGTTTCCCTATCGGAACGATGGAGGTCGTTATGAACTTCAAACCGCAAACTTTGAGAGACTACTATGAAAAGTGGTACCGTCCGGACCTTCAGGGTATTGTGGTAGTTGGCGATATAGATGTGGACGCCATCGAAGCCCAAATCAAGAAAATGTTTTCTGATATTCCCGCCCAGCCCAATGCTGCCAAACGCGAGTACTATCCGGTAAACGACAACAAGGAGCCTATTGTATTGGTTTATCAGGACAAGGAACAGTCCAATGTACAAGCCCTCATCTTCAACAAGCACGAAGCCACTCCTGACGAGCAGAAAGGCGACATGGGCTATCTGGTACAGAATTATGCAACCACGCTCATCAACAATATGCTGAATGCGCGTCTGAACGAATTGGTACAGACCGCCAATCCTCCTTATATATATGCCGCCACTTATGACGATGATTTCTTTGTTGCCAAAACCAAAGATGCCTTCACCGGTGTCGTTGTCTGCAAGGAAGATGCCATAGAAAATGGAATAGCCACTCTCCTGCGCGAAACAGAACGCGCCCGCCAATTCGGCTTTACGGAAACGGAATACAACCGTGCCCGTGCCGAATATCTGCGCCAACTGGAATCTGCTTATAACGAGCGTGACAAACGCAAGAATGAAGAGTACGTGGATGAATATGTCCGTCATTTCCTCGATAACGAACCGATTCCGGGCATCGAAAACGAATACGCCATCATCAATCAGATAGCTCCCGCCATTCCGGTTGCCGCACTGAACCAGATGATGCAAGCCCTCGTGACAGACAGTAACCAGGTAGTCGCAATTCTCGGTCCGGATAAGGAAGGATTGAAAATGCCGACAGAAGATGCAATCAAGAAGATTCTGAAAGACATTAAAGCTGAAAAACTGACTGCCTACGTAGACAAGGTGTCGGATGAACCTTTGATGGCCGAAGCCCCGAAAGGCGGAAAGATTGTATCCGAGCAGACAGATGATACATTCGGCACTACAACGCTGACACTCTCCAACGGAGTCAAGGTCATTATCAAGAAGACAGACTTCAAGGCAGACGAAATCCGCATGAAGGGAGTCAGCCTAGGCGGTAGTTCCCTGTTCCCCGACTCGGAAATCATCAACATCAACGGACTGGATGCAGTGAGTGTCGGTGGTCTGGGTAATTTCAGTGCCGTAGACCTGGAAAAAGTTCTGGCCGGCAAGAAAGCTTCCGTCAGCTATGGTATCGGTGACAAGACAGAAACCGTCAATGGCAGCTGTTCACCGAAAGACTTCGAAACAATGATGCAGCTCACTTACTTGACGTTCACCGCTCCACGCCGTGACGACGATGCCTTCGCATCCTACAAGAACCGCAACAAAGCTGCTTTGCAGAATATGGAAATGAATCCCCAGGTAGCGTTCAGTGACTCTGTCTCGGCCGGTATTTACATGCACCATCCCAGAAGAGCCAGAATAAAGGCGGACATGATTGACAAGATGGATTATGACAAGATTCTGTCCATGTATCAAGACCGCTACAAAGATGCCAGCGATTTTACCTTTATCTTTGTAGGAAATGTGAATGTGGAGGAAATGAAACCACTCATCGCCGAGTACCTGGGTTCACTGCCTGCCATCAACCGCAAGGAAACATTCAAGGACAATAAAGTGGACATGCGCCAGGGAGTTTATAAGAACGAATTCGTACGGAAGCAGGAAACTGCCAAAGCGTCGAACTTTGTCCTGCTGAACGGTGACTGCAAGTACGACCTGAAAAATGACATCCTGCTGAGTATGACCAGCCAGATTCTCGACTTGGTTTATACAGCCAAGGTACGTGAAGACGAAGGGGGCACTTACGGTGTATATGTAGGCGGCCAATTAAGCAAATATCCGAAAGAAAAGGCTCTCTTGCAGATTGTATTCGAAACCGCTCCGGCAAAAAGAGAAAAGCTGATGCAGATTATCTTTGCAGAACTCGACAACATCGCCAAAGCAGGTCCGTCGGAAGGAGACTTGAATAAAGTGAAGGAGTTCATGCTGAAGAAACATGCCGAAGACTTGAAGGAGAACAGCTACTGGCTGGGAAGCATTGACGAATACCTGTTCACCGGTATGAATCCGATAAAGGATTACGAACAGATTGTCAACAGCATCACCGTGAAGGACATCCAGAAGTTCACCGACGACTTGTTCAAGCAGAAGAATGAGATTGAGGTATCAATGATCAGTCCTGAAACTCCTGACAAAGAATAAGAGAGCCATACACACAGAAGGCTGCGTTGTTCGATGAAAGGCAGCGCAGCTTTTTTTATACAAACTCTATATATACAAATACTATGAGTCTTTTCTTAGATTTGCGCAAGCACGGAAAACTGGCAGAAAAACGAAATCCGATGTACGAAAAAAGTAAATTCGGAAAATTCTGGATGTACTTCATGTTTGTCTTCTGGGCCGGTTACCTGATATTCTTCGGTACGACCTTTGCATTCGCCTTTGACGGCGGTGCCACAGAAGCCTATCACGTAATGAATTCCGGATTGATATTTGTCCTTGTGCTGGATTTCCTGATACGCCTGCCTTTCCAAAAAACACCCACCCAGGAAGTGAAGCCCTACCTGCTGCTTCCCATCAAGCGGAACCGTCTTATCGACTTCCTGCTGATCCGTTCCGGACTGGATGGCTTCAATCTGTTCTGGCTGTTTCTGTTTGTTCCGTTTTCCATCATCACCGTCACCAAATTCTATGGAATCAGTGGTGTGCTGACCTATTGCATTGGCATCTGGCTGCTGATGGTATTCAATAACTACTGGTTCTTGTTGTGCCGCACACTGATGGGTGAGCGCATCTGGTGGCTGGCACTACCGGTAGTAGTATATGGTGGCATTGCCGCCGCACTATTCATTCCGGACAACAGTCCGCTTTTCGACTGTTTTGTCAATCTGGGAGAAGGGTTCATCACCGGCAATATACTGTCATTCATCGGTGTACTGGCTGCCATCGCCCTCATGTGGTTCATCAACCGCACCCTGATGCAGAAACTCATCTACAATGAACTGAACAAAGTGGAAGATACACGGATAAAACATGTATCCGAATACAAATTCCTCGACCGCTACGGCGAAATAGGCGAATACATGAGACTGGAACTCAAGTTATTGCTACGCAACAAGATTTGTAAGCGTTCGCTCTATTCCATCACCGGTGTAGTGATAATGTTCAGTAGTATCATTAGCTTTTCCGATGTGTATGACGGAGGTCTGAGAGATTTCTTCGTCCTTTATAATTACATTATCTTCGGCATCATGTTCCTCAGCACACTGATGGGTTACGAAGGCAATTACATTGACGGACTGATGAGCCGCAAGGAATCTATCTACTCGCTGCTGCGTGCCAAATACATACTGTACAGCATTGCATTGCTCATTCCTACGATTCTGATGATTCCCGGTATGGTTACCGGGAAGGTATCCGTACTCGGTTGCATTGCATGGCTGATATTCATTCCGGGAGCCGTATACTGCTGTCTGTTCCAACTGGCAGTCTACAACAACAAGACTACCGACCTGAATTCAAAGATGACCAGCCGGCAGAATATAGGCACCGGTCTGCAGAATCTGATTTCAGGAGGTGCTTTCGGCATACCTTTACTGCTGCTTTTTGCACTGAATGCCATCTTTGGCAAAGAGGTCACCCCCTGGATACTTATCGGCATCGGCGTGGCATTCATCGCCACTTCCAAATTCTGGCTGATGAATGTATATCACCGACTCATGAAACGCCGCTACAAGAATATGGAAGGCTTCAGGGACAGTAGACAGAAATAGAAATCATTAAACATCAATCACTAACATGATACGCATCAATAATTTACAGAAGAATTTCGGCACAAAAAAAGCCGTAGATATAGAGAACTACACCATCGGGCAAGGCGATATGCTGGGACTGGTAGGCAACAACGGTGCAGGCAAGACCACCCTCTTCCGGCTTATTCTTGACTTACTGCAGGCAGACCGGGGCAATGTAACCATCAATGACATTGACGTCAGCAAAAGCGAGGACTGGAAGAACTTCACGGGAGCCTTTATAGACGACGGTTTCCTGATAGACTACCTCACTCCCGAAGAATACTTCTATTTCATCGGCAAGATGTACGGTCTGAAGAAAGAGGAGGTAGACGAACGCCTGCTTCCCTTCGAACGCTTCATGAACGGCGAAGTGATGGGGCAGAAAAAATTCATCCGCAACTATTCTGCCGGAAACAAGCAGAAAATCGGCATCATCTCCGCTATGCTACATCACCCGCAACTGTTGATTCTGGATGAACCGTTCAACTTCCTTGACCCCAGTTCACAGTCTGTAATCAAACACTTGCTGAAAAGATACAATGAAGAGCACGGAGCCACCGTCATCATTTCCAGCCATAACCTGAATCACACAGTGGACGTTTGTCCACGTATTGCATTGTTAGAAAACGGTGTTATTATCCGCGATATACGAAATGAGAACAACTCTGCCGAGCAGGAATTGGAAGCTTACTTCAACGTCGGTGTGGAGGAAGAAGCCGTGGTAGAAAAAACAGTAGTAGAAGCAGACGTAGAAGAAATAACGGAAAAAGAAGAAAAAACGGTAGAAGAAAAAAACGCGGAAGCATGAAAAAATATCTTTCTTATATAGTAGCTCTTACCATCATATTGATAGGTCTAAGTTCCTGCCATACTTCCGCGCCACGCCTGGACTACAAAGCCCTGGCGCAGGCATCCGTCCGTTTGGGAGTGGATATTGAACTGCAGGACAACCACAAGCTGTACATCCATGCCTCCGAATGGATAGGCACCCCCTATCGTGCAGGCGGTGACAGCAAGCGTGGAACGGACTGCTCCGGACTGGTATCGCAACTGTATAAGAAAGTTTACCACACCCGTCTGTCGAGAAGCACAGACGGGCAACTGAAAGAGAGCAGTAAAATCTCCCGCCGCAACTTGCGTGAGGGAGATTTGGTGTTCTTCACCAGCCGTGCTTCCCGCAAAAAAGTGGCACACGTAGGCATCTACCTCAAGGACGGCAAGTTTATACATGCCAGCACCAGCCAGGGAGTCATAGTCAGCAACCTCCGGGAAAAATATTACACCCAACACTGGCTCTGCGGAGGAAGAATAAAATGATACTAATTTTTCCCCTTCTTGTGATTTTCTTTACTCTGTCCCGACTGATAGTCCAGAAACTATTAAAAGAAGAAAACAATGAAGAAACTTTTAGGCATCCTCTTATTCATCAGCATTGCGCTGAGCGCCAATGCACAACTTTTATGGAAAGTATCCGGTAAAGGATTAGAGAAACCATCCTATATTTTCGGTACTTATCACCTCTCTCCACTCAGTATAAAGGACAGCATTGCCGCCATGCCGCAGGCCATGAGCGAAACCGCCCAAGTCTACGGGGAAGTTGTGATGAGCGAAATGGCGACTCCCGCCTTCATGCAAAGCATGCAACAGCAGATGATGATGCCCAAAGACACCACGCTGCAAAGCCTCTTTACTCCCGAACAATACGAAGAAGTAGGCAAAGCCATCAAGGAAAACATGATGGTGGACATTGCCATGCTGGCACAACTGAAACCGGCTGCCATCAACCAGCAGCTTGTCGTCCTGCTCTACATGAAACACACTCCGGGCTTCAACCCGCAAGAACAGCTCGACACTTACTTCCAGCAGCAGGCCGGACAGCAAGGCAAGAAAGTTGGCGGTCTGGAAACAGCCCAGTCACAAATAGACATTCTGTTCAACAGCCAGACGCTGCAACGCCAGGCAAACCTCCTCTACTGCGCTATCAGTGACATCGAGAAAGGTATCGAGCAAAGCAAGCGCCTGATTGCCGCTTATGAAAAGCAGGACCTGGATGCCATGCTGCAACTGATGGAAGAGCGCGACGGCAATTCATGCGACCCGCTGCCTGGAGAGATGGAAGCCATGCTGGACAACCGCAACAAGGCATGGGTTGAAAAGATGCCTGCTATCATGACAGAAGCCCCTACCCTTTTCGTAGTCGGCGCCGGACACCTGCCCGGAGACAATGGAGTGTTGAACCTTCTGAAACAACAAGGATATACGATAGAAGCCATGAAATAAATCCTCTAACAATTCTCTCTAACAACTTTTAATGGCAAGCTATACAAAGCGTGACGGTCAAATACCATCACGCTTTGTTTGCATATACACTTTATTCTCCTCATCATACCGTACATCCAAAAAAATATACTACTTTTGCACCAAAGTCTTGGCAGTTATAGTGATAACGGCCATTTTTGACTTGATTCGATAAGAACGCAAGAAGCGAAAGTTATTATCCCTGCCTATTCGGAATCTGGAAAATTCAATAAACGTCATGGGATGATAGCAACAGTTTCTTCACGTCTATGTTATTATATACTTAGGCGTGGGGACTGTTGTCTATTTATGACGTGGGCATTTTCCAGAGCCTCGAATGCAGATAGGCAATAACAGTCCTCGCGCTTTTTATATAATAACCTTCGTCAATGGGGACAGACGAAATGAAAGACACCGCGTATGCATCTTACATTATTTGGAGAAGTACAGTTATTTCTGTTAATTGCCGTTACATCTGCAAGCTTTCTATACTGGATAAATCATAAATACAAAAGTCTGAACAGACAGATTATCCGGGCAATAGACATTCCAGTATATCTGCTGAACAGACAAGGTATTGTCGTAAAACTACTTAATACACCTACCGAAAAGGCAAACAGACTTCCGTTCCTGAATCCGGGAGTTCTAAATATCAATAATTTAGTGACAGATGCCGATGAATGCCGGAAATACATGACGTCGCTGTTACGCGTACTGAATACCCGCACTTCGGACAGCCTGACCCTAAAGATAAGAATAGAAAGTGGTGAGAAACTATATATCGCAGTGCGCATGGTCTACCTCAACAGAAATTATGTCATAGCCTTCATACGCGACATTACGGAAGATGAAGTCCAACGCCGGGAAAACGAAAAATACCGTTTCTTCCTTGAAAGTATTCTGGAGAACCTTCCCATCGCCACGACAGTAAAAGACAAAAACGATGAAGGACGCTACCTGATATGGAACAAAAAAGCGGCAGAGATGATGGAAGTCCCCGCTGAGGATATTGTGGGACACTATGAAGAGGAGTTCAACCCCCTAATGCAAGATAATTTCATTCAGGAGACAGACAAAGAAGTTGAAGAGTCGGAAACTCCCCAGTCCTACATCAAACACTTTGTCAATCCCAAAGGCAGAGAGTATATTCTGTCGTTTCACAAAACGCTGGTGTCCTACAACAAAGGGAAAGAGAGGTGGATTGTCAGTTCTGCACTGGACATCACCGAACTGCTGGCAGCCAAAGAGAAAGCAGAAGAAGCCAACCGCCTGAAATCGGCTTTTCTCGCCAACATGAGCCACGAGATACGTACTCCGCTAAACGCCATCGTCGGATTCTCCTCCATACTTTCCGATTATATACAAGACGAAGATACAAAGGAATACATACATATCATCGAAGAAAACACCCAACTGCTGCTGCAACTGATTAATGATATTCTCGACCTGTCACGCATCGAAGCTGGCATTCTCGAATTCACAGAAGGAGATATGGATGTAAACAAGACGCTTGATGAAATGCAGACGATGGCAAAACTGAAACTTCCGTCCGAAGTCAGTATACGTCTCCTGCCCGGTGCGGATTACTGTATTATTCACACAGTCCCCAAACGGGTAAGACAAGTACTGAACAACTATCTGTCAAACGCCCTCAAGCATACGGAAGAAGGTTTCATCGACATTGGTTATCACCTGCCGCAAGAAGACAGGATTCGCTTCTTTGTCCGTGATACCGGTTGCGGCATTCCTCCTGAAAAGCAAAAGGATGTATTCGAACGCTTTGTCAAGCTAAACAGCTTTAAACAAGGCACGGGCCTCGGACTCTCCATCTGCACCATGATTGCCGAGAAAATGAACGGAAAAGTGGGCGTCAGCTCTATTCCGGGGAAAGGTTCCGAATTCTGGTTCGAAATACCCTATCAGCCTGCCGGAAGCCAACCTGCATAGAAAAGCCCGCCACTGACATGAACTCTGTCAACGACGGGCAACCTAAACCATCACCGATGCTATCCTGACTCACAATACCTATCGAAGCCTAAATCGCAGTTTTCCACTCTGCACCAGTTCTTCATGAGTGATACGATATCGGGACAGTTTTTTTCCTCCCAGTTCCATTTCACGGATATAAAGCGACTCTGCCGACGGGCGTTCCGTCTCTATCACCAGTTGGTCGCGTCCCCAATACTTAGGGTCGAGCTTTATGGTCACCTTATCAAATACCGGAGTAGACAGCGTATAAGCCGGTTCTCCGGGACAATCCGGATAAAAGCCCATCATATTGAAGATAGCCCAAGCGGACATCGTTCCGGTATCATCATTGCCGGGAATTCCGTCGGGGGCATTCTTGAAATACTTCTGCAAAAGGCGGTGCAGCTCTTTCTGCGTGCGCCACTCCTCACCCTTGAAATAAGAAAAAAGATGGGCGTATGCAATGTCCGGTTCGTTGGCAGGGTCGTACAGTCCTTCGTCGAACACACGCTGAAGCTTGTCTACGAACGGCTTCTTTCCACCCATGAGCCGGGCAAGCCCTTTCACATCGTGGGGAACATAGAAAGTATAGTTCCAGGCACAACCTTCGTGAAATCCGGGGTTCGGCTCAAAGTTCTCTCCCTGCCTCGGGTCGAAAGGAGCATAGAATTCACCGTTAGGCAGGATAGGACGGAAAGTACCGTACTCCTTACAGTAATAATGCTTGTAGCCCAGCGAACGTTCGTGGAACAGACGGGCATCCTCCTTCTTGCCAAGCGCAGCAGCTATGCGCGACAAGGCATTGTCGGCAATATAGTATTCCAGGGCATGCGAAACGGAATTGTCATACTGCTCCCGCAGGGGCACATATCCCAATGACACGTAGTCGTCATTGTCCGGACGGAGCAGGTTCTCCGCTCCCGGCAGGGTGGCTCCCTTGCGCATGGCCTCGTAGGCCAGTTCTATATCAAAGTCGCGCAGACCTTTCAGCCAGGTGTCGACGATGACGGGAATGGAAGGGTCACCTTCCATGGTCAGCGTCTCACGTCCGTAGAGTTCCCATTTGGGAAGCCAGCCGTGTTCGCGGTACATGTCGAGCATGGAGCGCACCATCTGCAATTGCCGTTCGGGATATACCAGCGTAAGAAGCTGGTGCACATTGCGGTAAGTGTCCCACAAGGAAAAGACGGTATAACGGTCTCCTTTGGTGGTCAGAATTTTGTCACTCTCCATAGCAGGATATTCCCCGTTCACATCTTGCAGGATATTGGGATGTATCAGCGTATGATAGAGTGCCGTATAAAAGACGGTTTTCTGCTCTTCCGTACCTCCTTCCACAAGGATGCGCGAGAGGTCATCGTTCCAGCGGCGACGGGCTTCCTCCAGCACTTGGCTGAAATTCTTTCCCTGCTGCTCGGTATCCAGATTGAGCCTGGCATTCTCTATACTCACAAAAGAGACTCCCATCTGTACTTCCACTTGCTCGCCCTCTTCGGTATGGAATGTAAGGTAAGCGCCGATGTCATCTCCTGCCAGCTCTTTCCCGTAGCCGGTGTAAAGTTTGTAGCGTCCGTTATCGGGATCCCATTCAGCCTCCACACCGGTCATGGGGCGTTGCTTCTTCCAGTAGCCCGAAGCGGCAGGCTGCTTGTTGACACGCATCACAAAGTAGATGGGGAAAACGGCCTGCGGGTTGTAGCAGAAAGTACCCAGCAGCTTCATACCTTCAAACTCGCACTCACCCGTCCGGCGCAGAAAAGCTCCCGATTCATTAGTCAGGCCTTCGCCCAGGTTCAGCAGCACATGGCTTTGTCCTGCAGGAAAAGTGAAACGCGCCACACCCGTGCGGGGAGTTGCCGTCACTTCCGTCTTCACATTGTAGCGAGTCAGGAAGTTGCTGTAATATCCAGGAGATGCCTGCTCGTCCTTATAGCGGCTTCCATACTCCTTGTAATCCACGGACAGCTCTCCCGTAGTGGGCATCAGCAGCAGAGAACCCAATTCCGGACAGCCCACACCGCTCAAATTGACATGCGAGTATCCGGTAAAGAAACAATTGTGATACTCATAGGGAGTAGACCACCAGCGGGCATCTTTATCGTATTTGTTGTCCTCCGAACCCATCACGTTGAAGGGCACTACGGACATCATTCCATTGGGACAGACGGCTCCCGGATTCGTGGTACCGAAGTTGGTGGTACCGACAAAAGGATTCACATAGTCCGTCGGCTGTTTCTCCGCAGCCATAGATGCCGTGAGCATTCCAAAGGAGATGATACAGAAAGTAATCAGTCGTTTCATAATATAGTAAGGATTTGTTCTTTATTAGTTAGTGAGCACGCTACCCATGCCGGTGTCATTGCATGCACTCTGCAAAGTTATTGCAAACGGTCTGCAGTGACACTGCAAACTACTTTGCAGTAGCGCTGCAACAGTTTTGCAGTGACGCTGCATCAGCTTTGCAGTGGCGCTGCAACGGCTTTGCAGTAGCACTGCAAAAAGCATGCAGTATCTTTGCAGTGATATTACACTAAGTATAAAGCAGTTACGGCAGGCGCTTTTCAGCAATACCGAGCGCCTGCCAACTGCTTGGTACTTACAAAATACTTGTGCGCTTCGTGAACTCCAGAATCTCGCGGATATACCCAAAGGCAAGCCCCACTACCGTATCGGCTGCACCGTAGTATACAGCTACACGTTCTCCATCCTGCAATGCTGCGCAAGGGAACACCACATTGGGTACATCGCCTGCCAGTTCGTATGGAGCAGCCGGCGCAAGCAGATACTCACGGGTGCGGTAGAGCAACTTGACAGGATTGTCCTTATCCAGAATAGCTGCTCCCATGGAGTAACGGAAACCGTTACAAGTGGTTATCACGCCATGATAGAACATCAGCCAACCCTCGTCCGTGAGGAACGGTACCGAACCTGCCCCTATCTTGGTACACTGCCAGGCACTTTCGGGGAAAGGCGTAGGAGCCATCACATGGCGGTGTTCGCCCCAGAATTTCATGTCAGGGCTGAAGCTAATGTAGATGTCGCCAAAAGGAGTATGTCCGCTATCGCTGGGACGGCTCAAGAGCGCATATTTGCCATCGAACTTCTGAGGCAACAACACACCGTTGCGGTTGAAAGGCAAGAAAGCATTCTCGCACTGGAAGAACTCCTTGAAATCGAAAGTATAGCCGATGCCGATGGTGGGGCCGTAGTAGCCGTTGCACCACGTAATCCAGTAGCGGTCCTCAATCCATGTCACGCGCGGATCGTATTTATATTCGGACTCTATCATGTCCGTATTCCCGGCCTTGAACTTGATTGGCTCATGCTCTATTTCCCAGTGGATGCCGTCCTTGCTGAAACCGGCAAAGATATTCATCTGCACCGCCCGGTTGTCACAACGGAACACACCGGCATAACCATCCTTAAACGGAACCACCGCACTGTTGAAAATGCTGTTCGACGACGGAATATGGTAGCGGTCTATTACGGGATTCTCCGAATAACGCCACATTACATCCTTACAGCCTGCCGGCCGTTCTTCCCAAGGCATTGTGATTTTGTTGCTCATAATTGCTCTATATTATTAATTGGTTATTGTTGTTTCTTCTCATCGGCATACGTAAATGGTATGAAGTACGTAATGAGGAACGCCGGAATGGTGGCAAACAGCGTGAAGGTAAAGAACGCCTCGTACCCCAACCAGTCGCTGACAAAACCGCTGATTGTGCCCGGCAACATCACACCCAGATTCATGATGCCCGAAGCAAAGGCATAATGTGCCATCTGGTGCTTTCCCGGCGCCACCTGCTGCATCATGAACAAAGTCAGTCCCACAAAACCAAAACCATAACCGAAGTACTCGAGCACGATGGCACTACCTATCAGCAACCCGCTTTCCGGCTGGTACATGGCAAGCAGGGTATACGCCACAAAAGGCAGATTGAAGATGCAGCACAGAGAGAACAGCGTCCGCCGCAATCCCCGGTGCGAAATGTAATAGCCTGCCAACAGTGACCCCAGCACAAAGGCTGCCGCCCCATAAGTGCCGTAGTACAAACCTATCTGCTGCTCATTCAGTCCCAAGCCACCTGCCGAACGCTCCGCCTTCAAGAAAAGAGGGACAATCTTCATGACAAAACCCTCGGCAAGGCGATAAAGGATAATGAACGCTATATAGTACCAGATGTGCTTCTTCAAGAAGAAATCCTTGATTACCGCCACCAACTGCTCCCACGTCTCTCTTGCCGACTTGGCGCCGGATGCGGCAGCACCGCCCGATGGCAGCATGCGCATGTGGTAGAAGCCAAGCAGCAGCATCACCGCCGCCAATATCAGCATCACCGTCATCCATGCATGCCGGGTAGCCTCGTGGCGGACTGCCTCTGTGGCACCCTCCACCCCACCGAAACCTACCAGCAAGGCACCTGCCAGCCAGACCAACCCGCCGGACGCCACAATCTTCGCTATATTGTAGAAGGCTCCCTGCCAACCGATATACTTGGCCTGGTCCTGCTTGTTCAGTTCCGACATGTAGACACCATCCGTAGCCACATCGTGCGTGGCTCCGCTGAAAGCAATCACTGCCAGCAGCGCAATGCATATCGCAAAAAAGAACGGTAACTGCAACGCCAAAGCCACCAGAGCAAAACCTGCTCCGGTAACCATCTGCGTCAGTACCACGAAAAACTTCTTCGTCTTGAACATTTCAAGGAACGGACTCCAAAGGAACTTCAGCGTCCAGGGCATCATGATGAGCGACGTCCACAGAGCAATCTGCGCGTCACCGATACCCATCCCCTTGAACATCAGCACAGAAACCATGTTCAGCACCACGAACGGCAATCCCATGGCGAAATATACGGTGGGGACCCACGATATAGGATTATGATTTTTTCGGCTCATCCCTTCTGTATATTATCTGTGTCACTTCAACGGTTCACTGCCCATAGTCAGCTCCAGCGTACCGCCGTCCACTATATCCTGATGCGTGAAGAATGGAGTCTCCAACTTATTGCCGTTCAGCACAATGCTCCGCACATACTTGTTGTCGCGGCTGTTGTTGTGGGCTATCACCTTGAACGACTTGCCGTCTTTCAGATGAACGGTCGCCTCGTTGAACAGCGGGCGTCCGATGGAATATACCGGCTTGCCGGGGCATACCTGATAGAAGCCCATCGCATTCAGAATGTACCATGCAGACATCTGTCCGCAGTCTTCATTGCCCGAAAGTCCGTCGGGGTTGTTGAAGTAAAGCGTATGCAGCACCTCATCCACAATCTCCTGCGTACGCCAGGGCTGGCCTACGTAGTTGTAGAGATGGGCAATGTGATGGCTTGGCTCATTGCCGTGGGCATACTGGCCTATCAGACCGGAAATATCCACCGAGGTCGATTCACCTTCCAGCTTGGAATCGGCCGTGAACAGAGAATCCAACTTGCCGATGAAGGCGTCGCGTCCTCCCATCAGTTCCACCAGTCCGTCCACATCGTGGGGAACGAACCAAGTCCACTGCCATGCCGTACCTTCGCAATAGTCATCGTTACGGTGATTGGAAGCGCGGGGGTTGAAAGGCGTACGCCAGTTGCCCTCACTGTCCAGTCCGCGCATGAAGCGGGTACTCGGATCGAAATAAACTTTATATCCCTCGGCAAAAGCCGCATACTTATCGCGGTTGGCTTCGTCGTCCAAAGCACCTGCCAGTACGGAGATACACCAGTCATCGTAAGCATATTCCAGTGCTTTTGCCACGGACTCATTGTCCTTATCGCAAGGCACGTAGCCAATCTTGTTCTTCCAGTACTTGGCCTGCGGCATCAGATGCGGCACAACCAAAGGATGGGTGATAATACCCGTCGTATCGTATTCTGCCGTACGGAGGCAAGCCTTGTAAGCCTCCTGCACGTCGAAGTTACGGTATCCCTTTACATAAGAATCCGCTATGAGGGAGGCTGCATGATAACCAATCATGGTACCCGTATAGTTTCCGGCCAGTTCCCACATAGGCAGGACGCCGCCCTCGCGGGACTTCTGGATGAGCGAACGGATGAAAGCCTCGTTCAGTTCAGGATCAATAATCGTCATCAGCGGATGATAGGCACGGAAAGTGTCCCATAAAGAGAAAATGGTGTAGATAGGCTCGTCCACCCTGCCTTGATGGGGCTTCAAGTCCATACCAAAGTAACGTCCGTCAGCATCGGTAAACAAGTTGGGCTGCATACCCGTGTGGTAAAGTGCCGTGTAGAACATGGTACGCTGGTCGTTGTCCTTCGTATCGATGTCAATCTTGGAAAGATAAGTGTTCCACTGCTGGCGGGCAGCACGGCGCACACCGTCAAAATCCCATCCGGAGATTTCGGCTTCCACATTCTTGCGGGCACCGTCCATATCCACGGCAGACACACCTACCTTTACCAATACCTCCTCATTGGGCTCCGTCTGGAATTGCAGTAAAGCTTTAGCTGTAGGCAGAAGCGGACCGCCTTCGTCCAATGCCATGGAGTCCGTGACCAGCGTATAGGTAAATGGTTTGGAGAATTTAGCGTAGAAGTTGATATACTGGTCGAAAGCCCAATATACAGTCTTCTTGCGTCCACGGATTTCAGTATCGCTGATTACTTCCAGCTCCATCTGTTCATTCTTCTGGCGCTGGATACTGTAATCCAGGTCGAGGATAAAACCTGCATCTTCCGCTTTCGGGAAGGTATAGCGATGAATCGCCGCACGTTTGGTAGAGGTCAGTTCGGCTTTCACCCCGTAGCGGTCCAAAAATACGGAATAATATCCCGGTTCGGCTGTTTCATTCTCGTGGGAAAAGGCAGAGGCGTACGCCATCTGCTGGCTCTTCGAGCCCATGGAGTGGTAATCCTGCCGACCTACAGTGGGCATCAGCAGCACATCCCCGTAATCGGCACAACCCGTACCGCTGACGTGGGTATGTGAAAATCCGTTGATAGTAGTATCTGCATAGTAATATCCGGAGCAGGCATCCCACTCGTAGATACGCGTGTCGGGGCTGGGCTGAATCATCCCGTTGGGAACTACCGCTCCGGGATAGGTATGCCCATGTCCACCCGTACCGATGAACGGATTGACGTAAGACGCATAGTCCGGTGCCGTCTGGGTACAGCTGCAAACCGCCCCCAGCAGAAAAAGTCCGCCCAACAGTATGGAACTAGATTTCATGTTTTTCTTCATATTGTTTATTGTATAAGTAGGTGTATAGCTTCATAATAGAATCTTGTTATATGAGAATGCTTGAGGAGGGCCGCCCTATTACTTTGAGCAAAGCCCTCCTTTGTTTCATGTATGAAAAGGTTCAAGCATCCGTTTTCCGAAACCTCAGTTTACGGAAAACACGGCATCAGCGTACCTTCTTCATCGTATAGTTCTCACTCACGAAGTAAGGAACATCGGGGAAGATGTCGGTCTCAATCTCACCGCCTACATACTTATAGGGATTGATAGCCCATCTGTTGCCTAAGCCATAGATATGCATATCACCGTTAGGAGCAATAGCACCATCCATATAGTAATCATCATAGTTAGGATATGCTTTCCACTGGAAATTCTTGCTGTAAGTACCGAAATGCATCTTGTAGGTAGCAGGGTCTTCAGCATCGCCCTCATGAATGGTTTGCGGATAGATGAGCAGTGCACCGTTATAGTAATCGCAATGCATCGGATACTTACCGGTGATTTCGGGGAAAGTACCCCAGTTGTAAACCACATATCCGGTACCTTCTTCATCCTTCTCTATAATTACATTCTTCTCAAACTCCTGACTGCCTTTCCAATCCCACCAGCGAGGATTACCTTCTTCATCCACATAGGTAAAGAGAGAGTTACTGGAAGTTACTTTCCACTCGCCGACCAAATCTTCATAACCCAACATTTTGCCCTGATAAGCTTCACCGATACGGCTCCAGTACTTGCCGCTCCACTCCACTTCATCATCAAAAAGTACTTTACTTATTTCCGAAAGCAACGTATAATACTGATACACCAGCGGTTTGGGATTGTAGAACATCTGAATGCCATAACCTTCATCTTTCACTTTCTGGAATTTGCTCTTGTCAAATCCACTCCAACCTCCGTTCAACTCATCATTAATCTTCCAAGGCAGCGGAGCATACTTGGATTTGGGCAGGTTCTCAAAATGAGACTCTTCACGGCCAAAGGCTCCCTCGGGATTCTGATTCTGGTAGTAACCGTAGGTCATATAGTCCACAATGTCACCTACCTTCATACCCTCTACCTCACCGTCTGGAGAGTCGAGCGAACCATATTCATACACACCAATCAACTTGTTGCCAAATACCTGGCGGCACTCATAAACCAAACGCGCGAAGTTGGCACGTGAGCGTGTTTCGAAGCCGGGACCGGGATTGGAGTTGTTGTAGTTGGTGTACTCATCATCAAAGTCGATGCCATCCAAACCATAAATATCCAAGTAGGCTTTCAGTTCCTTGGCAAAGTCTTTGGCAGCAGCTTCCGAAAGGTTACCCATACCAGCCTCGTCATGGTTGCCAAGAATAGTCATAGCCACCTTAATGCCCTTAGCCTGCAAAGGACGGATGAACTTATCCGCATTTCTCAGCAAGAAGGAAACCTGGTCATTGCAGAAAACATGTACGCGACCGGTCTTGCTATCCACATTGATGTTGGCAGCAAAAATGCTGACTACATCAAAGAAAGGCTTTCCGTTGCTCTTCATGGTATATTCACCCATATTCAAGATGTTCTCGTCATTTACTTCCACAAAGCAATGTGTAAGTATATCACCCTTACTGATACTCTCAGGAATAGCAGCCAAAGGCTTTACCAAGTAAATATATTCCTGATTGTTTGTAGAAACTTCCACACCGTTATTGGCAGATGCAGAAACGGCAACAGCATAAGTCTGTCCGATTGTGCCTCCGGCATTGATATTCAGTTCCACAGAAGCCGACTTCTGTTCGCCCGCCTTGATAGTGGCAGTTCCACCGTTCGCCAAACTCAGCTTATCGGCGGGATACATTTTATAGCTTGTTCCATTCTTCTTATTGTAAGCCTCCAAAACGTCTTCGTCCACTTTGAAGGTCACAGTAACATCCTGCTCTGCAGCTTTGCTCAGTTCAAAATAGAGATGTCCGGTAGCAACCTTGTCGCCAAAAACAGAAATCGGAGTAAGTTCACGTGCACCGGCGGCAGACTTTACATAGCCATACACGCCATCCACAGTATCCAGCTTGTCACTGTTGCCGGTGTTGATGACAACATCATCTTCACAACCGGTAAAGCATATTCCTGCACATGCAAAGGCCATTGCCAGCAAGCCTGATTTTACATGATTCATATATTTCATAATCAATATCTTTTTATTTGAATTAAGGTATAACTAAATTATTTGGCGGGCAGTTCCACAGCAGTCCAAGTCAGTGACTCCACTGCAGTAGCATTGTTCTCATTTCCGCTATAATCGTGAATGGCAGTACCGGCGCCCTCATCGAACTTCCAGTAAGAAACCAGTCCGTCAGCATCCGGCTCTACCTGGTAGAAGTGGTCCTTTGCATTGATTTCTGCTGATGTCAACACCTTGTTCCAGATACGCACCTCTGAGATATTACCTTCCAACCAACGGTCACGATTGTATGAATGGCCAATCCAGAATCCGTTACCTTCATCGGTCATGGTCTGGCCCCAGTTCACGACTCCGCAGTCCAAAGTAGTCTCCAGCATATTCTTACCATTGATGTAGATTATAACTGTTTTTGCATCCGCATCGTAGGTCACAGCGATATGTGTCCATTCGTTTGTCGGAATAACCAGACTCTCATCGGTCACATTGCCGCTACTTGTAGCCACCTGCAACTGGTTTTGAGGAATTCCGGCATCACCGATGCGGAGCAGGAACTTACCTTCGATACCCATAATGGAAGTCAGCATCTTGTCAAACTTGCTTACACGAATCAACGCTTCTGCCGTCAGCTTATTCATATTATTGGCTACATCTGGATTGGTCCAAGTTACGTAAACCAGATTCTTGGTAATATCAGGAACCGTATTAATCAATGCGGCACCCTTCAGCACGTAGTACATGGTACCGGAGCTCTTCAAGACTCCGATGCTTGCCTGGTCTACCGTAACCGGCAATACATATACCTTCTCACGGTCCAGCTCCGTCAAGTTCTTGAAGCTGACAGTGATGTCGTCTGAAATGACAGCACCGGCCAAAATGGTAGCCTGCGGAGTTTCTACCGTATAATAGTTTTCCGGCAGAGCCTCGGCTGTGTCATAATAGGTAGCGTTATAAGTAGCTACCAGTGAAGGGTCCGCCTTCAAGGCAATAGTTATATCCTGCGATTCAGGACGGGCCATTGAAATCCGGAATGAACCTTCCGTATCGGAAACAGTGTTTTTCAACAACACAGTACTGGTCATCGCCGAGCCGTTGATATACACCTGATTATCGAAATTCTCAACGTCATTATCATTACAAGCAGCAAATACACCTGCCAATAATGCCATCGATACTAAATATATACTTTTCAGTTTCATGATATTCTTTTATTTTTTAGGAGCAGGATTCATAATATTGATAGCTTCTCTCACGTATTGATAGGTATTGGTAGCATTGTAATAATCATTCTGCATGTTCTCAATAGCCAGACCAGCTTTTGTAAACTCTGCAGACGGTTCTGTCACCCAATAAGCAGCTTCCGACAGAGCTCTCAAAGCATTGTAATATCCGGTAGTCTTATCTGTTGTATCCAGAGAGACGGTAGATGCCGATACAATGAAGCGGTCAGCCGGAACACCGTCTGCCATCAAGGCCTGAAGCGCTTCTATCCCCAGTTGGGCAACATCCGTGACATCATTTGTAATCAAGATGATATGGTCACAAGAAGAGAGCACAGACTGGCCTATCAGGTTGGCAGGATACCCCTGGAACACCAGTTGCTTACCTGAATTGGCACTCTTCCAGTTGGATATCACACCGAAGAAAGTATCCTGATTTGCCTTTGCTTCAGCCTTGTCGGCTTCGGACATGTAGATAGGATTGCTACCACGATACTCGGCTACAATACCGTCGAAAGGTGCTTCAAGAGCTATCAGTCTGTTCAGCTCAGCCGACAGATAAGCCGAGAATGCAGATGTTTCTGTTCCTTCTTTCACCTTGTCGGTATGTTCCTTCAAGATATTGTCATAGCTGATGGAATAGAATACTTTCGTTCCCTTCTCATGTACATTTGCAATATCTTCCAATTCGAATTCCGCCAAATCGGGAGTAGTTGCGATAATTACGTCCAGGCTGTCGGGAACATCCGACATGTGCTGCCCGCGGCTGAAAGGAACTTTCTCACTATTATCAAACCAGCCGTATACAATCTTATGGTCAGAATTCTTGTATTCCTGCAAGTTCTTCAGATACTTGGCATACAGTTCGGGAGACTGTTCGTCGATTCCGGGTTCTTTCAGTTTAATACTCTCTGAATCCGTCCAGTCGGAGCAGGCAGACAATGCCAATACGGAAAAAGCTGCCAGCGCGATTCCTTTGAATGATTTCTTATATAATTTCATAATTATTCAGCATTTATTGTTATTATTTGCGTGCCCACCATACGTCAGTAGCCATGTTGTCCGGTCCACCCAGATAGCTGTTTACTGCCTCTTGCACGTTTTCAGTATTACTTGTATATTCTTCAGAAGGATAAGGCATACGGCGTGCACCTTTCTCGCTATCAACAATTCCACCACTCAAGTTACCTTCACTGGTTGCAGGCAACAGTTTGGGATAGCCTGTACGGCGATAGTCAGCCCAAGCTTCGTTACCTAACGGCCAATTCGCAATCCACTTCTGGGTAATGATACGTTCCTGTTTTTCTTCCTTGGATGCCCCTTCATTCCACTTGACAGTAATGGCTGAAAGGTTCTTTTCATAAGTATTAAGACCGGCGGGATCTTTGTAAAGAGCAGGTACACTGCTTTCATCAGCCAGATAGCTGTCTACACCGGTAGCTCCCCACTGTTCGAAAGAGAGACGGACACCTTGTTCATAAAAATCAGCAGCGGTTCCTTTCATGTTGAAACCATAGATTGCAGTGGCTTCAGCACGCAAGAAGGCAACTTCTGCCGCATTCATCCAAAGCACGGGATCAGAAGAGGAAATCTTCACACGCGAATAATTGATGAAATACTCTTTCATCTTACTGATACCGCGACGTAATCCTACATAAGTCTCTCCAGGCCATTTTGATTCCTCAAAATAGCTGGCACGACGATTGTCGTTGTAACCGTTCATGTAGCAGATGATGTCGGCAGCAGGATGGGTATCACCACCTGAAGCTTCTTCATTGTAACGTACTGCCACAAACAACGGATTGCTAATTGTACCGAAATACTTCCATGTAGCATTGTCTGCATTTGTTTCAATCAGACCCAACTCGTGATTCACTGCACTTTCAGCCATTTCTTTAGCCTTAGCAGGGCTTACATTGGCAATACGGATAGCCAAACGCAGTTTCAATGAATTGGCAAACTTCACCCACTTCTGTACATTACCACTGTACACGAAATCTGCAGAAGCAACCAACGCCGCATTTCTGTTTTCAGTCAGCACCTCGATGGATTCGTCCAGTTCCTTGAAGAATGCGTTATATACTTCTTCCTGCGTATCATAAGGAATGGTAATCTTGCCATCCTGACCGATTTTAGAATAAGGAATAGGACCATACGCATCAGTCACGCGACTCATGGCAGCAACCTTTATGATTTGAGCAATGGCATAAGGAACCGGATTATTGGTATTCTCCGATACTTGTTTCACTGTGCTCAAGTTACCGTAAAGTGTTGAAATGATACGGTCACTTATCAAGAACACACGCGTCCAGTCATTTGTAGCATTAAAATTGGATATTGTATTGGACCAGCCGGCATTTGAATCGGCAAAATAACCTCCCAACGGTCCACCCAACAAACAATCAGTAAACTGTGCCGTATTGACATCTGATGAGATAACCGTACTTGCCAAGTTACTCATGGCAGAACCCAGTGCATAATCATCCGGAGTCAAATCACCCGGTTGATAAGGATTGGAGTTGATATCCATATAATTGCCGGTACAGGACATAAAGCCCATAACCAACGGAGCAACAATCAATTTATTTATAATATTTTTCTTTTTCATATCGTTTGGTATTAAAATTTAAAGCTCAAGCTAAAGCCGATGTTACGCAAAGCCGGCATCATGAAATAGTCTATTCCCTGATAAAAGTTATCGGTAGAAGCTACACTTTCGGGATCGAAAGGAGCCTTTCTGTAAATCATCCACAAGTTGCGGCCTACCAACGAAACCTTGATATCGCACACATCATTCAACAACTTTCTGGGGATGGTGTAACCCAAAGATACTTCCTGCAGACGAACATTGGTAGCAGAATAAGTGTAGTATTGGGGAACAGACGTGCCGCTACCTACTACACCGTACCATGTTTCGGGGTTTACCTTATCTCTACCATTCACCAACACGTAACCTAAATCACGTGCATCGGCAGAAGCCTCGGACACACCGTAATAGTCCAACATAGCTTGTGTACGTGAGTAAACCACACCACCCAAACGGGCTGAAATCAAGAAACCTGCTGTGAAATTCTTCCAAATGAAGTTATTACGCCAAGCCAAATTACCTTTAGGAAGTACGCTTCCCAACTTGATGTATTTATCCGGGTCCGTTATGGCTTCCGTAGCAACCGTTCCATTTTGGTCCACAAAAATCTGTCCATTGGCATCACGTTTCATATCTCGCAGTGAGTAAAGGTCACCCATGCTCCCACCTTCTTTCAGCAAGAAGCGGGCATCACCTAAGCCACCCATATTCAACGTGCTCAAAGAGAACAGCTCACCGGTAACGGGATTGATGGCATTGTCTGCCAAAGTCAGGATTTTATTCTTGTTACTGGAGAAGGTTATACCGGTATCCCATGTAAAATCTTTCCAGGTATTCTTGTAATTCAGCGACAACTCAATACCGGAGTTACGTACGGCACCAGTCTGGATATACATAGCCGACCAACCGCTGACAGGCAACTGCGGGTTGAATGTCTGGTTCATAGTCTTGGCATTGTAATATGTCACGTCCAATTCAAAGTTCTTGAGGAAACGCATGTTCAAACCGATTTCCCAAGAATTGGTACGTTCAGGTTTCAAATTGTACAACGGATATTGGGTCGTGATACTCCACTGGCCGGAACTTGAATTCCATTCATAGTGAGGATTAGCCAAATATCTGGAGAAAGCACTACCAACAGATGCCCATGAACCACGAACCTTTATAAAAGAAAGATAATCTTTGTTCAAGTTAGGCATTAGCTCAGACAGTACAACAGAACCACCGACTGAAGGATAGAAGAATGATTTGCTGTTGGAGTTGGGACCTGCCAGCTGTGAAGGCCAGTCGTTACGTCCGGTCAGCGTCAAGAAGTAAGTGTTCTTGTAACCAAGCTCAGCCGAAGCGAAGAGAGACTGGGTCTGTTCACGCCATCCTTCCTGCAAACGCTGTGTCTTGCTGGCACTCAGGTTCTGGATGGCAAAGTAGTTGGTCAAACCTACCGGTTCGCCGCTGAAGGCATCGCCACCATCAGCAATCGGACCACGTGTTTTCATTGCATCCGAACGTATATCGGAGAATGAACCACCGACGTTGGCCTGGAGTGACCAATCTTCACCGAAATATTTGTTGATACTCACCAGGAAGTCTGCATACAACTGTTTGTCCTGCGTCTTGGTAATACCATAAAGACCTCGTGAAGAGCTCTCGGTGAGCTGTGTATTGGTAGAAGCATAGAACTTTTCTGTATAATCATTGTTGGAGTTATCCAAACGTACACGTCCTGAAACAGTCAGCCAGTCCAGAATCTTATAGCTCAAACCGGCATTCAGCATATAGCGGTCCTTCTTGTTCTGGCGCAGATTGCGGTAGTTAATCCAATAAGGATTCTGCATTACCATACCTTCGTCACCTACCGGCCAGTATTGCGTATAAATCTTACGGGCAGCGTCATAGCGCTCATACATGCTGATATCAGACCAGTCGTTGCTGCGCGGGAACAAATAAGCACCCACCAACGGGTTGTTGTAAGTACCCTGGTTCGTCATGTTCTGGTCATTCTGCAGAATATAGCTTGCACCGAAGTCCAGAGTCATCTTGTCGTCCAGGAAAGTAGTGGTGTTACGTACCGTAAAGTTGTAACGGTTGTATTTGTTGTTGGGAACAATACCCTTGGAGTTTACAGCAGCAGCCGATGCATACGTCTGGTTTTTCTCTGTACCGGTTGACAAAGAAATACTTTCCGTACCTATAATACCCGTCTGGAAATAATCATCTTTCGGGCTGTAATTGTAATTATTGGCAGCAGACAAAGGTGCTCCCCAGCTCATGGCTCCTGAAGTACTCATCACACCACCGGTTCCCGTACCGTAACGGTTTTGGAAGCTCGGCATCACAAACGGATTGGTGAATTCGGTATTGCTGCTGACAGTAAGGCTCACCTTACCTTCTTTACCTTTCTTTGTAGTAATGACAATGGCACCGTTGGCAGCTTCCGAACCATACAAGGCAGCAGCGGCGGCACCAGTCAGGACTGACATTGACTCGATGTCTTCCGGGTTGATATCGGCAATCGGTTCTGAAGATCCCTGGGAGTCGAACTCCTTACCTCCGGCAGTACCACGGCCAGAGAAAATAGGCACACCGTCAATTACATAAAGTGCATTGGAAGACTGCATGATAGATTTCGTACCACGCATCACTACCTTTGATACACCACCTACACCGGATGAAGAAGCATTGATATTCACACCCGCTACCTTACCACTCAATGAGTTCACAAAGTTGGCATCTTTATTGGAAGTAATGGCATCTGTATTCACCTGCTGTACATTGTAGGACAATGCCTTTTCCGAACGCTTGATACCGAGTGCAGTAACCACAACTTCTTCAAGCTGTTGGGTATCTCCGGCCATCATTACATTAATCGGCGCATTACCTTTCACGGGGATTTCCTGCGTAGTATAACCGATATAAGAGAATACAATCACCGGATTCGTTTCCGTAGTGGTCAGCGTAAAGTTACCGTCGAGGTCGGTAATACACCCGTTGCTAGTACCTTTTATCAATACATTCACACCAATCAGAGGTCCCATGTCATCTGACACGACTCCGGTAATCGTCCGTTCTTTCCCTTGTTGCTTACCTTCTTGTGAAGTAGCGGTCTTTTCTGAAAGATAAACGATGTTGTCCTCCACTTTATACGAAATGTTCTTCCCCTTGAGAATAACATTCAAAGCATCTTCTATAGACGCATTGTTCACTTTGACGTTTTCTACCGGCAACGCAGCCAGTTTGTCGTCATAAAAAAATTGATACTTGGATTGAGACTTGATTTGTTCAATGACTGTCCCCAATGTGCCGCGAGACACATTCAGGTTTAACTGGGCAAAGCCCCACTGGATAGAAACTGCCATGAACAACAAAACTAATAAAGCCCGCATGAACGTCGAACTCCGAAAAGCATAATTGTCTTTCATAAACACAATTTATAGGTTATACAATAAATTACTTCGAGAGATTCATTCTCTCGCATTCCTATATAAAACAACAGACAATGAAAATACACTTACTGAAAAAGTATCTTTTTTATCATTAATCCTAAAAAAAAGAGTTACCCCGAAAACAAGTTGATATATCATTTTGCTCAATATTACTAAC
>ENA-UESD01000283-UESD01000283.1-human-gut-metagenome-genome-assembly--contig:-NODE-283-length-48060-cov-8.141217_pt1 | contig 48060 bp, 58 predicted proteins | sample MGYA00242985_ERZ507986 | MGnify/ENA primary metagenome ERZ507986 (study PRJEB26167, sample SAMN06115408) | human gut metagenome | host: Homo sapiens | place: China:Guangxi | collected 2016-04-06... | reverse complement strand
TTCGAGCAACAGATCGCAGCCGTATGGCCCAAAGAGGAGGAGTTGAAGCGGCTCAAGGCCGAGGCAGAGTCGCTGACTCGGAAGATTCAGCTCGACATCGCACAGAAGCAGCAGGAGATGCAGGCGAAAACAGCAGATAACGGCAATGGGCTGAAGATCGAAAACGCGGAGGTGGTGGACGAGGTCGTCAGACCGTCGAAGTCAGAGCCGCTTTCTGCGGCATCCGGGAACCAAGAAGAACCTCCGAAAGAACGGGAGCACGTCGTGCCTCCGCCCGAATCGGACTTTATTCGCAATCATATTCTTCTCGTGCGGTCCGCGACGAACATGAAGGCCAAAGGGCCGAAAATATAAATCAATATCCCGGCAAAGCCAGGATATTGATTACAAAAGCTCACACTAAATTCATTTCGATTTGCAAAGGTTGAATATTTCAATTATCTTAATTGCATCAAATGCGATTTTAATGAATTTCCTAATTATTGTAATATGTACATAAAATCAGTACACATTGAAAACTACAAAAGTTACAAAGGTTGTTTCGATATATCGTTGAACGACGGTATAAATATTCTTGTCGGCAATAATGAAGCAGGAAAATCTACGCTTATAGAAGCAATACATCTGGCCCTAACCGGAATACTTAATGGCCGGTATCTTAAAAATGAGCTATCACAATATCTGTTTAACAATGATATTGTTAATGAGTATCTGGACAATCTTAAAAATGGTCGCCCTGCATCTCTGCCGCATATTCTTATAGAGTTGTATATCGGGGGCGATGACTGTCCTCTGTTTTGTGGAAACGCGAATAGCCACAGAGAGGATGACTGCGGACTGTCATACAAGATAACCTTTGACGAACGTTATAGGGATGTTTACGAAGAACTCATCAAACAGGATGTCAAAACGTTACCCATTGAATATTACGATGTCGTTTGGACGTCATTTGCACGGGACGGCTCGATAACAAGTCGCAATATTCCGTTGAAGTCGGCTCTGATAGACTCGTCCAATACTCGCTATCAGAATGGGTCGGACGTTTATATATCCCGTATCGTCAAAGAGTGTCTGGAACCGAAAGAGATCGTGGATATTACTCAGGCGTACAGAAAAATGCAGGAGGTGTTCATGGGGGAAGAATCTATCGGAAATATCAACACTCGATTAAAAGGGGCCAGCAGAATCTCGAATAAAGACGTGGAATTATCCGTCGATTTGTCCTCGAAAAACGCATGGGAAAATTGTCTGATGACCTATCTGGATAAAATCCCGTTTAATTATATCGGTAAAGGCGAGCAATGTATCGTAAAAACCATATTGGCTTTAGCCCATAAAAAAGCGAAAGAGGCGAGTATAATTTTAATGGAAGAACCGGAAAATCATCTGTCCTATTCCAAACTGAACGAATTGATAGCTGCCATAAAGGAGCATTGCAAAGAGAAACAGATTATCATTTCGACACACAGCAGCTTCGTTGCGAACAAATTAGGTCTGAAATCTTTGATTCTGTTGCATGATCGAAAGACATTGCGGCTGCATGATTTGTCGCCAAGCACGATTGATTATTTCGAGAAATTATCGGGGTACGATACACTGCGACTTTTGCTCTGCCAAAAAGCAATATTGGTAGAAGGAGATTCCGACGAATTGGTCGTACAAAAAGCCTACTTGAAAAAATACGGGAAACTACCGATAGAAAATGGCGTGGATGTAATAGCTGTCGGAAATCTGTCGTTTTTACGATTCTTGGAAATTGCCAAATACCTTACTATCCCAGTAACGGTGGTTACAGACAATGACGGAGACATCGATGCCTTGAATGAGAAATACAGAGAATATAAAGATTTACCCAATATCCGTATCTGTTTCGATGACACGATAGATTCCGGTGATTTACGTATCGGAGATAAACCATTTAATTACAATACAATGGAGCCTAAAATCGTAAAGGTAAATTCGCTGGATAAAATAAATGGCATTATGGGAACCACGTATGAAGATATCGATGATTTACACAAATACATGAAAGCGCATAAGACGGATTGTGCTTTGGCAATTTTCAACACACCGGAAGAGCTGGCGTTTCCTGAATATATAAATCGAGCTATTCAGTGAGCAATAAAGTTATCATAGCCGCTGCGGGTTCAGGCAAAACGACGCATCTTATCGAAACGGCACTCCAAGCCCGGAATGCCATGATACTTATCACCACATTTACAGAGGAAAACGAAAAGGAAATACGAACTCGTTTTTTTGAAAGAAACGGATGCATACCATCTAATGTCGTCATTCAGACATGGTTTTCATTTCTGCTACAACATGGGGTCAGGCCCTATCAAGGATATTTATATGACATGAATATCGCCGGATTAGTTCTGGTAAATGGCCGATCTGCATTTGGTAGCAGGGAAACGGATATCGAACGTCATTATCTTACTGGGGATAAAAAAATCTATTCCGACAAAATCGCTAAATTCGCCTGCCGTTGCGACGAACGATCCAATGGAGCAGTAATATCCCGGTTATCCAAAATATATACTCACGTTTTCATTGATGAAGTGCAGGATCTTGCCGGATATGATTTAGAGTTCTTAAATAAGTTGTTCCTTGCCCCTTTGGAGATTTTATTGGTAGGTGATCCCCGTCAGGGAACATTTTCGACAAATAATTCTGCTAAAAATAAACAATTCAGCCGATCCGGCATATTGGATTATTTTATTTCCAGTAAAAAGAAATTCAACCTTGATATTGATTCTGAATCTCTAAATATAAATTACCGTTGTGTTTCCGATATATGCAACCTCTCGAATAAATTATATCCGCATATGTCTGCGACTGCATCGGGCAATTCTGTCCAGATAGAGCATACAGGAGTATATTTTCTGCGATCGGAAGATGTAGAAGAGTATCTGCAAAAATATAACCCTATTCAGTTACGGTCAAGTAAAAGCACGGATACCCATCCTGCATACCAGACATTGAATTTCGGGGTATCCAAAGGTTTATCATTCAATAGAGTCCTCATCTATCCGACACAGCCTATTTTAGATTGGATTATCAGAGGAATAGAATTGAAGCCGACAAGTAAATGTAAGTTATATGTAGCTATAACACGGGCGCGTTATAGCGTGGCTATCGTTTACGATTATCCGGACAATACACATATAGAAGGAATTATTCTATATAAGTGAATACGATATTTACTGCATAGATTTGCTATATTGAGAGATACTTATACTCTTTTGGTCTTACTTTTCGAGATTATCTTTTGTCCAACTTGTCGATCATCCCCTATGGACGGTTTCTTTTTTGCAACGAATCTATCGTTTATGGCATTGGCCGAATAGGCTTTCCCCAGCCATGATCCGTTGAATACGCAACGGGTTTCGTGGTCGATGAATGTTACGCCGACGATTCGGCCCGTATCGTTGCGCCGCAGGTAGAGGTCGATATGGTACTCCTTCAGTTTCTCTTTTAGCGCCGTTTCCGTGTCCGCCTCTGCGAGGGCTTCCTGTACCCGGTTTCGTGTGCTCTCCTTTAATTTACCCGCTTCGATCTTTCCTCCGGAACGTGCCATGACCCGCAGTATCTTCTCCAGCGAAGCGTCCCCGCCCAGCCGCGAGGCTTTCAGGGGCGGCGCCGGGGCTTTCTCCCCGTTACCGTCCAGCACCGTATAGAGCAGTCCTCGGTACGGTTTGCCGCTGCGCGTCCCCTCGACCTCTTCCACACCGATATTATACAACGACAATAAAGCCCGCAGTTCGCCCATCGTCTGAAAGCGGTAGAGCGAAAGTACGGGCTTGACCACCGAGGCGATCTGTCTTTTCAGGTCGCCTTTTTCGTGATCCACCGGAGAGAGCTGCCACAGCTCTGAGTGCTTTCGTTCCTTTGCCGGGCGCAGGCCGTACTCCCTTTCTATCTTTTCGGTCAGGGCCACGCTGCGCTCGTTGCGCCGGCTGTCGTTGATCTTGCGCCCGTCACTATCCACCTGCACCGAGACGATATGAACGTGCGTGCGGCCGATGTCGGTATGCTTATAGACAATGTAGGGCTGACCGCCCCATCCCATACCTTCCATATACCGCTCGGCGATGTCGGAGAGCTCCTCGTCCGAAAGCGCGTCCTGCGGGTCGGGGTTGAGCGAGATATGGATCACAGGCTTTTCGGTGCGGACGTGCGAAGGCATCCAGCCGAGGATCTGCGCCGCCGTGTCGGCGACGGTGAAACGCCCGTCCACCGGCTCCAGCAGTCCGCTGGTGCAAAGCACGGTTCCCTCGCCCCGGTCCACCTTCTGTTGGTTGTAAGCGAGCGCCCCGTAGACGTCCTTTCCGGTTGTGATCTTGGCTACCATCGCTGCTTAAACTCGTGTGTAAGCGCCCGTATTTTCTCACCTACGGCGACCAGTTCGCGCGTCAGATTCTCCAATTTGTAGAGCAGAGCGAGCGCTTTTTTCTGTGAAAAATGGGTGTGCAGTTCCTTTACGACCTGGTTATAATTCACGCCTATTTTACGGAATTGGGCGTTGAAGACGGTCAGCCGGGCGGCGTATTCCATCGTTCCGCGGTCGGATTTAATGACTCGGAACTCTTCATTAAATACCCGCGCTTTGATAAAGGCGGCTTTCGATTGTACGCCCGAACGCTCGAACATCGTAAGGAAACGGGCGTATTCCTCGTCCGTGAAGTTGACCGAGCAGCGTCGTGCCGCCGGGTCTGTCTTGGGCGGCCTGCCGCCCCGGCCCCCGTTACGGGCCTCTTGTTCCCTTTTCATGCCTGTTCGATTTTTACGATTCCTCCGGTGAGTAAAAATTCCTGTGCCGGCGCGTCCCGTGCCCTCTGAAAAAGCGACGACTCCGGAGGAGCTTTCCTCCCCTTGCGGGCAAGCTGTTTTCTGCTGCGGACAACGTTCCGTGCAGCAGAAAACACAGCTTGCTGCTGTGTCCCGAACATTTCATGTTCGTTGGACACCGAAGGCCGCGCCCCGCAGGGCTGCGGCCGCAGGGCCGGGTTACGCACCCCGGCATCCTCCCGTTACGCACCGGGTTTCCCGGACGGGGCAAAGATAGCTGCCCCTCCGACCTCTTGTACCACAGCGCATAACGCCAAGGGCTGCCACGGCGGCGCCAACGACTGCCATCTGTCCGCGCCCCTGCATGGATCGGGGGCCGGATGGTGTTCCTTTGTACGGCAGACCGATCATACGGTCTGTCGGCTGCCCGGTCGGCCGACATGACAATAGACCGGTTGCAGGTATGGCTGAACGGCCGGACCGGTGAAATGCCTGCCGGATGGTTGCGGGAACGGCCGGATGACAGGCGAAACAGGAAGCCGTTCAAACGGCTGAACATTCAAACGGCCGGATATAAGGCAGGTCGGCCGCATGGCAGTACGACCGGCCTGAAGGCCGGACAGATGCACGGACAATGAACGAACCGTATAACCGATTAATTGAAAGTACGATGAAAAAGAAAAATGTATGCGTGGCCTTCTCGACGCAGAAAGGCGGAGCGGGCAAAACCACCCTCACGGTCCTGACAGCCTCTTATCTCTATTACGTCAAAGGGTACAGCGTCGCGGTCGTGGACTGCGACTACCCGCAGTACAGCATTGCCCGGATGCGCGAGCGCGACATCCGCATGGCGACCGAGGACGACTATTACAAGCGGCTGGCCTACGAGCAGTTCACGCGCCTCGACCGGAAGATGTACCCGGTCATCACGAGCGTGCCGGAAAAGGCCGCAGAGACGGCTCGCACACTCGTGGAAAAGGACCGCTACGACCTGATCTTCCTCGACTTGCCGGGGACGGTCAATGCCGAAGGCATCCTCTATGCGCTCTCGCAAATGGATTACATATTCTGTCCGGTCAGCGCCGACCGCGTGGTACTGGAGAGCAGCCTGCGCTTCGCCTCCCGGATCGGCGAAAAGCTGGTCGCCACCGGACGGTCGAACATCAAGGGGCTGTACCTGGTCTGGAACATGGTGGACGGAAGGGAAAAGACGGAGCTGTACGAGGTTTACGAGCAGGTGATCGCCGAACTGGGCCTGAAGGTGCTGAAAACATTCCTGCCGGACAGCAAGCGTTTCCGCAGGGAGCTCTCCGCGGGGCACCGTCCGCTGTTCCGTTCTACCATGTTCCCGGCTGACCGTGCCCTCGTGCGTGGCAGCCACCTCGATGCTCTTGTGGAAGAGATCGCGGAGATCGTCATCGAATAAAATGAGTATACGACAATGGGAAAGAAAATCGAACGGGAAGCGATAAACGAGCAGGAGATCATTGCTTCCTTTCTTCAGGACGAACCGGCGGACCACAACGCTTTGCTACCTGCTGTTCCGCAGCCGGAGCCCGCCGCACCGGAATCCCCTCCGGCTCCGGTACGTGACGAGAGCCGTCGGCGCAGGGGCCGCGAGCAGGGCTATGAGGCCCTGTTCATCCACTCCTCGCCCGTCACGGCCCGCACGGGCAAGATGGTCTACATCCGCACGGAGTTCCACGATACGATCCAGCGGATCACGCAGGTCATCGGCGGTGGCAGTCTGTCGCTGTCCGCCTTTATCGACAATGTGCTCGCGCACCATTTCGATACTTACCGGGAAGAGATCGAACGGTTGTACGAGTCGAAACATACGGGAGTGTTCACTAAAAAAGGGAAATAATATGAAACGCCGCAAAAAAGCAGGGCTCGGCGGCCACCGAGCCCAGGAATATGAGCAGGTCTATCGTCCTACCTCCCGCAATGCGGGAATCGGGGTTATAAACGCTTAAAACTTAAAAACCATGTTCGACAAAAAGAGAAAAGCCGACCGGGAATGCCTGTTAGATGGCTGTATGAAATACGAAATGTATAGTAAACAGGCGGATTACCGCTATAAAAAGAATGGAGTATGGAGGCCGTAAAGTGTGCCGCGTTGCTCGCACTGACGCTTTTCGCCATGGGCTACGCCCTGTGGGTCGCCCGCCGGTTCGAGCGCGGAGAGAGGAAGACGGATAAGGAAACAGGGAAAGAGACCCCGCAGCCGGAATGCCGGCACCGCCGCGAGGTAGTCGGGAAAAGCCGCTTTGTCCTACCCGCGCGAAGCCAACCGGCGCCAAAGGCTGCCACGGCCGGGAAAAACGGAAAAGCGGACGAAAAAGCCGATATATTTGCTCCCGCAAATGTACCCAGACACCCCCGGCAGATCCCGCCGGAAAAGCTGGACGAAGTTTTCGGAGCACCCCCTCCCGGGGAGAGCAACGATCCTATGGAACACTCCATGCCGCTGTACGAGGACGACTACGCGGCGGAGACGGACGAGGATGAGGATGAAAACGGCGGACCGCAGCCCATACAGAGCCGGCCGCGAGCCACGGGTGACAGTTTCGAGAAGATCGGCGAAACCTACCGCGCACTGGTACATGACAATCCCCTTACAGATGAAAAACGGCAGGAGATAGGAGAAACCCTGCTGAGCCTGAAACGGACCGATATGTTCGAGGCCATCGTTTCTGCCGCCCCCCGCGGGGAGGACAAGGTGAAAAGCCTGATCGACGCCCACCTGGCGGCATTCCACAAGAAGATAGCCGCGAGGGCTGCGGGAAGCCCATCCCCGCCGGCATCGGTTCCCGACGGGTTCGACGTCCGCAACTTCGCTTAACCAAAACCTTTTTGAACGTGAAAGAGAGAGATTACGGATAGGTACGCCCTGTCCATCGCACAAGCCACTGAGTAAACCCATGTCGAACCTCCGGCGCGGTGGTCTATCCATCCCCCGCGCCACCTGAAAAAGCAACGAAAAGTCTATGCACAAGAAAAAAATCCTGCTGTCGGCGGCCTTCATAATGGCCGCCGCTTCCTCCGCCCTTGCCCAGGGCAACGGCCTGGCCGGAATCAACGACGCGACCATGATGGTCACCTCCTACTTCGACCCCGGCACGAAGCTCATCTACGCCATCGGAGCCGTCGTCGGCCTGATCGGCGGCATAAAAGTATATAACAAATTTGCGTCCGGGGACCCGGATACCTCCAAGACCGCCGCCTCGTGGTTCGGGGCCTGTATATTTCTGATAGTCAGCGCAACCGTGCTGCGTTCATTCTTCCTGTAAACCTTGCTTCAAATACCGTATTATGGAGTATGGAATCAATAAGGGCGTGGGGCGCAGCGCCGAGTTCAAGGGCCTCACAGCGCAATACTTGTTCATCTTCGCGGGCGGGCTGCTGGCCGTGTTCGTACTGTTCGTCGTCCTCTACATGGCGGGCACGGACCAGTGGCTTTGCATCGGCTTCGGCCTCGCGGCCGCCACAGCGCTGGTGTTCTTCACCTTCCGCCTGAATGCGAAGTACGGGGAGCACGGGCTGATGAAACTCGCCGCCTCGCGTCGCCGGCCCCGCTACCTGATAAACCGCAAGAACGTTTACCGCCTGCTGCGAGACCGAAAAGGAAAGGAGGCGGGCCATGCGTAACGTGATGAAAGCCGCCACGCTGGAGAGCAAACTGCCGCTTCTGGCGGTCGAGAACGGCTGCATTATCAGCAAGGACGCCGACGTTACGGTGGCCTTCCGCGTCGAACTGCCGGAACTCTTTACCGTGACGCATGCCGAGTACGAGGCGATACACGCGGCTTGGTGCAAGGCAGTCAAGGTTCTGCCGGACTATTGCGTCATACTGAAGCAGGACTGGTTCATCCGCGAAACATACCATCCGCAGATCGACGGGCAGACGAGCTTTCTCTCGCGCAGCTACGAGATGCACTTTAACGAGCGTCCGTTCCTGAATCACGCCTGCTACCTGTACCTGACCAAGACGACCAAAGAGCGTACGCGGATGCGGTCGGATTTTTCGACCCTGTGCCGGGGCCACATCGTTCCCAAAGAGGTGAACCGGGACGCGGCACGGGCCTTCCTCGAAGCGGTTGACCAGTTCGAGCGCATTATGAACGATTCGGGCTTCATAACCCTCACGCGCCTGGCAGACGACGAGATCACGGGTACGCCCGAGCGGCCGGGGCTGATCGAACGATACTTCGCCCTATCGCTTTCGGACACGACCTCGTTGCAGGACATGGAGCTGGGGGCCGACGGGCTTCGCATAGGCAGTAAGCGCGTATGCGTTCACACGCTTTCGGACACGGACGACCTGCCGGGTCGCGTGGGGACGGACATGCGCTACGAACGCCTCTCGACCGACCGCTCGGACTGCCTGCTCTCATTCGCGGCCCCCGTGGGGCTATTGCTCTCCTGCGACCATATCTACAACCAGTGGTTCTTTCTGGATAACAGCGCCGAGAACCTGCAACGCTTCGAGAAGAGCGCCCGCAACATGCACTCGCTCTCGCGCTACTCACGCAGCAACCAGATCAACAAGGAGTGGATAGACCAGTATCTCAACGAGGCGCACTCGTTCGGCCTGACCTCCATCCGGGCGCACTTCGACGTGATAGCCTGGAGCGACGACCCCGACGAACTGCGCCGCATCCGCAACGATGTGGGCAGCCAGTTGGCCCTGATGGAGTGCCGCCCCCGCCACAACACGGTGGACGCCGCGACGCTCTTCTGGGCCGCCATGCCGGGCAACGGGGGCGACTTCCCGGCCGAGGAAAGCTTCTACACCTTTATCGAACCGGCGCTCTGCTTCTTTACGAACGAAACGAACTACCGCTCATCGTCCAGTCCCTTCGGGATCAAGATGTGTGACCGCGTTAGCGGGAAGCCCCTGCACCTGGACATCTCGGACGAGCCGATGCTCCGGGGCGTATGCACCAACCGCAACAAGTTCGTATTGGGCCCCAGCGGGAGCGGTAAGAGCTTCTTTATGAACCACCTCGTGCGCCAGTATCACGAACAGGGCACGCACGTCGTGCTGGTCGATACGGGTAACTCGTACCAGGGCCTCTGCGAGCTGATCCACAAAAAGACCAAAGGCGAGGACGGTATTTATTTCACCTACACCGAGGAGCATCCCATCAGTTTCAACCCGTTCTATACGGACGACTACGTGTTCGAGACGGAGAAGATGGACAGCATCGCCACGCTGATCCTGACCCTGTGGAAGAGCGCCGACGAGAAGGTATCGAAAACCGAGCTGACGGAGATCGGCAACGCCGTGGCCGGGTACATCGGCCGAATCAAAGCCGACCGTTCCATTCCTCCGTGCTTCGACACCTTCTACGAATACCTCAAAAAGGAGTTCCGCCGGGAGCTGGAGAGCCGCGAGATCGAGGTCACGCGCGAGGAGTTCGACATCCGCAACCTGCTCACGACCCTGCGCCCCTACTACCGGGGCGGCCGCTACGACTTCCTGCTCAACTCTCCGCAGGAGATCGACCTGCTCTCCAAACGCTTCATTGTCTTCGAAATAGACGCGATCAAGGACAACAAGGAGCTGTTCCCGATCGTGACCATCGTGCTGATGGAGGTGTTTATCAACAAGATGCGCCGGCTGAAAGGCATCCGCAAGATGCTGATTATCGAAGAGGCATGGAAAGCGCTGGCATCCAATAATATGGCCTCATATGTCCAATACCTCTACAAGACCATCCGCAAGCACTTCGGAGAGGTGGTGACGGTCACGCAGGAGGTGCAGGACATCATTTCCTCGCCCATCGTGAAGGAAAGCATCGTCAACAACAGCGACTGCAAGATCCTGCTCGACCAGCGCAAGTTTATGAACCGCTTCGATGAGATACAAAATCTTTTGGGCCTCACGGACAAGGAGCGTTCTCAGATCCTCTCGATCAACCAGTCGCTCCATCCGGGCCGCAGGTACAAGGAGGTATGGATCGGGCTGGGTGGCATGCAAAGCGCAGTCTACGCCACGGAGGTCAGTAAGTCGGAGTACCTCGCGTATACCACAGAGGAAACGGAGAAGGTAGAGGTGCAGCGCCTCGCGGAATCCCTCGGCGGGAATATGGAGCTGGCCATAAAACGGCTGGCCGGAAAGTAGTTATTAACCGGGGTGCGAACCGCCCCATAGAACAGAGAAAACACCATGTCTAAAACAATCGGTAACGAACAGCTCGGGCGTCTTGCCCGGCACTATACAGGTATCGGGGAAGTGCTTCTGGAAACCCTTTTATCTCCCGACCACATCTGTCCGAAGGAGGCTATAACCTCTGATGAACCCGGCACGAACGGCGTTCCCTGGCTCGAACCGGTCCCATTTAAACGCTCCTTCCCGCCGGTCCTCTGGCAGGATGAGGCAGTCAGTCGCCGGGAGCGTGATCTGGGCCGCCTGTGCGGCAGGTGGACGGTTGCGCCGCACCGCTGCGGCATCGAGATCGTACGCGCCGGGGAGCACTTCGTCCTGAGATACCTCAAACGCAGCGGCCGGCCGACCGGCGAGCGGTACGTGCTGATATGGCTGGACGGGGATATCCTCTACTACGGCCGTAACGACCGGATCACGCTTCTGGCACTCGACAGCGAAACCGATACGCTGATGGTATCCCCGGGAGAGGACTATACCCGCCAGGCGGAGAACGAAAAGTAAAGGACGGCAGCCATGAACGGAACCTATACCGCGCCGGAACTTCCCGGGCGCTTCGGGATGGCGGAGATCGCGGGCGGCTGGCGAAGCCTGGAAGGTGCGCCCCGCGTGCGCATCCTCCGCAACGAAGGGCGCAGGGGCGGCGGCTACTGGGTGGAGTTCGCCTACGATGAGAAGACCGTGCTGCGGCGTCCGATCCGGCGCTGCTGGAATGTCTGTTATTTCGAGCTGTACGGATGGATCACGTTGCGCTACGACAGTGCACGCGACATACTCATGCTTTCAGGCTACGGCAAGTACCGCCGCGAGGAGGACACCGGAGAGGACGGCACCGCACGCGTGTAACCCATTAAACGAAAAGAAGAAATGAAACGATTGGTATTATTGATATGCCTCGCCCTCGCGGGTTTTACCAACAGGGCCGAGGCGCAATGGACGGTCATCGACCCGTCCAACCTGGCGCAGAACATCAGGAGCGCCGTGCAGAGCACCTCGACGGCCTCCAACATGATCAAGTCGCTTCAGGAGAGCATCAAGATCTATAACCAGGGCAAGGCGTACTACGATGCCCTGAAGTCGGTGCATAGCATCGTCAGGGACGCCCGCAAGGTCAAACTCACCATCGAGATGGTCGGCGAGATCACCGACATCTACGTCAGGGGATTCAACAAGATGGTCTCCGACCGCAACTTCACGGCGGACGAACTCTCGGCCATATCGAGAGGCTATGCCCGCCTGCTGGAGGAAGGGGGTGCGCTGGTGGCGGAGCTGAAAAACATCGTAACCTCCGGCAACGGACTTTCCATGTCGGATAAGGAGCGCATGGACCTGGTGGACGCGATATACTCCCGTATGCTGCGCTACCGCAATCTGACGCGCTACTACACGGACAAGGCGATCTCCGTGTCGCTGATCCGCAGCCGGCGCCGGGGCGATGCCGCCCGCGTGCAGGCCCTCTACGGTCGTCCTAACGAAAGGTACTGGTAGCCATGATGCCCCTTGCGGTAGATTTCGACAACCTGCACCAGGTGCTGCGCGGTCTTTATCAGGATATGCTGCCCCTGTGCGGGGATATGGCCGGTGTGGCTACGGGGCTGGCCGGATTGGGTGCCCTCTTTTACGTGGCCTACCGGGTGTGGAAGGCGCTGGCCTCGGCCGAGCCTGTCGACGTGTTCCCGCTGCTGCGGCCCTTCGCCATCGGCCTTTGCATCATGTTCTTTCCCACGGTCGTTCTCGGTACGGTCAGCGCCGTGCTCTCGCCCGTGGTGCAGGGCACGCACGCCCTGCTCGAAGGGCAGACGGCCGACATCGCCGAGTACGAGCGCCAGCGCGAGGACCTGGAGTACGAGGCCCGCCTGCGCGAAGGCAAGGCGTGGCTCGTGGACGACGAGGAGTATGAACGGGAACTCGCCGAGCTGGGCATCACGGACCTCTGGCAGGTGGTTTCCATGTGGGGAGAACGCACCTGGCACGGTGTCAGGACATGGTTCCGGGAGCTGGTACGCGACTTCTTCCAGCTGCTCTACAATGCCGCGGGACTTACGGTAGACACGCTGCGGACCTTCTTCCTGGTCGTGCTCTCCATCCTGGGACCGGTCTCCTTCGCCCTCTCCGTCTGGGACGGTTTCCAAGGCACGCTCACGCACTGGCTCTCCAAATACATCTGTGTCTATCTATGGCTTCCGGTGGCCGACCTCTTCTCGGCCGTGATGGCCCGTATCGAGGTGCTGATGCTCAAAGCCGACATCGCGGCCCTGCAGGACCCGGCCTTCATCCCTGACGATACGGGCGGGGTCTATATCATCTTCTTTATTATCGGCATCATCGGCTACTTCACGGTACCGACCGTGGCCGAGTGGATCGTGCAGGCGGGCGGCGGTTCCGGCCTCGGAGGCGTGAGCCGCGCATCCTCGTTCGGTGCGGGCGTCGCCGGGGGCATCGTGGGAATGGCCGTAGGCAGAATATTCAAGCGCGGCAGGGGCGGCTCATCCTCCGGTACGGCATCCGGTAAGAACCTCGCTACGGGAGGTTCGTCCGGCATGCAGAGCGCGACCAAGAGCGAGAACCGGGCCGTGAAGGATAAGGGCAAAACGGAATAACGACTGAAAAAACGGAAAACGACAATGGAGTTCAAGTCATTGAAAAACATCGAAACGAGCTTCCGGCAGATACGCCTCTTCACGCTCGTCGCGCTCGGCCTCTGCGCCGCCCTCACGGGCTATGCCCTCTGGTCGTCGTACCGCTTCGCCGAGCGTCAGCGGGAGAAGATCTACGTGCTCGACCAGGGCAAAAGCCTCATGCTGGCCCTCTCGCAGGATATGAACCGCAACCGTCCCGTGGAGGCGCGGGAACACGTGCGCCGCTTCCACGAGCTGTTCTTCACGCTGGCTCCCGACCGGGCGGCCATCGAGGGCAACATCGCCCGGGCCATGTTCCTGTGCGACCGCAGCGCCTTCGCCTACTACGAGGACCTCAAGGAGAAGGGCTACTACAACCGCGTGGTCTCGGGCAACATCAACCAGCGAATATTGGTCGATTCGATCGCCTGCGACTTCGGCCGCTACCCATACCGCGTGACGACCTACGCCCGGCAGATGATCCTGCGCGAGAGCAACGTCACCGAGCGCTCGCTGGTGACGCACTGCAACCTCGTAAACTCCGTGCGCTCGGATAACAACCCGCAGGGCTTTACGATGGAACGCTTCGAGATCGTCGAAAACCGCGACCTGCGGGTAATGGAAAGGTAGCCATGGTACGGGAGTTATTGCACCGTGCCGGCGAGTGGATCGAGGATCGTCTGCGGCATATGTGCGGGGCCCTCAGTCCCGACAAACGGGTCTTTGCGGTGGTAACGCTGTTCGTGCTCTTTGCGGGCCTGTCGCTCTACACGACCGTCAGGGCGATCTACCTGATCGGCCGGGGCGACAGGGAGCGGCTACGGATAGAACATATACAACGTCCGGGAGCAGGACACGACGGATTCCGCACGGACAGTACAGAACGATTAAACGGATCACATTATGGAGAAGAAGAAAAAACAGCAGAATAATGCACCCGGAGAAGAACCCCGCAAGGAGCTCTCCGAACAGCAGCGGCTGCAGCGCCGCAAAATGGTGGTCTTCCCGCTGATGCTGCTGGCCTTCGCTGTGGTCATGTGGCTCATTTTCGCCCCCGGCGAAAAGCCGGAGGCCGCGGGCGGATCGGGGCTCAACACCGACCTGCCCACGCCTGAGACGGGCGGTATCGTGGCCGACAAGCGCGACGCCTACGTGCAGGAAGCGCTGGAGGCCAAGCGGCAGGAGAAGATGCGCTCGCTCGATGAGTTCGCCTTCTCGCTGGGCAAGGAAACAGAAACGGAAGAGGAGCGCCGGCAGCGTGAGGAACGTGAGCTGCGCATGGCCCCCAAACCGGTGGAATACTACGAAGCCCCCTCGCGTTTCGGGGATACGGACGAGGCCCTGCACTCCTCGGTGGGAGCCTACCGCGACCTGAACCGGCAATTAGGCAGTTTCTACGAGAAAACGGAAGCGGAACCAGACGAAAAGGAGACGGAACTGCAACAGCGGATCGAACAGCTCGAAGCGCAGTTACAGGAGGAAAAGGACCGGCAGGACGCCGAGGCCGGGCAATTGTCTCTGATCGAGAAGTCGTACCAACTGGCGGCCAAGTACATGAACGGCGGAAAGGCTACGGATGAAGCCCCTGCACAGGCAGCCCCGAACGTTATCACAGGCAAGAAGGCAACCGTACAGCCCGTAAGCCGGGTAAGGCATGATGTAGTATCGCGCCTGGCGGCCCCCATGACCGATTCGGCGTTTGTGGCGGAGTTCGGAAAGCCCCGCAACTGGGGATTCCATACCGCCGCAGGAAATGAAAACCCGAAGCAGAAAAACAGTATTTCGGCCTGCGTCTACCGCACGATGGTCGTAACGGACGGACAGGAAGTGCCCCTGCGCCTGACCGAGCCGATGACGGCGGGCGGAGTGCCGATACCCGCAAACACCGTCCTTACGGGCACGGCCCGGATCGACGGGCAGCGCATGACGATCACGGTGGAAGCCGTACAGTACGAGGGTAACGTGACCCTGGTGGAGCTGGCAGTCTACGACATGGACGGGGGTAAGGGCATCAGCGTCCCGTCCTCCGACGAGATAAGCGCCGCGCGGGAGATCGCTGCAAACGCCGGCTCGGGGCTGGGAAACAGCATCACAATCACGGACGACGCCGGGACACAGCTCCTTTCCGACCTGGGCCGCAGCGTCATACAGGGTACGGCACAGTACGTCGGGCAGAAGATGCGACAGGTCCGGGTGACGCTCAAGGCCGGATACCGTGTCCTGTTGCTCCCGCCTCTCGACTAACCCTACACAAGCCACTGAATATCCATAAAACATAAAAAACGACGAACATGAACCGACGACAGCTGACAAACGAACGAGTGCAGAGTCATACTCGTACAGACTCTGCCGAGAGAAGCGGAGGAAACCGAAGGAAAATCGAGAGCAAAGTTTACTCGCAAACCCTTTGCCGAGATGCGAAGGAGGGAAACAAGCGAAGCGCAGTTAAAAAGATCATTCCGGCACTCGCTTTTCTCGGGTGCATCGCAAGCGCCTCGGCGCAGGAAACCACGGCATCAGCCGTACCCGTGCCGCAGCAAACTCAATCATTGCCCTCGACCGGGGACTATTTCGGCGGACTGACACGCCCGCTGACCTTCGACCGCATGATCCCGCCCTACGCGCTGGAGGTAACCTTCAGCAAGACCACGCACGTGATCTTCCCCTCGGCCATCCGTTACGTGGACCTCGGCTCGGCGGACCTGCTGGCGGCCAAGGCCGACGGCACGGAGAACGTCCTGCGCGTGAAAGCCGCCCTGCGCGACTTCTCGCGCGAGAGCAACCTCTCGGTCATCACCGAGGACGGAGCCTACTACGCCTTCAACGTCAAGTATGCAGACGAACCCGTGAAGCTCTCGGTCGAGATGACCGACTTCCTGCACGACGGCGAGGCGGTGAACCGCCCCAACAACGCGCTGGAGATCTACATGGAGGAGCTGGGCAGCGAGTCGCCCCTGCTGGTGCGCCTTATCATGCGCTCGATCTACAAGAACGACCGTCGCGAAGTGAAGCACATCGGCTGCAAACGTTTCGGCATCCAGTACCTCCTGAAAGGCATCTATTCGCACAACGGGCTTTTGTATTTCCACATGCAGCTCAAAAACTCTTCGAATGTGCCTTTCGACATCGACCACCTCACCTTTAAGATCGTGGATAAAAAGGTGGCCAAGCGCACGGCCATTCAGGAACAAGTCGTATGGCCCCTGCGCGCCCATAACAACGTGCAGGTCGTTCCCGGCAAGACCTCCGAGCGTATGGTCTTCACGCTGCCGAAGTTCACGATCCCTGACGACAAGCACCTCGTGGTGGAACTCTACGAGAAGGAAGGCGGCCGCCACCAGAGCTTGACGGTGGAGAATGCCGACCTGGTACGCGCCGAGGTCATCAACGAGCTAAAGGTCAGGTAGCATGAAACGATTGGCATTACTGTTATCGCTGGCCCTGTGCCTCGTCTTGGGGAAGGGGGCCTACGCCCAGCGCACCCTGCCGGGGATGCGCTCCGTAGAGCTGCGGACCGGGATGGTCGATGGCTGGTATTCCCTTTCGGAATGCAATGCCTCGGGGTATTACTTCGGGGCGGCGATAAGCCGCTATGCGCGAAATGCTTCCAAGTGGGTCTTCGGAGCCGAATACCTCTGCCGCCACTACCTCTACAAAGCCGGTTGCATACCCGTAGCTCAGTTCACCGCCGAAGGAGGCTACTACTACAAATTCCTCTCCGATCCCTCCAAGACCTTTTTCCTTTATCTCGGCGGCGCGGCCCTCGCAGGATACGAAACGGTCAACTGGGGTGAAAAGAGGCTCCCGGACGGGGCGACGATACGGGACCGGGGAGGATTCCTCTACGGGGGTGCGGTAACGCTGGAAGCGGATGCCTACATCACCGACCGCATCGTGATCTCCTTCTCCGGGCGGGAGCGCGTGCTTTGGGGAACGACCACCGGGCATTTCCACACGCAGTTCGGCATCGGACTGAAATTCATCATCGACTAACACCGATCCTCATTTATTAACTGCCGTGATAAGCGGCATAAAATCAATTTATTATATGAAAAAAATGTTTTTGGCGGCTACGGCCGCCCTGGCCCTGCTCGCCTCATGCTCGAAACACACCGACGAGATCGCGGATTCCGCGACCGGCAGCGTCGTGAAGATCACTCTTACGGACAAGACACCGGTTACGACCCGCGCTTTTTTCGGTGCCACGGCAGCGGCCGAGAGCTGGGAAAAGGAGATCAAGACCATGACCCTGTTCGTGTTCGACGCCTCCGGCAAGGTCGTGCTAAAGCGCCACTTCGCGGCTTCGGAGATCGCCGGACAAGCGGCCACGATCCCCATACCGGATGCCGTGCCGGGCGACAACTACTCGTTCTACGTCATAGCCAACGGCAATATCCCGGCAGATATCACCACACGGAACGGTCTGCAAGCAGCGACCGAAGCCGAGGCCGCGAGCTACAACGGCACTTTCGACGAGGTGGCAACCAAGGCCAAACGTGCCGGCGGCTTCACCATGACCGGCTCGGCCTCGAAAGCCATAGCCGCAGCCGGACAGACGACCGCCGTGCAGATCGAACTCGAAAGGCTCGTCTCGAAGATCGCGGTACAGGCCGCCACCGACAGCAAGTTTGCCGCAACCTATCCCGGGCGCGTAAAGATCAGCTCGGCCATGATCTCCCGTGCCGCCGTATCGGCCTGCTATGTGTCTGGTGTGGCTTCCGGTGCGGCCACGACTTTCAGCCATACGCAGGCGGCCAAAGACCAAAGCGGCAAGTACGGCAATTTGTTTTACGTGTACGGTAATGACGGAAGCTCGCCCGCGCAGGCCGTACTGCTGACCCTCACAGGGGTATATGACCGCGACGGCGACTTTTCGACTGTCACGGACCAGGTGCCCGTCAGATACGAGGTGCAGTTGCAGGGCGATACGGGTAAAGCCATCGCCCGCAACACCTACCGCCGCGTGAGCGTCGGCATCAGCGGTCTGACCGGCGTCGACGTGGCCGTAACGATCACGCCCGCCGATTGGGAGGGGCCGTTCAACCAGAACGTGAATCTCGGCATGTAATAATGATCGGGAAGAGATATCCCGGCCAAGGTTATCCCTTCCCTTTATTTTTCCCACCCATGAAAAAAATCCTGTTTTTTCTCCTGTTGGCCCTCTTCACCCAGGCCGCCTCCGCACAATACTCCGCCGTGCGGATCAATGCGCTGGCCATGACCACCGGGACGCTCAACGCGGGCGTCGATGTGACCGTATCGGGAAAGTGGTCGGTGGACGTGTCCGGTTACTGGAACCCCATCTCGACGGACAACCTGCGGATGAAGGTGCTGGGCGCCGTCGTCGGCATGCGCCGCTGGCGTTTCGAGCCGCACGTGGGCCTCTTCTGGGGCCTGCATTCCGCCCTCGCGCAGTACCGCGTGGGCAACGGCCGCAAACGCTATAACGGCTGGACGGTGGGCATAGGCTCGTCCATAGGTTACTCCTGGCTACTCGCCCGGCGCTGGAATTTCTCCGTAGAGGGAGGGCTGGCCCTCCATTATATGGACGATACGCGCTGGAATCCCCGTCCGTCACCCACAGAGGATATACACCTGCGGCACTGCCGCCGCCTCGTACTGACCCCGGCTAAGCTGGAGGCCTCCTTTTCCTATATGTTCTAATTTCTGTTACGACCATGCGAAACAAAATCATTCTTTTGTTGGGAGGCTTGCTCCTGACACTGGCTTCCTGCACCAAAGATGCGGAGACGGAAGGCGTCCCCGCGGTTGCGGATACCGCCTGTACGGTGACCTTCCGCCTCGAAACGGAAGCCGCCGCCGGGATCGCTCCCCTGAACGAACCCTCCACGCGCATCTCCCGTCCCATCCTGGACCTTAATTTTCTTGTCTACAACGACGGCGGGCTGGTCCGTTCAGGGTACATGACCTCGCCCATGATCCCCACCATGAAGTTGGTTCCGGATACTTACCGCGTCTATGCCGTGGCCAACTTCGGGCGTCAGCTCGGGCCGGTAAGCGAGGAGGAGCTGCTGCGCCTCTCCGCACCCGTCACGGCGCCGGAGGGCTTCTTGCAGGGCGACGCCATGTACCTCTCGGGCATGCTGACGCTGAACGTGACGGGCCCCACGACCGGACGCATAGTGCTGCAGCGCCTGGCCGCCAAAGTGAACCTTACGGTGCGAATCGCCGACGGTTTTAAGGATGCGTACCTCGTCCACGTCCTGCCCGGCAACGCCCCGGCCGACTGTCCGGCTTTTGCGGAGCACCGCCTCTCGGCCTCGGCCCCGCAGCTGGAGTTCCCCTATGCCGACCTCACGTCCGGCTCACTGCGCACCTGCACCATGTCCTACTACCAGTACGAGAACCTCGCCGGGACGAACCCCGCCGTCACCCACCAGCGGGAGCGGACCGACGCCAATGCCCCGGAGGGAGCCAGCTACGTGTCGATCCGGGTGCTGAGGGACGGCGCCTGGTTCGATTACAAGGTCTACCTGGGCGGCAATAACACCTCCGACTTCAACGTGCGGCGCAACACCGTCTACAACTATGATATAACCATCGAAGGGGTCGATGCCGACGACCTGCGTATCTCCACGACCGAGTATATCTTCTGGGCGGGCCGGAAGATCTCGATAGGCGGGCGGTATTACCGGGACGGATTCGCGTGGAGCACCCGCGTCGCATACTCCCAACTGGAGATCGTGACCGACAACTGCGATCCGGAGGAGGTGTACACCGTTTCGTTCCGGCCCCTCTCTGGGACGTTCCATGAGGACTGGACGATGGAATACATGATCTCCTCGCTGCCCTCCGCGCAGCGCGAGTACAAGCCTCTTGCCCCCGGAGAGCAGGTTCCGGTACATAAGGGCAACGGAACTTCCGAGGTCGTCTTCGCCTTCTCGAACCTGGAAAGCACGAAGAACTTCAATACCGAGGACAATTACTTCGGGTTCACGGTGTGCGACAACCGCGGCCGGGGCCGTACGGTGGTGCTGAGTACGAACATGGATGAATGGCTCAAATAAGGGATTTACGATGAGAACTTACCGAAAATCGAATATCTGTTTATCACTGGTTTTCCTGCTGCTGGCGGGATGCTCGAAAGAGCCGCAGATGGAGCGATTATCCGCATCGGAATGCGGGAGCTCTTCCGTCACGCTACGCTTCGAGTGCGAAACGCCCCAAGAAGCGGCCTCCCGGGTTGCCGATGAGAACGCTATCCGCGACATCAACCTCTGGGCCTGCGGCACGGACGTGGGGCGCAACGTGCATCTGTACCTCCCGGGCGGAAAGACGGCCGCCGCGCTGACGCTTATCCCCGACAACTACCGCTTCTATGCCGTGGCCAATGCCGGACGCGACCTGGGCGATATGGCGGAAGCGGCCCTTCAAACCCTCGCCGCCCCCTTCTCCGGGGAGCCGGGCAATGGGACCGCGCTGCCGATGGCTGCCCGGGCAGAAACGCAGGTCTCGGGAGCGACCTCGCTCACCCTGCGCCTGCGTCGCCTCGTCTCGAAGCTCTCATTGTCCCTTTCCATAGCTCCGGCCCTGCAAAGCGCCCTTGAGATAGAGAGCGTACAGTTACTCTCGGTTCCCGACCGATGCCTCTATTTCGCCGATAACCGGGCCGCCGACCTGTCGCAACGGACGGACTATCCGGTGCAAAACGTCTCCGGGACGTCGTTCTCCCGCACGTATTACCTGCCCGAGAACATGGCCGGAGTGAACGCCTCGGTCGCCTCCGAGCGGCAGAAGGACAAGGCCCACGCCCCCTCGGGCGCAACATGGCTGCGCATCAAGGGCCGCCACAACGACCGTCCCTGCACGTACAGCGTCTATCTGGGGGCGAACAACACCACGGACTTCAACGTGGAGCGCAACACGCTTCAACACCTGAACGTCACCCTCAGCGGTTCGGAACCTACGGACCTGCGCGTGTCGCGCTTCGCGCTCGCGCTGGGCACGCCCGCCGCTTCGTACCTGCCATTGGATAAAGTCTCCGTACCGCTGACCTTCACGGCCGAGAACCAGGCGGACAACAGCTTCACGCTGCGCTGCGCGCTGACCCAGGGTAAGGGGCGCGTGCTGCTCGACGGCGCGGAGATCACCTCCGCCCCCGTCAGTCTGCCATCCACGGAAAGCACCCGGACGCTCACCTTCGAACCCTCGGTCTACGGGCAGCAGATAGCCCTCACGCTGACGGTCTCGGACGCCGAAGGACGGCAGGTGAGCCGCAGCCTCTCAACCTACATCAAACCGAAGGGAGAGTTGAAGCTGGCCATGACGGCGCCGGAGCGCGTGACGGCCGGACAGCGCAGCACGTTTCCGGTTACCGTATCGGAGGAGAACTATGCCGGAACGTTCCGTCTGAGGCTCTCGAGCGCCACGGCCTCCTCGGTCGGCTCGTTCTATTTTCAGGGTAAACAAATCGTGCCCGGCATCCCTGCGGACTTTTCCGTTGCGGCAGGGACGCACAACGTGGAGTTCGCCGCCGCGAACGCCTTCGGTGGCGAACTCTCGCTCACGGCCGCCGTGACCGACGACTGGGGCGAGAGCCGCAGCGTGACCCGCACGGCGAGCGTCTCGCCCGACATCGTCGTGCTGCATCCCCGCTTGAGCGTGGAGACGGTCTACGAGCGGACGATGGACAGCGCCTATACCATGAGGCCCTATGTCGACCTGAAGGTAACCTCCGAGCGGACCGTACCTACGGCCGTCACCGTAACGGTCGACGTGCTCTGCACGGGACGCTACAACCTCAGCGGGAATCTGAAAACCTATCCCGTCACGCAAAGCGTGACGATCCCCGCCGGAGGCGCCGCCTCGAACACGGTACGCCTGCGCTGGCCGATGGAAACTCCCCAGTACCATACCAGCGACGACAGTTATGTAAGTCCCGGCTACGCTTATGAAAGCGTCGCTTGCCGTCCGGGTTCCGCTTCGCCCTCCTTCTACGCAGGCGTGGCCTTTCAACTCAATGCCGATTAAAATAGGAAACATTATGAGACATTACCTGTGGATACCGATATTATGCCTGCTACTGGGCGGCTGTACCGTCACAGGCAGGCTTCAAAAGCGGGGAGTCGGCGCACGGGCGAACTATACGTCCCAAACGGCGCGGCTGGAGCCGCCCCGCCAAACGCCTGTCCCGCAATATATGGAATACAAGCACCGGGATAGCCTGAGGCCGGTCTATTTCATTCCCACGGTCGAACTCGAAAACGGGGAGCGGGTCATGCAGATGGAACTCGACGAGGTGGTCGTCGTAGCCCGGTCGCGTACCGTTCCCGAACGTGACGGCAAGGTCGCCATAGACTTCGTGGTGGAATTGCCGCACCAGTTGCAGGGTAACTGCCGAAGCGTGGCCGTAACACCCATGCTCCACAAGACGGACAGCACCGTAGCGCTGGATGAAATATCCATCCGCGGCGGGCTGTTCAGCCGCGTACAGGACCGCAACTACTGGCAGTTCGAACAGTACGTGCGGGTGTTCCGTCCCGACGCTGCGGACGAGCAGCGGGCCTTCGAGCGATTCGTGAAATACCCCTACCCGGAAGGCGCGCGGCTGGATTCCATCGTCGAAGGACATGAAAAGATCCGCTATTACTACACGCAGAGTGTACCCACGCGGGGAGAAGGAAAGACGATGCTCATCACGCTCGAAGGCGCGGTCGTGGGACTGGACGGCAGCCGCTACGAGCTGCCGCCGCTCGACACGCTGACCTATCACATCTCCTCGATGCTGACCTTTACGGACACGACGCGGCGCTTCCTGACCAAAGTGATCGAAAAGTATGCCGTGGTGCGTGACCGCAATTACGTCGCTTTTCCGGTCGGCAAAGCGGATATCGTCGACACGCTGGCGGATAACGCCGCACAGCTCGGACGCATCGAGGCCCTGATGGACGAACTGATAAACCAAAAGGAGTTTTATGTGGACAGTATCGTCCTCACGGCCTCGGCCTCGCCCGAAGGGGCTCTCATGCTCAACGACCGTCTGGCCCGCGAGAGGGCTTACGCCCTGAAGCGTTACCTCGCCGGGCATTTCGGGCCGCAGGCCGATACGCTCATCACGGTACGCTGGACCGGCGAGAACTGGCCGGAACTGAAGCGGCTGGTCGAATCTTGCGATAGTCTGCCGGATCGGGAAAAGATATTAGCCCTGTTCGATTCGAAAGCCGACCCCGACCGGCGCGAGGCCCTCCTGCGGAGCAAATACCCCAAAGAGTACAAGTACATCCGCGAACGGCTCTATCCGCTACTGCGCTCGGTGGATTTTCGGTACGACCTGCGGCGCGTGGGGATGGTCAAGGACACGATCCACACGACCGTACCCGATACGCTTTACGCGCAGGGCGTGGAGTTACTCGGCCAGCGTCGTTACGGAGAGGCGTTGGATATATTGGAGAATTACCACGACCGCAACACGGTCATTGCCCTACTCTCACTGGGCTACGACGAGCGTGCCTATGAAATATTGGCCGGCCTGCCCGAATCGGCCGAGGCGTGTTACCTGAACGCCATCGCCTGCTCGCGGCTCGGACGTAAAGCGGAGGGACGAGGGTGGTTCCTGCGGGCCTGCAACCTGCGCGAAACATTCGAGTTCCGAGGGCGGCTCGATCCCGAGATCAGTAACCTTTTAACCGAAAATTAGCTTATGAAAAAAAGAGTGATCACGGCCCTCGTGCTGCTCGTGGCGGCGGGGCTCGCCTCCTGTGCCAAGCTGTACGAGGAGCAGCAGGCGGAAACGCTGCGGCGTCCGCAAACGGACATAGAGATCACGCAGGACACCCCCTGGGACGACGTGCCGCAGGAGGATAACCAAACGGGACATTAGCGTTATGCGGATCGGATTGGTGGATGTGGACGGGCGGGGGTTCCCGAACCTCGCGCTGATGAAACTCGCGGCCTGGCACAAGGCCCGGGGCGATACGGCGGAGATGGCCGACCCCACGAAAAGTTACGACCGGGTCTATCTGTCGAAGGTATTTACCCATTCGCCCGACTGCCGGGACGAATACCCCTGCGAGGTCGTCCGCGGAGGGACGGGATACCGGGACTACGCGACGGTGCTGCCGGAGGAGGTCGAGCATACGTGCCCCGACTACGCGCTCTATGGCGCGAAGACAGCCTACGGTTTTCTCACGCGCGGATGCCCGAACCGCTGCCCGTGGTGCGTGGTGCCGCACAAGGAGGGCGGCATCCGGCCCCATGCCGACATCGGAGAGTTCCTCGCCGGGCGCAGGCGAGCCGTGCTGCTCGACAACAACGTGCTGGCTTCGGATTGGGGCCTCGCGCAGATCGAGAAGATCATCTGCCTGGGCGTGCGGGCGGCACGAAACCTTCGAGGGAACAGTGGCGTTTGGCCTACTGGTGCAACAACAGGCGGCTGTTCAAAGCGATGGACTTCACTGATTACAAATGCAAATAAACTTTATGTAGTATGAAAAAATTGTTTTTAGCGGCTTTGGCCGCACTCGGCCTGCTCTCGGCCTGCGACAAGGAGCTGGACGTGCAGCAGGCGTACAAATTCGAATTGGAAACCATGCCCGTACAGAAGCGTATCGCCGTGGGAGAGACAGCCGAGATACGCTGTACGCTCGTGCGCGAGGGTGAGTATGCCGGCGCCCGTTATACGATCCGCTACTTCCAGCCGGACGGCCATGGCGAGCTTCGCATGGACGACGGGACGCTCTTCGCCCCCAACGACCGCTACCCGCTGGAGCGTTTCTCGTTCCGGCTTTACTACACCTCCCGCAGCGACGACCAGCAGACCGTGGACGTCTATATCGAGGATAACATGGGACAGCTCGTGCAACGCTCGTTCACGTTCCAGAACGAGACCGGTGCGGGCAGCACAGAGGAATCGTAATGTTTAACCGACGACGCCCGGCACATTTGCCGGGCGTCATGTTCAATAGAGAGACATGATGACTGAACAGGAAAAAGCCGATATAACCCTCGTCAGTTGGGGCGAAGAGGGAGAAAATATGTTCTCTTCCCTACCGTGGGAGAGACGCACCGAAGCGGTCAGCCTGCGGGCCGTCGAAACGTGGGCGGGGAACCTGAAATATGTTCCCGAAGACGTACTCACCGAAGAGATATGCCTGGCGGCGGTACGGAAGGACGGGGAGTTGCTGGAACGGGTACCGGAGCCTCTCAGGACCCGGAGGGTATGCCTGGCTGCCGTCAACCACTACGGATGGGCATTGGAGTCGGTTCCCGAAAGGATGAGGACGCGGGAGATATGCCGGGCGGCACTGAGGGCAGAATACGCCGACTCCGCCGGTCTGCTGGGGCGTATCCCATATCCCGACGTCTGCCGGGAAGGGTTCCGGCTTTTTGCGGGCAGGAGCGAACACGACAGCGCCCCGGCGGTATTGCGGAAGATAAATCCTTATATGCTGAACGAAGGGTTCGCGCTGGAAGCCGTACAGAAAGATCCGGCCTGCCTGGCCGTATTGCCGAAAAGGCTGAGAACGCAGAAGGTATGTATGGCCGCCATACGGCGGGACGGCAGCGCTCTCGACTTCGTGCCGGAGCCGCTGAGAACGAAAAGGATGTGCCGGGAGGCCGTTAAAACGACCGGCCGGGCGCTGGAATACGTCCCCGAAAAGCTCCGCACGCCGGCGATGTACGCCGAAGCGGTAGGGAACGACTGCCGGGTACTGGACTATGTACCGCAGGCGAAGCATACGCGCAGGCTGTACCGGAAAGCTTTGAAGGGCGACGGCCTGGCCATCCGCTATTTCGAGCCCGGACTGCTGACGCGGGAGATGTGCGATACGGCGCTTGCTTGTACCTCCGGACTGCAGGCGCTCCGCTATATCCCTTTCCCGGAGATACACGAAAGGTTGCTGGAATCCAGGGACGGCTACCTGGAGGTCAAGGAGTTTCTGGACAGCATGAACCCGGAGTACATGACCCCGAAGCTGGCCCGGATGATATTCACAAAGGAACCGGAGCTGTTCTTCGATATTCCCGAACGGTTCAAGGACCGGGATATGTGCGAGGCTGCCGTGCGATACGACGGCACCCACCTGCGGATGGTGCCTGAAAAACTCAAAACGCCGGAGCTTTGCCGGGAGGCCATACGCCACAGCGCCTACGCTATCCGCCATATTCCGGAGAGTATGAAAACTCCGGAGCTGTACCGGGAACTTGTCGCAGAGAATCCCCGGAACCTGCATGGCATCCCCGAAGAGGACCGTACGTACGAACTGTGCAAAACAGCTTTCGACAATACCTACGGCCGGGACAAGACCGATTACAGCGTGGCCGGGGCGCTCGTCGAGCCATCTCTGGCCCTGCAAATGGTCCGGGAACAGGACGACCCCGGAACGATCGACTTTCTAATGGAGGTCATGTGTAGCAAAGCCATATCGGAAGAAGTCGCTCTGGAGGCCGCGCGTAAAAACGGGCATATCTTGCGCTTCGTGCCACAAGAGGTCATTACGCAACAGATTGGCGAAGCGGCCGTAGGGAACCATCCGGAGGCGATACGGTGGGTTCCTTACGGCATACGCACGGCGGATATGTGCCTGTATGCCTTCAGAAGCGATTCGAACCTGGACGTTTACACCCCCAGCCGGATCCGGTGCGAGGACAATATTTACCTGTTCGCCCGAAAAATGGACGAGCTGCTCCGCCAGCCGATCTCCTATGACGACAGCAAGCGGCTCTATGCCGGGGAGCCCGTTCGCCTGCGGAACGTGGAAACGGATACCGGAACCTTTGCCGACTGCGAGGTTCGCTACAACAGCAAAGACGAATCGCTGAAACTGCGGAATCTTACGCCCCGGCAGCAGCGGACACAACCCGTAAAACCGCAGCGCAAACCTGCGCTTAAACCGAAATTCTAAAACTGTTAAAAGACAACAGCCATGAAAACAACAGAAAAAGACAGGAGTATGACCACCGGCGACCGCCGGGAGCCGGGCGACGTATATATGATGCTATCCCCGGAGGGTGAGATCAGGGTCATATCGACCTCGGATCTGATCTATAAACGCTTTACGGACTTCGTGAACGACGGGGCCTTTTATGCGCTCCGGGACCGTAACCCGTCTTACGAGAACGATTTTTTCGTACAGTACCGCTTCCCGGATTCAAAAAGGATTCCGGCGTGGGAAGCGGGGGAAGGCACACAACGGTATTTCGGCAAACTCCAAGAAGCCGTCCGGGAGCTGGGGCTGAAACCGGTCAATACCGCCCGGCTCTATCCTGCCATGTACTGCTATACGCGCGGCCTCGATGCGCTGGCCCCGGAAAATGCGCCGGAACGGCTGGCGCAGGATCATGGATATCAGGTAGCCGCGATGCGCTACTCCGATTTCGGGGCCGCCACGGGGCAACATAATTACACGGGTATCGAAACCGACCGGGGCGTGCTGCTGTTCGACGGCACGCAAAAGGGCAAGGAACTCCAGGAGCAATACCGGCGGTTTTACACGAACCGTTTCTTCGACCCGCGCCTCGACATCACGTTTTTCCGTGTACTGGAACTGATCCCCACCCAGGCACAAAAAGTAAAGGCCAATCCCGATCTCGGAGCGCTTTACGAGGATAGGCCGGAACCGTTCGGGGAACTACCCGGCGACCGTTATGCCGGTACGAAAGAGATCGGGGTACACACGGTAAGCGAGCACGTCAATATGGAGGCGACGCCAGCCAATTTCGCCGCCATATCTCGGATGGACGAAGGAGAGATACCGGACCTGCCGACCGATACCTACGACATCGGTTGCCTGCTGTACCTCGCATCGAAGGAGAGTAAGGAGCCGTTTTTACAGGACGAGTTTCCGAACTTCTTCTCCTATTACGACCGTTTCGATCCGCTGGCCAGACGCTTTGAGGAAGCCGGCACGTAGGCCGAAAAGGCACAGGCGATGGCCAAAATACGGGAGCTGGCCGGAGAGATACTCCGACAGGATTTCCCGAATATCCGGCAGCCCAGACAGGTGGCGGCCAGCAGGAAGCAGAACAAGGCCACCGTTATACAAGAAGGCCATCGGGCAAGGCAGTTGCCCGACGTGGCCGCGAAGCTGGCCAAGTTGGCAAAAACTCCCAGACAGAAAGGCAAGAACATCCGGTAACCGAATGGGATTGCTTCCCCCTGTGCCACAATGTGCAGAACGTTGACCGGGACAACGTCGGGAATAAAATGACGGCAATAAATCATAAACAAATCCGTTTATTTTTTATATGTTTGTAAAAAGCCATTACCATGAGAAGCGAGATCGACATATTGAAAGGGACCCATCCTGGAGCGATCATCGGCGGGGATTTGCGTTATCGCAAAATCAGCCAAAAAACCTTTGCCGACACTATCGGGGTGAAACCGCAGGCGCTCAATGCCGTCATTACGGGGCGCCGCAACCTGACCACGGAAATGGCCCTGAAGATCGAACAGGCCCTCGGATACGAGGAAGGCTTCCTGCTGACGCTTCAGGCGTTCTATGAGATCGCCGAGTACAAGAACCGGATGGCGGACGCTTCCGTAAGCGGTGTTCCCGTCATTCGTCGGATGCTGTTCTGGGATGTCGATTTTGACAAGATACAGTGGGGCCGGAGCAAGGAGTACGTGATCGAAAGGGTCATGGAACGCGGCGACGAGGCCGAAAAACAGGAGATCGCCCGGTTTTACGAGATGGACCGGGCGGCGCTCGACCGTTACATGCCGGACCAGAGCTGGCGTATACCCTACAAATACCGCAAAAAGCAAATTGGATAATGAAAGACTTTGAAGAATATATAAGACAAGGCGAGCCGCACAAACGGGAAAAGGGCTATGCATGGCGAACGGCCATCGGTCTACAAGCCGTTGATGACCTGAAGCCATCGGAGTATCTGATACGCACGGCGCGTCAGCATATCGAAGGCGACATTACCATCGAAGAAGCCAAGCAACGGATCGACAGCTACTATCAATCCAAAGCCGTCAGGGCCGACATCGCGGACAGGACGGAAGAAGCCGATAAGGTGTCGGCACGAATAGCCGAAATACTCTCTGAAAACACATTCTCTTTCTCACCGATCGAATACATGGCCATTCACCGCAGGCTTTTCGAGGGCATCTATAAGTTTGCAGGAAAAATCCGGGATTACAATATCACGAAAAAGGAATGGGTATTGAACGGCGAAACAGTCATCTATGCCAGTGCCGGCAGTATCCGCGAAACGCTCGATTATGATTTCGGGCAGGAGAAAAAATTCAGCTACAAGGATCTGAACATAAGCGATGCAATAATGCATATTGCAAAATTCATTTCCGGAATTTGGCAAATCCATGCTTTCGGTGAGGGCAATACCAGGACGACCGCCGTGTTTACGATCAAATACCTACGGACATTCGGGTTCGATGTCAGTAACGAGGCTTTTGCCGACCATTCATGGTATTTCCGCAACGCCTTGGTTCGGGCTAATTATAATAATCTGGGTAAAGGTATTTACGCCACCACGGAATATTTGGAGGCATTCTTCCGTAATCTGATCCTGTCCGAACAAAACGAACTGAAAAACAGGACGATGCTTGTGCAGGAATCTTCCGTACAGGATATTCAAAGTGCAACTAAACCTCTCGGCACTCTCACAAAGTGCAATATTTGCACTTTGGACTGCACTTTGGAAGAAATTGCCGTACTCAACTATCTGCGGGAACGGCCTAAAGCGACGCAAAAAGAGATCGCAGCACATATAGGCAAATCTGAAAGAACCATCAAAACCATTACAGTGCATCTTGTGGAGAAAGGTATCATTGAACGCAGGAACGGGAAACGGGTCGGATTCTGGGAGATTAAAACCGATGAGCCTAAATCGCAAAACTCCTGTCAGGATATTATCCCGCCGGAGTTTTCTCGACAACCGCAGTCTCGGAATATTCCTGATGTGGCCGCGAAGCTGGCCAAACTACCAAAAAAGAAACGGGGATTGAAACCGTAATTATTATTTACGTTATGGAAACCAAAAATCCGACGGTTCAAAACCGTCGGATTTTTGCGCGTATAAATATCTGCAATGGTCAGCCCTTTTTGCGCCGGGTGCGTTGCAATTCGAGTAGCTGCCGGAGCATATAGGCGTGGTTTTCGCCTACGGTGTGCCCCGTTTCCATCTTATAGGGGCTGCCGAGGCACTCCTTACATTGCCTGACCGCCAGGCGGATATTGGTTACTATAACCGTATTCCCCGCTATATCTTTAATCGTCCGTTCCATAACCTTATGCGTTTTCAGATTTGTACCAACTGTCCCGGTAGCGGTCGCCGATCAGGTTGAACGTACCGTAGCGGTCGCAATTATCGGCATAGCGTTTGGCCTCCCGGATCGAGCCGAACTCGCCCAGCTTGTCGAACCCGACGAACAGTTTGTAGATACCGGGATTGGCCCGGTGCTTTTCGACCTCGCGCCGGAGCAGGGCGTACAGGTCGGCATAGTTGGCCCGTTTCTGCGCCAGCTTCTCGCTGGCGCGGCGTAGCTGTTCGTCCGTCGCCGGGTTGAAAAACAGGTCGTCATGGGTCATGTAGTCTACATATTCCGTTATCCTGCGCTCGGCCTTGGTGATCTGCGCCTTTGCCGCCGCCACGCGAGAAAGCAGGGAGCCGAAGTCCGTTTGCAGTCCCGTCCGCTTGTCGTAATAGCAATAATATACCTGTACGCCCTTGCGGGGATAGCGGCACACGAGCGCGGCCTTGCGCCACTCCACAAGCCACTGCCAGCGGTCGAGCATCCTGCGTGGGATGTCGATTTTGTGGAGGACGACCCGGCTGCGGTCGTCCTCGCGGTACTCGAAGGTGATATACACCCAACGGTCGATTTGCAGTTCCCTCTCCGCGCGGGCAAGGTCTTTGGCCTCCTGCATCCAGTCGTCTATTCTCTCCTGTGCCATCTCCTATGCCGTTTTTAAGGTTTCAATGTCCGTGTTCTTTTCCAGCCATTCGCGCACGCTTGCCATGTTGTATTCCGAGGTAATGACCGCCGTGCATTTGCCTATCTGCGTAAAGCGGGTGCTTTCGTAGCCGTCTATCCACTCTTTGAGCGTGGCGGCTCCCCACGCTTGGGGATCGTCGAAAATGTCCCGCTCCAACGTGAGGATGTCCCCGGCAAAGGTTACGATAAGCGTTTGATATACGGGTTCGGGAAGCAGACACAGGTGGACCAGTGCATCGTTCCCAGCAACTTTGTAACCGATAACCCACCCGTTCGTATCTATGTCGTCGCCCCGGCGCTGGGGCTTGTCATAGCGTATTTTTACCTCTACTGAATACCGGGTTTCATGTACTCGCGTAATTACCCCGGTAATCCTTCGGCCTGCGTAGTCGTACTCGCACCGCCGTCCGATAAGGTCTTTGTTTATTTCTGTGTTTTTCATAATCGTTCCGTTTTGTGGATCGGATAAAATCCGCCCCGAATCGTTGCTATTTGATTAATGTGTCGGCAATGTAGAAAGGCCGTTCATTGTCCTGCTCTTTGATTGCTTCGCCGATAAGCCATGCGAAACGCTCGCGGAGAAAGTCCTCCGACTTGTCGGCATGGCACGTCCAGCCCCATTCCTTTTCGTGCTGCTCGGCCTGTTTCTCCAATATGGGCAAGTAACGGGCGGTCGCGGCGTCCATCTGAAGATAGTCTTTCGTACCCTTGTGTCGGAACGATACGAGGCAATAATTCTCCGGATACAGCCGTATCGTTTCGGTCGATTTTTCGTAGAAGCAGGAAACGAGGTATCTATCGTCCGTTTTCCGGTAAGTGAAATTGTTGTGGCAGTACATCTCTATTGTGTCCGCTATGCGGATGTCCTCGCCGTATTCCTCACGGAACTCCTGTTCGATGCGCCGGAAGGCATCGGACAATGATGGAAACCGGGCATCTATGTTTATCGTCTTGGTTTTGTTCTTACCGTCCGTTTCCCGTACTGTGTGGGAAATACGGATAGCGTATCTATTACCCGGTAGCGTTTCTACCTCTACATAATATCCCCAATGGCTGTTGATCGCGTTGTTCGTGTTGTAGGTGTAGCTACTGCCTTGTCTTTGCAAATAGATCGTTTTCATTCCTTTATCCGTTTATTATTTATACATTCCGAAATTGGTCAGAACGGCGGTTTGCCGTTCTGCGTTGTAAGTGCCCGAACAATGCAGTTCCCGGCACAAAGCGGAAAATCGCTTTTCCGTAATGTCGAATACGGCTATCGCCGCATGATCGAACCGGCAAATATCGACTTGGTATTTCGGTTTCAGTCGGTTGAGTACCTCGTAGGTTTTCCGTTCCCTTTCATTCTGTCGTCTGTTCATGGTATGGATTTATATTAGTTCTACTTTCGTGTTACTTACATTGCCCAGGAATATGCCGTGGGCATAATAGGCGTATGCGTTGCACCAGTTGCACCGGCGTTTCCACAGGGCGTTATCGGGCGGACGTATGCGGATCGTGGTCGTGCGGAGGTCGTGGCCGAGGGTTACGACCAGTTCGCAACCCCGCCATATCTCGGTCTCTGTCCGGAAGCCGGTCTTCCCTTCGATGAGCCGCAGGGCATCGTTTACGGCCTGCCTTACTTCGACGTCCGTGCCTTTCAACCGGGCTATGTGTTTAAAAATGATTTGCATGACCGTATCGGTTACTTATTGCGCCGGGATAGTGCTATCAGGCGGTTAAAACTCTTCTTCAACACTTCGGCACGCTCCGATTTATAATCTTTCGTCGGCTCGCATTCGTCGATCGTAAACTCCCATACTTCCATGTATTTGGCTTTCCACCGTTTGATTTCTGCGGTGTCGGGCAAAGAGGTATGAAGGTCGTCCCGGCTGCAAATGGCCTCCAGCAGGTCGATATGGCACATGAACAGGTAACTTTGCGTCATTCCGGCGTGCAACAGTATATAGTCGTACCTCAGCATATCTTCGATGGAATTACATAAATTCTTGATTATGCCTTCGATATAATCCAGTGTAGAATCGTTATCATAGATTCCGCTTCCCCATGTTCCCATAAGTTTGTATTTTTTAGTGAATGAATACTGTGTTTATGGGCGGCTGTCGCCGCCCCGGTTATCATTATCGGAATGGATTGAGTTGCCGTACTACTTTAGACAGCGCCTCGCGCTCGTTATCCTCCAATAACAAGACAAAATCGTCATTGCTATACCAATTGCCGTCCTCGTCCCGCTCCGGGAAACAACGCCAGTCGGCAGTTTTCAGAACGGCATATATCACGTCCATTTCCAGAGAAGTTATTCCCCTGACCGTGTAGGTCTTTGTGCTTTTGCAGTAGTTGGTTGTCATATCATTTCAGAATTTGGAATTATGCGGTCATTCGTTTCTCGATAAGAGGCATATTGCGCGTTACGAGTTTCACGATACGGTCGTGATAGGGCGTGTCTTGGTTGCACCGCCCCCGGCTCTGCACCACTTTGAGCCGGGCAAGCGACACTTCGACCGTTTCCAGCCGCCGGCCCTCCATCGTGGCCGAGAGGATGAGCGAATCGGGCTTTTTATGGTACTCGGAAGCGAATACGCAATGGTGCATGGCTTCGCCCTCCTGTCGTATCTGCTCGATACTGTCCAGCACCCGGACGGAAATTTCGCCGTCCGTGAACGCGAGATCGAAAAAACGGCCTTTGGCCTCCCGGTACTCGTTCTCGCGCTCCAACTCACGACGCAGGCGTTCTTCTTCGGCCAATGCCTGTTCATATTTTCGTTTCTTTACTACATAGCGGTCGTGTTCTGTTCGCAGGTTAGCGGGGCACACGTACCGAGCGTTTCGCAGGTCTTTGCCGAAAAAGCGCAGCAGGTCGATATAGTCGCACCACAGTCCGGCATCGGCTATGGCGTACCCGTTCCGCAGGACGATACGCACGGACGGCCAGTAGTCGTCCATCCTGTCGGGGTTCTCGGCAAAGTGTTTCAACAACCCCGTCTGTCCCGTTTTGAGCAGGGTCTCGGCACGGCTGTCCCGCAACAGGGCGCAGAACAGTTCCGGAGGGGTGATGTAATGGAACTCCCCGCGATACCCGCTTCTTTTCAGTTCAGGGATCAGCGTTTGTCGGGGATAGGCACACCGGGGGTAGATGTCGTACAGCGGTTTGTCGGGGCGCAGTTCCAACGGGGTTTCGTAATTCCACGTTTTATCAAAAGGACTGTTCTTTACGAGCCTTGCACGGGTGGCGCACCGCCCGTCCGGGGTAATCCACCGCTGTACCACCTCACAGTGGGTGTATTTGGCGGGTTGTCCTATCCGTACATAGTAAGTCAGAAAGACGAAACGCAATACCTGCATCCCTCCGCAGACAGTCATAAACAGGGCGTAATCCGCCGTGTCGTAAATCCGGCGCAGGTGGTCGTTATCTACGGTCAGCCGGGTGCGGCACGCGGGGCAGGTGCAATGCTTCTGTGCCGTCCTGTCCGTCCAGGCGTGTCCGCATTCGGAGCAGGTTATCACGCCCTTTGTCGTCCTGCGCCCGTAGCGGACGACACATCGGTCGAACGCCCACCGTATCTGCCGGGCGGTGATGGGGCGGAGCGTGTGCCCCGCCTTTTCTATCTGCTGTTCAAAACTATTTCTCGGTTTCATGGTGTCATGTTTTGGTTATGGTTTAAGCCGCTATACGCTTTTGGATAAAGGGCATATTACGGTTTACGAGGTTCACGATACGATCGTGATATTCCGTTTGCCCGTTGCACACGCCCCGGCTTTGAATGACTTGGAGTTTGGATAGGGATACTTCGACGGTTTCGAGACGTTTTCCGTCTATGGTGGCCGAAAGAATGAGCGAACCTGCTTTTGAATAGTAACCGCCTACGCAGTGGTGCATGGCCTTTCCCTCCGCCTGATATTCCTCCCGTGTGGTGAGAGCGCGTACATGGAGTTGCCCATCGGTAAAATAGAACCCAACGAGTTTAGCACGGATTTTCTCGATTATTTCGGTATCTTTTCGTTTCTGTTCTTTTGCGCGGCGTTCCCATTCCCTGAGTTCTATCTCTCTGCGTCTTGCCTCTTCTTCGTATTCTTTATTCCGCTTTGCAACGTACCTGTCGTGTTCGGCAGTCAGATTTGCAGGGCATACATATTTGGCATTATGCAAGTCTTTCTTATAATGCAGGAGCAATTTCACGTAGTCAATCCACAGGGTTGTATCTTTGATTTCGTAGCGATTACGAAAACAGATACGGATAGCAGGCCACAACTGGTCGATATTCCTAAAATCATCACAATACAACTGTCTGAACAGGCTTATATAACCCATTTTCAACAGCGTTTCGGCCTTGTTGTTCGAGAGGATGGTGCGGAACAGGTTAAAGGGAAGTATGCCGTATGAATCGCCTTTATAACCTCTTTGCCTTAATTCCGGGATGATCCGCTGATGCGGGTAAATGATTATATCGCCTACTTTGTCATAAACATTCACATAAAACTTATTGCTCGCACTTTCGCTACGCAGTTCCAGATCGGAGGAATAAATCCACGAATCAATGTAATACGTTCCCATCGTCTGCCGGAGCAGGGCAAGTGTACAATATTTCCCGTCTGGGGCTATCCACCGTTGCATGACCTCACGGCAAAATCGGTTCGGTGTTCGGCCTATTCGGGCAAAATAGTTTACCATGAATACCCGCACGACCTGCATCCCGTCACAGGAGGTTATATAGGTCGCATACGCCCGTTGATGGAATTTTTGCTTGCGGGTGTCCTCTACCCGTAGGCGTGTCCGGCAGGCGGGGCAGGTGCAATGTTTCCGTTTGGTGTCGTTGTGGAACACCTCTCCGCAGTCGAGGCAGGTGATTATACCCTTGCTTGTCCGGCGTCCGACCGATTCCACGACTTTGGTATATGCCCAGCGTTTTTGTGCATCGGTCAGGGGCGGTAATTTCTTGCTCGCTTCCACGCAAGCGCGTTGGAACTTATTCTTAGGTTTCATGGTCAGAACAGGGTTAAAGAGTTAGACTTTTCCGCTTCGGCCTTTTTGGGGCTGTTGCGCTTGGTGATTCTGGCGTAGGCTTCATCGGTCGCCTTTTGCATGGCCTTGCGCCGGGCTTCGGCCTTTTCCTGCTCGGTCAATACAATCGTGTGGTTCACCACGACTTTGCATTGGAGGGGTTTGCCGATGTCGATGTCGTCCTCGTCGTAGTAGTGCATGACCAGCGAATAGATTTCATCGTCCGCGAAGCCGTTGCAACCGCTCTCTTTCACGTAATTGAGGATGAACGTAATGCAGTCGTCGATGTTCTTTTTCGGGTTTGCCAGCCGGGGTGCGAAAAGTTCATCTTCCTGTGCCCGGCGTTTCAAGTAGGATTTAATCGTCTGTTTGAAATAGTCCGTTGCTTTATTCTCTTGTGCCATAATGATTCATTATTTAGGGTTTGTCTTATCGGATGGTGTATTGATTGTCATGTGAATCGTATCGTGTTCCTCCGAAGATGTAATCGGGTGTATAAATGCCTGCGGCAGTCCTTACGGGATTTTTATCCTTTTCCAACCATGTGTCAAGACAATCGTCCTCAATAGCGACAGCGAAATTGGTCGTAGAGTATTTGAATTGCCGTCCATCAACCTCCAACAAGGCATAAGGCAGGAGGAAAAAATATCCGTCAGTAGCTTCCGGGGATATGATACCTATATCGAGCACCTTTACCGGGTGTAGTCCCTCGGCCTGTGCCGATGCGTTGTCCCGTTGTGCTTGTTCTCGGAGTTGTCGCAGATATTGGTCTTTTGGGGTGCGAAAGGTTTTGATTCTGCTTATCCATTCGCGTATGCGGCTCTCGAATCCGGTCATACCGTTGGACACAAACAGTTTTACCCGGTTGTCGATAAGTATTCCGTAATCGGTCGTGCCACGCCATTTACCCGTACAGCGGGATTCAGTTCTTGTCCATGTCGTACCGCCGACCAGTCTTACAAACTCGGTGACGGCTATTGTTGTGCTTGTTTTCATATCCGTTTCGGTTGGTTTGCGGGGGCGGGGCTACCGCCCCCGGATTAGACTTTGGGATTATTCGGTCATGCCGATTGCCTCACGTACCTGTGCCTCTTTCGCCTTTTGGAATATCCATCCGGCGCGTTTCTGTCCGTTGTGGGTCAGGCGGCTGTTAAAGCGTCCGCCGATGTCGGATAGTCGGTCTTTGATCGGCTTGGTGTCCCCGAACAGGGCGATAGCTTTCTCGGAGTAGTCCACGAGGATAAATTCGCCTTGTGCGGTAGTCTGTCCCTGCTCCTGCTGTGTGCGCTCCTGCGTGGGGCTTTCAAGACGTATATTGTCCTCGTTCCCGGCTGTGTAGGCCAGCGTGTCGATAAAGCCCTTGCGGGTGAAGTGGGTCATTTTGTGGATGCTCCACCCGTAAGCGGGACTTTTACCGAGCATGAAACCGGAGTAACGGTGTTCATAGTCCTTGTTATATTCGGCCAGATGCGCCGTTTCGGGCAAGTTGCGGGCGGCTTTGCGCAGTTCCCCGAAGCCGTTGCGGGTCGTGGTCGAGAAGCCGAGTATCACGGTGCGGATACTGCTTGTTTCCCGGTAGTCGTAGGTGTGGTCTGTGTATTCAGTCTTGTTGAGTTCGGCCACGATTACTCCTTTCACGTCGGCAGGCATCAGGCGTTCCAGCCTTTCCGCCCCGATTGCCGCGATACGGTCGTGTTCGGCTTTGGCTCGTGCCTGCGCTTCGGCCTTCTCCTGCGCTTTCTGCTCGGCTTCCCCGGCAAGGGCGGCCACCTCGAAAGCGTCCATAAATTCGGCGGGTGTGTCAGTGTAATACATTCCGATACCGAACTTTTGCGATAACGGGGAAAGAATGTCAGTGCGGCGGATTTCTTTCGTGTCGGTGTCTGCCATGTGGTACATATACCCGTCCGCCCGGTGTTCGACTTTATAGATCACGTAACGGGATTGGCGCATGCCAGGGCCGTAGCCGATTACGATTTGGTTTTCCTTTGCGACTTGGATTTGCGTGTCGGTGGTCGTGCCTCCGAAAAGAGAATAATACTTTGCCATGATGTCGTGTGTTTTAGGAGATTAGGGAAAAGAGAAAGGAGAAAAAGCCGATCAGGACAATCAAAGAGACAAGACAGGAGAAGATGCCCCGCAGGAAGTCATAGCAGAACAGAAAGGCCAAAACGACCCAAACAAAGCCACTCCCGAAGAGATAAAAACCCAGCGCGACCGCCCCGATCTTCAGCCCCGTCCGAACCCTCGCACCCATGCCGAGTGGAAGGTTGGAGGTTTTCGGTTTCCTGTTATTTTTTTCTGTGCTTCCCATGACTTTCGACTTTTTTTTTATGCCGTAGCGGAGCCGGTATGGATGGTATCTGGTTTCAGGAGCTTGAAAAGGTAGGGCTTAGCCTGCACAAGATTTTTGCGGGAAATACGCTCGCCCGAAGGGAAAGAGGAAGATTTTCCGCAAAACCGCCACGGCGGCCCGATCTTGGGTGGGCGTGAAGCCCGTATTACCTTTGCTGCTGAAACCAGATACCATCCATGCCGGTCTGCGAAGGCGCCTTGGAAATGAGGAGAAAGGCGATGGGAAGTGCGGAAAAAATGTTTAGCGCGGGGACGTAGCTTACCAGCCCCGCGCATACACCGTTCGCTGAAAATATAAAGCCGTATCCCACAAAGGATACGGCTTTCCTGTCCGACTGCGGCTTACCGCATAATCTTTGAGTGTATGCGGATCGCAAACAGACACAAGTCGGGGACGCAGGCGATATTGCCCCTTCCAAGTATTATTTATTTGCCGGTATCGGCAAGAATAATCGTATTTATAGCATATTTACCATAAACCTACCGATAGCTATGGATATATCTCGGTCAGCAAGCTTGCCGGGATATTGGGCAAGTGGAGAATTTATATTATATTTGCATTTCCGAAACACCCATTTCGGAAATGCATATTTCTGATAATGCAATAAAAATATGAGATTTTTCGACAGAACAGAGGAAATAGCCTCCTTACGGGAAATACGTGAAACGGCGAAAAACAACGCCCAATTCACGGTGGTTACGGGCCGTCGCCGTATCGGCAAGACCTCGCTCGTATGGAAAGCCTACGAGGATGAACCGATATTGTATTTTTTTGTCGCCCGCAAGGTCGAGGGCGAGTTATGCGAATCGTACCTGTCGGAGATAGAGGAGAAATTGGGAATTCCGACAATGGGCAGGGCGGAACATTTCGCCGATATATTCGAATACCTGATGAAGGTTTCCGTAGAGAGGCCCATTACGCTTTTTATCGATGAATTTCAGGAGTTCTTTCGCATAAACAAGTCCGTATACAGCGACATGCAGCGTATCTGGGACATCTATCATACGAAATCCCGTATGAATCTGATCGTGTGCGGCTCTATCTATTCGATGATGACCAAGATATTCAAGGACAGAAAAGAGCCGTTGTATAATCGCCAGACCCGCTTTATGACAGTGCGGCCTTTCACGCCCCTCGTGCTGAAAGAGATCATGGCAGAATACAATCCGGATTATACCCCGGAAGATTTGCTGGGACTCTACTCGTTTACGGGTGGGGTGGCCAAATACGTGCAACTGCTCGTAGATGCCGGTGCAACTACAAAGACCAAAATGCTGAACCAAATTATCCGGGCCGATTCCATATTTATCAGTGAAGGCAAGGCCATTTTGATCGAGGAGTTCGGCAAGGATTACGGAGTGTATTTCTCGATCCTTTCTGCCATAGCGAGGGGCAAGACATCCCGTTCGGAAATCGAAAATACTGTAGGACGGGAGATAGGTGGTTATCTGACCAAACTCGAACACGAATATGAGATCATAAGGAAAAAACAACCTTTGTTCGAGAAAAGTGCAACGAAGAATGTGCGGTATGTGATCGAGGATAACTTCTTTACATTCTGGTTCCGCTTTATTTACAAGTATAGTTACATGCTTGAGATCGGAAACTATGAAAGTCTAAAGAGTATCGTTAACCGCGATTATGAAACGTTCAGCGGATTGATGCTCGAACGCTATTTCAAACAAGTGCTTGTCGAAACGCATGAATATACACGCATCGGTAACTGGTGGGACCGTAAGGGCGAAAACGAGATAGACATCATCGCTGAGAACGAGCTAAACGGCGAGGCGACGTTCATCGAGGTCAAGCGCAATCCGGCGAACCTGGATAACGTTCTATTGGAAAAGAAGTCCGAGACCTTTTTGCGTGCTACCGGAAAATTCCGGAATTATTCGCTTTTCTTTCAAGGGCTATCGATGGAAAATATGTAATTCGGAAACCGTCAGACAGTGCGGCCCAGGAAAATGCCGGTGACGGAGGCGGCGCCCGCTTTTTCAAGCCTGCGTTTTACGGCGGTAAATGTTCCGCCCGTGGTCAGGATATCGTCTACCAGTAATATGTCTTTGCCGGCTACGTATTTTTTATTGAACTTCACCCCATCGAGGCTCCTGGGGCCGGTGCTCCCTTTCTGCTGCTCGCGGTCCTCTTCGATCCACACGGCACGGAAGCCGTCCTCGACTCCCAGGCGGTGCGAGAGGTGCAGGCAGAACGAGGCGAAGCGCCGCTGGTGGCGTTCGCGCGTCGAGGCCGGGACAGGCACGACGACGGGGTTCGGCAACTCCCCGAACCAGGCCATGCGCAATATGGCCAGCGAGAAGATCTTGGCGGCCAGCGCAGCACAGGCGCCCTCCTTGAAACGATGGATGAGATTGACGGTCTTTTTCTGTCCGGCGGTGGGTTTCGCATTGTGGGTGACGGGGTAATAGTCGTGGATGTAGAAGCAGGGTGCCCCGTCGATACGCAGGTTGCCCCGGAACCGATTATCGAGGGGATAGAAGCTGCGGACGAAATCACTCATAAAGACGAAGCGCAGGATGTCGCGCCACATCCCGAGCGTATCCTCGTCCTCGACCCGGAACAGTTCCCCGTCATATTTGTCGCTACCCGCCAGTCCCATGCCGATCTTCAGGCGGTCGTTGAAACGATCCCCGGATACGATATACCAGTCGTAGGCGCGGCACAGCCCCTCAATATCGCAGTCTTCGGTGCAAAGGAAATAGAAATAACACTCCTCCGTGCGCAGCACGAGGAACTCGCCGCCGATATGGTCCATATCTTTCCCGAGGTCGAAGAACTCGCCGGGAGAGAAAGTAGGATCGTCGGGATCGAAAGGTAATGAAAGGACGTAATTGGTGATCATAGCGGGTGGTTTAACTATATTTCCGGTCTTTCTACGGTTCAAGTTTCAGTGTAATGCCCCCGTCTTTGGCCTCCCGCTGAAAGTCATTGTAAGCCTGCATCCATTTCTTGCCATGCTCCTCGAAAATAGCCATACGCTGGCTTTCCTGCATCTCGGATTCGTTCATGAAAGTTGTATAGCATATATACAGAGCCTCTATTTGATCCTCATGCCGGCTCCCTTCTTCGCTTTCGATTCCATCGACGGCCGAATAGGAAAAGCAAATACCGTCCCGTACTCGAAAGGCGTATTTCCCTTTCTCGCCGTATTTCTCATGATTACGGTTGATCTCGTCATTCTGCTGAAGCGGCATGGCAACAGGGTTCCTGGACAAATATCTCGCGGCAACTTCATTGGCGGTTAAAGATCCGTCTTTCAGGAAACGCTCGTTATAACGCTGTATAAAATGCGGGGTGTAAGCATGGATTTGCCTGACAGCTATCATTTCGCTATCCGGTGTGTGTTTGTAAGGGCCTGCACCCCATTTAACGATAAAACGATGTTTCCCGCTATATACGATGCAGAATGAACCAACTTCCGGTTTTTCGGCCCGCAGGCGGCTTTCCGCATAGAAATAGATAACGTATTTATTGTTCGTCGCAGGAACGGTATATTCATAAATCTCCCAAGCCGGGAATTTCATCTTTTTTTTGAATACCCTGATCGCTTTAGGCAGGAAGTATTCCTTTCGAATGTCTACCTTCTGCTTATCTGCGGCGAGATGGTCATACATCTCTTTATATGTCTTTGTCGGCAATATCATAGTCCAACGGTGGCGATAGTGTGAACTTATTTCCTGATGCACAGCCATTGTATGAAGGCCCCGGCGACCAATGGCACGAAACGGTTAAGCACGATGCCCATGTTCATTTCGGGCAGTATGCCGAGCAGCAGGGTCGCCGCCACACCGCACGTTACGGCAAAGACGCTGCGCTCGGGATTGCCGGTATTCATCCCCAGGCTTACGGCCAAGCAGAAGCCTACGGGAACCAGCAGACCATAGTGTATCCATACGGCATAAGGATAGTTATTGGGTAGCCAGCCGGCCCAAAGGTGGTCGAAAACTACGAGCGCACCCATGAGCAGGGCCGCGAAGATGTATTTCAGACGGGTTGAAAATTTCATATGTCCGATTGTATTTTATTCCTCTCTTTAGCGGATAGACTCCTCAGGACGATCCGGTAAGAGTCGCGCACGAGTTCCCGTATCTTATCGTCCGGCACGTCGTTGTCGAAATATACGCTGATCCAATGCTTCTTGTTCATGTGCCAGCCCGGACGAATACCCATATAGCGAGCCTGCAATTCCAGCGAATCGTCCGGGGCGCATTTGAGGCAGCAGAAATCGAACACCTCGACATTCACGAAGCAGAACCACCTGTCACCAATATAAAAGCACAGTATGTCGCGGCTGTACCGGTCGGATACGTCCGTGAACGGCATCTTTTCATGTACCCCTTTCAGAGAGAGGCAATATTCCCTGAACTGTTCTATATCCATAAACTATAAATGATTCGCCATTCAAATTTCGTTGTTCTTTTCGATTTTTACAAATACTCCCGTATCCGCAACGCCAACCGTTGCCAACTTGGTGCCAACCGCTTCCACCTGCCGTACAGTTTGTCGGGACAGCTTGTCCTTTCGGTATTTTTGATCTCCGGGAAACTAAAAAACACCGAATATTATGGAAATGATCATGATCGAAAAACGGGTTTACGACTCGCTGGTGGCGAGGATCGAAACCCTGGCTACGAAGGTCGCGTACCTGAACGAACGGCGCGAAAAGCGTCTCAAGGACTGGCTCGACAACGAGGAGGTTTGCGAGATATTGGGCGTGGAGAAACGCACGCTCCAGAGTTACCGCGACAAGAAGATACTCCCGTATTCTCAGATCAGGCACAAGATCTATTATAAGCCCGAAGATATTGTACGGGTATTGGAACAATCTAAACAGGAAAGGGGATAAGTCATGGAAAAGAACATCGAATTACAGTCGGACGGCAGCGTGGCCGGCGTACTGAAACTGATCGGAGATATCGAAAAAGGATTGGAAAAATACGGAACTACACACCGACTGATACTCGACGGAGAACTGTACCTGACAGACATCGAACTCTCGGAACGGCTGAAGATCAGCCGCCGTACTTTGCAGGACTATCGTTCGGCAGGCAAGATTCCGTTTTACATGGTCTGCGGCCGGGTACTGTACCGACAGTCGGACATCGAGGCGCTCTTGCAGGAAGGATATAACGGCACGGCGGACGAAACGATATTATAACTGACGGATACGAATAAGAAAAGGCAATCTCCCCCGGAAGATTGCCTTTCTATTTTTAATGAGCGATGGGTCAGTTGACGATCGCTTGTTCGTTGGACGGAACCCTGACGACGACCATGTGCTGTTTGGGACGGTGCGTGAGCCAGCTGCGGAACACTTTGGTGTGCCATGAGTCGATGCGGAAAGCCAGCGCCGCGATCATCTCCATGTTATACACGATCACGCCGGTTTTCGGGTCGGTCGATAGGATACACATGGTGTCGTACTCTTTCAACGCGCCGGACTTATATATCGCCTTGATGTTGGCGGTTACTACCGGCACGAATACCTTGAACAAACGGGCGATCTCGTACTGCGTCAGCCAGACATCGTTGTCAGGACCGGGCCTGAAGGTCACGTTCTTGTTATCGTCTATGATTATCGTACCTGTCGTCATTTCTTTTTCCATGATGTTTGTTATTCTTTTGATGTTATTCTTCTTTTAGATCTGAGCGGATTGAGCGAGTCGTCGTTCAGCCTGAAGTTCTGGTTATGGCTGATTCCGACCGGCATTAGCCCGTCCTCAAATATAGCGAATTTTCCGCTCAGACGTTCCGAAAGGAGCCTGCCATCCTCGTTCAGCTTGTCATCCGTGATCTTGGCGTAGAGCTGCGTGGTGGTGATCGAACTGTGCCCCATCATGCGGCAGATCGTTTCTATCGGAACTCCCTGCGAGAGCGTGATATGAGTTCCGAAATTATGCCGCGCCATGTGAAACGTGATATGCCCGATGCCGCACATCTTCTCCAGTTTGCGGAAATGGGTACACATGCACGAAAGCGTCGGAAGGTGGAATATATGCTCTTCAGTCCGTTCGTCCCGGTAACGCTCCATGATTTGCCGGGGAATGTCCAGCAGGCGTATATTGCTCTCCGTACCGGTCTTGCTGCGCTCGATACGGATCCATACGTTGCCGTTCTCGTCCGTAGAGAGATGTTCGTCCGATAGCTTTTTCAAATCCGTGTAGGCCAGTCCCGTGAAGGTTGAGAAAATAAACATATCGCGCGTATGGCGGATACTCTTGTTGTCGATATGCAGGCGCATCAGGCGGTCGATCTCATCAGCTTTCAGGTGGCGGCACTTCTTGGCGGGCTGTTCTGGAATGAACGTGAGGAACGGATCGCGTTTGAGCGTACCCTGGCTCACCGCACGGCGGGCCATTTTCTTCAGGTTGATCAGGTGTCCGGATATGGTATGCTGTGACATGAGCCTTTCCACCCGCAGGTATATGTCGAACGATTCGATAAAGGTGAGGTTCATGCTTCGTAAGGATATATCGTCCGCACCGCATTTGTTCTGCAGGAACATTTTCAGCAGCGCGAGGCTGCGTTGGTAATGCTCCAGCGTTGCTTTTACCCGGTTCACGCCGACGCGCTTGGCGAATTCCTCGTTGTGTTCTTCGAAAAGCGCCAGCAGGGTTTGCGGCCTGCGGCCTACGCCTTTGAGGGCGTTCTTGACCGTTTCGGCACTGACGAAACCCCGGCTCTCCACCATCTCGGCGTAATGTTCTTCGGCCTGAACCGCAAGCCGGTTAAGGATTCGGTTCACGGCAAGGGCCTGTTTGCTGCGCCCCGTGGCACGGCCCGCCTTGGCATCCCATAGCGCCGGATCGATCTCCGCCTTCGTACCGATCTGGGCGATACCCGCATCGACCGTGATGCGGCTCAATACCTGGCACATACCGTTCTTCTTGATCTTGGTACGGTTGATATAGAACATCACAGAAAACGTACTGCGCAGCTTGCGTATCTCTTTTATACTTTTCATAACCTTATTCCGCTAATTGAAACCGTTTATCCAACCTTCTTTCGAGCTTGTTCATGTCCCGGTCGATCTTGTCGTTGGTGACTTTGGCATAGATGCGCGTGGAGCGCAGATCGCGATGGCCCAGCATGCGGCTGACCGTTTCCATCGGGACACCTTGAGATAAAGTAATTTCGCTGGCGTAGGTGTGCCTGCCTGCATGAAATGTCAATTTACGTTTGATGCCGCATGCCTCTCCGATCTTTTGCAGGTTGATGTTCATACGCTTGCAACTGAGCATCAGAAGCAGTTTCCCTTCGGGTGCCAGGCTTCGGTATTTAGCGATGATTTGCCGGGGCAGTTCCAGCAATGGCACTTCGCAGGGCGTTCCCGTTTTCTGACGCGTGGTCTTGATCCACGGCATACCGTTATCGTCGTACACGATCTTGTCTTCGGTCAGGTTGACCATATCCCGATAAGCCAGGCCCGTAAAACAACTGAACAGGAACATGTCCCGCGTCAAGTAGCGGTTGGGATGGTCCAGCGGCGTGTGCATGATCTTCTCCAACTCGGCGCGGGTAAGGTATTTCTGCTGCGGCTTGGGACGCAGGGGTGCATAGTCGGCGAACGGATCGCCCGTGAGAATCCCGTCGCAGATAGCGTATTTTATCATCTTGCGCATACGGGTTACGATACCCAGGATGGTATTGGGCTTGCGTTGCAACTCTACCCGCAGGTAAAAATCGAACGATTCGATAAAGGACATATCCAAAGCTGAAAACGGTATATCCGATACGCGGTATTTGTGTTTAAGGAAATTCCGCAGGTGGCGCAGGGAGTTCTGGTACTCGAAGCAGGTGGAGGCTTCCCGGTCGAGTCCGACTCGCTGGGCGAACCGTTCGTTATGCGCCTCGAAGTAACGTACGAGGGTATCCTGGCTGGCGGCCATGCCTTGCACGGCGCATTTGACGTGGCTGGCCGTAATGTCGTCCCGCAGGGCGGACAGTTCCCGGTAGTGGGTGTTGACCGCCGTTCGGGTACGGTCGAGCCGGGCATTGATCTCTACGGCTTCTTTACTTTTGCCAAGCAGACGCCCGGAAGGGGTGTCCCAAAGGGAGAGCGGAGCGTTGAACTTGAGACTGAATTTCGCTGAGGTCTTGCCGACCGTGATCCGTCCGATAACCGGACACGTTCCGTCCGGTTTCAACTCGTCTTTTTTGAGGTAGAACGATACCTTTACCGTCTGTTTCATAACACTGTATTTATGGTACAAAAATAATGGCAGCCAAGCCATTTGACACCATGTAAAATACAGCAATTCAGAACATAAGAATCATACATTCTATGATTTTCCCGCTTTTTCGCTTGCTCTTGAGAAATCTTTTCTATATTTGAGCAGAAAAACCGTTCGGATCACGTTCCGCAGAGGTTTTTATTCGTTTTTCCGCCATCCTTTCCCGGCCGAAAAAAGGCAACGGTTTAGGGACAGAACTCCGGCTTATCTCCGTTTGGCGATGCTCTTTCGAATGGTGCATCATTCAAGTCACCGGATGAACAAAATCTCTAATAATCAATTACTTTCTTTTTCTTCTGATAAATTTCGTTTTCGAGTCCAAGTTTCGCCACAGTCCTTAAACGTTCAGGTGTCAGCACTTCGATTATCAGCGAATCGCTGGGGCATAGCTCAGAGAAGATCACTCAAATCTACTTGGATTCTTTTGAGAACTCACAGATAGACGAGGCAATGAAGAACCTACTATGATCCAAACAAGGACAAACTTTGTAAAAGGGTTAATCTTTTAGACCCTTTTTCAAAGTCTGTCCTCTTTTTCACTTCATCCTAAAAGTCGAATAAAAAGCCATATCCCATCTTTTCAGTACGTTTTAGTACAAAATTCCGCTATTTCACTACGTTTTCAGACCTGAATACGACCGTTTGATGCCTTCCACAAAAATAATTCAATGGAACCTCCATCAATCAAAATTTTTCAATCGACTGATTTTCAAATGCACAAAACAATGAATTCATTAAAAAATCGTATTCAAGAAACTTGACCATCTCCCCAATTTTTCGTATCTTTATGGTGTCTTTTAAAGGCAATCATTCATTCTACTTCCATTGCAATAGAATTGTCGTAAACAAGTAAGGGCAGGTTTCTCCTGCTCTTATTTTTACATCCGTTTTTCCATATTTTTTGAGTGCGAAATGAATATTCTCTTTAATAAGACTATTTCTGAAT